>Ga0209963_1000238_pt1 | contig 156333 bp, 160 predicted proteins | sample ThiBio_1000_biof_2_FD_183957 | JGI IMG/M metagenome (GOLD analysis project Ga0209963, IMG submission 183957) | Wastewater bioreactor microbial communities from Cape Town, South Africa - Thiocy_cont_1000_biof (SPAdes) | ecosystem: Engineered > Bioreactor > Thiocyanate-remediating >... | reverse complement strand
CCGAGCTCGACGGTGCGGACGATCGTGTCGGCCACGATCTGGGCGGGCGAGAACGTAGGCTGCGACACAGGGCCCCCGGGGTGTTCGACGATGTTCGGCGTAGGAACCTTCATCATCAACTTCTTGGGGCCCGCCTCAGCGCAGCGACACGACCCCGCTCCCGCGGTCGATCACGCCCTCAGCCGCACTCCATTTCCGGAAGAGCCGCGTAACCGCGTCACCGGAACGCGACCGACCGTTACCTCATTCGAGTGTGATGTCAATCACAACAGCAAATCGTATCCTTTCCGGCGTGAGTCGTTAATGCGTTCGCGATCGAGGCACCAACACACCGAGTGACTGCCCCCGCCCGACCCACAGGGCTCTGAGCTGCGGTGATGCCCCGCTCGATCGGTAAAGGTTAATACGCGGTGAACAGTCGGTCGTACCTCCCCGTGATCAGCAGTCCCCGGCCCACTGCTAATTTCCATGCTCATCGGTGGAACGGCATTCGGGAGAGACGATGTGGGACTGGCACCGGCTGCTGGAGCACAGGCAGCTGTTCGTGCCGGTCGGAGTCATCGGTGGCATCTCGTGGTCGGTCTGGCTGATCCGCAAGATCATGTCCTCCCGCTACCGGCCGCTCGTCAACGACTTCCGCACCACGACGTCGGTGGTCGTGCCCTCGTTCCACGAGGACCCCGACATCATCGAGCGCTGCCTCGACACGTGGCTCGCCCAGGACCCCACCGAGATCGTCATCGTCCTGGACGTGGCCGACACCGAGGCACGTGACCGGCTGATGGCCCGCCGCGACCGCCGCATCCACGTGATGATGTTCAAGCACGAGGGCAAGCGCTCGGCCCTGGGCGTGGGGATCCGCGCGGCCAAGCACGAGATCGTCGTGCTGTGCGACTCCGACACCCTCTGGACGCCCGGCCTGCTCGACGCGGTGCAGATGCCCTTCGTCGACCCGAAGGTCGGCGGGGTCGGCACCCGGCAGAACGTCTACGAGTACCAGAGCAGCATCTGGCGCCGCGTGGCCGACTGGATCATCGACTCGCGCTACATCGACTACGTGCCCGCCACCGCGCGGGGCGGGGCCGTCGTGTGCCTGTCGGGCCGCACCGCCGCCTACCGGCGCTCCGCGATCATGCCGGTGCTGGCCAACCTGGAGAACGAGTTCTTCCTCGGCCGCCGCTGCGTCGCCGGTGACGACGGCCGGCTCACGTGGCTCGTCCTCGCCCAGGGCTACCGCACCGAGCACCAGGACTCGGCCCGCGCGCTGTCGATGTTCCCGGCCACGTTCAAGGCGTTCTGCAAGCAGCGCGTGCGCTGGAGCCGCAACTCCTACCGCTGCTACCTCACGGCCATCCACAAGGGCTGGCTGTGGCGGGTGCCGCTGATCTCGCAGCTCACCGTGTTCCAGATCCTCTTCACCCCGGTCACGATGTTCGCCACCGTCTACTACCTGATCGCGGCGTTCCTCGGCCCGCAGCGCACGCTCGCCATCATCCTGGGCCTCGCCTGGCTGCTCGTCGGGCGCGCCATCCGCAGCGTGGGCCACCTGCGCCAGCGGCCGTCGGACCTGCTGATCCTGCCCGTCGTCACCGTCGTGATCATGATGGTGGCCCTGCCGATCAAGACCTGGGCGCTGCTGACCATGAACAAGCAGGGCTGGCTCACCCGCAAGGCCGGGATGATCGGCGGCGAGGGCCAGGACGAAGCCAGTCTCACCACCTCGGCGGAGGACGCCCGTGGCGCAGCCTGAGACCCCCAGGACGGCCAGACCACGCACCGGCCTCCTCGCGGCGCTCGTCGGGCTGGCGCTCGTCACGAGCAGCGTCGTCGCCGTGGCCCAGCCCGCCTCGGTCGTGCACGCGGTCACCTCCGCGTTCACCGGTGACGCCGGGCCGCCACCGCCCGCCGCTCCCCCGCGCCCCGTCGCCGAGTCCGACGCGAGCGGCACCCTGACCACCAGCCCGGAGGCCGCGGAGAAGCAGGCCGCTCTCGTCGAGGCCGAGGACACCCGGATCACCGAGATCACCAGCGGGTCGCCGCCGTCCCAGGTGCCCTACGAGGTGGCAGGTGGGCCGCAGTCGCTGCCCACCACGGTGCTGACCGCCCGGTCCCGGCCCTACGACCTGCCGGCGCTGCAGCGCCTCGGCGCCGCCGAGCGGGCCGGGGACGGGGCCTGGGTGCTCATCCGCTCCATCGTCGTGGCCAAGGGCGCCAGGCTGAACCTCCAGGAGCCCGGGGCCACGCTGCGCATGACCAGCGGCCCGTCCGGCTTCGCCTCGATCGTCGCGTTCAAGGGCGGGCTGATGCTCGCCGGTGACGCCGATGCGCCGCTGACCATCACCAGCTGGGACCCCACGACGCAGGCCCCCGACACCGACAGCACCGACGGGCGCGCCTACATCCGGGCCATCGGCGCCAAGATGGACGTCAGCCGGGTCACCGTCACCCACCTGGGCTTCTGGAGCGGTCGCACCGGCGGCCTCGCCTGGACCGGCAGCTCGAGCGCCCCCACCACCGGGTCGATGGCCGACTCCGTCGTGAGCGGCGGCCACTACGGCGTGTTCAGCAGCCGCACCGCCGACCTCGTCCTCACCGACTCGACGTTGCAGGGCAACGACCTCGACGGCCTGCTCGTGCACCGCGAGAGCACCCGCCTCACGGCCCGCAACGTCACCAGCGTCGACAACGGCCGCGACGGCATCGCGATCGTGCGCGGCGCGGAGGTCATCACCGTCACCGCCTGCACCACCTCGCGCAACGCGGGCGACGGCATCCGTGTGGACGGCTCCCCCCTGGCCGTGACGGCCACCGCGGGCGGCGCCAGCACGGCCCGCGGCTCCGGTTACACCGTGGAGCGCTCCACCTCCACCGACAACGCCGGCACCGGCATCCTCACGATGTCCGCCGACAAGGTCGTGATCAGCGACAACACGGTGGGGGGCAGCGCCGACGGCATCGTCGTGCGCGGACCCGCTGCCGACGCCCGCATCGCGGGCAACACCGTCGACGCCGTCGGCTTCGCCATCGCGGTCCGGGGCGGCGTCACCGCGGCGAGCATGCGCGACAACACGGTGCGCTCCTCCGCGGTCGGCCTGCACGTCACCGACTCGGTGGCCGATCTCGGCGCGAACACCGTCACCGCGTCGCGCTACGGCGTCTCGCTCGTCGGCGACGTCAGCGGCACCTCGGTGGTCGCCAACACCCTGGCCGGAAGGGGCCTCGCCGCCGTCGACCTCAACCGGATCGACGTGGCCGCCACGGCCGACGTCACCGGCAACGACGACACCCGCTGGGTCGTCGACCGCGACGACGTGGCGTACTGGACCAACTACGCGCAGGACCACCCGCTGCTCCTGCTGTGGCTGCTGATCCTGCTCATCCCGATCGCCGCACGGATCTGGTTCAACCGCCGCAAGCACCGGGCCGTCGCCCACCCGTACCAGAACGTGGCCCCCGGCCCGGCCGGGTCCGAGGCACTGGCGCGCACCCCGCTGCGGCTCGTCCACTACGACGCGCCGGTCACGCCCGAGGCCACCGCGGCCCTGCCCGACGAGCTGGGCGCCACCGCCCTCCTGCCCGTCACCCGGGTCACCGTCGTGTCCGGCCAGGGGGCCCGCCGATGACGCGTGCCCGGCTCGGCGTCCTCGTGGCCGCAGGTCTGGTGCTCGCGGGGTGCGGCGGGGGCGGCCCACCGCCTCCCGCCCCGGTGCCGGCACCCACCGTCACCGCCGCCCCGGCCTGCACCGGCGCGTCGGCCATCCCGGTGCGGAACGCCGACGAGCTGACCGAGGCCCTCTCCGGGGCCACCCCCGGGGCCGTGATCACGATGGCCGCCGGGACCTACGCCGGGCACTTCGTGGCCACGGCGTCGGGCACGAGCGACAAGCCGATCACGCTGTGCGGCGGCCGCGACGCCGTGATCGACGGAGGCGACATCGCGAGGGACTACTCGCTGCACCTCGACGGCGCCTCGTTCTGGCAGCTGTCGGGCTTCACGATCCGCGGCGGCCAGAAGGGCCTCATCATCGACCGCGGCCAGGGCGACCTCGTGCAGGGGCTGCTCATCGAGAACACGGGCGACGAGGCCCTGCACCTGCGCCAGAACAGCACCGACAACGTGGTGCGGGGCAACGAGATCCGCGGCACGGGGCTCAAGTCGGAGAAGTTCGGCGAGGGCATCTACGTCGGCAGTGCCGAGAACAACTGGTGCGAGCAGTCCTCGTGCGGGCCCGACCGCAGCGACCGCAACACCATCGAGGGCAACACCATCTCGGACACCACCGCGGAGAACGTCGACATCAAGGAGGGCACCACCGGCGGTGTCCTGCGCGGCAACTCGTTCTCCGGAGCGGGCATGAAGGACGCCGACTCCTGGGTGGACGTCAAGGGCAACGGCTGGACCATCGCCGACAACACCGGCGTCGACGCCCCGCAGGACGGCTTCCAGGTGCACCAGGTCGTCGACGGCTGGGGCATGGGAAACACCTTCACGGGGAACAGCTCCACGGTCAACGGCGACGGATACGCCATCAACATCACCAAGCCGCGCGACGACAACCGCGTGATGTGCAGCAACACCGACTCGGGCGCGGCCAAGGGCCTCAGCAACGTCGACTGCGCACCCTGATCTCTAAGAGGAGCAACTCGTGTTCGCACGCCGCATCGCCGTCATCGGGACGGGCTACGTCGGGCTCACCACCGGAGCGTGTCTGGCCTCGCTGGGCCACCACGTCGTGTGCGCCGACATCGACGAGGCCAAGGTCACCCGCCTCAACGCGGGCCAGATCGACATCCTGGAGCCCGGGCTGCCCGAGCTCGTCGCCGAGGGTGTGGCCGCCGGCCGTCTCGAGTTCGTGCTCGGGGCCCGCAACGCGATCACCCAGCCGGACCAGCCGCCCGTCGAGGTCGTGTTCCTCTGCGTGCCCACGCCGATGGGCGAGGGCGGCGCCGCCGACCTCGCGGCCGTGCAGGCCGTGGCCAACGAGGTGCGCCACCTGCTGCCGACGAACTGCGTGATCGTCAACAAGTCGACGGTGCCGGTCGGCACGGCCGAGACCACGCGCAAGATGATCGGGCGCCGCGACGTGGCCGTCGTGTCCAACCCGGAGTTCCTGCGCGAGGGCAGCGCGGTGCACGACTTCCTGCACCCCGACCGCATCGTGGTCGGCAGCGACTCGCAGGAAGCCGCCGAGCGCGTCGCCGCCCTGTACTCACGGCTCGGCGCACCGACGCAGCTCACCGACGCCGCCAGCGCCGAGATGGTCAAGTACGCGGCCAACTGCTTCCTCGCCATGAAGCTGTCCTACGTCAACGCGCTGTCGGACTTGTGCGAGCGCCTCGGCGCCGACGTCGTCGAGGTCACCGAGGGCATGGGCTACGACCGGCGCATCGGGGCCAACTTCCTCTCGCCCGGCCCCGGCTGGGGCGGCTCGTGCTTCCCGAAGGACACCCACGCGCTGCTGGAGATCGCCAAGGCCGCCGGGATGGACTTCGAGCTCGTCGCCGCGAGCCTGTCCACCAACGCCACCACCCGGGCGCGCGTCGTCGACAAGGTGCGCGACGCCGCCGGCGGATCGCTCTCGGGCAAGCGCATCGGCCTGCTCGGCCTGACGTTCAAGGCCGGCACCGACGACCTGCGCGACTCCCCGTCGCTCGCCGTCGCGGAGCTGCTGCGCGCCGAGGGCGCCGAGCTGTACGGCTACGACCCGGCCTGCCCGGTGGACGTGCCCGCGACGGCCGGCATCACCGTCGTCGACGAGCCGCTGGACATGGCCAAGGACGCGGCCGCGCTCGTGGTGCTCACCGAGTGGCCGCAGTTCCGGGCCCTGGACTGGACGGCGCTCGCCGGCGTCGTCGAGGCCCCGGTCGTGATCGACACCCGCAACCTGCTCGACCCCGACGTCCTGCGCCGGGCGGGCTTCGCGTGGATCGGGCTGGGCCGCAGCTAGGAGAACCAGCCGTGAGCGGATATCGGTGCCCTGGCACCGATATCCGCTCACGGGTCAGTTCCTGAAGACGACCGTCCGCAGCATCACGAAGTTGATGACGGTGGCGACGCCCTGCGCGATCACCCAGGCCACGCTGGTGCGCAGCGGCATCACCGGGAGGACGGCGAGCATCAGGGCGTTGGTGCCGACGTTGAGGGCGAACGTGGTGGCGTAGAGCGCCACGAAGCCGGCGACGCGGCTCCGGCCCCCCTGCGCCGATGCGAACGTGAAGCGGCGGTTGAGCAGGTAGGCGGTGGTGGTGCCGCAGATGAAGCTGATGGCCTTCGAGCCGCTGGGGAACAGGCCCAGGGCGAGCAGGCCCTGGTAGACGCCGAAGTCGACCAGCGCGGACACCACACCGATGGCCACGAACCGGCTGAGCTGGGCGACCAGACCCAGCGGGGCGGCGGGCTCGGCCTGCGTTTCGGTCACGGTGGCAGGGTAGCGGGCGGCACCCGGTGGGAAATTGGGCCGCTGGATGGAGAGGCGCCAAGGAACTTGGAGCTGCGTCAGCTCCTGCGCAAGCTCCTGCTGAGCCTCGAAACCGCCCGACCCGGCCGACTGAGGAGCGTCGGCGCGTGGGGGGCGTGCAGGTCGGCGTCGTCGAACAGGACCCGGGCCGCGGCGGCGAGCTCCGGGTGCGCCAGGCCGTGGCGGGCGGCGGCGCGCCACAGGCCGTCCGTGGGAGGCAGGCGCGCCTCCAGCTCCCGGGCCGCGTCCGTGGTCAGGGCGGCCAGCGCGACGACGGTGGCGACATCGCGCAGGCGGGGCGGCAGCAGGTCCAGCATCCGCAGCTCCAGCCGGCCCGTGGGCGGACGGGCAGGAACAGCGTGGTCAGGTGGTAGCTCAGGTCCTCGGGCGTCGGCCAGCCCACGGGGTGGCCGTCGGCCGTCCAGGCGTAGCCGGGCGCGCAGGGCCGGCAGCGTCGCTGGACATCACGGCTGGCGGAAGTACCTGCCGATGTTGTAGCGGTGGCGGATGGTCACCGAGCCCATCGCGGTGCGGCCGTGCACCACGAAGTGCGGTGACCCCGGCCGGGGCCGGGACGGCACCCTGTTCTTGATCGACCCCATGCCGGGCACCAGGTCGTCGACGTTGGCGGTGGCGCCCTCCGGCACCAGCAGCTTGGCCGATCCGGCCCCCAGCTCCAGCTCGATCTCGACGACCGGGTGCGGGTTGTGGGCGTCGCAGAAGTCGAGGACCACCGAGCCCATGCCGCTGAGCACCCGCAGCCGGGGCGGCACGTCCCACACCCCGGTGCGCTTGATCGACGACATCCCGGCCTTGAGCACCAGGGCCGGGCCCGCCGGCGTGACGGGGACCGGTGCGGCGTGGGCGAGCGCGGGCAGATCGGCCAGCGGGGGGATGAGATCCCGCTCGTACCGGGCGCCGTAGACGACCGTCAGCCGCTCCTCCAGCTCCGCCATCGAGATGCGGCCCTCGGCCAGCGCCTTGTTGAGGCGGGTGGCCGCACGCTCGCGATCGGCGTCGGAGATCCGGATGCCGGGCGGGTCAGGGGGCTGGACGGTCACGTCGTCGAGAATAGTGGGAGCCGACCGGTGGACGCGCGAGCCGGATTCCGGACCCGGGTAGCCTGGTCGGCGATGTCAAACACCAGCCTGCGGGGGTGGGGCCGCACCGCCCCCACCACGGCCCGGGTGACCACTCCCCGGACCGTCGACGAGGTGGCCGCCGCGGTCACGTCCGCCGGGCCGCGCGGCGTCATCGCGCGTGGCCTCGGCCGTTCCTACGGCGACCCGGCCCAGAACGCGGGCGGCACCGTCCTGGACATGACCGGGATGGCCGCGATCCACTCGATCGACGCCGACTCCGGCCGCGTCGTCGTCGACGCCGGGGTCAGCCTCGACACCCTGATGCGCCGCGCCCTGCCGTTCGGGCTGTGGCTACCGGTGCTGCCGGGCACCCGCCAGGTCACCATCGGCGGCGCGATCGGCGCCGACATCCACGGCAAGGCCCACCACGTCGTCGGCAGCTTCGGCAACCACGTGCGCGCGCTCACGCTCGTCACCGCCGACGGCACCACCCACGAGCTCACCCCCGACGGCGAGGGGTCGGACCTGTTCTGGGCCACCGTCGGCGGCATGGGGCTCACCGGCGTGGTCGTGCGCGCGGAGTTGGCGCTGCACCACGTGGAGACGGCGTACTTCACCGTCGACACCGAGCAGATCGACAACCTGGCCGACCTCATGGAGCGCCAGACCCAGGACGACGAGCTCTACGCCGAGTCGGTCTCCTGGTTCGACGCCGTCACCACCGGCCCGCACTTCGGCCGCGGCATCCTCATGCGCGCCAACCACGCCACGCTCGCCGAGCTGCCGCCCAAGCTGCGCGCGAACCCGCTGAAGTTCGACGCCCCGCAGCTGCTCACGGTGCCCGACGTCTTCCCGCCCGGCCTGCTCAACAAGCTCACGGGCAAGCTGTTCAGCGAGGCCTGGTACCGCAAGTCGCCCACGAAGTTCGGCGCGATCCAGAACATCACGCAGTTCCTGCACCCGCTCGACATCATCGGCGAGTGGAACCGCGGCTACGGCCCGCGCGGGTTCCTGCAGTACCAGTTCGTGGTGCCGCTGGACCGCGGTGACGTGATCCGCACCGTGCTGGAGCGGATGACCGCCGCCGGCCAGGTCTCCGCGCTCAACGTGCTGAAGCGCTTCGGCGAGGGCAACCGCGCCCCCCTCTCGTTCCCCAAGCCGGGGTGGACGCTGTGCGTCGACATCCCGGTCGGGCCCGGTCTCAACGCGCTGTGCAACGAGCTCGACGTGATCGTCCTCGACGCCGGCGGGCGCCACTACCTCGCCAAGGAGTCGCGCACCACGCCCGAGGCCATCCGGCGGGGCTACCCGCGCCTCGACGAGTGGCGCAAGGTGCGCGACGCCGCCGACCCCCAGGGCGTGTTCGCGTCCGACATGTCCCGACGCCTGGAGCTCACAGCGTGACTCCGGCCGCCACCATCACGACATCCGTCCCTCCCCGGGCCGGCAGTAGGAGCTACCCGTGATCGATGCTGTTGGAAACCCGCAGAGCATCCTCCTCCTCGGGGGCACCTCCGAGATCGGGCTCGCCGTGGTCGAGGCGTTCGCCTCCGACCGCCCGCTGCGCGTGGTGCTGGCCGCCCGCCCGTCCTCCCGACTCGACGAGGCACAGGCGCGGCTGGAGAAGCTCGGCTGCGCCGTCGAGCAGCTCCCGTTCGACGCGCTGGCGCTCGACACCCACGCCGCCACCATCGGCAAGGCGTTCACCGGCGGTGACATCGACGTCGCGGTGGTCGCGTTCGGGCTGCTCGGCGACAACGAGCAGGCCTGGACCGACGTCGACACCGCGGTCGAGCTGGCGCAGGTCAACTACACCGCCGCCGTGTCGGTCGGCGTCGCGCTGGGCGAGAAGCTCACGGCCCAGGGCCACGGCTCGCTGGTGGCGTTCTCGTCGGTGGCGGGCGAGCGGGCGCGGCGCTCCAACTTCGTCTACGGCTCCACGAAGGCCGGCATGGACGCGTTCTACTCCGGCCTCACCGAGGCGCTGCGCCCGTCCGGCGTGCACGTCACGGTGGTGCGGCCCGGGTTCGTGCACACGAAGATGACCGAGGGTCTGAAGCCGGCGCCGCTGTCCACCACCCCCGACGCGGTGGCCGCCGTCGTCGTCGACGCGGTGCGCTCCCGCAAGGAGCTCGTGTGGGCCCCGGCCCCGCTGCGCGTGGTCATGAGCGTGCTGCGTCACGTGCCGCGGGTGATCTTCCGGCGCCTGCCCGTCTGAGCCGTGGCGTTCCCGCAGCTGCGCCAGACGGTGCTCGACTGCGTGGACGCGCGGGCGCTGGCCGAGTTCTACCGGCAGCTGCTCGGCCTGGTCTACCGCCCCGGTGACGAGCGGCCCGCCGACGGGCCCGACGCCCGGGCGGCCGACTGGCTCTCGCTACGGCACCCGGACGGCCGACCGGCGCTGGCGTTCCAACCCGTCGACGAGCTGCCCGGGGCCACGTGGCCGACCGGTGAGCACCCGCAGATGCTGCACCTGGACCTGACCGTGCCCACCGTCGAAGACCTGCTGGAGTGGCACGTCCGGGCGCTGGAGCTCGGGGCCCGGCTGCTGTTCGACCGCATCGAGGACCCGGAGGAGCCGCTGCGGGTCTACGCCGACCCGGCCGGCCACCCGTTCTGCCTCTTCGTCGCGACACCACTCACCAGGTGACCGGCAGGGCCGAGATGCCTCCGGTGACGTTGTCGGAGCGCATGTCCAGGTCGGCCACGGCCGCGGCCAGGGTCAGGCCGGGCAGCCGCTGGAACAGCGTGGTGAACACCGTCCGCAGCTCGGTGCGGGCCAGGCTCGCCCCGATGCAGAAGTGCATGCCGTGCCCGAACGACAGGTGCGGGTTGGGCCGCCGGGTGGGGTCGAACTCGGCGGCGTCGGTGAAGGTGTCGGTTGTCCCGGTTCGCCGACGGCGAGGACAGGATGACGGCGTCCCCGCGCGGGATGGTGACGCCGCCCACCTCGACGTCCTCATGGGCGTAGCGCACGAGACCCAGGCCGCCGGGCGCCGACAGCCGCAGGATCTCCTCGACCGTGGTGGCGGCCAGTCCGTCGGGGTCGGCGGCGAGCGCGTCGCGGTGCTCGGGGTGGGTGAGCAGCATGATCACGCCGAGGTCGATGCGGTTGACCGTCGTCTCGTGCCCGGCGAACAGCAGGCCGGCGGCGAGGGTGGCCAGGTCGGCGTCGGTGAAGGTGGGATCGGCGATCTGGCCGGCGACGAGGTCGGAGATGACGTCCTCTCCCGGCTCGATGCGCTTGGCCGCCGCGAGCTTCGCCGTGTAGCCGGCGAACTCCACCTGGGCCACGCGCGCGTCGTCACCTCCGGACATCCGGCTGATCCGGTCCGACAGGTCGCTGAAGTAGTCGCGGTCGGCGTACGGGACACCGAGGAGCTCGCAGATCACGGCGACCGGGAGCGGGAAGGACAGGTGCTCGTGCAGGTCCACGACGCCGTCGGCGGAGACGTCGTGCGCGGCCACCATCGCGTCGATGCAGCCGTCCACCAGCTTCTGGACGTGGTCGCCCAGCAGCCGCATGCGCTTCGCCGAGAACGCGGGCACGAGCAGCCTGCGCATGCGGGTGTGGTCGGCCTCCTCGGTCTCGTAACGACCGCTCGGGCCCCCCATCACCGCGGCGTCGGAGATCTTGGCGGCGTCCTCGGGGGCCGGGTGCGAGCGGCCGAGGCGGGGGTCACCCCATAGGTCACGGGCCTCGTCGTACCGGGTGACCAGCCAGGCCGGGTCCCCGGCGGGCGTGCGCACCGGCACGACCGGGCCCTCGCGACGCAGCACCTCGTAGAGCGGCGCGACCTGCAGGACGTCGGGCCGGTCGAACGGCATCCGGGGCGCGGTCTCGGTCGTGGTCATGGTGCCTCCCTGTCGGTCACGGTACAACTTCCTGCACAGGCTGTAACTTTTCGTCCGCTGTAGGTTCCAGCCTCCGGGAATCGTTGAGCGCTCATGCCTGTTGCGGCGGGCATGGCTACTGCGATCGTCGCCACCGCGTTCGGTGGTCCGGAGGTTCTGACGAGCGTCGAGGTGGAGACACCCGCGCCCGGAGCGCACGAGGTGACCGTCCAGGTACGGGCGGCCGCGATCAACCCGGTCGACTACAAGATCTTCGGCGGCGCGTTCGGTCCTCCCGACCCCTCGAAGCTGCCGCTGCGCGTCGGGCTGGAGGCCTCCGGCGTCGTCACGGCCGTCGGTGAGGGGGCCACGGCCGCCGTCGGTGACGAGGTGATCGTCTACGGCGGCGGGGCCGGTGGCCTGTTCGCCAGCGAGGTCACGGTGCCCGACTCGGCGATCACCCGGAAGCCCGCGGGCCTGGCGTGGGAACCTGCCGCGGGTCTCCTGCTGGCGGGCGTCACCGCCGCGCACACGGTCGAGGCCGTGGGCGTCGAGAACGGTGACACCGTGCTCGTGCACGGCGCCGCCGGCTCGGTCGGGCTGCTCGCGGCCCAGCTGGCCGTCGCGCGTGGCGCCCGGGTGATCGGCACCGCCGCCCCCGCCCGCCACGACGCCCTGCGCGGCTACGGCATCGAGCCGGTGGCCTACGGCGACGGTCTGGCCGACCGCGTCCGCGGGCTCGCCCCCGACGGCGTCAGCACCGCCATCGACACCGTGGGCACCGACGAGGCCGTCGACGTGTCGCTGGAACTGGTGGCCGACCGCTCCCGCATCGCCACGATCGCGGCGTTCGGCCGCGCCGGGGACGCCGGCATCAAGGCCCTCGGCGGTGGCCCCGGCGCCGACCCGGGCACCGAGCTGCGCGCCGCCGCGCGGCCCGAGCTGGCCCGCCTGGCCGGCGCGGGGAAGCTCGAGGTGGTGGTGGCCCGCACCTACCCGCTCGCCGAGGCGGCCGACGCGATCAGGTTCGTGGCCGAGGGCCACGCCGGCGGCAAGGTCGTACTGCTGCCCTGATGATCCTCACCAGGTGACGGGCAGGCCCGTGACGCCGCCCGTCACCCGGTCCGAGCGCACGTCCAGGTCGTCCACGTCCACCGCGAGGCGGAGCCCCGGGATGCGCTGGAACAGCGTCGTGAAGACCGTGCGCAGCTCCGTGCGGGCGAGGCTCGCGCCGATGCAGAAGTGCATGCCGTGCCCGAACGACAGGTGCGGGTTGGGCCGCCGGGTGGCGTCGAACTCCTCCGGCTCCGGGTAGGCGTCGGCGTCGCGGTTCGCGGCGTCGGTGGACAGCAGCACCGCGTCGCCGCGCGCGATCGTCACCCCGCCGATCTCCACGTCCTCGTGCGCGTAGCGCAGCAGCCCCAGCCCTCCGGGCGACGACAGGCGCAGGATCTCCTCGACCGTGGTGGTGACCTGACTCCGGGTCGGCGATCAGCGCGTCGCGGAACTCGGGGCGGGTGAGCAGAAACAGCACGCCGAGGTCGATGCGGACCACCGTGGTCTCGTGGCCGGCGAACAGCAGCCCGGCGCCGAGCCGCGCGAGCTCGGCGTCGGTGAAGGCCGGGTCCTGGGCCTGCCAGGCCACCATGTCGGAGAGGACGTCCTCGCCCGGGGTGGAGCGCTTCACCTCGGCGAGCCGGCCCATGTAGGCCTCGAAGTCCACCCGCGCCTGCTTCGCGGCGTCGCCGGTGCCCATCCGGGCCATGCCGTCCGACAGTTGGTGGAAGTACTCCCGGTCCTCGAACGGCGACCAGCTTCTGGACGTGGTCGCCGAGCCGCCGCATCCGCTTCGCCGAGAACGACGGCACGAGCATCCGGCGCAGCCGGGCGTGGTCGGCCTCCTCGGTGTCGTAGTCGCCCGAGGGCCCGTCCTGGATGGCCGCGTCGGAGATCGTCGCGGCGTTCCGGGGCGCCGGGTGGGAACGCCCGAGCCGCGTGTCGCCGAACAGCTCGCGGAGCTCGTCGTAGCGCGTCACGAGCCAGGCCGGATCACCGGCGGGGGTGCGCACGGGCACGATCGGCCCCTCGCGGCGCAGCACGTCGAGCAGCGGCGCCACCTCCAGCACGTTGGGACGGTCGAACGGGAGCTGGGGTGCGCGCTCAGCGGCGGTCATGACGCCACGGTACGATTTTTTGCATTGGCTGCAACTTTTCTGGCCCTGCATGTAGAGTGGGTCGATGGCGGGCTTGCGCGAACGGAAGAAGGCCACCACCCACGCGGCACTGCGCACGGCGGCGATCGAGCTGTCGCTGGAGCACGGGCCCGAGGCCGTCACGATCGAGGCGATCTGCGCCCGCGCGGAGGTCTCACCGCGCACGTTCTTCAACTACTTCCCCGGCAAGGACGAGGCGGTCGTCGGCTGGAGCGCCGCCGAGAGCGTCTGGTTCGCCGACACCGTCGAGGCCCGGCCGCCGTCGGAGGACCCGCTCACCGCCGTCGAGGCCGCTCTCGCCGACCTCATCGGCCTGACCACCACCAGCCCGATCTGGCACGCCCAACTGGAGCTGCTGCGCCTGCACCCCCGGCTGCTGGGCCTGCTCACCACGGCGTCGTCCCGGATGGCCGCGTCGGCCGCCGACGGGGTCGCCCGGCGCACCGGCCTCGGCGTCAACGACCCGCAGGTGCTGGTGCTCGCGGCGGCCGCGATCGCCGCGTTCCGCGTGGCGCTGGCCCGCTGGCTGGACAGTCCCGAGGGCACCGACGGTCGGGTGCTGCTCGCCGAGGCCATCGACATGCTGCGCGGCGGGCTGGAGATCAGCTGAGCGGAAGCGGCAGCGCGTGGTCCTCGGTCAGCCGGACGTAGGTGTGCGGGATCCGCCCCCACCTGGCGGGATCGACCCGGGTGGCCTGGTCGTCGATGCTCAGCGACTCGTCCGCATCCATCGTGTGGAGGTACGCGAGCAGCTCCTCGCGGTGCCGGTGCCGGCCATTCCGCTCGGCGCCGTCGGCGAGCGGGGGACGGTGGCCCCGAGGCCGTGCCCGGGCAGGTCGACGGCCACCGTGCGGTGCCCTCGCAGGGCCAGCTCGCGGGCCACCGGCGCCCAGCCGGCGGAGGTGCAGCCGGCCCCGTGGACCAGGACGGACGTGGTGACGGACACAGCAACAGGATAAATCGATCGTCCTCCCCGCACGGCGTGAGGGACACCGTGCGGGGAGGACGGGCTGCGCTCCCCAGCTCAGCCAGTTCAGGTGGCGCGGATGTTCTCCATGCGGTTCACCGCGGCGACGAGGTCCGCCCGGTGGGCCGGCCGCCTGCGCTGCGCATTCACCAGCGCGGCGGCGAGGGTGGGGCGCCGCGCCGCCGTCGCCGCGTGGCGGGGTTCCGGCGCGACGAACGCGGCGGCGACGTGGACGTCGCGGAAGGCGGCCACCAGCTCGGGCGCGGACACGGGCCGGGCCTGCTGCGGCACCGTCGCCCGCGGGGCGTCGGGGGCCGGGGCGGCGCTCGGGCGGCGGCGCGGGAGGTGCATGCGGCGCATCCGGCGGCGGGCGGGCTCCTCGACGAAGCGGAACGCCACCGAGGCCACCACCAGCGTCGAGAGGAGCACGAGCACCGCGGAGGCGTAGGCGAGGACCGCGTGCCGCTCGACCACGTGGAAGTGGGTCAGCAACGTCCAGTAGATCTCGAAGACCGGGATGTGGACGAGGTAGAGGCTGTAGGAGATCCGGCCGCCCTGCACCATCCACGGCCGGGCCAGGAACCCCGCCGGGCCGCGGTCGGCCAGCGCCAGCGCCCCGACGAGCACCGGGAACAGCACCAGCACGGCGCCACCGCGGCCGGACCCGGCCGCCTCGCCGACGATGAGGCCGGCCGCGATCACCAGCGGCGTGGCGGCGGCGAGCACCGAGGCCCGGCTGCGGACCTTCTCCGTCGACCGCATGCGCCGCACCACGAGGTGGGCGAGCACGCCGGCGCCGAAGCCGCACAGGACCCGCACGGCCCAGCTCCACGGGTAGTACGGGCTGCCCGTCGACAGGTAGGCTATCGCGATCGGCGTCATCAGGGCGAGCGAGCCGACGGCGAGCACCACGACCGGCAGGGTGCGCAGGCGGAAGAACACCAGCGCGCCCACCGGGAACAGCATGTAGGCCAGCCACTCGGCGCTCAGCGACCAGGTCGGGCCGACCCACGAGGCCCCGTCGAGGTACTGGTTGTTCCACATCTGCACCATGAGCAGCTGCTGCACCCACTGGCCGACGCTCACCACGGGCTGCACCGACTGGTAGGCGATGTTCCCACCACCGCCGAACACGATGCGGGCCACCAGCCAGAGGCCGAACAGGTTGAACACCAGCACGTACACCGGCCACATCCGGCTGGCCCGCGCCCACACGAACTTCGCGGTGGCCCCGACCCGCAACGCCGGGCCGAGCTTGTCGAGGTAGGTGTGGGCGATGACGAAGCCGCTCAGCACGAAGAACAGGTCGACGCCGAGCGCGCCCTGCGTGATCAGCGGGCCGAACCAGGCGGCGACGTGCGCGACACCCGGCAGGGGCGAGAAGTGGAAGTGGAACAGCACCACCCACACCGCCGCCACGATGCGCAGACCCGTCAAGGCCCGGAACTCACGCGCGGGTGCGGCTTGATCGCCGGATGGGGTGGCTTGCGGGCCTGCGGTCGTCACGTTCGAGGCAACGAGGGCCTTTCGATCCACGGTGCGAGTGACACCCGAGCAGTACCGGTATGTCGGTACCGATCACTTTCCGTACGCAGTGGGCTGCGCTGATCGGGTGCACGAACGCCCGGTCCGGCCCCGCCGCGGCGGAGCCGGACACCACGTAGGGCTACCAGGTGTCGACGTGCAGCACCGCGTCGAGCGGCTCCCTCTTCGCGGGCTTGAACGTCTCGCCCGTGAAGTAGGCGGTGGGCAGCAGCACGCCCTGGCGCACGTTCGGCGGGACGCCCAACAGCGCCGAGATCTCCTTCTCGTACTTGAGGTGCAGCGTGGTCCAGGCGCTGCCGAGCCCGCGAGCGCGCGCGGCGATCTGGTAGCTCCACGCCGCGGGGAGCAGCGACCCCCAGAGACCGGCCTGGTTGCCCCGCGGCAGCTCCTCTCCCGCCGTGATGCACGCGACGACGTGCACCGGCACGTCACCCATGCGCTCGGCCAGCCACTCCGCCGACGACGTGACGCGCGCCTGCACGGCCTGCCGCTCCGCGCTGCGCCCCTCGGCGTTGCCCGCGTAGGTCGGGGAGTTCCGGTACGCACCGAAGGCCTCGGCGTAGTAGTCGCCGATCTGCCTGCGCTTGTCCGCGTCGGTGACCACCAGCCAGTGCCAGCCCTGCTGGTTGCTGCCCGTGGGGGCCTGCAGCGCCACCTCGAGGCTCTCGCGCACCAGCTCCATCGGAACCGGCCTGTCCAGGTCGAGGCGCTTGCGCACGGAACGGGTGGTGGTGAGCAGTTCGTCCGGGGAAAGAGGCAGTGTCATGGCCCCGATCATGCGCTAACGTCGACGTCGGCGAGCAGGGCGCCACCGGTCCGCGGAGAGGGCAGAGCCCACCTGAGCACCACCGATGCAGTGCATCCACCCACCTTCTTCGCCCGGCGACGCGGACCGCCGGACAGCGCGAAGGAGGCTTCCCGTGCGTCGCTGGTCCCTGCCCGACAACCCCGACCTCGAGTGGCTGCGCAAGCAGGCCAAGCGGATCCGCGACGGGGTGGCCGCGCGCGATCCCGAGGCCCTCGGGCTGCTGGCCGAGTACGACCCGCCCGTCGCCGACGCCGTCTCGCTCGCCCGGGCGCAACGGGTGCTGGCGCGGGCGTTCGGGTTCGCCGACTGGGCGGCCCTGCGCGCACACCTGGCCACGATCGAGCGGTTGACCCGGACCTTCGACGAGCCGACCGACGCCGGAACCGACGCCGACCGCTTCCTGCGCCTGGCCTGCCTGGACTACGCGCGCCACGACCCGTCGGCTCCCGCTGCGGCTCGCGACCTCCTCGTCGGGCACCCGGAGATCGCGACGTCCGGCGTCGCGACGCTGGCCGTGTGCGGCCGGACGGCCGAGCTCGCCGCGGCGCTGGACGCCGACCCCGACACCGCGAACGCCGAGACCGGGCCCTACCGCTGGCCGCCGCTGCTCTACCTCGCCTACGCCCGGCTGCCCGATCCCGGTGACGTCCTCGGGAGCACCGCCACTCTGCTCGAGCACGGCGCCGACCCGGACGCGGGCTTCCTCTGGCACGGCCTGACCTCCCCCTTCACGGCGCTGACCGGAGTGTTCGGCGGGGGCGAGCGCGCGGAGCCACCCCATCCGGACGGCCCGGCGATCGCCCGCCTGTTGCTGCGGGCCGGAGCCGACCCCAACGACAACCAGACGCTCTACAACCGCATGTTCACCCCGGAGAACGACTTCCTGGAGGTGCTCTTCGCGTTCGGGCTCGGCACCGACCGGCCGAGCCCGTGGCGCGACCGCCTGGGCGCCGACGCCTACCCGACCCCGGCGCAGATGGTCGGCGAACAGCTGCGCTCGGCTGCGGAGCGCGGCTTCACCGAACGGGTCGCGCTGCTGCTGGCGCACGGGGTGGACCCCGACACCACCGGCTACCACCCGATCCACGGTGACCGGAACGCCTACGAGGTGGCGGTGCGGTCGGGGCAGACCGCGGCGGCCGACCTCCTCGCCGCCGCCGGTGGCACGAGCGAGCGGCTCGGGCCCGCCGACCGGCTCCTGTCCGCGGCGCTGGCCGCCGACGGGCCGGCCGTGCGGGCCCAGCTGGCCGCCGACCCGTCCCTCGCCGCCACCGCGCGCCGGGAGCGTCCCGGAGCGCTCGTCGAGGCCGTCCAGCTCGGTCACGACGACGCCGTCCCCCTGCTGCTGGAACTGGGGTTCCCGGTCGACGGGCAGGACCGGTTCGGCTCCACGGCGCTGCACGAGGCAGCTCACGCGGGCCGGGTGGACACGGTCGGGGTCCTGCTCGCCGCGGGGGCCGATCCCGCTGTCCGGGAGCGCCGGTTCGACGGCACCCCGGCCGACTGGGCCGCGCACGCCGGCCACACGGAGCTGGCCGACCGGCTCCGGCGACAGGGGCCGGCCTCGTGACGGACGTCGCGGCCGAACGGCACGCCATGATTCTCGACGGTTCTCGACAGCGGCCAGAGCTGCGCCGCCACACGGAGCGGGATCCGGCACGCGCGAGGGCCCGGTGATCGTCCGTGGCCACCGCACTAGGGTGACCGCGTGCTCTCGCCCGCACGGTCGGTGACCCCGCCGGAGCCGGACAGCTCCGAGACCCCGCGCCGTGGCGGCAACTCCCGCACCCGGGGGCGACTGGTGTTCGTCCTCGGGCTCATCGCTGCGCTCGCCGCGGTCGCCTTCCCCCTCGCCCCGGTGGTGCAGCCCCAGGTCACCTACTCCTGGACCGCCTCCGACGGCGCGGCGGCGATCCCGCTGATGCCCTACCAGCCGGTGCAGCTGACCGCCTCGATCGACTGCGAGGCGGCCCGCACCCCTGATGACCTGCTGCTCTCCACCACCCCGCCCCGGCCGGACGCCGCGGCCCAGCCGCTGTCGGGCCTGCGGGTCACCTCCACCGGCGACGCGCTGCGCGTCACCAGCGCGGGCGTCGAGCTGGGCACGGTGCCGCTCCCGGCAGGCCGCTGTGCGGTCGGCGTCGTCTCCGACCACACCCGCACCACCGTCTCCGTCGACGGCCGCCCGGTGCTCACCCGCGACGGCGACGTGCGCCCGGACGTGGCGGGGGCGTTCACCGACGTGGACGCCGGCGTGACGCTCTCCCTCACGGCCGACACGCGGTTCCAGACCACGATCTCCCCGGTCAAGGCCGCGCTCGCCGCGATCTGCGTGCTCGCGCTGCTCGGGATGTTCGTGGCGCTGGCCCGGATCGAGGTGCCCGCGGCCCGGCTGCTCCCCCGCCACTGGTGGCGGCCCCGGGCCGTGGACGTCGTGGTCATCGCGCTGCTGGCCGTCTGGTGGGTGATCGGCTCGATCACCGTCGACGACGGCTACATCGCCGGGATCATCCGCAGCCGCGGGGAGAACGGCTTCGTCGGCAACGTCTACCGCTGGCTGAACGCGCCCGAGGCGCCGTTCAGCTGGTTCTACGACCTGTTCTCCCTGTGGTCCCAGGCGGGTGGGAGCTCCACGCTCTGGATGCGCCTGCCGTCCACCCTGCTCGGCGTCGTGTGCTGGGTGCTGCTCTCCCGCTTCGCGGTGCCGCGGTTGGGCCGGTTCGCCGCCCGCCGCTCCACCCCCTGGCTGGCCGCGCTGGCGTTCGCCACCTGGTGGATCCCCTACAACCTGGGCCTGCGCCCCGAGCCGTGGGTGGCCGTCGGGGTGCTGGGGGCGTTCCTCGCCGTCGAGCGGACGATCGCGACGCGCCGGGTGCTGCCCCTGGCCGTCGGGCTGCTGGTGGCCGGCATGACCACGGCGCTGACGCCGGGCGGGCTGATCGCGTTCATGCCGGTGCTGGCCGGGCTGCTGCCGCTGCTGCGGGTGCTGCGTGCTCGTCGCGACCTGCACGGGTGGCCGATCCTCGCCGTGCTGGTGGCGTCGCCGGCGGCGGCGGTGCTGCTGATGGTCTCCGACCAGAGCCTCGCCGCCGTGCTGGAGTCCACACGCGTGCGGACGCTGATCGGCGGCGGGCAGCCGTGGTTCGAGGAGTACCAGCGCTACGCCAACCTGCTGGAGCCCGGCTCGTTCCAGGCGTCCATCGGCAAGCGCGCGGCCGTGCTGCTCACCGTGCTCGCGGCGGTGGGGCTGCTGTGGGCCCTGGGATACGGACGAGGGCGTCGGAGCCGAGCCGGCATCGCCACCGGGCCGGCCGGGCGCCTCGTGGCGACGTTCGGGCTCGGGCTCGTCGCCATGACGTTCACCCCCACCAAGTGGACGCAGCACTTCGGCGACGTGGCCGGGGTCGGTGCGGGCGTCCTGCTGCTCGGGCTGGTGGCCTTCGCCGGCTCCCCCCTGCGCGGGCGGGCCCACCCGTTCGTCACCGCGCTCGGCGCGGTCACCGGCGTCACCGCGCTGGTGCTCGCGGGCTACAACGTGTGGCCCTACGCCTCCAACTGGTTCACGCCCATGTTCAGCACCGTGCCGCCCGAGCTGGCCGGCAAGGGCGTCTCGACGTTCGTGCTGGCGCTGGGCGGGACGGGTGTCGCCGTGCTCGTCGGGCGCGAGGCGTGGCTGCGGGCCGGTGGCGCGACGGCCGTCGGGGTGCCGCGGCGCGTGCCCGCCCCGGCGCCGCTGGTGGCGATCGTGCTGGTGGCGGTGCTGCTGCTGCAGGTCGGCGGGCTCGCCCGGGTCGCCGCCGCCCACCGCGACTCCTACACGCTCGCCTCCGACGCACTGGCCACCGTGCGGGGCGAGCCGTGCGGGCTGGAGCGGCTGCTGTCGGTGGAGACCGACCCCGCCGCCGGGATGCTCCCCCCGCTGGGCGGGCCCGTCACCCGCACGGAGCGCACCGTCGACATCGGGGGCACCAGCGTGCCCGGCATCGCCGTCTCCGGCACGACCACCACCGGCTGGTTCGCCCTCGACCCCGCGCAGCGCTCGGGGCGCCTCCCCGTGGTCGTCACGACCGTCGGCACATCGCGGCCCGGCGACAACCTGACCATGGATTTCGGGAAGGCCGGAGCCGTGGTGGACCAGCGTCGGCTGACGTCCGGCGCCGACGCCCCACGCGACCTGCGGCAGATGGCCCCCGCCGGCGCCGAGGCCGTCCGCCTCGCCGTGGACGCGCCGACCACCGGTGACCAGCCCCCCGTCCTCGTCTCGCTCCCCCGCGTCCCGGAGCTGACGCCGATGGAGACGCTGCTCCCACCGGGCAGCTCCGCCGTGCTCGACTGGCCCGTCGCGTTCCTGTTCGGCTGCATCAGGCCCGCCGCGCTGCCGCTGGGCACCGCGGAGCTCCCGCAGTGGGAGGTGGGCACCCCGGCGGGCGACCCGTCGGCCGGGATCACCTACGCCCCGGCGTTCGGCGGGCCCTTCGCCGCACCACGGCTGCTGGTCACCGAGCAGCGCATGCCCACCTACCTCGCCGGTGACCCGACCCGGGACGCCGCTCAGCTCTACCGCTGGGTCCCGCTCACCGATCTGGCCCGTCCACGGCCTGTCGTCGCAGATCAGACGGTCATGGGCTGGCACGCTGACGGGCGCACCCGGGTACCCGGGCTCGACCCCGTCGGGTGACCGGCACGTGGCCGGCCGCACAATGGCGGCAACCCCGCGCAACCCCCGACCGGAGGACGACCGCTTCGCATGCTTCGCACAACGGACACCACGGACACGTCCCACGACGATGTGACGGCCGCGCCCGCCGACGTACGAGCGACCGGGCGGGTGCTGGCCCAGCGCGGGCTGTTCTTCGGCCCGTCGGGCCAGGCACCCGAGGACCTGTACTCGGTGGTCGAGCGCGGCGCGGCCCGCCGCCGTCGGCACCGCGTCGACCTCGCCCCCGGCTCGAAGGTGACCACCAACACCTACTTCGGCCGGTTCCACGCCGCCTACTGGCAGCGCTGGACCCCCGTCGCCGACGTCGAGGTCGAGGCCGTCGTCTCCGGCACCGGGCGCGTGCGGCTGCTGGCGTCGGACACCAACGGCGTGTGGCGCATCGTCGCCACCGAGGACGTCGAGAACGCCACCGAGCACGTGGTGCGGTTCGTCGGCCCGATCGACCGCTTCCTCGACGGCGGCGGCATGTACCTGGAGCTCTCCACGGAGCTGGCGGAGATGAAGGTCTCCGACGTGCGGTGGAGCGTGGCCACCACCCGTCCGGTGCCGCGCACCGACATCGTCATCTGCTCCTACAACCGGGTCGAGGAGTGCCTCGACACGCTGCAGGCGCTGGTCGACGACCCGGGCGCGCTCGCGCTCGTCGGCACCGTGCAGGTCGTCGACCAGGGCAGCGACCCGCTGGAGTCGCGCGAGCGCTTCCTCGAGGTCTCGGCCGCGCTCGGGGCGCAGCTGCGCTACACCCGCCAGCCCAACCTGGGCGGCGCGGGCGGCTTCACCCGCGGCCTGTTCGACGCCACGGCGGGTGCGCCGGAGGAGCAGTCCGACGTCTTCCTGATGGACGACGACGTGATGCTCGAGCCGGAGATCATCGTGCGCCTGACGGCCTTCGCCGCGAGCACCACGAAGCCCTCCATCGTCGGCGGGCAGATGCTCAACCTGCTGCACCCCGGCTACCTGCACGTCGCCGCGGAGCGGGCCGACTCCGAGAAGCTGATCAACGGCCTGCAGATCCCCGGCGCCCTGAAGGAGGCGGACCTCCTCGGCGCCGACGAGCGCGGCATGCCGATCAACCAGGAGCTGCGCGTCGACTCTGAGTACAACGGCTGGTGGTCGTGCCTCATCCCGGCCGCGATCGTGCGCGAGATCGACTACCCGCTGCCGCTGTTCTTCCAGTGGGACGACGTGGAGTACGGCTACCGTGCCCGCGCCCACGGCTTCCCGACGGTCACGCTGCCCGGCGCAGGCGTCTGGCACGCCGACTTCGGCTGGAAGGACTGGGACGAGTGGCACCGGTACTTCAACCTGCGCAACGGCCTGATCATGGCGGCGCTGCACACCGGCTTCTCGACGAAGCGGATCAACATCCGGGTCGGGCACCTGCTGTCCACCTACCTGATCGCCATGCACTACGGGCTCACCGCCACGCTGTGCCAGGCCATCGAGGACTTCCTCGACGGGCCGGAGATCATGGAGGACGGCTCGGTGGGCGCCGCGGCGGAGATCCGGCGGATCCGGGCCGCGTACCCGGAGACGGTCGTCCACCCCATCTCGGAGCTGCCCGACGACTTCCGTGAGCTGCAGGCCGTCCGCGCGTCCAACGAGCCGGGCAACCTGTGGCTGACGTTCGCCAAGCGGGCCGCCTACCACCTCACCGGCCGCCTGCCGTTCCGCACCGGCACCGTCGCGGCCGGCGACGCCCACTGGTGGCACGTCTCGCAGTTCGACCGCGCGGTCGTCACCGACATGGGTGAGATGGGCGTGCGCATCCGGCAACGCGACAACGACCAGGCCGTCACGCTCGCCAAGCGCGGCCTGGTGGCGATGAACCGGCTGCGCACCGAGGGCCCGGGCGTGGCGCAGCGCTGGCGCGACGCCGTGCCTGCGCTGACGAGCCGGGCGAACTGGGCGCGGCTCTACGGGGTCGACGAGTAACGTGACCCTACCGCCGGTAACTTACCTGCGGTAACCTCCCCCCCATGAAGGACTTCGCGGACAAGGTCGCCGTCATCACCGGAGCGGGATCGGGCATCGGGCGGGCGCTCGCGCTCGACCTGGCCGGACGGGGCGCCCGGCTCGCCCTGTCCGATGTCAACGCGGACGGCGTGGCCGCCACCGCCGCGTCCTGTCTCGCCGCCGGGGCCAAGGTGGAGCACCAGGTGCTCGACGTCTCCGACCGCGAGGCGTTCGGGACCTACGCCGAGCAGGTCGTGGACGGTCAGGGCCGCGTCGACCTCGTTGTCAACAACGCCGGCGTGACCATGACGGGTCCGGTGCTGGCCCTGGAGCTCGACGAGATCGAGTGGATCATGAGCATCAACTTCTGGGGCGTCGTCCACGGCACCAAGGCGTTCCTTCCGCACATGGTCAACGCGCGCTCGGGCCACGTCGTCAACATCTCGTCGATCTTCGGAATGATCGCGGTGCCCGGGCAGGCAGCGTACAACGCGTCGAAGTTCGCGGTGCGCGGCTTCACCGAGGCCCTGCGCCAGGAGATGCAGAACGCCCGCACGAACGTGTCCGTCAGCTGCGTGCACCCCGGTGGCATCAAGACCAACATCGCCCGCGGCGGCCGCTTCGCCGCCGGTGTGGACGGGAAGGCCACGAGCGACCTGTTCGACCGCATCGCCCGCACCACGCCCGAGGTCGCCGCCGCGACGATCCTGCGCGGCGTCGAGAAGGACAGCGCGCGCATCTTCGTCGGCCCCGACGCCTTCGCCATCGACGGTATGCAGCGCGTGCTCGGCTCGGCCTACCAGGGGATCGTGCGGCGGGTGGCCTCCCGGGGATGATCTGATGCGCGGGTGAGGGTCATCCTGCTGCGCCACGCCGAGTGCCTGGGCAACGTCGACAAGTCGGCGTACACCACCATCCCGGACCACTCCCTGCCGCTCACCGAGCACGGCGAGAAGCAGGCCCGCGACGCCGGGGCGCGCATCCGCGGGCTGGTCGGCGGCGGGCGGCTCGGGGTGTTCGTCAGCCCCTACCGGCGCACGCTGCACACCCTCGCGCTGCTGGATCTCGACCCGGTGTGGACGGTGCAGGAGCCCCGGCTGCGCGAGCAGGACTGGGGGAACCTGCAGGATCCCGAGGAGCAGGTGCGCCAGGAGGCCGAGCGCAACGTCTACGGCCACTTCTTCTACCGGTTGAGCCACGGCGAGTCCGGTGCGACGACCGGCTGGCGGCGTTCCTCACCGAGCTGCCGTCCCATACCGCCGACGTCGACGTGTACCTCGTCGTCACCCACGGCCTGACGATGCGCCTGCTCGCGCGCCGCGCCCTGGGCTGGTCGGTGGCCCTGTTCGAGGCCCTGTCCAACCCGGCCTGCTGCGAGGACCGCATCCTGACCTCCGGGCCGTCGGGCTGGACGCTGGACCGCCCGTTCGAGCAGTGGAGACCGGCGAGCGACGCGAGCGGTCAGATCCCGACCACACGGTAGGCCAGATCCGGGCGGTCGAGCGCCTTCAGCACCCCGTACCGGCTCTCGAACGGCACGACGGCCACGGTGTCGGGGCCGGTCGCGAGGATCCAGCGCACCTGGTCGGCCGCGCCGGCCGTGGGGTCGGCGAAGCGGATGCCGGCGGCGACGTAGTTGGCCTGCGTCGTCCACGTGTCGGTGAGCGAGAGATACCACTGGGCGGCGAGGATCGAGCTGATCGGGCGGTCCGGCCGCGCGTCGACGAAGAACGAGTGGGCGGGCAGGCCGCCGGCCGCCTCGGCCCGCATGACGCGGTCGGCGAGATCGGCCGTGCTCGGGGGCTGGCGCAGCACCCGCACCTGCTGGGCGAGGTTGGCGCTGCCCGGTGCCTCCGGGCCCAGCCCGACGTCGGCCAGATCGACGACGGTGAGGCCGAAGACCTGGGTGGCGGCGAGCGCGACCAGGACGGACCCGCCGAAGCCGCGGATCGATCCGAGGACGCTCCGGGGGCCGGCGACGCGCCTGCCCAGCAGGTGCGCCACCGGGATCGCCAGCAGCACCAGCAGCACGATCTCCGCGCCGAGCATGAACTTCAGCCCGTAGTAGGTGGCCTTGCCGTTGGCATCGATCTGCACCAGGACCAGGCCGATCGTCACACCCACGGCGACGAGCGGGACCAGGGCCAGTGCGGCCACCCGCGTCCGGATGGACCGGGTGGCGTCGGCGGCTCCACGGCGCACCATCAGGCACAGACCGGCCAGGCCGATCGCGGCGGCGGCGGCCAGCCCGAGGTTCACCGGGGGCACGCCACCGGTCAGGGTGAGCGGGCTCGCCGCCTGGACGCGGGAGATCACGACGACCGTGCGCCACAGGCAGCCGAGGACCGCCAGGACCACGACCAGCGACAGGACGATCCGAGGCCAGGACGCCGCCCAGCGCCGCCGCCCGAACGGCACGACGAGCGCCAGCACCGCCGGCGCGGCCAGCACCAGCAGCAGGACCCAACTCGACGCGATGCCGACGACCGCACCACCCAGCGCCGCGAGCGGCAGCGGTGCGAACACCCGCGCCTGCGGCACCGCGATGAGCGCGGCCGCCACCACCAGCGCACACGCCATGGTGAAGTTGCCGATCCCGCCCTGGATGGACGTCGCGCCCGGCCCGACGTAGAAGACGGCGGCCACGAACGCGGCGACCGGCACCGCGACGACGGGGCGGCGGCGCAGCGCGGGCAGCGCGCAGAACCCGGCGACGAGCATCGTGGTCAGGGCGATCACGAGCAGGGCCACGGCCTGCGAGTACGCGAGCAGCTCCGCCCCCAGGCCACCCCGGGTCGGGCCCACCATCACCTCGATCAGGGTGGCGACGACGGCGTGGAAGCCCTGCGGGTAGCTGTCGAACTGCCAGGTGCCCCCGCCCGGCGGCGCGGCGAGCACGTCGGTGGTGACGCCGTTGCGGCGGATCATGTTCACCATGCTGAAGTGGGCCGAGTTGTCCCAGCCGCTCATCAGCATGCCCAGTGTCTGGCGGGCGGTCTTGACCTGCAGCCACGTCTGCAGCTCGACGAGCCCGGCCCCGATGGTGACCGGCACCAGGAGGTCGATCGCGCGCGGTCGCGGCAGCAGCCGGGCCGCCCGCCGCAGCGGGCGCTCGCCCCAGCCGACCCAGGCGCCGAGCCCACCCGCGAGGAGCGCGAGCCCGATCGTGACCCGCCCGAGCCCGCCGACGGGCAGCGGCACCCACCACAGCAGCGGCACCCAGCCCAGCAGCAGGCAGCCGGCCAGCAGGATGCGCCGGCACAGGTCGCGCGAGGTGGGGACGAGCAGCACGAGCAGGACGGCGACGACCAGGGCCGCGCCGTTCTCGAGCACGCCGGTGGACCGGGCGACCAGCACCGCGCACGCCGCCACCACGCCGAGGACGACGGCCAGCAGGAACCTCGGGAACCGCGGCAGCGGTGCCGCCGGTGGCCGGGGCACCCGGGGTGGCAGCCGCTGCGCGGGCAGTCTGACCTGAACGGGGGCGGCCACGGTGCTCGCTCTCTCGGCGACGGGAGGAACGCTGTTCCTGCGACGTCGCGATCCTACGGGCCGTGAGGCCTCCGATCGGGTCCCGACATCACTCACCGCGCACGTCAGCGATCGAACACGTTGCGCGCCCACGCCTCACGGCTGGTCAGCTCCGGCTGGGCCGCCCGGTAGCGGCGACGCAGCTCGGGCCACTCCTTCGCGATCCGCCGCAGCTGCGACACCGAGGTGGCGAGCATGGCCTTGAACATCTGCGGGTCGCGACGGCGGAACGTGACGCCCCGGCCGTCGGGCGTGGAGACGGTGGCCGAGTCGAGGCGCGAGAGCACGAACCACTGCGCGTACCGGGACGGCAGGTTGCGCTGGGGCACCACGTGGTGGGCCGGGTCGGGCGCCCGCAGGTTGTGCACGACGCTGCGCGCGAGGCCCTTCGCGATGGCGACCTTGCCCTTGGGCGGCTCGGGGAACGCCTGCGCGGCCAGCGCGTCGAGGTTCGACAGCGGCACCTGGGTGGCCGAGTCGAGCGGGCGGCCGTCATCGTACTCGGCCCGCTTGGCCCGGATCTTGCCGAGGATCACCGGCAGCGACGGGAAGAGGTCCTCGGGTCCGGCCAGGAAGTCGCGCAGCGCCATCTCCTGCAGCGCCACGGCCGAGTACTCCATGAGTATCAGGTGCCGCAGGGTGCGCTTGACCGTGTCCAGCACGAGCGCGCGGGGGTTGTCCGGCCCGTGCAGCGCGGCCGCGACGAACCGGTTGCGGTAGTGGAAGTAGGCCTGCCAGTCGCTCGTGTCGTCCTTCTCCAGGAACGACATGTGCCAGATCGCGATGCCCGGCACCGTGGCCGTGCGGTAGCCCTTGGACGCGGCGCGCAGGCCGTACTCGGCGTCGTCCCACTTGATGAACAGCGGCAGCGGCATGCCGACGTCCTCGGCCACCGCGCGCGGGATGAGGCACATCCACCAGGCGTTGTAGTCGACGTCGGTGCGCCGGTGCAGCCACGGCGTCTGACGCAGCGTGCGGTCGGCCAGGTCGTGGTGCGGCTCGGTGCCCGGGGCGTTGCGCCACAGGAACGCGTTGCGGTCGACGACCTCGCCCATCGTGGAGAGCTGCGAGCGCGCCTGCAGCGACAGCATCTGCCCGCCGACGAGCATCGGCTCGCGCGAGTGCCGGGAGAACGCGACGGCCCGCAGGATCGAGTCGGGCTCCAGCAGGATGTCGTCGTCCATGTAGAGGATCTGCTCGCACTCGGTGTGCTCGAGCGCCTCGTACATGATCCGCGCGTAGCCGCCCGACCCGCCGAGGTTGGGCTGGTCGATGATCCGCAGGCGGTCGCCCAGCGCGGCCGCGGCCGCCTCGAAACCGGGCTCGTCGCGCACCTTCTTCGTGCCCTGGTCCGGCACGATCACCGCGACGACGGCCTCGAGCACGGCCGGGTCGGAGCCGATCGCGGTGAGCGTGGCGACGGCGTCGGCGGGGCGGTTGAACGTGGGCATGCCGATCGCGACGGCCGCACGGCCCGGGGCCTCGCCGACCGCGTACCAGCCGCCGGCGTGCAGCGTGAGCTCGCCGACGTCGGTGGTGAGGTCGAACCAGTACCAGCCGCCGTCCTCGAACGGGCGCAGGTCCAGCGGGATCTCGATCCAGCGGCGGCCCCGAGAACCGTTGGCGCCGCCGCCGATGACCTCGCCGTGCTCGTAGATGTGCGAGCCGTCGTACTTGGTGCGGTAGACGTCGACGCGGCCGTCGCCCTCGACCTCCAGGCGCAGGCGCACCTCCGTCAACGCGCTCCAGCGGCGCCAGTAGCTGGCCGCGAACGCGTTGAAGTAGGCGCCGAAGGAGACCTCGCTCTGCTCCTTGACCACCGCGGACGTGCGCGAGGTGGCCGTCAGGCTGCGGGCGCCGAGCGACGATCCCGCGAGGTTGAGGATCTTCCTGACCGGCTCGCCGGGCATCGACGGCATCGTGGTGAGCCGGATGCCGGTGCGCTCGTCCATGTAGAGGGAGCGGACGCTCATCGGGTCGCCCGCCCGCGGCAGGATCACGCGCTGCAGCAGACTGCCCGGCTGCCCACCCGGCGACGGCACGGGCCCGGTGGAGGGCGCGGCGGCGGGCGGCGTGGCGGCGGTGGTCGTCAAAGCGCAGTCCTGTCGTGTCGCGGGTGTCCCACCGAGGGTAGCGACGTGGGCGGCGCCACTGTTACGCCCGGGTAGCACCGGGTGTCAGCCGGTCACCGCACGAGGCCAGCGGAGTGGCGCGCTGGGCCGCGTCCGCGGCGAGGGCCTGCCGCGCCCAGTCCTGCAGCCGGGCCATCGTGGCCGGGTCCCGTACGAGGTCGCGGCGTACCCAGTTGCCGCCCTTGTTGGGCGTCTCGCCGATGAGCACGTAGTCGCGGACGAAGCGGGGGTCGGTGTCGAAGGCCATCTGCGTGCGGAACTGGCCGTGGGCCTTGAGGAACGACGGTCTGACGTCGTCGAGCACGTAGTCGCGCACCCCGGCCCAGTCCTTCGCCGCCCAGAGCTTCGCGATGGTGGGCTCGGCGAGCCCGGCGCCGTCGGTGAGCAGTGAGGTGCCGGTGAGCGCGTCGCCGCCGATCTCGGGGGCGAACAGCGTGGGGTTCGTCAGACCCAGGATGTCCACGTAGCCGTTGAACTCGCGGCCGGAGTTCACGACGATCAGGCACATCGGCGCCACCGGTTCGGCCCGGAACACCGCCGCCTGCGCGATCCACTGCGCGCCGGAGATCACCGCCGCCCCGGCCAGCACGACGGCCAGCACCGCCAGCCCGCGCCACCGCAGCCCGCTAACGACCTCCACGGCCGCCAGCCCCACCACCAACGCGCCCAGCGCCCAGACGGGCGTGGCGAACCGGTACTGCGTCATCCAGTCCGGCCGCAGCACGCCGTAGGCGACCAGCGCGAGGCCCAGCGGCACGAGTACCAGCACCACGGCGTGGCGGACGGACGAGCTGCGGGCTGCGGCCGCCCCGACCACGAGCACGCCGAGCAGCACCGCCAGCCAGCCGCCGTAGGCCACCAGGTCGCTGACCTTGGCGAACCCGGCCGCGGTCGGCAGACCCTGCGACTTCGCGACGGCGGTGGTGGGCAGCCAGGCGTGGAAGGTGGACCAGCGCCAGGCCAGGTAGGCGCCGTAGGGGACGAGGAACGCCACCACTGAGACGGCCACCGCCACCAGGCTCCGCACACACCGGGGCCACCGCAGCATGATCAGCACGGCCAGCGGGTAGGCGGCGGCGTAGATCGCCCCCTCGGGGCGGGTCAGCGCGGCCAGCGCGGCGAGCAGCCCGCACGCGAGCGCCGGGCCCCACGAGGCGAGCCGGCCGCGCGCGTGCGCCCGGACCATCACCGTCGCGATCGCCACCACGGCCAGTGCGAACAGCGAGTTCTCCAGCCCGGACACGCACCAGATCACGAACGACGGGATCGCGGCACAGACCGCCCCGGCCAGGACCGTGACGACCGCGGGACGGCGCGAGACCGCCGACGCCGCCGCGTAGAAGCAGCCGAACATGCCCGTGACCAGCACGAGCGCCAGCACCTTGGGGTAGGCGACGTAGTCCGGCACGCCGAACCAGGTGCCGTGGTCGAACAGCCCGAGCCGGCGGCCGACGACCAGCAGCGCGAGCCACGCCGGGTCGGAGAAGCCCTCGACGGGCGGCAGGCCGGGCTGCAGCACCGGACCTGCGCCGATGGCCACCGAGCGGGCGTAGGAGAACGTGATGGCCGCGTCGTCGACCTCCCAGCGCCCGTACTGCGCGGCGTGCCACGCGAACAGCGCGGCCGGCGCCAGCACGGCAGGCCCGGCGCCCCACGGCACCCGACGCCGGTCCACCGGCGGCCACCCGACCTGGGGCTCAGCCGGCTCGACGAGCGTGTCGGTCATGCGGGGCAGTGTCCCAGGTGCCGCTCCGCCTCCGGGAGAGCAGTGCCGCGGCCGCGGCCAGGACGAGGGCGGCGGCGGCGACCTCGAGCAGGTAGGCGGCGAGCCAGACGTGCTTGGCGATCTCGAAGTAGCCGTCGCCGAGCACGGCGACGACGACCAGCCCGACCGCGGACGCCCCGCCGAGCGCGGCGATCCGGGTGAACGCGGTGCGCCCGATCAGGCCGGCCACGACGCCGACCAGCGCCACCACCGCCGGCAGCCACGGCACGGGAAGCGAGTCGAGCCAGGCCAGCAGCCGGCCCCGGTCGGCCCCCTGCTCCCCCACGGACGAGCCGAGCACCGGCGGCACGGTCGTGGCCGTCAGGGGCTGCGACGGCAGGTAGTCCAGCCGGGCGCCGAGCGTCGCCTCCAGCCCGGTGCCGAACGCCCGCAGGGCGGCACCGGGATGGGTCAGCAGTTCGCGGTAGGCGGCCGAGCGCACCTCGCCGGGCCGGGCGGCCACCACCTCGGACCCCGGGTAGCCGTCGGCGCCCTCGGGGAAGTAGGCGCGGCCGGCGAACGGCGCGGCCGCCGCCGGCAGCCCCAGCGGGACCAGGGCGTCGTCGCCGACCTCGGGCAGCACCACCGTGAACACGAGGTTGTGGGCGTTGACGACCGCGTAGTTGCGCTGCTGCCACCCCACGCCCGCCAGCACCGGGGCAACGGCGAGCAGCAGAGCGACGACCGCGACGACCGGCCCGGCCACCCGCTTGCGTCCGGCCGTGCGGACGGCGGTGGCCGCGCAGATCAGCACCGCCATGCCGAGCAGCGGCACGTAGGCGGTCTTGGCCGTCGCGGCGAGGAGACCGCCGCCGGCCACCAGCACCAGCCCGATGATCCGTTCCGGGACGAGCCTCCGGTCGGTCACCGCGAGCACGCCGGCCCCCAGACACAGCACGCAGGCCCCGAGCAGCCCGGCGGGCTCCCCGAACGTCGACACGAAGAAGCGCGAGAACGTCGGGCCGGCCAGCGGCACCACCGCGGGGACGAGCACCAGCATCCGCACCCCGGGGCCGACGGCCCACGCCGCCACGGCCGCCGCCACGGCGATCGCGAGGGCGTAGAGGAACCCGAGCCTGCTCAGCGACCACACCGGGCCCGCGCCGGTGGTCGCCAGGCGCAGGATCGGCAGTGCGGAGGACGCGATCGGATCGGAACAGGGCGCCGACCCGGAGGTGAAGTCGAGGACCACCCCGCCCTCCCAGTTGGACCGTCCGTCGGGTGTGGCCGGCGCGAGCCCCGCGCCGCAGTAGAGCCGGTAGCCGTCGCCGTTGTCCCCGGCGCCGGCCGGCGCGGAGGGCAGCCCGAGCGAGATGACGACGACGAGGCCTGCGACCAGCCCCGCCGCCATCGCGACCACCGGTCGCCGCCACCCCATCGGTCCATTAGACCCTGCGGGGGTTTTCCGTCGTCGGTGGCTCGGTGTCGGAGAGAGGCTCGTCGCCGCGTGACCCGGCCGGAGCCCGATGTCAGTCCTCGGCGCTCTCCGAGCCGGCCAGGGGCTTGGCCTCGCGGAAGTAGGGCGCGATGCGGTTGTCGAACATCGTCAGCGCCGAGCCGATGGCCATGTGCATGTCGAGGTACTTGTAGGTGCCCAGGCGGCCGCCGAACAGGACGTTCGAGTTGGCGGTCTCCTTGCGCGCGAGCTCGCGGTAGCGGGTGAGCTTCGCGCGGTCCTCGGGGGTGCCCACCGGGTAGTACGGCTCGTCACCGGGCTCGGCGAACCGCGAGAACTCCCGGACGATCACCGTCTTGTCCGTCGGATAGTCGCGCTCGGGGTGGAAGTGCCGGAACTCGTGGATGCGCGTGAAGGGGACGTCCTGGTCGTTGTAGTTCATGACCGGGGTGCCCTGGTAGTCACCGGTGTCGGTGAGCACCTCCTGCTCGAAGTCCAGCGTGCGCCACGACAGCTTGCCCTCGGAGTCGTCGAAGTAGCGGTCGAGCGGCCCGGTGTAGACCGTGGGCGTGCCCGCGGGGATCTCGCCGCGCACGTCGAAGTAGTCGACGTCGGTACGGATCTCGATGTTCGGGTGGTCGGCCATCCGCTCCAGCCACGCCGTGTAGCCCTCACGGGGCAGGCCCTCGAACCGGTCGTTGAAGTACCGGTTGTCGAACGTGTAGCGGACGGGGAGCCGGGCGATGATCGACGGGTCGAGCTGCGTGGGGTCGGTCTGCCACTGCTTGGCCGTGTAGCCCTTGACGAACGCCTCGTAGAGCGGCCGGCCGACCAGCGAGATGCCCTTCTCCTCGAGGTTCTTCGCGTCCTTCGTCGCGATCTCACCGGACTGCTCGGCGATGAGCGCACGCGCCTCGTCGGGGGTGTGCGACTTCCCGAAGAACTGGTTGATCAGCGCCAGGTTCATCGGGAACGCGTAGACCTGCTCACCCACGCGCGCGAACACCCGGTGCTGGTAGCCGGTGAACTCCGTGAAGCGGTTGCAGTACTCCCACACCCGCTCGTTGGAGGTGTGGAACAGGTGCGCGCCGTAACGGTGGATCTCGATGCCGGTCTCCGGCTCGATCTCCGAGTACGCGTTGCCGCCGATGTGCGAGCGGCGCTCGAGCACCAGCACGCGCCTGTCCAGCTCGACGGCGGCCCGCTCGGCGATGGTCAGCCCGAAGAAGCCCGATCCGACGACGACGAGGTCGTATCCCGTGTAACCCACGGTGCCCGAGGGTAGTGGCGGCCCGATACAGCGGGTACACGGGCTGCGACGCCGGGCCGTGCGGGGCCCCGCCCCAGCGTGCCGACACGGTCCGTAACCTGATCGGCGACCAGCATTTCGCGCGGACATCGGCGACCGGTTATCGAAGGAGGCGTCATGTCGATCCCCGACGTGACGCCTGCGGACGTCGGCGTGATCGCCACCTACGTCGTGGCCCTGCTGCTCCCGGGCGGCCTGCTCGGCGTGCTGAGCGGGCTGCGCGGCTGGACGCTCGTCGCCACCGCGCCGCTGTTCACCTACGCGATCGCGGGCCTCGCCGGACCCTTCTCCAGCGAGCTGGGCGTGAAGTGGTCACCCCTGACGTTCGCGCTGGCCACGCTGGTGCTGTGCGTCGTGGTGGGCGGGGTGCGGTTCCTGCTGCGCCGCCGCCGCGGAGAGCCCGCGGAGCCCGTCGTCCCGGCCTGGGCGCGCACCGCGCAGCTCGGCGTCGTGGTCAGCGTCGTCGTGGCCGTCGGGGTCGGGGTCGCCGCGGTGCTGGGCGGCATCAGGCAGCTCGGCGCGATCCCGCAGGACTGGGACGCCGCGTTCCACGCCAACGGCATCCGGCTGATCGCCGACACCGGCGACGGCGGCCTGTACGCGATGGGCACCACCAACTGGTACGAGAACGACGTCACCGTCTTCTACCCCAACGCCTACCACCTGGTGGCCGCCGCGGTGTACCAGCTGACGGGGGCGAGCATCCCCACCGTCCTCAACGCCCACACCGTGCTGATCCCCGGCCTGCTCGCGCTGTCGCTGGCCGCGATGGTGCGGCGCTTCGGCGGCCGTCCGCTGCTCGCCGCGGCCACGGCGCTGGCGTCGGTGTCGATCACCTCGATCTACGACAACCTCTGGCGGGGGCCGCTGCTGCCGTTCGCCACCGGGGTGGCGCTCACGCCGCTGCTGCTCGTGCTCGTCCTCGACGTCCTCGATGCGCGGGGCCTCCGCGCCACCGTGCGCCCGGCGCTGCTGTTCGCCGCCGGGCTGGCGGCTCTGCTGTGCCTGCACCCGGCCATCCTCATCGGCGCGGTGCTGTTCAGCCTCCCCGCGCTGGTGCAGCGCTGGTGGACCCGCCCGTCGGCGGTCCCGCGCGAGGTGGCGGTGCTGGTGGTGCCGGGCGTCCTCGCCGCGGCCGTCTGCTTCCTGCAGGTCGCCGGCACGCTCAGCAGCGGCGCCAGCATCACCACCGTCACCTGGCCCGCCGACCTCACGATGCCCGAGGCGCTCGGCCAGATCCTGACGTTCAGCCACAACGCCCCGACCGCGCAGATCCGGTTGTCGCTGGTGCTGGTCGTCGGGCTGATCGGCTACCGGCGGCTGGGGAACCTGCGCTGGGTGGCCGCCACCGCCGCGATCTTCGGCGTGCTGTTCGTGCTCGCCGCGTCGAACGACGCCCACTGGGTCAAGACGATCACGAGCCTGTGGTGGAACGACCGCTACCGCCTCATCGCGCTCACGGCCGTGCCGCTCTGCGTGATCATCGGGCACGGGGTGGCGGAGGCGCAGCGGTGGCTGGCCGCGCTGCTGGTCCGGATCACCGCGCGACGCCTCGTCTTCGCGACCGCGCTCGTCACGTCGGTGGCCGCGATCCTCGCTTTCGGCTACGTCACCCGCGGGCTCTACATCGGCCGCGACCAGCTGCAGATGACGAAGAACTCCGGCGACGGCCCGGCCGTGTCGCCACTGGAGATCCAGGGCATGCAGGCGATCGCGAAGATCGTGCCTCCGGGCGAGCGCGTACTGAACGACCGCGGCGACGGCTCCGTCTGGCTCTACGCCCTCACCGGGGTGAAGCCCGTGGCCGCGCACTACGACGCCACCCGCACCGGCCCCGACGCGAACCTGCTGGCCGACCGCTTCAACCAGTACCCGACCGACCCCGCGGTGCAGGCGGCCGTGGCCCAGCTCGACATCCGCTACGTCATGCTCGACGCGGGCTTCCTGCGCAGCTACGCCTCCCGCGAGCCGGGGCTGGTCAGCCTGGCGGGTCAGCCGTGGCTGACGAAGGTCTACAGCAACCCCGACGTGGTGCTCTACGAGATCAACGACGCACCCGCGCCCGCAGGCCCGGCGCAGCCCGCGCTGGCCGAGGGCAACCGGTGACGCGGGCAGCGGCCGTGCTCCGCCAGGGCGGGTCGGCGGTGCAGGTGGCCGGCAGCCAGCTCGGCCTCGCCCTGTCCAACTACGCGGTGCTGGCGGTGGCCGCCCGGCACCTCGACGCGGCCGGTTTCGTCGCGATCAGCTCCTACTACCTACTGGTCAACACCGTCGGCCGCGGGTTGTTCGCGGCGGTCGAGCTGGAGGCCACCCGCGCGGTCGCCGAGGCCGGGGCGGCCGGGCTCGACGACGGTCCGGCCCGCCGCGCGGCCCTGCGCCACACCGGGTTGCTGCTGGTCGGGGCCTTCGTGCTGCTCGGGGTCAGCAGCCCGCTCATCAGCGGGATCATGGGTTCGGGCTTCTCCGTGATCGCGCTGCTCGCCCTGGGGGCGGCCGGGATGGCCTCGTCGTACCTGCTGCGCGGGCCGCTGGCCGGGCAGCGCCGCTACGGCCTCTACGCCGCCACGTTCTGGATCGAGGCGGGCATCGGGATCGTCGGGGCGCTGGTGCTCGTGCTCCTCGGCGACAGCACCGCCACGATGTGGATCGCCGTGGTGGCGCTGGCGCCGCTGGTCGCCGCGGCGGTCGTGGCGCGCCCCGCCCTGAGCGGCGGCCCGGCGGGCGCCCCGGCACCGGTCCCCGGATCCGCTCGACCCGGGTCCACCACCCGGGCCGTCGTCTGGTCGGCCGCGCTGCTGCTGGCCGGGCAGGGCCTGTGGAACCTGGCGCCCGTCGCCGTCACCTCGCGGCTCACCGACGCCCCGGCGGTGGCCGCGGGCTTCTTCGCCGCCGCGGTGATCATCCGGGCGCCCGTGCTGTTCTTCCCGTCCGTGCAGGCCCTGCTGCTGCCGATGTTCACGGCGATGGCCACCACCGGCGACGCCACGGGCGTCCGCCGCACCACCCGCCTGCTCGGCGCGTTCATGCTGGTCGCGGGCACGGTGTGGGTCGCGGCCGCGGTGTTCGTCGTGCCGCTGGTCGGGGAGCTGGTCTTCAAGGCCGGCACCCCGCCGCCCACGTGGGTGCTCGTCCTCCTCGCCGCGTCCACGGTGATCGGGGCGGTCGCGCAGATCGGGCAGACCCACCTCATCGCCCTGCGCCGCCCCGCCGCCGCCGCGCTGGCGTGGATCGCGGGCCTGGTCGTGCTGCTGGCCGTCGCACTGCTGGCCGTGCCGCCGCTGACCGCCGCCGCGGAGGGGCAGCTGATCGGCGCGGGCGTCGTACTGGTAGTCCTGACGCTCGTGCGCCGCCGACACCGAGCCCAGACGTGACCGCCCCGACCGTCGGGGTGGTGGTGCTGGCCTGGCAGGAGCAGCCCTACCTCGCCGAGTGCATCGCCTCGATCCTCGCCTCCGCCGACGTCGACGTCCGGATCGCGCTGGTCGACAACGGCTGCGCCCCCGACGACCTCGCCGCCGTGCCCGACGACGAGCGCGTCGAGCACGTCGCCCCGGGCCGCAACACCGGGTTCGCGGGCGGCTGCAACCTCGGCGTCGAGCACCTCGGCACCGAGTTCGTCGCGCTGGTGAACTCCGACTGCATCCTGCGCCCGGACACGCTCGCGCTGCTCGTCGCCGAGGCGTCCCGGCCCGGGGTCGGTCCGGTGATGGCCGGCATCCGGCTGGCCGAGCCGCCGCACCTGATCAACAGCGCGGGCAACCCCGTGCACCTGATCGGCCTGTCGTGGGCCGGCGACATGGACCGCCCGGAGACGCGGACGGAGCCCTACGACGTCACCGGCGCCAGCGGCGCGTGCGTGCTGATGCTCGGCTCGGTCTGGAAGACGCTCGGCGGTTTCGACGAGGAGTACTTCGCCTACCTCGAGGACACCGAGATGAGCCTGCGCGCCTGGCGCCTCGGGCTCACCGTCCGCTGCGTGCCCGCGGCGATCGCGCTGCACCACTACGAGTTCTCCCGCAACGGGTTCAAGATGTACCTGCTGGAGCGCAACCGCCTGATGATGATCTCCACGCTGTGGAGCCGGCGCGCACTGGTGGCGCTGGCCCCGGTGCTGGTGGTCTCCGAGGTGATGCTGGCCGCCTACGCCGTCGCCGCAGGGTGGGGCGGGGGCAAGGTCCGCGGCTGGGTGTGGCTGTGGCGCCACCGCGGCCACATCGCGGAGCGCCGCAGGCTCGTGCAGGCCGAGGCCCGCGTCCCCGACGCGGAGTGGATGCAGCGCCTGACCCCCGACTTCGACCCGTCGGCGATCGGCCCGGCCCCGGTGACGCGCGTGGCCAACGCGGTGATCCGCACGTACTGGCGGGCGGCGAAGCGCGCCCTGCGCTGACCCCCGTGGGGGCTACTCGGCCCCGTCGGGGACCGTGACCGGCGGCTGCTCCGCCTTCTCCTGCTCGAGGGCATCCATGCGCAGCTTCAGACCGCCGACCTCCTCGGCCAGGCGGCGGGACTGCTCCTCCAGCAACCCCACCTCGCGGGAGAGCTGCAGGGACACCGCGAACAGGATGATCAGCGAGGTGAAGAAGAGCAGGTTGCTGGGGGTCTGGATGCCCACCAACGCCGCGACCCAGCCCAGCAGCGGCGGGAACAGGGCGACGACCAGCGTGCCGATCGAGATGACCACCCAGATCACCGCGTACTTCTCGCGGAGCCGGCGCCGGCGCAGCAGCTCGAACACCAGCACCAGCGCGGCGATGGCGACGATCACCGAGACGATCGTGAGGCGGGGGCCGGCCATCAGAAGTCCCGGCCGTCCCTGGGGGCGCGGCGGATCAGGGCCAGCCCCACCGCCACCACCACCCGCATCAGGTAGACGCCCGAGCGGAACGGGTTGGTGCTGGCCGTGCCGGTCTCGCGGGCCCGCATCACCACCGGGACCTGCGTGATCCGTAGGCCCGCGCGATGGGCGATGACGAGCGCCTCGACGGTGTCGCCGAGGTACTCCTCGGGGTAGTGCTCGGCGAACAGCGCGATCGCGCGGCGGTTGACCAGCCGGAACCCCGACGTCGGATCCTTCACGCTGGTGCCGCAGATGCTGCTCAGCGCGGCCGAGAGCAGCCGCATGGCCCAGCGGCGGGGGCCACGGACCGCGTAGTCGCCGCGGCCGGCGAACCGGGAGCCGATCACCACGTCGGCGTCGACGTCGACCACGGCGAGCAGGTTCGCGATCTCGGACGCGTCGTGCTGCCCGTCGGCGTCCACCTGCACGACGAACGAGAAGTCGTTCTCGCGGGCGTAGCGGTAGGCCGCGCGCATGGCCCCGCCGACGCCGAGGTTGAACGGCAGCCGCATCACGAGCGCGCCCGCGCGGGACGCCCGGGCGGCGGTGGAGTCGGTGGAGCCGTCGTCGACGACGAGCACGGTGGCGAACGGCTGCGCGGCCCGCACCTCGGCGACGACGCGCGCGACGCTGTCCTGCTCGTTGAGCGCCGGCAGCACCACGAGCAGCTCACCGGTGGTGGCGGCGGAGGGTGTCGTCATCGGCGCCCGGACGTCCTCGGTGGTCATCGCGCGGCGACCGTCACGAACTCGTTGTAGGTGAACACCTTGCCCGTGAAGCGCGGCAGCGGGAACGAGTACTGCTTCTCGACGCGCAGACCCAGGTCGCGGGCGATGCCGCCGAGACGGGTCTGGTCGGTGAACACGGTGTGGGTGGGGTCGGAGGCGAAGCCGCGCTCCTGCGGGCAGATGAGCACGATCTTCGCGTCGTGCGCGAGGTAGGGCAGGTACGGCGCGATCACGTCGACCGCGCCGTCGGCCGGGAGGTGCTCGACGACGTGGGCGGCGAGCAGTCCGCCGAAGCCACCGTGCTCCGCGGGGTCCTGCGCGAGGAACTCGTCCGACGTCATCGCGGACAGCCCGGCCTCACGGCACTGCTGCACCGAGGTGGCGTTGTGGTCCACGCCGAGGCTGCCGGCCGGGAGGTTGTACAGGTTGCGGCCGATGCCGCACCCGACGTCGAGGGTGCGTCGCTCACCGAGGATGCGCCGCAGGTTCCACCGGTACGGCGCCTGCACGTCCAGAAGCTGCTTCCAGCGGGCCCCGGAACGCCGCGTGAGCCGCTCGGTGTACGCCGCGGACGCCGTGTCTCCATCTTGTCCCGCCACGGACCGCACCCTACCGGCCCCCGTCTCACCGCGGCTGCGAGACTCGCGACCGTGGCGCTCCAGATCGCGGAAACCAGCATCCCCGGACTGCTCCGGATCGACCTCGACCTGCACTCCGACGGGCGCGGCTGGTTCAAGGAGGGCTTCCAGCGCGCCAAGCTGGAGGCGCTGGGCTTCCCGCCGTTCGAGATCGTGCAGAACAACGTCTCGTTCAACGCCGAGGTGGGCGTCACTCGCGGGATCCACGCCGAGCCGTGGGACAAGTACATCTCGCTGGCCAACGGACGCGCGTTCGCCGCGATCGTCGACCTGCGCGACGGCGAGAGCCGCGGCCGGGTCGAGACGTTCGAGCTGCACCCGGGCAACGCCCTCTTCGTGCCCCGGGGGTGCGGCAACAGCTACCAGACGCTCACGCCGGACGTCGCGTACACGTACCTCGTCAACGAGCACTGGTCGCCGGACGCGGAGTACACGCTGATCCAGGCGTTCGACCCGGCCCTGGGCATCGACTGGCCCGTCGTCGAGGCCGACGCGATCCGCTCCGACAAGGACCGCGGCCACCCGACGCTGGCGGAGCTCACGTGCGCGCGCTGATCCTCGGGGCGGGAGGTCAGGTGGGCCGCGCCCTGGCCGCCGCGCTGCCCGACGCCACCGCGCTGACCCGCGCGGAGTTCGACATCGCCGACCCCGCCGACCTGGACTGGCCGGCCTTCGACGTGGTCGTCAACGCGGGCGCGTTCACCGACGTCGACGGGGCCGAGACGGCCGACGGGCGCGCCGCCGCGTGGCGGGCCAACGCCACCGGGCCCGGAGCGCTCGCGGCGGTCGCGCGGCGGCAGCGCGGGATCCTCGTGCACCTGTCGAGCGAGTACGTGTTCGACGGCACCGCCGACCGTCCGTACGTCGAGGAGGACCCGGTGGCGCCGCTCTCGGCCTACGGCGCGTCCAAGGCGGCCGGGGACCTCGTCGTGCAGTCGGTCGAACGGCACTACCTGCTGCGTCCCACGTGGGTGGTCGGCGAGGGCCGCAACTTCGTGCGCACGATGCTGGCGCTGGCCGGACGCGGGATCTCCCCGACGGTGGTGGACGACCAGATCGGTCGCCCGACCTTCGCCCCGGACCTCGCGGCGGCGATCGTCCACCTGGTCACCACGCAGGCCCCGTTCGGCACCTACCACGTGACGGGCGGCGGCGAGCCCGCGTCGTGGGCGGAGGTGGCGCGCGAGACCTACGCGCTGGCCGGCCACGCCGACCTGACGGTCACCGGCACCACCACGGCGGCCTACTTCGCCGACAGGCCCGCAGCGGCGAAGCGCCCCCTGAACAGCGTGCTGGACACGGCGAAGGCGGAGGCGGCCGGCGTGGACCTCCCGGACTGGCGCGCCCGGCTGGCCGAGTACGTCGGGTCCTCGCAGACCGCGTGAGCTCCTCGCAGGGTCCCTGGGTCCTGCGAGGAGGACACCAGGTCTGCGAGGACGGGCTCACGCCGGCTTGAGGGGTTCCCACCAGGTGCGGTTGTCGCGGTACCACGCCACCGTCTTCGCCAGGCCGTCGGCGAAGTCCACCCGGGGGGCGTAGCCGAGCTCGCCCGCGATCTTGCTCCAGTCGACCGAGTATCGGCGGTCGTGGCCCTTGCGGTCGGCCACCGGCTCGATCATCTCCTCACCGGCGCCCACCGCCTCGAGCAGGCGGTAGGTCAGGTCGCGGTTGGTGAGCTCGGTACCGCCGCCGATGTTGTAGACCTCGCCGTCGCGCCCCTTCTCGGCCACCAGCTGGATGCCGAGGCAGTGGTCGTCGACGTGCAGCCAGTCGCGCACGTTCTGGCCGTCGCCGTAGAGCGGCACCTTCTTCCCGTCGAGCAGGTTGGAGACGAACAGCGGGATGACCTTCTCCGGGAACTGGTGCGGCCCGTAGTTGTTGGAGCAGCGCGTGATGCACACCGGCAGGCCGTGGGTGCGGTGGTAGGAGCGCGCGAGCAGGTCCGAGCTCGCCTTCGACGCCGAGTACGGCGAGTTGGGCTCCAGCGGGTGGGTCTCGGGCCAGGAACCCTCGTCGATCGAGCCGTACACCTCGTCGGTGGAGACGTGCACGAACCGGTCGACGCCTTCCTCCAGAGCCGCCTGCAGCAGCACCTGGGTGCCGACGACGTTGGTGGAGACGAAGTCGGCCGCGCCGGTGATCGAGCGGTCCACGTGCGACTCGGCCGCGAAGTGCACCACCACGTCGGTGCCCGCCATGACCTGCGCGACGACCTCCGGGTCGCGGATGTCGCCCTGGACGAACCGCGGGCTGCAGCCCTCGAGGTTGGTCAGGGTGCCGGCGTAGGTGAGCAGGTCGAGCACCACGACCTCGGCGCCGGCGAAGGCGGGGTAGTCACCGCGGAGCAGCGACCGGACGTAGTTCGACCCGATGAAACCGGCGCCGCCGGTGACCAGAACCTGCACGATTCACTCCTCGCGGAACGCGGATGCGACGTCCATGACGTACTCGCCGTAGCCCGACTTGGCCTGCGCCTCGCCGAGCGCGTACGCGGCATCGGCGTCGATGAAGCCCTTGCGCATCGCGATCTCCTCGAGGCAGGCGATCCGGATGCCCTGGCGCGTCTCCAGCACCCGGACGTACTCGCCCGCCTCCAGCAGCGACTCGTGGGTGCCGGTGTCGAGCCACGCGAAACCGCGGCCGAGGTCGCGCAGCATCGCCGTGCCGCGCTCCATGTAGGCCCGGTTGACGTCGGTGATCTCGAGCTCGCCCCGCGGCGACGGCGACAGCCCGGCGGCGATCCCGAGCACGTCGTTGTCGTAGAAGTACAGCCCGGTGACCGCCCGGTTGGACCGCGGTCTCTCCGGCTTCTCCTCGATCGACAGCAGCCGCCCGTCGGCGTCGGCCTCGGCCACGCCGTAGCGCTGGGGGTCGCGCACCTGGTAGCCGAACAGCACGCAGCCGGCGCGCTTCGCCTCGATGTCGGCGATGGCGCCCTGCAGCATCGCGGAGAAGCCGGGGCCGTGGAAGATGTTGTCGCCCAGCACCAGCGCGGCGGCGTCGTCGCCCACGTGGTCGGCGCCGATGACGAACGCCTCGGCGAGCCCGTTGGGGGCGGCCTGCTCGGCATAGGTGATGACCAGGCCGACCTCCGCGCCGTCGCCGAGGAGACGGCGGAACTGCGGGAGGTCGTGCGGGGTGGAGATCACCAGGATCTCCCGGATGCCGGCCAGCATCAGCACCGACAGCGGGTAGTAGATCATCGGCTTGTCGTAGACGGGCAGCAGCTGCTTCGACACCGCGCGGGTGATCGGGTGCAACCGGGTGCCGGAGCCACCGGCCAGGATGATGCCCTTCACATCACAGGTAGACGGCGAGCGTGAGGGTCGCGACCCAGACCAGGGCCAGTACCTGCAGCGCCCGGTCGGCCAGCGCGATCTCGTCGGGGGCGCCGCCGTTGCCGGAGTCGACGTCCACGGAGTACCGCAGCACCGCCACCACGAACGGGACGATGGAGATCACCGACCACACCGAGTTGTGGTGCGCCTCGCGGATCTCGAACGCCCACAGGCAGTACGTCACGGTCAGCACGGTGGCCGACAGGGCCCACACGAACCGCAGGTAGGACGCGGAGTAGGCCTCCAGCGACTTGCGGATCTTGGCCCCGGTGCGCTCGGCCAGCATCATCTCGGCGTAGCGCTTGCCCGCCACCATGAACAGCGAGCCGAACCCGGCGGTGAGCAGGAACCACTGCGACAGCGGGATGCCGGTGGCCGCGCCGCCCGCGATGGCGCGCAGCAGGAACCCCGACGCGACGATGCAGATGTCCAGGACCGGCTGGTGCTTGAGCCAGAAGCAGTACGCCAGCTGCACCGCGACGTAGACGGCCAGCACGACCAGCAGCTGGGTGCTGGCCAGCCAGGCCAGCGCGAGCGCCCCCAGGAGCAGCACCACCGCGACGCCGAGCGCGAGCCCGGCCGGCACGATCCCCGCCGCGATGGGCCGGTTGCGCTTGGTGGGGTGCGCGCGGTCGGCCTCGACGTCGTTGGCGTCGTTCACCAGGTAGACGCCGGACGCGGCGAGCGAGAACGCCACGAACGCGATGACGAGGTGCAGCACGATGCCGGTGGTGAACAGCGTGCCGGCCACGAACGGCGCGGCCAGGACGAGGACGTTCTTCACCCACTGCTTGGGGCGCATCGTCCGCAGCACACCGCGGGCGACGCCCACGGGGGTGCGCGGCGGCGGCGACGGCGCCTCGGTGGTGGGCACGTCGGTGCTGGTCATCTGGTCCCCCTCTGGGCGAGGCGTCGTGTGGCGACCGCGACCGCGGCCCCCAGCACGGAACCCGCGACGACGTCGCTGGGGTAGTGCACGCCGAGTACCAGCCGCGAGAGTGCCATCGGCGGCACCAGCAGCGGCACGAGCGGCTTGTGGATCAGTGCGCCGAACAGGACGGCGGCGGCGGTGGTGGACGTGGCGTGCGCCGACGGGAAGCTGAGCCGGCTCGGCGTGCCCACCAGCACCTGGACGCGCGGATCGTGCGGGCGCGGCCTGCGCACCATGCGCTTGACCCCGATGGATGCGCCGTGCGCGAGCGCGACCCCGGCGGCGGCGGTGAGCCACTCCCGGCGGCGCGGGGCGTCGACCAGGGCGCCGACGGCCCCGATGGTCAGCCAGCCCGCGGCGTGCTCGCCGAACAGCGACATCGCGCGCGCGGCCCTCACCACGGCCGTACCTGCGGCTGCGCCCTGCACGGCCTGCAGCACCTGGACCTCGGTCCCGGCGGGGTCGGCGGCACGCTGCGGGGCGTCGTCGAGGAGCTGGGCCACGGTGCGGGGGCCTCCATCACGGGCGTCGAGAAGTACGCGGACGGTGGCCGATGCTACGCGTGGTCACCGACCCCCCTGCCCAACCCCTCCGGCGGCCGCCGCACGGCCCCGCGAGTTCGCCGGACCGCCACGTCGCGTTCGCCGTCGCGGCCCGGCTCAGAACCAGCGTTCGAGCACCAGTGCCAAGCCGTCGTCGGCGTTGCTGGCGGTGACCTCGTCGGCCACGGCGTGCAGGTCGCCGTGGGCGTTGCCCATCGCGACGCCGTGCCCGGCCCAGCGCAGCATCTCCAGGTCGTTGGGCATGTCCCCGAACGCGACGACGTCGGCCGCGGTGAACCCGAGCCGGTCGCAGACCTCGGCCAGGCCGGTGGCCTTGGTGACCCCGGCCGGCGATATCTCGACGAGCCCGCGGGGGTGGGAGAACGTGAGATCCGCGGCGTCCCCGATGACCGGGGCGAGCGCGGCCACCATCGCGTCGCTGCGCATCTGCGGGTCGCGGATCAGCATCTTCACGGCGGGCCGGGTGAGCAGGTCGGTGCGCGGGGCGGTGTGGTTGTCACCGTCGGCCCAGGCGTGGATGTAGTCGGGCTCGGCGACGAAGTGGTCCCCCGCCGCCACCTCCCCGACGCCCTCGACGGCCAGCCGGCAGCCCGGCAGCGTCGCCGTGATCACCGTCGCCAGCTCGGCCAGCGTGGCCGGGTCGATGGTGCGCGACCAGACGACGCGGTCCTCGACGGCGTCGTAGAGCACGCCCCCGTTGGCGCACACGGCGAAGCGGGTCATGGGCAGCTGGGCCACCACCGGCGGGATCCAGCGCGGCGGACGCCCGGTGACCAGCACGAACGTCACACCTCCGGCCACGAGCCGCTCGATCACGGCCGACGTCCGCGGCGTCACCTCGTCGAAGGGGTTGAGCAGGGTGCCGTCGACGTCCGTGGCGACCAACCGGGGAGCTTGCACGTGACCAGCCTACGGCCGCACCGGCGCTGACCACGGGCACGCGGTCGTCCGGGAAGATCGACGGGCGACCACCCGCCCGTGATCACGGGGGTTCACCTACAGCCGCACCGGCATCAGCAGCGACGTGGACCGCTCCGAGCGCAGCACCAGCGGCGCCACCGGGCCGTCGAGGGAGAGCATCAGCTGACCGCCCCCGCCGGCGTCGACGGCCTCCAGCAGGAACTCGCGGTTCACCCCGACCCCGCCCGGCGCGACGGTCACGGCCCCGCCGGGCCCGACCGCCAGCTCCGTGACCGGGAACTCGACGCCGTCCTGCTCCCGGACCGACGTCCGCTCCGGCGCGCCGGCGACGGCCGCGCGGAGGGCCTCCGCGTCGACGGTCGCCGTGCCCGTGGGGGTCCACCGGTCCCAGGGCATGCCGCGGTGGTCGGGGTAGGCGTCGTCGCGCAGCGTGCCGCTGACCTCGGCTCCGTCCGTCCGGACCGTGATGGTCGCGCCCTCGACGGTGATCGTGACGGTGTCCGTGTCGGGGTCGGCGTCGGGGTCGGGATCGGCGTCGGTGTCGGCGCCGAGGACGGCCGCGATCTCGTCGGCCACCGCCACGGGCACGACCGCGGAGAACCCGGAGCCCTCCGACGCGGGCACCGTCGCCAGGGCCAGGCGGTAGCGGTCGGTCGCGACGAGGCTCAGCACGCCGTCGGCCAGGTCGAACAGGACGCTCGCCAGCACGGGCAGCCCGGGATCGGACCCCGCCGCGAACCGGACGGCGCGCAGGGCGGCGGCGAGGTCGGGGGCGGGCACGGTGACGGACACGGGGTTCTCCAGGGGTTCGAGCAGCAACGGCACCGCGGAGAGCGCACGGCGGGCGTCGGCCAGCCCCGCCTCGAGGGCACGGACGTGCCCGGCCAGCAGCGCGTCGACGTGCGCGGGGTCGGCGCGGTGCTCCAGCACCTCCCGGATGCCGGCCAGCGGCATCCCGACCCGGCGCAGCACGGCCACCAGCCGCGCCACCGCGACCTGCTCGGGCGCGTAGAAGCGGTAGCCGCTCTGCGGGTCCACGTGGGCCGGGCTCAGCAGCCCGACGCCGTCGTAGAACCGCAGGGCGCTCACCGTCAGCCCCGACTCCCGGGACATCCGGCCGATCCCGCGCATGCTCTCCACGACACCGACCCTCCCGCCTCGACCTGGTCGAGGGTCAACCCGTCAGACCCGGATGATCTCCAGGCCGCCGACCCCGACGACGGCGTCGAAGTCGTCGTCCTGCGTGACGACCGGAAGACCACGCGACGCGGCACTGGCGGCGATCCACAGATCGTTCACGTTCACGCGCCGACCTGCCTGCGCGAGATGCACCCTCATCCTCGCCCACATCAGCGCCGCGGCCTCGTCGACTTCGATCAGCTCCACGTCGGCGACGGCGTCGAGCGTGGTCATCCTGCGGGCCCGGGTTTCGACATCGGCCGCCACCAGGACCCCCGCCTGGAGCTCGGCCAGCGTGACGACGGAGATGGCCGCCTCGTCGGGGACCCGCTCCTCGTTCAGCGGGCGACCGCTCTCGGCGGCGATGAAGACACTCGTGTCGAGGAGACCTCTCGTCGGAGACGTCACCGGATCGGCGGCAGATCGTCGGTGGTGTCGCCGGCGAGAAGGGCGAGGTCGGCCCGCAGACCGGGATCGGCCTGCGCCCGCCGCAGCCGCGCCACGATCACGTCGCGGCTGGTCCAGCTCCGTCGGGACCGCTGGGCGGGCACGAGATCGGCCACGTGCCGGCCGTTGACCGTCACCGCGAGACTCTCGCCGGCCTGGACGCGTCGGAGTACCCCCGCCGTGTCGTTCCGCAGCTCGCGCGACGCGATCTCGTCCCTCATGCGACGAGTGTAGGCCATCGGCCTACGGCCTGGCTCAGATGATCGCGACCGCCACCACGAGGCCCAGGGCGATGTGCACGGCCGCCACCAGATAGACCTGCGGCACCGTCGTCTCGCCGGCGAGCACGGCGCGCATGTCGATGCCCGTGATCCACTCCAGCAGCCGGGCGCCCAGCACCTGGGCGACGACGCCGACCACGCCGAAGATCAGGGTCGTGAGCAGGCCGTCGAGCAGCGCACCGGACGACACGTAGATCGACACCACCACGATGAACGCGATGCCGACCATGCCCGCGGCCGTGATGATCACGGCGTTGGGCCTGCCCTCCCGGACCTGCCTGTTGAGCGGGCCGGGCGTGGTGAGGTCCACGGCGAAGAAGCCCAGCAGCATCAGCAGCACGCCGAGCACCGCGTAGAGCAGGATCGCGCCGATGCCGGTACCGATCACGGCACCGTCGAGAGCTGCCAGATGGACATCAGGGGTCACGTCAAACCTCCAGAAACGTCATTCGGGGATGCGGTGGGGGACGAACGCCGCGCCGTCGTCGGTCACGAGGCCGACCGTCTCGCGGATGCCCAGCCCGGCCGAGGTGTCGCCGACCACCCACGCGCCGAGCGCGGGGCGGAAGCCGTCGAACTCGGGCAGCGGCGCGAAGAGCTGGTAGACGTAGCCCTCCTCGCCGTAGACGCCGGAGGTCTCGGTCTCGGATCCGGGCGAGACGATGGAGATGTTGGCGCCCTCACGGCCGAGCCGGGGCTTGCGCACGTACTCGGTGAGCATCCCGGGCTGGTCGAGGTAGGCGGGCAGCAGGTTGGGGTGGCCGGGGTACATCTCCCACATGACGGCCAGCAGTGCCTTGTTGGACAGGATCGTCTTCCACAGCGGCTCGACCCACAGCGTCTCGGGGAGGCTGCGCAGCACGTGCTTGCCGAAGTCGTCGGTGAGCACCCACTCCCACGGGTAGAGCTTGAACACCGCGGCCATCGGCGCCTCGGCGAGATCCACGAACCGGTCGAGCGACGCGTCCCAGCCGATGTCCTCGATGGCCAGGCCGATCGTGTTCAGGCCAGCCTCGGCGGCGGTCTCCTGCAGGTACCCGACGGTGACGTGGTCCTCGCCGCTGGTGTCGCCGCCCGACCACGTGAAGTAGACGTCGTCACCGGGCAGCGTGGCCTTGACCTGCCCCCAGCGCTCCACGAGCTTCTCGTGGATGGAGTTCCACTGGTCGTCGGACCCGTGGGTGTCCTTGAGCCAGTTCCACTGCAGGATCGACGCCTCGAGCAGCGTGGTGGGGGTGTCGGCGTTGTACTCCAGGAGCTTGCACGGGCCGTCGCCGCCGTAGCGCAGGTCGAACCGGCCGTAGACGTGCGGGTCGCTGCGCTTCCACGACGCCGCCACGCCCTCCCACGCGTACTCGGGGATGGCGAAGTCGCGGAACCGCTCCGTGGTGACGACGTGGTCGACGGCCTCCAGGCACATCGAGTGCAGCACCTCGACGTCGGCCTCCAGGGAGAGGACCTCGTCCATCGAGAACGTGTAGTGCACCGACTCGTCCCAGTAGGGCCGGTCGACGCCGCCCTGGCCCCGGCCGGGTGCGCCGTAGACCATCCCCTGCTCCGCGACGGTCTTCTCCCAGCCCGGGCGGGGGGTGCCGGTGTGGCGTTCCATCTAGGAGCCGCTGCTCGAGCTGCCGCTCGAGCTGCCGAGGCCGCCGCGGGTCACCGAGCTGCTGCCGCCGTCGGAGGCCGAGCCGCCGCCCGACGAGCTCGACACCTTGCCGCCCGAGAGCGTCTTGCCCGACGACGTCGAGACGCGCGTGGAGCTCTTCGGGACGGTGGTGGTGCCGCCGGAGACGCGCTGGCCGATGTCACCGCTGCCGCCGTAGTTGTAGTAGTACTGCCGACCGCCGCTGCCGATGAAGATCGGGTAGAAGCCGCCGCCGGAGTGGTAGGTGGTGGTGGACGCGGGCGTCACGCAGTTGGAGTCGTCGACCACGACGCCGTCCTCGCCGACGCACTTGGCCTGCACGGTCTCGTCGCCGCCGGCCTGCGAGATGCCGTAGCCGACGGCGATCACCGCGACCACGCCCACGGTGACGCCGGCGCCGACGAGGATGCGCTTGCGCTTCACCCGCGCCTTCTCGGCGTCCTCCGCCTCCTGCGCGGCCGCCGCCTGACGACGGCGTTCGGCCTGCTCACGGGCCTTCTGCTCGGCCAGCGTCGGCGGGCGGGGCGTGGTGGAGGACGGGTCCTGATAGGACATCGAGCCGGGCGCCGGGCGGGGGACCCCGCCGGGATCGGTCGGGTCGTCGTCGTTCGTACCGTTCGCCACTCGAGCCCCCTCGGCTGTGCCGTCGCGCCGTTCACAGTTGATCCCCGCGCGGGCGAACCGTACCGGTTGTGCGATTTCGGGCCAACGCTGACGCTCGCAGCACACCAGCTACCGATGACCGAGCCGCGCCGCCCCACCCCCGACCGGGCGACGAGGTCACGGCATGATGACGGTCGACATGAGCCGTTCACTCCTGAGCGCGGCCAGGCCCTCCTCCCCGGGGTCCCCGCGCAGCGCTGCCGACACTCCCCCGGCCCACCCCGGCGACCCCCAGAGCCGCACCGTGCGCCGCGTGGTCGCGGCGGTCGTGGTCGGGGCGCTGACGATGTTCGGCGTCGCCACCCTGGACACGTTCGCCGGCGCCACCGTGCCCGTGCTCGGCACGTTCGCCTCGCTGCCCGCCCCGGACGACCAGCCGGAGACCATCGAGGTCCCGGCGCCGCCGTCGCAGCCGGGCACGTGCCTGAACTGGACGCGCGCCGACGCCGCCGACGCGCAGGTCGTCGACTGCGCCAAGCCGCACCTGTTCGAGCAGGCCGGTTCCGTCACTCTCGCCGACCAGGCCACGCTGCCGTCCGACCAGCAGTGGCGCGACCTCGTCAAGACCCGCTGCACGCCCGTGGTGCTCAAGTACCTGAACAACACGTTCGACCCGAACGGCCGCTACCGGGTGGGCGCGCTCAAGCCGTCCGCCGCGAAGTGGGCCCAGGGCGACCGCGAGCTGCGGTGCGGCCTGCAGAGCGCGTCGCAGTCCGGGGCCCTGTACCCGCTCGCGGGCAAGGTGGCCGGCGGCGACCAGGCCGACGTCCAGCAGCCCGGCACCTGCCTCGCCATCAACGGCAAGCAGATCGGCGACCCCATCGACTGCGCCAAGCCGCACGCCGTCGAGACCGCCGGCATCGTCGACGTGTCGAAGAAGTTCACCGGCGGGTTCCCCGCGGTGGCCGACCAGGACGCGTTCCTGCAGCCCGAGTGCGACAAGGTCGCCGACGCCTACGCGGGCAACCCCGACGTGATCGCCCAGAAGAAGCTCACCGTCTACTGGGACAACATCACCGAGGCCTCGTGGAAGGCCGGCACCCGCAAGGTCAACTGCAACCTGGGTGCACTGTTGCCCGACCGCAGCGGCTTCGCCCCCGTCACGGGCTCGGTCAAGGGTTCCGTCGCCGTCGGGAGCACGCCGGCCCCGCCCGCGTCGGACACCCCGGACCCGGGCGTCCCCGCGCCGCCCACCACCGACCCGGCGGCGCCGGCCTCCGACCAGCCGACGGCCACGCCCGGCCCGTCCGCCGCCCTGCCCGCACCCGCCAACCCGGTCGTCCCGCTGCCTGCTCCCCGGGGATGAACCGGACGGAGTTCGAGGAGCTCGTCGGCGACGCGCTCGACACCATCCCGGCCGAGCTCCTGGCGGCGATGGACAACGTCGTGGTGCTCGTCGACGGGCGGCACCCCGACGAGCCGGACCTGCTGGGCCTCTACGAGGGCATCGCCCTGACCGAGCGCACCAGCGACTACGGCGGCGTCCTGCCCGACCGGATCACGATCTTCCAGGACGCGATCCTGGACTTCTGCGGTGACGATCGCGACGAGGTGGTGCGCGAGGTGGCCATCACGGTGGTGCACGAGGTGGCCCACCACTTCGGCATCGACGAGGACACCCTGCACGAGCTGGGCTGGGGATAGCGCCTGCGGCGCCCGTGCGCGGATAACGGTGTTCCCGCACTGATTTCCGCGCACGACCTCCGTCAGGCCGGGGACCCGCCCGCCGTCACGTCGCCCCGGACCGGCGAGGCCTCGTCCCAGTGCTCCAGGGCCCAGCCCGACGTGGTGCGCTGCAGGATCACCAGGCCCGTGTTGGGGACGTACTTCGTCTCCGCCGTGTCGCCCAGCAGGGCCGCCGCCGCCAGCCGGATCGCCGCCCCGTGGCTCACCAGCACCACCGTGTCGGAGGCGCCGTCGGTGATCGCCTCGACCACCGGGACGTAGCGCGCCCGCAGGTCCAGCGCCGACTCGCCGCCGGGCAGGTGCGCGTCGAGGTCGCCGTTCCACCAGGCGTGGTAGCAGCGGTCGAACTGCGCGCGGGCGTCCTCGTCGGAGCGGCCCTCGAGATCGCCGCAGTACACCTCGTGCACGCCCTCGACGATCTGCACGTCGAACCCGTGCGCCGCGGCGACCGGGGTCGCGGTCTGCTGGGCTCGCGTGGCCGTCGAGGCGTGGACGACCGAGAGACGCTCACCCGCCAGCCGCTGTCCGAGCGCCGCGGCCTGGCTCAGCCCGAGCTCGTTGAGCGGGCGCCCGGGCGGGCGGGAGTCGAGCTCCTTCGTCACGTTGGCGGCGGTCTGGCCGTGGCGGGCCAGGATGAGGCGGGTCACCAGCTCGTCCCCGATCGCAGGGCCGCCAGCCACCTCTCGGCCGCGGCGAATCCGTCCGTGCCGCCGAGCGGACCCGCGGGACCGGTCGGGCGGGGTGCGGCGCCATTGCCGGCCCGCGGGTAGGAGCCGAGGAACCGGACGCGGTCGCACCGGCGGTGCAGCGCTGCGAGCGCCTCCCCCATCGCCGGCTCGGCGACGTGACCGAGGCAGTCGAGGTGGAACCAGTACTCGGCGTGCCGGTCCTTGATCGGGCGCGACTCGATGCGCGTGAGGTCGATGCCCCGCACCGCCAGCTCGGTGAGCAGCCCGAGCAGCGTGCCCGGCCGGTTCTCGGTGGTGGCGGCGATGCTGGTGCGGTCGTTACCGGTGGGGGCGGGCGGCGGCCCCGGCCTGGCCACCAGCGCGAACCGCGTGACGGCGCCCGCGTTGTCGGCGACGTCGCCTGCCAGCACCTCCAGACCGTTCAGCTCGGCGGCCAGCGGCGACGCCACGGCCGCGTCGAACTCACCGCGCGCCACCTGCGCCGCGGCCTCGGACGTGGACGTCGAGAGCAGCACCTCGGCGTCGGGGAGGTGCTGGGCGATCCAGCCGCGGGTCTGCGCGATGCCGTGCGTGTGGGAGGCGACGGTGCGGACGTCCTCGCGGCGGGTGCCCGGGCGCACCATGAGGTCGAAGCTCACGGACACCAGCGCCTCGCGGACGATCACCAGCGGCGGGTCGGCCACCAGCCCGTCGAGCACGGCGGGCACGGCTCCTTCGACGGAGTTCTCGATCGGCACGCAGCCGGCGTCGGCGGACCCGTCCCGGACGGCGGCGAGGACCGCGAGGCTGCCGCCGCACGGCACGAGCTCGGCGCCGTCGGACTCGGGCAGCGAGCGCAGCGCCTGCTCGGTGAACGTGCCGCTCGGGCCCAGGAAGGCGAGACGTGCCATCAGGCCAGCAGGCCCAGGCCCGCGAGCTGCGCGGCCGGCACCGGCTCGAGATCGACGCCGCAGTGCGACAGGATGCCCCGCACGCCCTTGACGGCCTCCTCGGACAGCCCCTCGATCTCGGCGGCCAGCGCCGTGCCGTCGGTGCTCTCCAGCGCCTCGGCCACGTTCTCGCCACCCAGGGCCCGGGACACGGCGACCAGGACGTTGAGCACGCCGTGGCGCGGCGGCCCGTCGACCGGGCGGACGATGTCGCGCAGCCCGAGCACGGTGAACGAGCGCCCCGTGCCGGCGACGACCTCCACGAACCGCTCGATGTCGCCGGCGGCGGGCACGTCGGCCGCGCGGGGGCCGCCGCAGCGCAGCTTGGGGGCACACCCGTGTTCGGCCACGCGGCGCACCGCCTCGAGCCAGGCCGTGGTGCCGGGCACGTCACCGGCCTGCGGACGGCGGGGCTCGACGACGGCCATGACGTCCTCGGGCACGAACTCCGAGACGCGCTCGAGCCAGACGGCGTCGACGTCCGGCGGGGCCGACGTCTCGACGGTGCGCGGGGTGAGCAGGCTCGACCGCGAGAACACCGTGGACAGCGCCTTGGGCACCGCGCCGAGCCCGGTGTCCACCACGAGCGCGACGTCGACGGGCCGGGCCGGCACCGAGCGCGCGAGCTCGGTGACCACGGCCGACAGTCGCGACACGGGGCAGACGAGCTGCCCGACCAGCCCGCCGTAGCGGCCGTCGCGGGAGCTGAGGTACCGCGCGACCACGGCGTCGACACCGGGGGCCGTGGCCCGGGGCTGCAGCAGGCTGGTGTCGTCGACGAGCCGGGCGAACAGCGGAGGAATGGCCCAGGAGTCGGTACCGGCCGCCGTCGTCACGATCCCAGACGCTAACGAATGGGGCCGCTGGACTCCGCGCCCCCCTCGATATAGCTTAGGCTTACCTAAGCAGGAGGTGCTTCGTTGGGAACCACCCAGGTTCGTCGTCCGCCCGCTCCGTCCGACGCCGAACGCGCCCGGAGTGTCGTCGCGCGGACCAACATCACGGCACCCGTCCCGGCACTCGGCGGCACCGCCTCCCTGGTCGGCACCGGATGCCCACCGAGCACTCCGGTCGCGCACCACGTGTGGGCCGACGGTTCGGCCGCGCTGCTCCTGGCCGACGACGACCCGCTGCTCCCGTGGGCGGCGTCCGGCGTCCCGGTGATGCTGGAGATGCGCGACCACGCGCCCGTGGACCTGCGGGAGCCCGTCCGGGCGCTGCTGTGGGTCACCGGGCTGCTCACCGTGCCCGCACCGGACGCCGCCCGCCGGATCGCCGCCACCGTCGCCGAGCACCGACCGGACCCCGCCCTGCTCGACCTCGGCCACGGCACCACGCTGGTGCGCCTGGCTCCCGGGTCGGTGGTGCTGTCGGACGCCGAGGGCACCGCGGCGCTGGCCCCCGTCACGCTCGCGGCCGCCCGGCCGGACCCGTTCTGCCACTACGAGCAGAAGTGGCTCGCCCACCTGGAGCAGGCGCACCCCGAGGTGTTCCGGGCGCTGGGGCGGCACCTGCCGCAGGCCCTGCGCAGCGCGACCGTCCGTCCGCTCGGCGTGGACCGCTGCGGGCTGCGGCTGCGGATCGAGACCGGCCACCGCGACCACGACGTGCGGCTGTGCTGGGAGCAGACCATCACCACGGTGGAGGAGCTGCGCGCCCAGCTGCAACTGCTCGTCGGGTGCCCCTACCGGGCGGGCTGACTCAAGCCGAGGCGAGCGGCGAGCGACGCTCGCGGACGCGGGCGGTGACCCGGCGCTCGGCGAAGAACGACGCGAACGGGACGGTACCGGCGATCAGGATGACCAGCGCGTCCACGGGCTTCCACCGGCAGCGCTCGGCGAGCAGCAGCGTGCACACGATGTAGATCATGTAGAGGAAGCCGTGGGTGACGCCCACGATCGAGACCAGCGTGGGCTGGCCGAAGAAGTACTTCAGCGGCATCGCGACCAGCACCAGCAGGAGCAGCCCGATGCCGGTGATCCACGCGATGACGCGGTAGTTCCGCAGGGCGGTTTCGATCGACACGGGGATCCTCAATCGTTGTCGCGGGCGGCCAGCTCGGCCAGCATGCGGTTGTAGGCCGCCATCTCCGGGTCCTCGTCGGCCTGGACGGGCCGGGCCCGCACCGGTCGCGGCCCGAAGGGCGAGGGACCGGTGGCGACGGCGGGGGCGGCCACCACGGGCTCGGGCTCCGGTTCCGGATCGGCGTCCCACGGGTGCTCGGGGAGCTCGCCCCGGATGCGCCTGATCTCCATGCCCAGCATCCGCCACCACATGTAGCCGAAGAAGAGGGCGAACACGGGCCACTGCAGGCCGTAGCCGACGTTGAGTGCGCTGCCCATCGACGACCCCGCACGGTGCCACTGCCACGCCGCCAGGAGGCCGCACGTGACCATCGCGCCGATCGTGAGCAGGTGCCACATGATCCAGCGTGGGGAGAGGACGAGCTGTCGCACCCCGTCAGAGTACGCCGACCGGTAGCGTCCGATCGTGTCCCGGCTCCGCGTCACACCTCTCCGCGCCTGGTTGTCCCCCGCATCGCCGGACGAGCCCGTGATCACCGATCCGGGCGTTCGCCGCCTCGTCGTCACCGAGATCCTGGTCGTCCTGACCGTCACCCTCGGGCTCTCGGCCCTGCGCAGCGCCCTGAGCCTGCTCGACGCCCTGCTGCGGCCCGTCCCGCTCAGCCAGCAGCAGGTGGCGCTCAACGCGCCCGCGGCGAACGCCGACCTCGTCGACCTCGCGCTGCAGCTGGTGCGGGTGCTGCAGCTCGTCGGCTGGGGCGCGCTCGGGGCGTACCTGCTGATCCGCGCCGGCTTCGCGCTGCGACACGTGGGCCTGGACGCCGGCCGCCCCGGCCGGGACGCGCTCGGCGCCGCCGGCCTGGCCGCGTTGATCGGCGTCCCGGGGCTGGGCCTCTACCTGGTGGCGCGCGCGCTCGGCGTGAGCCTGGACATCGCCCCCACCACCCTGGGCGACACGTGGTGGCGCGTGCCGGTGCTGATCGCCTCGGCGGCGGCGAACGCCTGGGCCGAGGAGCTGGTGATGATCGGGTACCTGCTGACGCGGCTGCGCCAGGTGGGGTGGTCGGAAAACCGTGCGGTGGTCGCGTCGGCCCTGCTGCGCGGCAGCTACCACCTCTACCAGGGCCTCGGCGGGTTCGTCGGCAACGTGGTGATGGGGTGCGTGTTCGGGCGCGTGTGGCAGCGCACGAACAGGCTGTGGGCGCTGATCGGCGCCCACACCCTGATCGACGTGGTGGCCTTCGTGGGCTACGCGGCGCTCGCCGGGAAGGTGGGCTGGCTCTGAATGTCAGCTAGTGCTCGGCCAGGATCTGGTAGCGCATCTTCGCCATCATGTTCTCCGCCCCGGCCGGGATGCCCGAGGCCGAGAAGAGCTCGTCGATGCGGCCGGGGATGTCCTCGGGGTCCCACTTCTTCCCGCCGTTGGTCACCTCGGCCACCGACGTGAACGGCTGGAAGATCTCGATGCTGTCGCCCTGGACGCCGAAGACCTTGCCGCTGATGTGCGCCGAGGCGTCCGAGCAGAGGAACGCCACGAGCGGCGCGATGTTCTCCGGGGCGAAGAAGTCGAACTCGCCGGCCGCCACCGACGCGTCGTGCTTGTCGCGGAACTCCTGCGGCATGAGGTCGAGCGTCATGCGCGTCAGGGCGGTGGGGGCGATCGCGTTGCTCGTGATGCCGCCGCGGGCACCCTCCATCGCGACGATCGTGGAGAACGCGGCGATGCCGGCCTTGGCGGCGCCGTAGTTGGTCTGGCCGAAGTTGCCCAGCAGCCCCGACGTGGACGCGGTGCTCACCACGTGCCCCGGGCGCTTGGCGTCCTTCCAGTACTGGACGGCCGCGCGCGTCGGCAGGAAGTGGCCGCGCAGGTGCACGCGGATGACCGCGTCCCAGTCGTCGTCGCTGAGCTTGGCGATGGTGCGGTCGCGCAGGATGCCGGCGTTGTTGACCAGCGCGTCGAGCTGGCCGAACTCGCTCACGGCCGTGCTGACCAGCCGGTTGGCCACCTCGGCGTCGGCCACGTCACCGCTCGCGGCGACGGCCCGGCCCCCGGCCGCGACGATCTCCTTCGCCACCGCCTCGCCCGCGTCCGCGTCGAACTCGGCGACGACGACGGCCGCCCCCTGCGCCGAGCACTCCAGCGCCTCGCCGCGACCGATCCCGCGGCCGGCACCGGTGACGATGACGACCTTGCCATCCAGAAGTCCCATGGACGGACTATATGACCGACGAGTAACCCTGCGCTGTCGCGCCCGCCACACCCGCTAGCGCAGGGTGATCTGCTTGCCCGCCAGCGCGTCCTTCGCGCGACGCTCCGCGTCCGTCAGCGGGGTGGTCTCCTTCAGGGCCGCATCCAGCTTCGTGGCGAACGCGCCGACCGGCTCGGACCACTCCTTCGGGTGCAGGTCACGGTCGAGATCCCAGACCGGGACGAGCAGGCCGTGGGCGCGGAACGACCCCGCGTAGCGGGTGTTCTCGCCCAGGCCGAGCTCGCCGCGGGCCTGCAGCCGGGCCAGGGCCGCGAGCAGGGCGTCCTCCGGCTCCGGGCGGACCCAGCGCAGATGGGCCTTCGTGCCGGTGTCCACCCAGTACGCGGCGCGGACACCGGGCGCGACCACCGGCTCGGTCGGCATGATCACCGCGTTGGCCCGCTCGAGGGTGGACATGACCTCGGCGGTGGGCTCGGAGCCGTCCTCGTTGGGCGGCACCCACCAGGCGAAGTCGCTGAACAGGGTGACGTCGAGCGCGGCGTCGGCCACGAGCAGGTCCTGCAGCCGCTCGCCGCCCTCGGCGCTCGGCGGCACGACGGGCAGCGAGGTGCCGGGCTCGGCGGCGAACCCCCAGGTCAGGGCGCGGGCGAGGTCGGCGGAAAGGTCGCCGGAGCGGGTCTGCACCTGCATCCCGACGAGGATCTCGCCGTCCGGCCGCACCAGCGCGGCGGACGCCCCGGGCAGCACCGACGCCAGCGTGACGACACGGTCCCGGGCGTCCTTCAACGGCAGCGGGGCCTTCGCCGACGGCAGGAACTCGCGCAGCGCGACGAGGTCGCACTCGGCGGCGAGGCCCTCGAACGGGCGGATGACGATGACGTCGTCGCCCGCTCCGTGGCAGGCCTTGTAGCGCTTGCCCGAGCCGCAGGGGCAGGGACGACGGGGGTTCTCGCCCGCGGACTGTGAGCCCTGGGCATGGGCCTCGCGGACACGTGTCTTCTTCGCCATGGTTCCGCCGACGCTAGCGGGTGCTACGCGGTGGCCCCCACCCGCACCACCACTTCGCGGCGGGTGCGCCGGGCCGGCCCCAGGAGCGCCGTGAGGCGGACGACCAGCACGGCCGTGACCCCGGCGGTGGCGGCGGCCAGCAGGTCCAGCACGGCGTGCAGCAGGACGCCGTCCGCGAGGGCCTGCACGCCCGTGCGCAACGACCAGAGCAGCACGACCACCCCGAGCACGACACCGGCCGCCCACAGCAGCCACCAGACCAGCAGCAGCCGCGACGGGCGGGGACGGACGCCTGCGGGGCGGCCCCACGCCGTGTGCTCGATCTCGGCCAGCACGGACCCCGGCACCGCGAGGTTGAGCCCCGGCAGCACCCAGCCGACGACGGTCGCGCGGGCCGAACGGGAGGGCGCCACCCCGGCCCCCTCGGCCGCGGCCGCACCGGCGCGCAGGGTCCAGGCCACCAGCACGAGACCGGCCAGCAGCGCGAGCACCGGAGCGACCGTGCCCGCGGTGTTCACCAGCGCGTCCGAGACGGCGACGACCGTGGCGGACAGCGCCCGGTCCCGGCTGGCGAGCAGCAGGACGTACCGCCAGATCTCGGCCCCCGCCGCCACCACGGCCACGACGGCGGTGGCCCAGAGCAGCGGGACGAGGGTGTTCAGCAGCGTGCGGGCGGCGCGCAGCGGGTCGGGCGGGGGCTCGGCCGGCTCCGGGTCCACCCAGGCCTGCGCCGGGAACCCCCACCGCGGCAGGAACCGGTAGCGCGGAGGACCGGCGTACGGCGCGCGCGGGGGCGGCGGCGGGGCGGGCATCGCGGACGCGGGCGGCTCCGCCGTCCAGTGCAGGGGCGCGAGGTAGCGGCCGCAGAACGGGCAGAACGGGCCGCCCGCGGGCACCGAACGCTGCCCGCAGCGCGGGCAGATGACCGGTGAACCCGGCGTGGCCATCCCGCCGCGCCTAGATGACGTCGGGCGCGGCGCCGTCGCGCTCGCTGACCATGGGACGGCCGTTGGCCGCCCACGACTGCATCCCGCCTCCCACGTTGACGGCCGCGCGGCCGTTCTGGTTGAGGAACGCGACGACGCGCCCGGAGCGGCCGCCGGAGCGGCAGATCACGTAGACGGGATCGGCCTCCGGCACGTCGGCGATGCGCGTCGGCACCTCGTTCATGGGCAGGTGGGTGGCGTCGGGGGCGTGGCCTGCGGCCCACTCGTCGTCCTCACGGACGTCGAGCAGGACGGCGTCGGCGGGCAGCTCGGTCACGCCGATCTCGGGAACCGCGTTCATGGGGCGAATCATGACACGACCGGTGGTGACGCCGGGGTGAACGCGGCGACCTCGGATGGCAGCAGGGACCGCTCAGTGCACCATCGCCTTCTCCGAGCCCGCACCCGTCAGGGAGCGGACCTCCATCTCGGCGCACTTCGCCGTGCCGGACCCCGTGCGGCCGCCGACGTAGGTGCCGGCGATGCCCAGCAGGAACGACACCGGGATGGAGACGATGCCCGGGTTCTCCAGCGGGAAGAAGTCCCACCCGCCGCCCGGGAAGATGACGCTCTCCGGGCCGGAGACGACCGGCGAGAAGAGGATCAGCAGCACGCAGACGCCGAGGCCGCCGTAGATGCTCCACAGCGCGCCGGTGGTGTTGAACCGCTTCCAGAACAGCGAGTAGAAGATCGTCGGCAGGTTCGCCGAGGCCGCCACCGCGAACGCCAGCGCCACCAGGAACGCGATGGTGATGCCGTTGACGAGGATGCCGCCGACGATCACGAAGGCGCCGACCGCGAGCGCCGGGCGACCCACACGTCCTGGTCCGGGGTGGCCTGGCCCTTCTTGATCACGTTGGCGTACACGTCGTGGGCGAACGACGCCGAGGCCGTGATCGTCAGGCCGGCCACCACCGCGAGGATCGTGGCGAACGCGACCGCCGAGACCGGGCCGAGCAGGATCTCGCCACCGAGCTGGTAGGCCAGCAACGGCGCCGCCGAGTTCGCGCCACCGGGGGCGGCCTTGATGGCGTCCGGGCCGACCAGGTCGGCCGCACCGAAGCCGAGCACCAGCGTGAACAGGGAGAAGACGCCGATCAGCCAGATCGCCCAGACCACCGAGCTGCGGGCCGCCTTCGCGGTGGGCACGGTGTCGCGGCGGCCCGCACGGGGCGCTGCCGCATGCGGAACGCGAGCACGTCGCCCATCGTGAACTTCCCGGTGTTGCGCAACAGCTCCGCCACCAGCAGCAACGCGACGAGCCACGCCACGAGGAAGCCGATGGAGTAGAGGAAACCGTCGTAGCCGCTCGTGGCGATGGCCCCGGCGATACCGAGGAACGACGCCGCCGAGAGCTAGTCGCCGGCGATCGCGACGCCGTTCTGCTGTCCGGTGAACGACCGGCCCGCGGCGTAGTAGTCCGGGGCGGTCTTGTTGGTGCGGCTCGCCCGGTAGCCGAACACCAGCGTGATGGCGATGAACACGACGAAGATGCCGATGTTCAGGGCCGGGTTGCCCACGGCGGTCATGCCCCGCCCTCGATCCGGTCGCGGAGGCGCTCGGCCGCCGGATCGATGTTGCGGTTCGCGTACCGCACGTAGAGCGTGGTGATCACGAACGTGCTGACGAACTGCAGCAGACCGAAGATCAGACCGATGTTGATGTTGCCGGCCACCTTGGTGGCCATGAACGCCGGCGCGTAGGACGCCAGCAGCACGTACAGGAGATACCAGGCCAGGAACGCCGCGCTCATCGGGAAGACGAAACGGCGCAGTCGCGACCTGAGGTCGGCGAACTCCGGACTGGCCTGTACCTGTTCGTAGATGGTGCCTGTGGACCGCTCGCCGGTCGTACTCACGGCTTCCTCCCGTTTTCCTGTTTCCCGGTGCAACTGTCATTGCCGCCGCATGGTTACTCACCGGGCAATGAACACTGCGTGATCATCTAACCCCGGAGGGTGATTGCGCAGCGAACCATAGTGCGGAGCACGACGGATCTCCGACCGGGTCTCTAGCCGCCGGGACGGCCCCGCTCGGCGAGCCGGTCGCGGCTGAGCCCCAGCCGTTCCGGGGCGTGCAGCTGCAGCAGCACCTGGTCGGCGTCCGCCGGCACGCGCTTCGCGGTCAGCTTGCTGACCCCGACCATGACCAGGAACGCCGCCGGCACGCTGACCAGCGCGGGGCGGTAGAGCAGCACGCCCGCCCAGCTCGAGTCGGCGATGCCGGCGAGGCTGACCCCCACCGCGCCGGCCGACAGCAGGCCCCCGACCAGCACCCCGGCGATGGCCCCGCGGTCGGTGAGCCCGCGCCACCAGATCCCGAGCAGCAGCAACGGGCAGAACGTCGACGCCGCCACGGCGAACACCAGGGCGACCGCCTCGGAGAAGTCCAGCCGCGTGACGAACAGCGACAGCGCCAGCGGCACGGCGCCGGCGAGCACGGCGGAGAGCCGGAAGTCCCGGACCCGGCCGGTGCCCAGCAGGTCGGTGGACAGCACGCCGGCGATGCTCACGACCAGCCCCGACGACGTGGAGAGGAACGCCGCCCACGCGCCGGCCGCCACCACCGCGCCCAGGATCGCGCCCGCGAGCGAGCTGCCCAGGACCGCCGACGGCAGCAGCAGGACGGCCGCGTCGGTGTCGCCGCTGACCAGCAGCTGCGGTGTGTACAGCCGCGACAACGCCCCGACCAGCGTCACCGTCATGTAGAACGCCCCGATCAGGGCCAGCACGACCACCGCGGTGCGACGAGCCGCCCGGCCGTCGGGGTTGGTGTAGAAGCGCACCAGCACGTGGGGCAGCCCCATCGTGCCGAGGAACGTCGCGAGGATCAGCGAGTACGTGGCCAGCAGCCCGTACGGGCGGCCCTCCGGGAACGGGGTCAGCCAGTCGGCGTCCTCGACCGGGGCCCCGGCCACGATCGGCACGGGGGAACCGGCCAGGAAATCCAGCGTCGCGTCGGCCTTCACCGTGTGGGTGCCGGGCTCCCAGCGCAGCGACGCGCTGACCCGTTGCACGCCGTCGACGAGGCCGGTGGCGGTGAGGTCGACCGGGGCGCGCACCTGCAGCTGGACGTCGGTGTCGATGGACACCGTCGTGGCGGCGGTGAACACCGGCGGGGCGGGGCGGTCGAACGTGCGGTCGCCGCCGACGAAGTACACGAGCGCGATGACGGCGGGCAGGGCCAGCGCCGCGAACTTGAACCAGTACTGGAACGCCTGCACGAACGTGATCGACCGCATGCCGCCCAGCAGCACCGTGGCGACGACGACGACCGCGGCGGCCACCTCCCCCGTCCACGACGGGAGGGAGGTGACGATCGCGATCGTGAGCCCCGCACCCTGCAGCTGCGGCAGCAGGTAGAGCCAACCGATGATGATCACGAAGATCGTGCAGACCATGCGCAGCACGGGTGACCGCAGCCGGGCCTCGGCGAAGTCCGGCACCGTGTAGGCCCCGGAGCGCCGCAGCGGTGCGGCCACGAACAGCACGAGCGCGAGGTAGCCGGCGGCGTAGCCGACCGGGTACCAGAGGGCGTCCACGCCGTCGCGCAGGATGAGCCCGGCGATACCCAGGAACGAGGCCGCCGACAGGTACTCGCCCGAGATCGCGCTCGCGTTGGCCGTGGGGCCGACGGTGCGGGAGGCGACCAGGAAGTCCGACGTGCTGCGCGCCACCCGGACCCCGATGGAGCCGATCACCGCCGAGGCCACGGCGACGAGGCCCATGGCCACGATCGCAAGGATGGCGGTGGTCGTCACGGAGCCACTATGTCAATTCCGGTCGCTGTACGTCACGAACTCCGGGACGACCGACCCGATCGGGGTTGAGCCCGAGGCGTTCCGGGGCGTGCAGCCGCAGCAGGACCTGCTCGGTGTCGACCGGGATCTCGGCCCGCGTCAGCCGGCTGACGACGATCATCGCGAGGAACGCCGCGGGCACCGTGACCGCGGCCGGCCGGTAGAGCAGCACGCCGATCCAGTCGTCGGGCAGGTCGGCGAACATGCTCAGGCCGGTGGCCGCCCCCGAGAGCACACCGCCCACGAGCACACCGGCGATCGCCCCCCGTGCCGTCAGGCCCCGCCACCAGATGCCCAGCACCAGGAGCGGGCAGAACGTGGACGCGGCCACGGCGAACACCAGCGGCACGGTGAGCGAGAAGTCCAGCCGGGTGACGGTGAGCGCCAGGGCCAGCGGGATCACGCTGGACAGCACCGCGGCCAGCCGGAAGTCCTGCAGCCGGCCGCGCAGCACATCGGTGAACAGCACCCCGGCCAGGCTCACGACGAGCCCCGACGACGTGGACAGGAACGCGGCGGCGGCCCCTGCGGCCACCAGCCCGCCCAGGAGCCAGCCGCCCCAGCCCGGCCCCAGCGCGGCCGTCGGTACGAGCAGGATCGCCGCGTCGGTCTGACCGCTGACCAGCAGCTGCGGCGTGTAGAACCGCGACAGCGCTCCGAGCAGCGTCACCAGGACGTAGAAGCCGCCGATCATCGCGAGCACCGCCACGGTGGTGCGCCGGGCCGCCCGGCCGTCGGCGTTGGTGTAGAAGCGCACCAGCACGTGCGGCAGCCCCATGGTGCCCAGGAACCCGGCGATGAGGATCGAGTAGATCTCCAGCAGCTGGTCGCCCTTGTCCCCGGACATCGGGGCCAGCCAGTCACGGTCGGTGGTCGGTGCACCCGCGGGCGTGGGCACCGCGGATCCCGCCTCGAACTCCAGCGTGGATCCCGCCGCCACCGCGTGCCGGCCCGGAGCCCACTGCACCGGCCCGTCCACCGTCCGGCCGTCGACGGTGCCCTTCGCCGTGAAGTCGACGGGGCCGGCCGTCTGCAGCAGCACCGGCGTGCGCACCTGCACGGTGGTGCGGTCGGCGAACTGCGGCGGCGCGGGCCGGTCGAAGGTGCGGGCGTCGGACAGGAACAGGCCGACGATGATGATCGCCGGCACGGCCAGCGCCGTGAGCTTGAGCCAGTACTGGAACGCCTGCACGAACGTGATGGAGCGCATCCCGCCACCGACCACCGTCAGCAGCACGACCACCCCGGCCGCAGCGATGCCGCTCCACGCCGGGAGCGACGTCAGCGTCGTCAGCGCGAGGCCGGCGCCCTGCAGCTGCGGCAGCAGGTAGAGCCAGCCGATGACCAGCACGAACAGGGTGCACAGCCGTCGCAGCGCGGGCGAGGACAGCCGGGCCTCGGCGAAGTCGGGCACCGTGTACGCCCCAGAGCGGCGCAGCGGCGCCGCCACGAACAGGAGCAGGGCGAGATAACCCGCCACGAACGCGACCGGGTACCAGAGGGCGTCGGCCCCCTCGCGGAGGATGAGCCCGGCGATGCCCAGGAACGACGCCGCCGACAGGTACTCCCCCGAGATCGCACTCGCGTTGGCGATCGGGCTGACGGTGCGGGAGGCGACCAGGAAGTCCGACGTGCTGCGCGCCACCCGGACCCCGAAGGACCCGATGACCGCCGACACGACGCCGACGAGGGCGATGGCGACGAGCGCCACCACCGAGGGGGTGGTCATGCCCTATTCCTGCACGTGGTCGGCGAAGTTCTGCTCCACGCGCTCCGCGGTGCGGGTGTGCCACCACCCCAGTCCGAGCAGGAACGGGTAGACCAGCACCCCGAGCAGCAGCCAGGGCAGCCGCAGGCCCAGCACGTCGAACTCGCCGATGGCCGGGAACAGCGCGAACAGCAGGGGCAGGGTCCCCAGCGTCACGCCGGCAACCGCGGCGAACCGGAGCGCCACCATGAGCTGCGTGCCGATGAGGTTGCTGCGCAACAGCGCGCCGACGGCTGTCGCCTCCTGGATGTCCACGACCGTGCGCACCGGACGGGCCACGCCCTTGCGCTCGGCGAGCACCACCCGGACCCGCTTGGGCGAGTCGGCATCCGCGCCGTCGGTGCGCGGTGCCCGAGCAGCGCGCGGCATCTCCGCCGCGCGCTGCTCGGGCACCGCGATCGCCCCGGGCGGTGGGGGGTGCACCGGGGGCGGGGGCAGGGCGTTCGCCGACCACAGGATCTCGTCGTGCTCGGTGCCGTCCGGCACGAAGTCGTCGTCGTCGTCGACGTCGTCGAGGACCGGTCCACCACGGACCGGACCGACCGGGCCGTCGGGGATCGGCCCGTCGAGGACGGGAGCGGTCAGGGGACCGGGATCGGGGTCCCGTGGCGGCCCTCCGGAAACGGGGGTGCCGGCGGGCGGGGTGAACGGACGCGGCGGGGTGGCCGTCCACGCCCCCGCGGGCGGCGCGGCGTTCGGGGGCGGCGCGGCGTTCGGGGGCGGCGCGGCGTTCGGGGGCGGCGCCACGTTCGGGGGCGGCGTGGGCCGGCCCGGCTGGGTGACGTGCACCGGCGTCACCGGCGGCGCGGTGGGCGTCGGCGGTGCGGGCAGGACCGGTGCCGACAGCAGTCGGGCAGCAGCCGCGCCGTAGGGTCTCGCGGGTGCACCGGTGCGCCCCGCGGCCGGCTTCGCCGGGACACCGGACGGCAGCGACGGGCCACCGAGCACCGGACGATCACGCGCGGAACGGTCGGGGCCGGTCCAGGCCTCGGTGTCGCCGTAGGCCCCGGCGGGCCCGCGCCGGGGCAGCTTCGGCGGCCGGGGCGGACCGACGGGCGCCGGAGCCTCGGCGGCGGGATCCGGTGTGGCGGTGGAGTGCCGGGGGACGTAGCCCACGGCGGTGCTGGGGTCGGGGTTGTCCCGGCGCGCGTGGCGTCCGCCGGTACCGGAGCTCTTCGCCGCGATCCGGCGGGCGATCTCGTCCTGCAGCCACAGGGAGCCCGAGTCGGTCTTCTTGTCGCAGTGGTCGGGCTCGTCCGCGGGGTCGGGCGCCGTCGACGGCGGGGCGGCGCTGTTCTGCGCCTCCGCGGGGAAACGAACGTCGGCGCCATCGACGGACGTGCTCACCGCCGTCCGCCTCTCAACGCGGGAGGTCCCGGGTCATCGCTGGCTCCACGCCTGCTTCGTGGCGCGCACCAGCCGGTCCTTCAGCTCGCGGGTGTGGCGGCGGCTGACGGGCAGCTCGGCGCAGTCCGGCCCGTTGCCGACGCGCACGACGTAACCGGAGCCCGACAGGCGCAGCTCGGTGACCAGCGGCAACGACACCAGGAACGACCGGTGGATGCGCACGAACCCGGCGTCGCGCCAGCGGTCCTCGAGCACCGACAGCGGGATGCGGACCAGGTGGCTGCCCTCGTGGGTGTGCAGCCGGGCGTAGTCGCCCTGGGCCTCGACGTAGCGCACCGCCGAGCGGGGCACGAGCTTCGTGGTGCCGGCGAGCTCGACCGGGATGACCTCGTCCTCGCCGTTCTCCTCGCGGACCGGCTCCGCCACGCCGCTGGTGCGGCGCACGAGGATGCGGTCGATGGCGGCGGAGAGGCGCTCGGCGCGCAGGGGCTTGAGGAGGTAGTCCTCCGCCCCCACCTCGTAGGCGTCGACGGCGCGGTCGTCGTGGGCGGTCACGAACACCACGGCGGGCGGGACAGCCATGGAGGAGAACACGCGCGCGAGCTCCAGACCGTCGAGGCCGGGCATCCGGATGTCGAGGAACACGACCTCGACGTCGGTGCGCTCGGCCACCCGCAGGCCGGTCATCGGGTTGGCCATGCCGCGCCCGGCGGCCTGACCGGCCGGCTGGGCCTCCCGCACGCCCTGGCGGCTGTTGAGCACCCGCAGCGCGTCGGTGGCGTTGGACGCCTTGAGGACCACGCCGACGCGCGGCTCCTCGTTCAGGAGGTAGGCGAGTTCTTCGAGGGCCGGCTCCTCGTCATCCACCGCGAGGACGACCAGGCCGCCGGAGCTGTCGTTGCTGTCCACGATCTCCTCATCCTGCGTGTCCGGTGCGGACCGGCCCTCCGGCGATCAGCCCCGGGGTCGGTCGTCGACCATGGTGACGGTGAATCCGTGTGAGTGCCAGGGTTCAGCACCAATCGGGTTCATTCGATCACACCCTGCTACAAACCGTACCGCGCCCAGGCGGCCCTGACCCGTGCAGCCTCCGCGAAACCCAGCAGGAGATCCGCACCTGCGGCGGGTGAGCCCGCGAGGCCCAGCCGGGCGAGCAGCGGTTTGCGGCCCTCCACGGGCACGAGCTCAGCGTCCGGGAACCGTTCGGTGAGCACCCCGCGCGCCGTGCCCAGCCCGTCGATCAGACCGAGCTCCAGCGCCCGCGCCCCGGTCCACACCTCACCGGTGAACAGGTCGCCCTGCAGCTTCGCGCCCCTGAGTCGATCACCTCTGCGGGACACGACCCAGTCCTTGAACATGGTGTGCAGCTGGTCCTGCAGGCCGTGCAGCCACTCGACGTCCTCGGACTTCTCCGGCAGGAACGGATCGAGCCGCGACTTCGACTCCCCGGCCGTGTAGAGCCGCCGCTCGATCCCGAAGCGCTCGATCAGCCCGTCGAGGCCGAAGCTCTGGGTGATGACCCCGATCGAGCCCACCAGCGACGTCGGGTGCGCGTAGATCTCGTCGGCGGCGCAGGCCAGCCAGTACCCGCCCGACGCCGCCACGTCCTCGCAGAAGGCCAGCACGGGCACCTCGTGCTCGGCGGCGAGACCCCGGATGCGGTCGGCCACCAGCGCTGACTGGGTGGGTGATCCCCCGGGTGAGTTCACCAGGAGCGCCACGGCCGCGAGCCCGTCGGGGGCGAACGCCCGCTCGAGCGTCTTCTCCATGGTGGTCGCGTTGATCACCGCGCGGGGCACCGGCCCGGCCGAGGACGCGATCACCCCCTGCAGGCGGACCATCGAGACGACGGATCTGTCGCCCCGCTCCCCCAGGCGTCCGGGGAGATGGGAGGCGAGCCGGTCGGGGATGCGCAACGCGTCCATCCCGCCACGCTACGCGGAAGGGCCGGACCTGTGAGCTGTGCGGAGCGCCTCTGGCGGCCCCTGAACAGTGATCACACGGGCGGGCCTCGACCGAGCGGCGGCAGCGGGGCTCGGACGGGTGGGCGGCCGGGCGAGGCGCGGCCCGCGGGTGGGCGATCCGGCGAGGACGCAGAGGACCCATCGACCTTCGACGAAGGTGATCGACACGATCAGTGCGTCTGCGCCCCACCAGGACGATTCCGTGCGGACGGCCCCGATCACCGCGCGCGTCGGCCGACCATGATCGGCGTCCGCCGCACCTCAGTGCCCAGCGTGGGGCGATGTCGTACGAGCTGCGGCGATCATGACGGGAGCGGCGGACCGCTCGATCCCCACCGTCCCGGGCACGATCCACGCCTCCGCCCGACGGCCCCTTGCCCATGATCACCCACCGGGGGCCTTCCACCGCACCCCACACGGCTGCGCGTCCCCCAACGATGATCACCACCGTCCGCCCGGCTTCCGCCCCGTGTCCGCCGTCCCCGGACGACGGTCAGACGCGGATGCCCGCCCGGAACTTCGGCACGCGCAGGGTGATCTTCATGCCCGCGCCCAACGCCGTGTCCACCACCAGGCCGAAGTCGTCGCCGAACGTGGAGCGCATCCGGTCGTCGACGTTGCCCAGGCCGACGTGGGCGCCGGAGAGGTGGGCGTCGTCGAGGTCCTCGGTGAGCCGGGACGGGTCCATGCCGATCCCGTCGTCCTCGACGATGATCACGCACTCGGCGCCGGCGTTCTCCGCGGTGATGGTGATCGTGCCGCCGTTGGGCTTGCTCGCCAGCCCGTGCCGCACGGCGTTCTCCACCAGCGGCTGCAGGGCCAGGAACGGCAGCACCACCGACAGCACCTCGGGCGCGATCTGCAGCTTGATGTTGAGCCGGGCGCCGAAGCGGGCCTTCTCCAGCCGCACGTAGCGCTCGATGTTGTTGAGCTCGTCCTGCAGCGTGGTGAACTCGCCCGCGGTGCGGAAGGAGTAGCGCGTGAAGTCGGCGAACTCGATGAGCAGCTCGCGGGCCCGCACCGGGTCGGTGCGGATGAACGACGCGATGGTGGTGAGCGCGTTGTAGACGAAGTGCGGGGAGATCTGCGCGCGCAGGGCGCGGACCTCGGCGCGGCCGAGCCGGGCCCGCGATTCGTCGAGCTCGGCGAGCTCCAGCTGGCTGGAGACGTAGCGCGCGACCTCGGCGGTGGCCCGCAGCAGCACCGGGCCCGCGGTGGCGGTGGTGAGCGCGGCCAGGGTGCCGACGATGGCCCCGTCGGTCTCCAGCGGCACCACGACGATGCCGCGGACCACGCAGTCGGTGCGTTCGCACGTGATGGCCGAGTGCGACATCACCTGCTGGCGCCCGGTGGAGATCACCTGGTCGGCGAGCCCGCGGACGTCGGGTTCGTGCTGGTCGGCGTCGCCGTCCCAGCCGAGGGTGTTGCCGCGGTTGTCGGTCATCGACAGCGCGCAGGTGTCGAGCAGCTGGCGCAGGTAGGGCAGCGCGAACGACGCCGAGTTCGGCGAGAGCCCCTCCCGCAGGGCGGGCGCGGCCAGCGCCACGGTGTGCAGCGTGGCGAAGGTGGCGCGCTCCAGCGGCGTGGCGAAGGTGTTGCGGCGGTTGCGGACGAAGTAGAAGATCGCGATGGCGATGCTGGCCACCGCGAGGGCGATGAGCCCGAAGAACAGCGTGGACGTCGAGAGCAGGTCCCCCACGTCAGTCCACCTCCCCCCGTACTCTCGCCCGGGCCATGATCCCGGCACCGTCCAGCGTGTGGCCTGCGCTCCGATGCACTCGGCGCTACCGGACCAACCGTGACAGCCGACGGTCGGCGAGCGGTCTGCCACCGGTCTGGCAGCGGGGACAGTACTGGAACGACTTCGTCGCGAAGGAGACCTCCCGCACGGTGTCACCGCACACCGGGCACGGCAGGCCGGTGCGCGCGTGCACGCGGAGCCCGGAGCGCTTCTCGCCCTTGAGCTCGGCCGCCTTTTGTCCCACCGACCGGTCGACGGCGTCGGTGAGCACCGAGCGCATGGCGGCGTACAGGGCATCCACCTGATCGGGGCCGAGCCGCCCCGACGCCGCGTACGGCGACACGTGTGCGGTGTGCAGGATCTCGTCGCTGTAGGCGTTGCCGATGCCCGCGAGCACGGTCTGCTCGACGAGCAGCGTCTTGATCCGCTCGGTGTGGCCCCGCAGCAGCTCCGCGAACTCCTCGGCCGAGAGCGCCAGCGCGTCGGGGCCGAGCCGGGCGATACCCGGGACCTCCCGGGGTTCGTGCACCAGATAGACGGCGAGGCGCTTCTGGGTACCGGCCTCGGTGAGGTCGAACCCGGGACCGCCGACGTGGTCGAGGTGCACCCGCAGCTCCAACGGGCCGCGGCCGGGCCTGGGCGGGGTCGCACCGGCGGAGTCGTGCCAGCGCATCCAGCCCGCGCGGGACAGATGGGTGATGAGGTGCAACTGGTCGTCCGGCCGGTCGGCGAACTCGACGGCGAGGAACTTTCCGTACCGCGCCGCCCCCGTGACGACGCGGCCGGCCAGCGACTGCACCGGCGGGTCGAACGTCTTGACCGCACTCATCGACGCGACGTCCACCCGCGCGACGGGGCGGTAGATCGCGTTCTCGCGCAGGTGGTGGGCCAGGGCCTCGATCTCGGGGAGCTCAGGCACGCGGCGTCCTCAGTTCACCGGCTGCAGCGGGCTGTCGGCGTGGCCGGGAGTGCCCTGCGACCGGAGCCTGCGGGTGACGATCCGGATCTCCTCGCGGGCCTTGGCGCTGCCGCGGACGTGCCCGGTCCAGCGTTCGGCCGGCTGGTCGTAGCTGCCCGCAGTTTCGGCCACCACCGTCCACGGCCGGCGCAGCCACCAGCGGAACGGGAAGAACAGCACGACGACGATGGCGACGGCCCACAGGTACCAGGGGATGTGCACCATCTTCGGGGACCACACGACGAGGATGACCCAGAAGACGAACAGCGCCGACAGCACGAGGACCGCGGCGCCGCGGCCGCCGTCGACGTCGTGCTCGAAGTCGTCACCGGTGGCGGGCAGCGACCACTCGATGTTGCGGCGCACGGACCAGCTACGGCCGTCGACGCCCACCACTGTCTTGGTTCCCACGACGTCCACTTTCCCACATCGCGGGCACCGTGTCGGCGTGCGTTGAGGTGGAAGCGGTGGGCGGGATCACGATCTCCGTCGGGCAATCGAGTTGCCGATCTTTTCGTGCCGGTTCATGCTTGGGCCACGCAAGTCGTTGGTTGTTACAAGCAAAGCATTGGTAAAGGCGGTGACGACATGAGCGTGGACGTGAACGGCCCCGGTATCGACACGGACACCGGCGAGATGATCGACGCGGATCGTATCGGCCAGCAGCTCGTGCGCCTGCTCCGTGTCGTCGCGAGGATGCGCCACCAGGGGGGCGACGTCGCCGTCGGGCACGTACTGGCGGAGCTGCTCGAACGCGGCCCGCAGCGGGTAGGCGAGCTCGCCCAGTCCCTGGGCACCGACCCGTCCACCGTCAGCCGCCAGGTCACCGCACTCGTCGAGGCGGGCCTGGTCGAGCGCCGCGCCCACCCGGACGACGGACGGGCCCACCTGCTGGCCGCCACCGAGTCCGGGACGCACCGCTGCGTCGCCGGCCGCCGCCGTCGCATCGAGGTGGTCGGGGCTGTACTGGCCGACTGGCCCGCGGAGGACCAGCGGCGCCTCGCCGAACTGCTCGGGCGCTTCGCCGACGACATGCTCGCGAACCACATGCCGGAAGGGGACGCGCGGACCACCCGCCGTCCAGGAGGAGAGAACTGATGTCCACCGAAGTCGCCGTCGAGGCCCCGGCCGAACGCTCGGCAGGTGAACTGAGCCACCGCCAGATCCTGACCATCCTGGGCGGCCTCCTGCTCGGCATGTTCCTGGCCGCGCTCGACCAGACCGTCGTGTCCACCGCCATCCGCACCATCGCCGACGACCTCGGCGGGCTGAGCGAACAGGCGTGGGCCACCACCGCGTTCCTGATCACCAGCACCATCTCGACACCGCTCTACGGCAAGCTGAGTGACATCTACGGTCGCAAGCCGCTGTTCCTGTTCGCGATCTCGGTCTTCATCATCGGGTCGATCACCTGCACGTTCGCCACCTCGATGTACCAGCTGGCGGGCTTCCGGGCCTTGCAGGGAATCGGCGCGGGCGGGCTGTTCTCCATGGCGCTGACGATCCTCGGCGACATCGTGCCGCCGCGCGAGCGGGCGCGTTACCAGGGCCTCTTCCTCGCCGTCTTCGGCACGTCCAGCGTGCTCGGCCCGATCATCGGGGGCCTTCTCTCGGGCCAGAAGACCATCTGGTTCACCGACGGCTGGCGTTGGATCTTCCTGGTGAACGTCCCGATCGGCGTCCTCGCGCTCGTCGTCGTGGCCAAGGTTCTCAACATCCCGCACGTCCCCCGGTCGCGCCGCATCGACTGGCCGGGAGCGGTCACGCTCGCGATCGGACTGGTGCCACTGCTGATCATCGCCGAGCAGGGCAGGGAATGGGGCTGGGACTCCGGCCGGGCGTGGCTGTGCTACGCCATCGGGGCCGTCGGACTGATCGCCTTCGTGCTGTTCGAGCGCTACTACGGCGACGAGGCCCTGCTCCCCCTGCGCCTGTTCCGCACCGGACTGTTCACGCTGATCACGCTGGTCGGCGTCATCGTCGGCATGGGCATGTTCGGCGGCATCTTCGTGCTTCCGCTGTTCCTGCAGATCGTGCACGGGGCCACGCCGATCGAGTCCGGGTACCTGATGCTCCCGCTGGTCGGCGGGATCATGGTCGCGTCCCTCGCCTCCGGCCAGCTGACCGCCAGGACAGGCCGCTACAAGATCTTCCCCGTGATCGGCATCGCACTCATGATCGCCGCGATGGTGATCATGTACTTCCGGGTGAGCGTCGACATCCCGCTGTGGGAGCTGGACCTCTACATGGCCATGTTCGGCCTGGGCCTCGGCAACTGCATGCAGACCCTCGTGCTCGCCGTGCAGAACGCGATGCCCGCCCGCGACATGGGCGTCGTCACGGCCTCGTCCACGTTCTTCCGGCAGCTCGGCGGCACCCTGGGCACCGCGATCTTCCTCTCGGTGGTGTTCTCCACGGTGCCGAGCAAGATCGCCAGCGCCTTCACCGCCGCCCAGAGCGACCCGGCCTTCCAGGCAGCCGTCAGCGACCCGGCGGTGCGCGCCGATCCGGTCAACGCGCCCTTCTTCGCCGCGCTGAGCAGCGGCGCCGGGTCGAACGCGTCCGGGGTGCTCAACGACTCGTCGTTCCTGCAGAAGATCGACCCGCGGCTGGCCCAGCCGTTCCTGGTCGGCTTCTCCAACTCCATCGTGCTGACGTTCCTCATCGTGGCGGGTCTCCTCGCGGTGGCCTTCGTCCTCGTCCTGTTCGTCAAGGAGGTCCCGCTCCGCACGATGTCGGGCGCGCAGGCCGCGGCCCAGGAGGCGGCGGAGGCCGCCGCCGGTCCGGCGGGCGTCTCGATGTCCAAGGAGGCGGCCACCGCCGAGCTCACCACGGTGGGGGCCCCCGTGACCGTGGGCGCAGCGGCCGCGGAGGCCGAGCGCCGGGCCGGACGGCACGCGATGACGGCCTACGCGCCCGCGTCGGCCAACGGCCGCAACGGGAACGGACACCACGAGGTGAGCAACGCGCCGACGGCCTACATCGCCAGCAGCGGCGAGCCCACCCCGGCGTACGGCGCGCCCACGGTCCAGGGTCTCGCCACCCAGCCCGGTGACGGGCCCGAGGTGTACGGCGTGGTCAACCGCGGCGACGGTGTGGGCCTGCCCCAGGTCGTCGTCACCGTGGCCGACCCCACCGGCCGCCAGGAGGCGCGCACCGCCACCGACGCCACCGGCGCCTACCGCGTCCCGCTGCAGCACGGGGGCACCTACCTGGTGGTTGCCGCCGCCGGCACCTACCAGCCGCACGCCGCGCTGGTCGCGGTGTCCGACCGGCCGGTGCGCCACGACGTCTCCCTCACCGGCACGAGCGCGGTACTCGGCGTCGTCCGCGCGCCCGACCCGACCGGTGGGAACCGTCCGGTCCCCGGCATCACGGTCACGCTGATCGACGTCCGCGGTGACGTCGCCGCCGCCGGGGTCACCGACCCGGACGGCCGCTACCACCTCACCGGCATGCCGGACGGCAGCTACACGCTCACGGCCGCAGGCCCCGGGCACCAGCCCGTCGCCGTCAGCCTCCGGCTCGACGTGGGCGCCACGGTCGAGCGCGACCTCGAGCTGCCGCGCCGCTCGCGGCTGCTCGGCACCGTCACGGCGGCGAGCAACGGCCGCGGCGTCCCCGAGGCCATCGCCACGCTGGTGGACTCGGGCGGCACGGTCGTCGGGTCCACGGTGACCGGCCCCGACGGGACGTTCGTGTTCGAGGACCTGTCGGAGGGCACCTACACGCTCACCGCGAGCGGGTACGCCCCCGTCGCACAGGTCGTGCAGGTGACCGCGGGTGCGCAGAGCACCGCGGCGGTGGAGCTGGGCACGCCCGGCACCGCGCCGCGGGCCCCCGAGGTCGCCACCAACGGCAACGGCAATGACCACCAGGTGGGTGTGACGACGCCGCAGCACGTGGACGTGCGGTGAGCGCCCTCACCGGCCTTCTGACCACTCCCGACGGGTGGCCCATCACCGGGGGCACGCTCACCGCGGTGGACGCCACCGGGGTGCAGCGGGCCCGGGTGGCCAGCGGGTCCGACGGCCGCTTCCTCCTCGACGGGCTCCCGGCCGGGCCGTACACGGTGATCGTCGCGGCCCCCGGCCACGAGCCGGTGGCCCGCAGCGTCGCGGTCACCGAAGCCACCACGGCCCTGGGCGTCCTGGAGCTGGCCCGGGCGGGCGGCGGCGTGCTGCCCGCCCCGGGCACCTGGACGATCGACCCGGTGCACTCCAGCATCCGGGCCACGGCCCTGCACCTGGGGATGGGCCGCATCCACGGCCGGCTGCGAAGCTTCAGTGGCCAGGTGCAGGTGGCCGATCCGCTGGAGAACAGCTCCGTCGAGGTCGTCATCGATCCCGACGCCGTGCAGACCGACGACGAGACGCGCGACGGCCACCTGCGCAGCCCCGACTTCCTGGACGTCGGGGCGTACCCCGAGATCCGCTACAAGTCCGACGGCCTGCGCAAGCTCGACGCCACCCACTGGGTGGTGGACGGGGTGCTCACGCTCAAGGGCGTGAGCGCCGCGGTGCCGTTGCAGGTGGAGTACCTGGGCACGGGTCCCGACCTGTGGGGAGGGGTCCGCTGCGCGTTCACCGCCACCGCGGACGTCACGCGCGACGCGTTCGAGATGAGCTGGAACCAGTCGGTGCTGGCCGGCCTGCTGGCCATCGGGCGCACCCTGCGCATCGAGATCGACATCGAGGCCGTGCAGAACCAGCAGAACTAGTCGAACAGGGACGGGGTGAGCACGCCCTCGAACGCGAGCAGCCACTCCTTGGTGGGGCGGCCGCCGCCGAACCCGCCCAGCCCGTCGGCCGCCAGCACGCGATGGCACGGCACCACCACCGGGAGTGGGTTCGATCCCATGATCGAGCCCACCCCGCGGGCTGCGGAATGGGCGTGGCCCAGGCCGCTCCGCGCGGCGAGCTCTCCGTAGGTGACCGTGGCGCCGAAGGGCACGGTGGCGAACAGCGACTCCAGCACCCGGCGCTGCGAGCCCGCGGTGAGCCGCCAGTCCAGCGGCATGTCGAACACCCGCCGCTCGCCGGCGAGGTACTCACGCAGCTGCTGCTCGGCCACCGAACCCCCGGCGGCCACCAGCGGCTCGCCCAGACGCTCGGCTGCGCGCCGGGCGGCCGCGGGATCGTCGCCGAACACGACGAGCGCGAGCCCGAGATCGGTGACGCCGAGCGTGAGGGCACCGATGGGCGCCGAGGCCGGCAGAACGTTCCAACGCAACGCCATCGGGCCAGTCTGCTCCGCCCCGCCGCCCCGCGGCACCCCCGTTCCCGCGCCCGACCATCGTCAGCGGTCAGCCTCGCGCGGTGATCACCGCCGATCGCACGTCGTTGCCCCGCCCGGGGCCGTGCCGTGCGGTCGCACGCCCGCGCCCTCGCGAGGGCCGTGATGTGCGTGCGGTCGCGATCATGCGTCGGCGGTCGCGGGGAACAGGTCGGCCGTCAGGTGCCGCACCGCCCACTCCGACCAGTCCGGCGTGGTCCACCCCTGCTCGACGACGAGCATGGCGTAGGTCTCCGGCGACAGCAGCGCCGCCAGCACGTCCGTGGCCCGCTGCAGTGACAGCTCCACGGTGAAGCCGGGCTTCTCCGCCATCTCGTCCACCGCGCGGCCGTGCGCCGCGAGCGCCTCCTGCCGGGCCGCCGCGAGCAGCGCCGCGGGCTCGGGATCGGCGGCGGCGGCGCGCAGCACGGCGTCGAGCGGGGCCCGGCGCTCGACCGCGGCGACCGTGACGGCGACGTGCCGGGCCAGGACGGCGGGCCCGCTGCGCGCGGCCGGGGTGGGTGGCACGGATGGCTGGTCCTGCGCCACCGCGTCGAGCGCGGCCTCCAGTACGGCGGCCTTGCTGCCGAAGGACAGGTAGAGCGTCTGCACGGCCACACCCGCGGCACGGGCCAGGTCGGCCATCGTGGTCTCGAGATAGCCACGCTCCACGAACAGCGGCGACGCCGCCTCCACGACGCGGGTCCGGGTGGCGAGCGCCCGTTCGGTGCGGCCGGCTCTGGTGCGCGCGGTCGTCGGCATGGACATCCTCGATGTAACACAATAGTGGAATGTTGTTACAGAACAGTACTCCATCATGGAGTTCCAGATACGAGCGTTGGCGGCGACGCGCCGGGCGGACGAGAGTGGGGTCATGCGACGCGCGCGCTCCGACCACGGCAGCCCCATGGCCTGGGCCGACGCCCGTCGCACGGCCCATGCCGCCGCGCAGCCCCTGCCCGCCGAGCCCATCGCCCTCGCCGACGCCCTCGACCGCGTGCTCGCCGGCCCACTCGCGGCGCTGGTGGACGTGCCCTCCGCCGACTGCTCCGCGATGGACGGCTACGCCGTGTGCGGACCGGGCCCCTGGACGGTCGTCGCGCACGTCCGGGCCGGCGAGCCGACGCCCGGGGCTCTGCGACCGGGCACCGCCTGCGAGATCGCGACCGGCGCCGCCGTGCCCGACGGCACGTCGGCGGTGGTGCCCTACGAGCGGAGCGAGCGTTCCGGCGACCGCGTGGGCGGCCGGGTCGGTCCCGGCACGCACATCCGGCGGGCCGGTGAGGAGACCGCAGCGGGTACGGACGTCCTGCCGGCCGGTCACCTGCTGGGCCCGGCCGCGCTCGGGCTGGCCGCCGGCGTCGGCCACGAGAAGCTGACCGTGCGCCGGGCGCCGCAGGTGTCCGCCCTCGTCACCGGCGACGAGGTGCTCGACGCCGGCATCCCGGGGGCCGGACGGGTCCGCGACGCGATCGGGCCGATGCTGCCGGGACTCGTGGCCCGGGCCGGGAGCGGGCTGACCGTCGTCACCCGGCTCACCGACTCCCGCGACGCGCTCACATCCGCCCTCGCAGCGGCCTCCACCGACGTGGTGGTGGTGTCCGGCTCGTCGTCCCGCGGCCCGGCCGACCACCTGCGGCCCGTGCTCGCCGACCTCGACGCCGAGATGATCGTCGACGGGGTGGCGTGCCGGCCCGGCCACCCGCAGACCCTGGCCCGGCTCCCCGGCGGACCGTTCGTCGTCGGGCTGCCGGGCAACCCGCTCGCCGCGTTCGTGGCGTTCCTGACCCTGGCCCTGCCGGTGCTCACCGGCCTGCGCGGTGCACCGCTGGCCACGCTGCCGCCCGGCCCGCCGTTGCCGACGCACCCCCACGACACCCGGCTCGTGCCGGTGCAGGTGCGGAACGGGGTGGTCACGGAGGTGGCCCACGCCGGCAGCGCGATGCTCCGTGGCCTGGCCGTGGCCGACGCGCTGGCCGTGGTGGACCCGTCCGGGGCCACGGTCCTGCACCCGCTGCCCTGACCGTCAGCCCGCGTCGGGGCGCACCCCCGTGCCGACCGGGCAGGCGACGCCCGTGCCGCCGATGCCGCAGTAGCCGTTCGGGACCTTGGCGAGGTACTGCTGGTGGTAGTCCTCGGCGTGGTAGAACGCCCCGAGCGGTGCGATCTCGGTGGTGATCTCGCCGCGTCGGGCGGCCCGGAGCGCGCCGCCGTAGACCGTCGCGGTGGCCTCGGCCGTCTCGCGCTGGGCGTCGTCGGCGTAGTAGACCGCCGAGCGGTACTGCGTGCCGCGGTCGTTGCCCTGGCGCATGCCCTGCGTGGGGTCGTGGCTCTCCCAGAACACCTTCAGCAGCTGCTCGTAGCTCACCTGGGCCGGATCGAACACCACCAGCACCACCTCGGTGTGCCCGGTGCGTCCGGAGCAGGTCTCCTCGTAGGTGGGGTTCTCGGTGAACCCGCCCGCGTAGCCGACGGCGGTGGAGTACACGCCGGACGTCTGCCAGAAGATGCGCTCGGCGCCCCAGAAGCACCCCATCCCGAACACCGCCGTGGCCAGGCCGTCCGGGAAGGGCGGCTGGATGCGGTGGCCGTTGACGTGGTGGGTGGTGGGCACCCGCAGTGGCGTCGGCCGGCCGGTCAGCGCGGTGTCCGCGGTGACCATCTGCGACTTCCGTCGTCCGAACAGGCCCATGCCCCGAGGCTACGCGTCCGGTGCCGCATCGTCGGAGGTGTTCACGTCCGGATCAGAGGTCGGACGCGAGGGGGACGTCCTCGATGGCCGGCGAGGTCATCCACAGGCGCAGGGTCTGGGTGGCCGCCACGTCGTCGGCGTTGTACTCGATTAGCCGCAGCCGCTGCGACTCCTCCGGCGGGGCGCCGTCCATGCCCACCGCGTCGCGGTACCAGCGCATGGAGTTCTCGCCGCCCGCCTCCGGGTCGTGCCAGGAGAAGCCCGCGGCGGGGGCGATGCGCTTGAGGCCCTTGCCGTGGGCGCAGAGGAACCACTCGCCCACCACGGCGAACAGGTCCACCCAGCAGGGGTCGTCGATGAACGCCTGCACCTCCGCCACGGTGGGGATGCCCGGCATGCCCGCGAAGCGCCGCGCGGAGCCCAGCAGCCAGCGGTTCTCGGCCTGCTCGTTGTAGCAGTAGGCGGCGAACGTGCGGCCCGTGGCGGCGGCCCGGGCCCGCACCCCGGAGAACCAGCCCCAGAACTCCGCGAACGAGCGCGCCTCGTCGTCGGTGGGCACCGGATCCCACGTGGCGAACGCGCGGTAGCCGTCGGGCTCGTCGCCCGGCAGCGCGCCGTGGGTGTGGCGCAGCAGCGCGCCCCACAGGTACGCGCCGCCCTCGCCGAAGCTCTCCATGTCGACGTCCACCTCGACGTCGGCGCGCAGCACGGGCACCCGCGGCACGCGGCGCACCACCGACAGGCCGCGCAGCCAGGCCCGCGCCAGCGACACGACGTCGGCGAACGGCATGCCCGGCAGCAACCCGGGCGGCTCCACCGCCGGATCGAGCGCGGCCAGCGCGGCGACCGTGCCGATGCCGGCCTCCCGCAGCGCGACGGCCGTCTCCCCGCGGACGACCAGGCTGACGTCCTGCGCGCTCTCCAGCGCCGCCTCGCAGGTGGGCCACCACGGGCAGCGGCGGCACTCGGTGACCCGCGACGGCGCGGCGAGCGCGGGCGCCCCGGTGGCCGCGGCGACGGCGACGGCCGTGCGGTCGGCGAAGCGGGCGTCGTACTCGGTGAGGGTGGAGCGACCGCCGGGCCAGTGGCCCGAGCGCAGGTCGTGCCACAGCACGACATCGGCGTCCATGCCGATGACGCCGCCGTGGTCGGCGTGGCGCACACCGGGCGCGGGCGCCCAGCCCGCGGCCCGCAGCATCCGGTTGAGGTGGGCGAGCCGCAGCATGTCGCGCGGCTGCGAGCGGATCCTGCGGGTGGCGTCAGGGAGGGCCCGGCGTGGGGTGGGCTGCTCCAGCAGCGACGTGACGGCACCCTCGCCGGGATCGGTGACGCGGTGGCGCACCACGATGACCGGCACGTACCCGCCCTCGGGCAGCCGCACCAGCAGCTCGGCCCCCCCGCGGCGGCCCACCCCGTCGACGTCGGGGACGACCGCTCCCCAGATCATCGGGGCCCCGGCGGCGACGGCCGCCGCGGTGGTCTCGATGCGCCCGGAGGGGCCGACGGTGACCCAGCCGGCTCCGGCCGCGGCCGCGAGCTGCGCCCCGACCCGGACGCGGTGCTCGCCGGCGTCGGCGCGGCGCTGCTCCAGCGCCGGATCGGGCAGCGCCCGCGGCTCGGCGGCCGAGGCCGGGTCGTGGTCGAGGTGGATGCGGCGGCGGCACCGGGTGAGGTCGGCGGCGTCGAGCGTCACCCCGGTTGCGGGTCGCCTGTTCTCGATGGCCGTCACGCTCCCGAGGGTAATGACCGCCACCGACAACCTCTGTCGCTGCCGTCGGCGCGTCCGGGCTCTAGGCTCGCACCACCTGCGAGGAAGGATGCACTGATGGCGCTGGGACGACGGTCCGGCTCGACCACGAAGGCGGCGGGCAAGACGGCCGTGAAGGCGTTCAAGAAGGCCGAGAAGGACACGGCCAAGTCGGTCAAGAAGGCCACCAAGCAGGCGAAGAAGTCGGCTAAGCGCTCCGGTGCGTCGGAGGTCACGGTGCAGACCGAGCGCGCGCCGTTCTCGTCGGCGCAGGCCAAGCGGCTGATCGGGGTCGGCACCACCGTGCTGCCGCTGCTCGCCCCGTACGCGCTGGCCGCGGCCACCCAGGCCCGCGGGCGCTGGGACTCCTACCGGGCCGCCCGGCTCGGCGTCACCACCGACCAGCTCACGGCGTTCAGCGGCCCCGGCGGTTCCCTGCACGCGCGCCTGTCCCACCTGGCCGAGGCGCTCACCGAGCTGGAGAAGACCGACGGCGCCGCGTTCGCCGCCGAGGCCCGGCCGCGGCTGACCGACCTGTCGGTGGCCGTGCGTGCCGCCGAGCAGATGCCCGCCACCCGGCGGCGCGCCGCGTTCAAGGCCATCGGCGGCGAGCTGGACGCGATCGAGCTCACCCTGCTCGACCACCTGGGCGTCACGACCTGACGGGTCGCGTTACCGTCTGTGCCATGCGCAGCACAGGAGGGGCCCGGGGCGCCGTCCTGGCCTGCCTGAGCGCGCTGCTCACCGGCGTCGGCCACGTCGCCGGTGGCGGCACCGTCGGCGATCTGGGCCTGCTCGTGGTGCTGCTGCCGCTGGTCGCGGTGGTGTTCGTCTCGCTGGCCGAGCGCAGCCGCACACCGCTGGGCACCGTGGTGGTGCTCGCCGCCGGGCAGGTCGCGCTGCACTACCTGATGGTGCTGCTGCACTCCTCCGCCGACGCGGGCCCGGCCCTGCTCGGCGGGCCGTCGATGCTGGCCATGCACGCGATCGTCACGCTCCTGTCCGCGGTGGGGCTGCGCCACGCCGACCACGCGGTCGCGGCCGTGGCCGCGGCGTTCCGCCGCGTGGTGCCGCGCCGCCTCGCGCCGCCCCCTGTCGAGCGTCCGCCGACCACCTTCGCGGTACCGGGCCCCGAGCTCCCCGCGCGCCTCGCGAGCGCATTCCTCGGCGCGGCAACCCGGCGGCGGGGACCCCCGGTGTGGTGCTGACTCCGCACACCACACCCGTACCTGCATCACCATCGGAGAACCGCATGTCCCGCATCCCCCTGCGCGTCGGCACCGTGCTGACCGCCGCCGCCGCCGTCGCGCTCGTGGGCGCCGCCCCGGCGTTCGCGCACGTCACCGCCCAGCCGGGCACGGCCACCCAGGGTGGCTACTCGGTGGTCACCTTCCGCGTCCCCAATGAGGAGGACACGGCCGGCACCGTCGGTCTGACCGTCACGCTCCCCGCCGACCACCCGATCACCTCGGTGCGCACCACCCCGATCGCGGGCTGGACGGCCACGACCACCACGGTCACGCTCAACCCGCCCGTGCAGTCCGGCGGCCGGACCATCACCAAGGCCGTCGGCTCCATCACGTGGACCGCCACGGCCGGCAACAAGATCGCCCCCGGCCAGTACCTGGACTTCCCGGTGTCGCTCGGCCCGATGCCCGCCGTCCCCGAGATCATGCTGCCGGCCAGGCAGACCTACGACAACGGCGTGGTCGTCGACTGGAGCCAGCCGCCGAACGCCGACGGTTCGGAGCCCGAGCACCCCGCTCCGTCCGTCACACTCGCTCCGGCGGCACCCGGCTCCGACTCCCACGGCATGGCGATGGCCATGGGGGGCACCGCCGAAGCTGCTTCCGGCTCCACCGACACCACCGCCCGCTGGCTCGGTGGCGCCGGGCTCGTCGTCGGCGCCCTGGGACTCGGCGTCGGCGGCGGCGCGGTGCTGCGCGGCCGGAAGGCCGGGAAGGACAGCTGATGAGGCGCTGGATCAGGGGCGGGGTCGTCACACTGGTGGCGGGGCTCGCGCTCGCGCTCGGCACCGCCCCGGCGTGGGCCCACAGCCGGCTGGAGAGCAGCGACCCCGCGTCCGGTTCCAGCCTCGCAGCGTCTCCGCCGAAGGTCTCGCTGACGTTCGACGAGGCCGTGCAGCCCGGGTTCACCGTGATCACGGTGATCGGGCCGGACGGCAAGGACTACCACTCCGGCGACATCTCCGAGGTCGACGACACGGTGACCGTCGGGGTTCTGCCGCTCGGCCCGGCCGGGAGGTACCAGGTCGGGTACCGCGTGGTGTCGGCCGACGGGCATCCGGTGTCGGGCAGCGTGGCGTTCACGCTGTCCACAGCCGGCCCGGGCTCAGCGCAGGCCGCCGCCCCGGCCGGTTCGGCGGCCCCGTCGGCGTCCGGGGTGGTGCCCACCGCGGCGCCCAGCGGGGACGGTGGCGCCCCGGTGTGGCCCTGGATCGTCGGCGCGGTGCTGGTGGTCGGCCTGGGAGTGGGAGCAGCGCTCCGCCTGGGCAGGTCATGACGGTGGCCACGGCCCGGGATGACAGGAAAGCCACTTTGCGGCCACGTGGTGACAGGAAAGCCACTTTGCTGGCACCGGGGCCCACCGCGTGAACCGGCCGACCGCGAGGTCCTCGCGCACCTGGGCTCCCGCCCTGTGGGCGGGGCTCGCGGTCGGGGTCGGGTGTGTCTCCGCCGTGCTGGCCGGGGGGCTGGCCACCACCGCCCTGCCCGTGCTGCTCGGCGCCACCCTGACGCGCACCGGCATGGACGTGGCCGGGGTCGCGTGCGTCGGGGTGGCGCTGCTCGGGGTGCTCCTGCCGCTCGGGCCCGGCCCGGGCGCGCGGGAGCTCACCCGGCTCGCCCACACCGTCGACCGGGCGCTGGTCGCGCTGGCCGGGGCCTGGCTCGTGCTGACGCTGCTCGGCGTCGTCTTCCGCACCGCGGAGGCCTACGGCCGACCGGTCACGGCGGTCGGGGGCGACGAGCTGGCCCGCTTCTCGGGCGACTTCGGGGCCGGCCGGGGCCTGCTGCTCACCGCGGGCTGCGCGCTCGCCGCGCTGGTGTGCGCCGTGGTGCGGATGCGCGATCCCGATCGCATCCAGCTACGGATCCCGCTGGTGGCGGCCCTGCTCGGACTGCTGACGCCCACCGTCACGGGCCACGCGGGCGGTGAGGCCGACCACGAGCTCGCCGTGATCACCGTGGCCCTGCACGTGGGCGCGGCGTCGCTGTGGGTGGGCGGGCTCGGCGCCACCCTGCTGCTCGTGAAGCGCCGGGAGCTCCTCGACGTGGCCGTGCCGCGGTTCTCCCGGCTGGCCGGGGTGTGCATCGTCGCGGTGGGCATCACGGGCGTCGCCAACGCCGTGCTGCGGCTGGAGTCACCCGCCGCCCTGGTCACCACCGGCTACGGCTGGCTGATCGTCGCCAAGACCGTGTGCATCGCCGGCCTCGGCGGCCTCGGCTGGCTGGCGCGGCGGCGCCTCATGACCGGCCGCACCCCGGTCCTGCGCTGGGCGGGGGCGGAAGTGGCCCTGATGGCGGTCACCCTGGGCCTGGCCGCCGCGCTGACCCAGTCAGGCTGATCTGTACGCCTCCAGCAGCCGCAGCCACACCTCGTTCATCGTCGGGTAGGCCGGCACCGCGTGCCACAGCCGGGCGAGGGGTACCTCGCCCACGATCGCGACGGTGGCCGCGTGCAGCATCTCGGCCACGTCCTGCCCCACGAACGTGACGCCCACGAGCACCCCGCGCCCCTCGTCGACGACGAGCCGGGCCGCACCGTCGTAGCCGTCGGCCTGCAGCGACGAGCCGCCGACGGCGATCGGCAGGTCCACCACGCGCACGTCGATCCCCGCCTCGCGGGCCTGCTTCCCGGTCCTCCCGACGACGGCGACCTCGGGATCGGTGAACACCACCTGCGGCACGGCCGCATGGTCGGCCGTGGCGGAGTGCTCGCCCCACGGCGCGGTGTCCACCGGACGACCGGCGGCCCGGGCACCGATCGCGGCGCCCACGATCCGGGCGTCGTACTTGCCCTGGTGCGTGAGCGGCGCGCGGCCGGTGACGTCGCCCGCCGCGTACAGCCATCCGCCGTCGACGGCCGTGACCAGCCCGGAGTCGTCCACCTCGAGCGGCTTCCCCGGTTCCAGGCCGACCGTCTCGACGCCGACGTCGGCGGTGTGCGGCCGGCGTCCGGTGGCGACCAGCAGCTCGTCGACGGTGATCGACTCACCCGCCACGTGCAGCGCGATCCCGTCGCCGTCCGGCGCGACGGACTCGAGGGTCGTGTCCAGCCGCAGGTCCACGCCCTCGGCCCGCAGCGCGGCGGCCACCCGCTCCCCCGCGAACTCCTCCATCGACGGCAGCAGCCGCGGCCCGTGCTGCAGCAGCACCACCTGCGAGCCGAGCCGCTGGAACGCCTTCGCCAGCTCGCAGCCGACGACGCCGCCGCCGAGCACGCCCAGCCGCGGCGGGATGTCCTTCGTGGACGTCGCCTCGCGCGAGCCCCACGTCCGGACGGTGTCGATCCCGTCCACCGGCGGCGTCACGGGCGTGGAGCCGGTGCAGACCACCACGGCGTGCCGCGCGGTCAGGACCTCCCCGCCCACCGCCACCGTCTTCTCACCGGTGATCCGGGCGTGCCCGCGCACGACCGTGATGCCCGCGCCCTCGGCCCACTCCACCTGGCTCGCGTCGTCCCAGTCGTGGGTGAACGAGTCGCGGCGGGCGAGCACCGCCTGCGGGTCGAAGGAGGCGGTGGTGCCGGGCAGCCGGTGCACCGCGGCGACGGCGTGTCCGGTGCGCAGCAACGCCTTCGACGGCATGCACGCCCAGTACGAGCACTCGCCGCCGACGAGCTCCGACTCGACCATCGCGACCGAGAGCCCGGCGCGGTGGGCGTAGTCGGCGGCGTTCTCCCCGACGGCCCCGGCGCCGATGACGACCACGTCGAACTCGGTCACTACGCCGCCTCCGCGGGAGAAAGCACGTCGGCGGTCACGACGCCGCCTCCGCGGGAGAAAGCACGTCGGCGGTCACAGCTGCACCGCCGCGAGGATGTCGACGTCGCCCTCGCGCAGCTCCAGCACCTTCCCCACCGTGTGCGGCGCGTCGAGCAGCGCGGCCAGCACCGCGGCGGTGTCACCGCGCGTGACGTCACCGCGGGGGACGGGGGGCTCCGCGAGCAGCACCTTGGCGTTGGCGGGATCGTCGGTCAGCCGGCCCGGCCGCAGGATCGTCCACTCCAGCGAGGTGGCGCGGACCGCGTCCTCCGCGGCCTTCTTGGCCCGCAGGTAGGCGGTCCACACCTCGTCGGTTCCCTCCGCCGGCGGCTCGTCGACCCCCGTGGACGAGACCAGCAGGTAGCGCGTCACCCCGGCCTGCGCGGCGGCGTCGGCGAGCAGGACGGCCGCGGCCCGGTCGACCGTGTCCTTGCGCTCGACGGAGCTGCCCGGGCCCGCGCCCGCGGCGAACACCACGGCGTCGGCCCCCTTCAGGTGCGTGGCCAGCTCGGCCACCGAGGCCGCCTCCAGGTCCAGCACCGCGACGGTCGCGCCCGCCTTCTCGACGTCGGCGCGGTGGTCGGGGTTGCGCACCACCGAGGTGACGACGTCACCGCGCCCGGCCAGCAGCGCGGCCAGCTGCAACGCGATCTTCCCGTGTCCACCTGCGATCACCACATGCATGGGGCGACGCTAGCCCGGCCCCGCACGACCCGCTGGCCCGCGCGTCCGACCTTTGACGCGACGCCGTCGGCCGGGGCAGCATGCTGTCACATGACACAGGGCATCCAGCAGCTCATCTGGCAGATCGAGCGCTGCCGGGACGCCTTCCACCAGGCCGTCTACACCACGCGGGACGTGGACGCCGCCCTCGCGACCGTCCACGACGAGGTGGAGCTGACCAACACCCCGAGCGGCACCGGCGCCCGCGGCCGGGACGCGCTGCGGCGCTACCTCGCCGAGGACGTCCTGCCGCACCTGCCCGCCGACCTGACGTTCACCCGCGTCTCCCGCACGGTGGACCAGCGCCACATCGTCGACGAGATGACGGTCGGGTTCACCCACGACCGGGACCTGCCCTGGCTGCTGCCCGGGGTCGCCCCGACCGGGCTGCACGTGGCGACGACGGCGATCTCCGTGGTCAGCGTCCGGCACACGTCGCGCCTGGGGCGCACCGAGTCGAGGATCCTCACCCACCGCACGCTGTGGGACCAGACGGCCCTCAGCGGTTCGGCCGCAGCGTCCACACCACGGTCATGCTCGTCGTCTCCCGGCCCTCGGCGTCCGTGATCGTCACGGACACCGTGAACTCCGGGCGCGTGCCCCCGTCGAGCTCGGCGAGCACCTCGGCCGCGGGCCGGTCGAGCACGGCGACGGCGTCGATCGGGCCGCGGGCGAGCCGGCTGTAGGAGATCTCGGAGCGGACGACGAGCGGGGTGACGCGGTCCATCGCGGACGAGAACGCGGCCAGTCCCACGGCGCCCGAGGCGGTCTCACCCAGCCCGAAGATCATGGCCGCGTGCGGTCCGCCGACGTGGTTGTGGAGATCGGGACTGTCGGGGAGCCGGCACTCCACCCGCTCCGCCGTGACCTCGCCGAACGTGATGCCGGCCGTCCTCACCCACGGCACGGTCTGCGCCATCGCCGCCGCGACCCAGCTGGTGTCCGTCATCCCCGGCATGTTACTCACGGGTAGAACAGCCGAATAGCTGTCTCCATTCGAGACGCGACCGCCGGAGACGACATCGGCGCCGCGACAAACCCCAGGTCAGAGGCGGACACCTCTCCGGACGGCGAGGTGATCAAGGCCGTTTTCTCACTCCGCGGAATCGGGGCGGTTGTGAGCGGGACCACCTCGCACTGGAATCGGGCCCAGACACCGCAGTTCTAGGAGGTATGCCGGTGAGAGCCGTCCGGGTGCACGCGTACCACGAGGACCCCACGATCGACGACATCCCCGAGCCCACGATCCAGGGGCCGCTCGACGTGATCATCAAGGTCGGTGGCGCCGGCGTCTGCCGCACCGACCTCCACATCATCAACGGGGACTGGGCCGAGGCCATGGCCCCCGAACTGCCCTACGTCATCGGTCACGAGAACGCGGGCTGGGTCCACGAGATCGGCGAAGGCGTCACCAACGTCGCCGTCGGCGACACCGTGATCCTCCACCCGCAGCCGTCCTGCGGACTCTGCCTGGCCTGCCGGCGGGGCCGCGACATGCAGTGCGAGGCGGCCTTCTTCCCGGGCCTGTCCAACAACGACGGCGGCATGGCCGAGTACCTGCGCACCACCGCCCGGGCCTGCATCAAGCTGGACCCGTCCACCAACCCCGCCGACGTCGCCGCACTGGCCGACGCGGGCATCACGGCCTACCACGCGGTGCGCAAGGCCGCGGGCGGCCTGTTCCCCGGCACCACCGCCGTGGTGCAGGGCGCGGGCGGGCTGGGCCACATCGGCATCCAGTCGCTGGCCGCGATCACCAGTGCCCGCATCATCGTCGTCGACCGCAACCCCGACGCGCTCGCGCTGGCCAAGCAGCTCGGCGCGGACGAGACGGTGCTGGCCGACGGCAACCAGGTCGAGGCCGTCAAGGACCTCACCAACGGGCTGGGCGGTGACGTCGTGTTCGACTTCGTCGCCGAGCAGGGCGCCGAGCTCGACGCCTGGCAGATGACCGCCCCGGCCGGATCGCAGTACATCCTCGGCTACGGCGGCGAGTTCAGGGCCCCGACGCTCGACTTCGTCGGCGGCGAGAAGAACGTCATCGGCAACATCGTCGGCACCTACTCCGACCTGACCGAGCTGATGGTCCTGGCCCAGGCCGGGAAGGTCACGCTGCACACCAAGCAGTACCCGCTCGATGCGGCGCTCGACGCCCTCCACGATCTGGATGCAGGCCGGGTCCGCGGCCGCGCAATTCTGGTTCCCTGATAAAGGAGTCCCACCACATGTACGAGAAAGACGGCGAGAAGTACTTCGTAGTCGACTCCCATTCCCATTTCTGGGACGCCAGTCGGGAGAACTGGAAGCCCGGACGCGAGGAGTTCGCGAAGGGCTGGATCGACTGCTTCTACGGCTACCACCAGCTCGGCCCGCCCGAGACCCACTGGGACTACGAGCGCTACCTCAAGGTCTCGGCCGAGGACTTCGAGCGCGACATGTTCATCGAGGGCCACGTCGACCACGTCGTGTTCCAGTCGACCTACCTCTACGACTGGTACACCGAGGGCTTCAACACCGCCGACAAGAACGGCGGGATCAAGGACCTTCTGCCGCAGTACTCCGAGCAGATCACGGTCAACGGGCGGTTCGACCCCCGCGAGGGCGACGCCGGCCTGAAGCGCCTCGAGGAGGACTCCAAGAAGTGGAACCTCAAGGGCGTCAAGGTCTACACCGCGGAGTGGTACGAGGGCTCCCGTGGCTGGCGGCTCGACTCCCCTGAGGCCTACCGGTTCCTGGAGAAGTGCCAGGAGCTGGGCATCAAGAACATCCACGCCCACAAGGGCCCGACGATCTGGCCCCTGGACAAGGACGCGTTCAGCGTCGTCGACGTCGACGCCGCGGCCACCGACCACCAGGACCTGAACTTCATCATCGAGCACGCGGCCATCCCGCGTATCGAGGACTTCTGCTTCATGGCGGTCCAGGAGCCCAACGTCTACGCCGGCCTGTCCGTGGTCATCGGCGGTCTGATGCACGCCCGGCCCAAGTTCTTCGCCAAGGTCATGGGCGAGCTGCTGTTCTGGGTCGGCGAGGACAAGATGACCTTCGGCGGCGACTACAACATCTGGGTGCCGAAGTGGCAGGTCGAGGGCTTCGTCGACTGGCAGATGCCCGACGACGACGCGTTCACCGACTACGGCAAGCTCACCACCGCCACCAAGAAGAAGATCCTCGGGCTCAACGCCGCGAAGCTCTACGACATCCCGGTGCCGGCGGAGTGCCAGCTCGACGCCGGTGCGGGGGCCATGGCGTGATCTCGATCCCACCCGGTTCCGCGCTCGCGGACGCGGTGTGGGCGGCCTTGGGGACGGTGCTCGACCCGGAGTTGGACGAGCCCATCACGGAGCTCGACTTCGTCGAGTCGTGCACCGTCTCTCCCGACGGGGTGGCCACCGTCGGTCTGCGGCTGCCCACGTTCTTCTGCGCGCCGAACTTCTCGTTCCTGATGGTCGCCGACGCCTACGACGCGGTGTCGGCGGTCGAGGGGGTGACCCGCGCCGACGTCACGCTGGCCGACCACCACGCCTCCACCGAGATCAACGGTGGGGTCGCGGCGCAGGCCGGTTTCGTGAAGTCGTTCGAGGGGTCGGACCAGGGCGAGGCCGTGGCCGAGCTCGACAACCTGCGCCTCGACTTCTTCCGCAAGGCGGCGCTGGCCGGCCAGGACCGCGTCGCGCGGCCCCTGGTCGACGCCGGGGTCGGGCCCGACGAGCTGTCGGACATGAACCTCGGTGAGGTGCCCCCGTCCTCGGACCTGGTCCGGATGCGGGAGCGCCGGGCGGCCCTCGGGCTCGCCTCCGATGACAGCGCGCCGCTGCTGATCGACGCCGAGGGCAACCGGATCACGCCCGGCCAGGTGCCCCTGCACCTGCGACGGGCCCGGTTGCAGCGCGTCGGGATCGAGACGAACGGCGAGTTCTGCAAGAGCCTGCTGGAGAAGCGCTACCCGGTCGCGAAGTAGCTCCGGCTGTAGGCGGGTGCCCCTCGGGGTGCCCGCCTACAGCTATGTTCACCGGCGTGATCGAGGTCCGCGCGCTCGTGTTCGACGTCTTCGGCACCGTGGTCGACTGGCGCTCCGGCGTCGCGGCCGAGGCGGCCCGCCTGCTGGGCCCCGCGGTGGACGCTCCCGCACTGGCCGACGCCTGGCGCGGCGCCTACCTGCCGTCGATGGAGCGGGTACGCCGCGGTGAGATCGGCTGGACCGGCCTCGACGCGCTCCACCGCGCGTCCCTCGACGAGCTGCTGCCCGGCTTCGGGGCGGGCGACGCCGACGAGGCCACCCGCCACGAGCTGGTGCTCGCCTGGCACCGGCTCGACCCGTGGCCCGACTCGGTCGCCGGCCTCACGCGGCTCAAGGCCCGCCACGTGATCGCGAGCCTGTCCAACGGCAACGTCGCGCTGCTGGTCGACATGGCCAAGCACGGCGGCCTGCCATGGGACGCGGTGCTCTCGGCGGAGCTGTTCGGCCACTACAAGCCCGATCCCGAGGCCTACGACGGCGCCGTCCGCCTGCTCGGGGCGACGCCGGAGCGGGTGCTGATGGTGGCGGCCCACGTCGACGACCTGGCGGCGGCCCGCGCCCGCGGTCTGCGCACGGCCTACGTCCACCGCCCCACGGAGTTCGGCACGCACGGCGGCCCGGAGAAGGACCCGGAGGCGGACCTGAACGTGCGCTCCCTGGAGGAGCTGGCGGACGCCCTCCACTGCTGACGAACGTGGCGTTCGTCGGAACCTAGGCGACGACAGTGCCGTTCGTCGGGGTGGCCAGGAGGACGCGGAACAGGTTCTGCAGGACATAACTGCCGTCCGGCTGCCTCCGTTCCTCCAGGCGCTCCAGGACCGCCTCACGGACCGCTCCGGGACCGGCGCGGTTCATCGCCGCCCGGCCCATGCCCGTCTCGAACAGGGGGCCCACCAGCTCGTCGGCGTCGGGGTAGGTGAAGGGGCAGAGCACCTCGTCCAGCTGCACGACGTCGAGACCGGCCGTGCGGGCGAGCGAGACCAACCGGTCGGGGTCGGTGACCGGCGGGGGGCCGGGCGGCGTGGGCCGGGGCGGGAGCCAGCGGCCGAGCACCTCACCGAACGCGCCGATGTCGCACTCGCTCTCGCGCCCCCACACCGTCACCACGACCGTGCCACCGATCGCGCCCGCCCCGCGCAGCACGGCCAGTGGGCTGGAGACGTGCTGCAGCAGCTGCACCCCCGTCACCACGTCGAACGGGCCGGGCGGCGGCTCCTCGGCGTCACCGACGCGGAACCGGCCCTCCGGCACCGCGCGTTCCGCCGCCGCGACCACGGCCGGGTTCACGTCGACACCGGTGACGACGGCACCCCGGTCGACGGCCGCGCGCGCGAAGAGCCCCGGCCCGCACCCGAGGTCCAGCAGCGTGGTGCCGGCGGCGACGCCGGCCAGCTCGAGCACCCGCGCGTGCAGCGGCGCGCCCCATCCGTCCGGACCGTCGTCAGCCATGACCGAGAACCTATCCCCAGACGTCGTCCGCCACCTCGACGATCAGGGCCAGCTTCGCCTTCTGCTCGTCGATCGTGAGCGCGTTGCCCTCCACCGTGGACGAGAACCCGCACTGCGGGGAGAGGCAGAGCTGGTCGAGCGGCACGAACTCGGAGGCCTCCTCGATGCGTCGCTTGAGCGCGTCGGCGTCCTCGAGGGCCCCCGTCTTCGTGGTGACGAGCCCGAGCACCACCTGCTTGCCCGGCGGCACGAAGCGCAGCGGCTCGAACCCGCCGGAGCGCTCGTCGTCGAACTCGCAGAAGAAACCGTCGACGGCGAGCTCACCGAACAGGGCCTCGGCGACGTGGTCGTAGCCCCCCTCCGCGGCCCAGGACGAGCGGTAGTTGCCCCGGCACATGTGGATGGTGACGTTCATGGCCGAGTCACCGTCCCGCCCACCCCGGTCCGCGATCGCCGCGTTGATCTGCCTGATGTAGCGCAGGTGCTGGGTCTCCGGGTCGTCACCCTTGGCGGCGAGCTCGGCGCGGTGCGCGGGGTCGTTGAGGTACGCGAGCGCGGTGTCGTCGAACTGCAGGTAGCGGCAGCCCAGCCCGTAGAGCGCCTGCACCTCGTCGGCGTAGGCGGCCGAGAGGTCGGTCCAGAAGTCCTCGACGTCCGGGTAGACGGTCTGGTCGATCGTCGCCCGGCCGCCGCGGGCGTAGACCATGCTCGGCGACGGGATGGTCAGCTTCGGCGTGGCCCCTTCCACCTGCTCCGCCAGGAACGTGAACGCGTCGGCGAAGATCGGCTGCTCCAGCCGGATCCTGTCGGTGACGGCCATCCCGGCCGAGGTGAACGCGCCCTCGCCGGAGGCGTTGCGCATCTTCACCTGGATCTTCTGGTCGGTCTTGGTGATCCCGCCGAGCTGGTAGATGAAGTCCATGTGCCACGACGTGCGGCGGAACTCGCCGTCCGTGGCCGACTGCAGCCCGGCCTCGGCCTGCAGCGCCACGACGTCGCGGATCGCGGCGTCCTCGGCGGCGCGCAGCCCGTCGGCGTCGAGGGTGCCGGCGGCGTGCCGCTCGCGGGCGTCGAGGAGGGCCTGCGGGCGCAGCAGGCTCCCGACGTGGTCGGCGCGGAAGGGCGGCTCGGTGCGTCGATGCATGGGTCGCAACCTAGCGCCGGGCCGGTCGACGGGCGGAGCGCGCTTCCGGCATCCGGAAAGGTGCTCGACAGAACGCGCCGACTCGCCCTCTCGAAACCGCCGACTCGCGGGCGGGAATCCGCCGACTCGCGGGAATTCAGGGGCGCGCACCCGCCGAGCGCCAGTCCTCCGTCTCGCGCAGGCGGCCGGCGCGGGTGGCCGCCGCACGGACCGCGCGCTCGAGCTGCCAGCGCCGTTCGGAGAACACCGCACGCGTGACCGACACCCCGAGCGCGCCGAGCAGCTCGCCGTCCGCGCCGTGCACGGGCGCCGCCACCCCCGCCAGTCCCGGCTCGTACTCCTCGACCTCGACGGCCGCGCCGTCGGAGCGGATCCGCATGAGCTCGCGGTCGAGCGTGCGGCGGTCGCCGACCGTGTGCGGGGCGAGCTGGGGCAGGCCGGTGCGGGCGAGCAGCTCCGACAGGCGCGCGGGCCGCAGCCCGGCCAGCATCACCTTCCCGGCCGCGGTGGCGTGTGCCGCCGTGGGCTCGCCGACGCGCAGGGTGTCGGGGCGGGGGTGGTCGGTGCAGTCGTCGACGTGGGCCACCACGAGCTCCACGTCGCGGAACGCCACGAGGTGGGCGGCCGCGGCCGCATCGGTGTGCAGGTCCCGCAGCACCCCGCGGACCGCGGCCGGCGGGCGCATCTGCTCGGTGAGGCTGCGGTGCAGCTCGGCGACCCGGTAGCCCAGCCCGTAGCCGCGGAGGTCGTGCAGCCGGACGAGGTAGCCCTCCTCGACGAGGGTGCCCAGCGCCCGGTAGACCGTGGGCAACGGGCACTGCAGCCGCCGCGCGATGGCCTTCGCGGTGACCCCGTCACCGGCAGCCGCGACCGCCTCGACGACCCGCAACGCCCGGGTGATCGAGGAGCCGACCGCGCGCTCCGGTGTCACGGGGTCCAGTGTCGGGTAGACCGGTCCCCGACAACACCCATCTTTGGGACGGAGTTCCACCATGGACGACGCACGGATCCACGAGCACATCAACGAGCTGGTCACCGAGGAGCACCAACTGGAGCGCGCCCACGTGGGCCAGGGCCTGTCCGACGCGGAGAAGGCCCGCCTGGACGACCTCGGCGTGCAGCTCGACCGCTACTGGGACCTCCTGCGCCAGCGCGCGGCCCGCCGCGACGCCGGCTACGACCCCGACACGGCCCAGGAGCGCCCGGCCACCGTCGTGGAGGGGTACCGGCAGTAGGTCAGGCCAGCAGCATCCGGCACCACGCGTCGGCGAGATGGACGCCGAACCGCTCCGGCGTCCATCCCCGGTCGTGGACGAGCAGCCGGTAGTAGTCGGTGGAGTTCATGGCCCAGACGATGTCGGCCACGTCGTCGTCGGTGAGGTCGGCGCGCACCCCTCCCGCGGCCCGCAGGTCGGCGGCGAAGCGCCGCATGTTCGCCGCGCGCCGCCCGGTGATCTCGGCGTGCAGCTCGGCGCAGGCGGTGTCCCGGACGGCGGCGTCGCGCAGGGCGTGGAAGATCGGGGCGGTGCGCGGCCCCATCGCCGCGAGCGCGGACGCGTAGATGTCGATCTTCGCGGCCGCCGTGGGCGCCGCGAGCATGGCCCGCACGTAGTCGCGCTGCCCGGCCGGCACGGCGTCGTCCGTGCCGGAGATCGCGGTCTCCACCAGCTCACGCAGGATCGCGGGCTTGCGGCCGACGGCGGCGTAGAGCGTGTCCACGGCGACGCCCGCCCGCTCCGCCAGCTGGGCCACCGTGGTGGCCGCGTAGCCGCGCGTGGTGAACAGCTCGCGGGCCGCGTCGAGCACGGCGCGGCGGGTGGCCGCGGCCTGCTCCGTGCGCTGCGGCGCGTGGTAGCCGCGCCGGGTCTTGACGTCGTCGGTCACCACCGTCACTCTACCGGTATTCGTCCGAAAGTAGTTCGGACCGAATATAGGAGCCCACGATGGTCTACGCCTTCACCCAGGACGTCCCGATCGGCCCCGAGCTCTACCGGCGGATCGTCGACGAGCTCGGCCCGGAGCCCCTGGAGGGCTCCCTGCTGCACCTGTGTGTCCGCACCCCGGAGGGCGGGCTGCGCTACATCGACATCTGGGAGTCGCGGGAGCACTGCGCCCGCGCCTTCGACGAGCGCATCCACCCGGCGGTGGACCGGGCCTTCGGCGGATCCCGCCCGCAGGGCGAACCGACGGTGACGCGCATGGAGATCCTCGACGCGAGCGGGGCTCTCGTGGCGGACCGTGCCGACCTCGAGGTCTCCGCGCAGGGGGCATGACGTCTGCACGGTGACCACCGGGTCTGCACTGACCGCTGCGGAAGGGGACCATCGGCCCCGTGCTCGTCACTCCCGTCAGTCCTGGCGGCCTCGTCTCCGAGGTCGTCGCACTCGTTCTCGCGCGCCCGGGGCGCCTGCGCGTCGTCGTCGACGGCCCTTCACCGACGCGACCCGACGTCCTGGCGCACGGCGTCCTCGCCGAACTGCGGGCACGGGGGCGCGGCGGGGTCGTGATCGACGCCGGGGACTACCTGCGCCCCGCGTCCGTCCGGTTGGAGTACGGCCGCGAGGATCCCGACGAACTGCTCGACGGCTGGCTCGACCAGGGCGGCCTGCGCCGCGAGGTGCTGGACCCGGCCGGTCCCGGTGGGACCGGCCGGGTCCTTCCGCGTCTGTGGGACGCGCGGACGGACCGCGCGTTCCGCGACGACTACACGCAGCTGTCCGACGACGGGGTGGTCCTGCTGCACGGGGCGCTGCTGCTGGGCCGCGGCCTGCCCGCGGAGCTGGAGATCCACCTGAGGATGAGCGCCGCGGCACTGGCGAGAACGCTGCCGGGGAGTGCACAGTGGACCTTGCCGGCCCACGCCCGCTACGACAGAGAGCGCCGCCCCGCCGACGGGGTGGACCTGCTGGTGATGTCGGACCATCCGGACCGCCCTGCGGTCGTACGGAGGTGAGCACTGAGAGATCTTGTGGGCGAGGAGGGAGTTGAACCCTCACGTCCTTTCGGACACACGGACCTGAACCGTGCGCGTCTGCCATTCCGCCACTCGCCCTGGCAGGAGGAAAGCTAGCACGGGCCCCGGAGCCCGTTTCGCAGGGCCCCGCCCGGGGGACGACACGGCGGGAGGTAGCACAGATACGATTCACCCTGTCAGCAACACGCCGATGCGAACGGAGGAAGATCGGTTGGGCCGCGTCGACAGGTTCGAGCGCCGTCTCCAGGGGATGGTGGGCGACGCCTTCGCGCGGGTTTTCGGTGGCAGTGTCGTTCCCCAGGAAGTCGTTCAGGCACTGGTCAGGGAAGCCGAGGACCACATCGAGCAGCTTGCGGGCGGACGCATACTGGCGCCCAACCGCTTCGTCGTACTGCTCAGCCCGTCCGATCTCGGACGCATGGCCGGTGACAGAGCGCAGATCGTCGACTCGCTCTCCGCATCCGTCACCGAAGAACTCGCCGACCAGGGATGGGACACCTACGGCGAGGTCGTAGTCTTTCTGGAGCGCTCCGACGCGCTGCACACGGGACAGTTCCGCACCCGCTCGTCCGTGGATCCCGACGCTTCCCGCCGGGACGCCATCCGAGCACGCGACGCAGGAGAGCAACCCATGAGCCAGCAACCGGGCCACCCCGAGGAGAACGGGCAGTACGGCTACGACCGTGGTGCCCCCGGATACGGTCAGCAGACCTACGCCCCTCCCGCCTACGACCAGCGCCAGGGGGGGTACGACGCCAACGCCGAGCAGCCCCCGCCGGGCGGCTACCCCCAGGGCGGGTACCCCCCGCAGGGCGGCTACCCCCAGCCGGGCCAGCCGGGCTACGAGCAGGGCGGCTACGGTCAGCAGCCCCAGCAGGGCGGCTACCCGCAGCAGGGTGGCTACCCGCAGCAGGGCCAGCCCGGTTACGAGCAGGGCTACGGCCAGCCGCAGCAGGGTGGCTACCCCCAGCAGGGCGGTTACGAGCAGGGCTACGGCCAGCCCGGTTACCAGCAGCCCGGTTACGACCAGCAGGGCTACCAGCAGGGCGGCTACCAGCAGCCCGGCGGCTACCCCCAGCAGGGCGGCTACCAGCAGCCCTACGAGCAGGGCTACGACGCCGGCTACGACCAGCAGGGCTACCAGCAGGGTGGCGGCTACGGCGGCTACGGCCAGGGCGTCAGCGCCTCGCTGAGCCTCGACGACGGCTCCGGTCGCACCTACGACCTCACGCAGGGCACCCACGTCATCGGACGCGGCCAGGACTCGGCGTTCCGCCTGCCCGACACCGGTGTGTCGCGCCGGCACCTGGAGATCAGCTGGGACGGCCAGTCGGCCACCCTGTCCGACCTCGGGTCCACCAACGGCACCACCGTCAACGGCAACCCGGTGCAGACCTGGCAGCTCAACGACGGCGACGTCATCCGCGTCGGGCACTCGAGCCTGGTCTTCCGCACCCAGTAAGGACGAGGCGAACGAGGAGAACGGGGTCCGTCGGTAGTGCCGGAGTTGGTGCTGCAGCTGACCAGGGCGGGCTTTCTTGCCCTGCTCTGGCTGTTCGTGCTGGTCGCTCTACGGGTGGTCCGCTCCGACCTCTACGCCGCGTCCGGGCTGCGGGCGCTGGTGCCGGGAGGACGGGGCGCGCCGCGTCGTGGTGGGGGGGCCCGCACGGCGCGCCAGCTGATCGTCACCGCGGGTGCGCTGGCCGGCACCCGCGTCACGCTGGACGCCCGGCCGATCCTCATCGGACGGGCCGACGACTCCACCCTCGTCCTCGACGACGACTACGCCTCCACCCGGCACGCTCGCATCGCGATGCAGGGCGACGAGTGGTACGTCGAGGATCTCGGGTCGACGAACGGCACGTATCTCGATCGGGCTAAGGTCACCGGACCCACCAGGGTCCCCCTCGGGGTGCCCGTCCGTATCGGCAAGACCGTGATCGAGCTCAGATCATGATCCGGCGACTGCATCAGGAGCCGCTTCGATGACGTTGGTCCTGCGCTACTCGGCCCGCAGCGACCGGGGGCTCGTCCGCCAGAACAACCAGGACGCGGTCTACGCCGGTCCGCGGTTGCTCGCACTCGCGGACGGCATGGGCGGCCACGCCGCCGGCGAGGTGGCGTCGTCCCTGGTGATCTCCGCGCTCGCCCCGCTCGACGAGGACGACCCCGGTGACGACCTGCTCGCCGAGCTCCGTGAGGCCACCGTCGAGGGCAACGCCGCCATCACGCGGCACGTGGCGGAGGCACCGGACCTCGAGGGCATGGGCACCACGCTCACGGCCATCCTGTTCGCCGGGTCGCGGCTGGGTCTGGTGCACATCGGCGACTCGCGGGCCTACCAGCTGCGCGAGGGGCACTTCAGCCAGATCACGAAGGACGACACGTTCGTCCAGTCGCTGATCGACGAGGGCCGCATCACCGAGGAGGAGGCGCACACGCACCCGCAGCGTTCGCTGCTGCTGCGCGCCATCACCGGCCAGGACATCGACCCCTCGCTGACCATCCGCGAGGCCCGCCCGGGCGACCGCTACCTGCTGTGCTCCGACGGCCTGTCGGGCGTGGTGAGCGACGAGACCCTCGCCGACACCCTGGCCGGCTACCGCGACCCCCGCGAGTGCGCCGACCGCATGATCGAGCTGGCGTTGCGCGGCGGCGGGCCCGACAACATCACCTGCATCGTCGCGGACGTCGTCGACATCGACTTCGGCGACGACGCCCCCATCATGGGCGGCTCGGTCGGCAACGGCGAGGACGACGGGCCCCGGCCCGACTCCGCCGCCGCGCGGGCCTCGGCCACCACGATGACGCGCACCGCGCCCCAGCGGGTCGAGCCGGTCGTCGCGACCCCGGCCCGCCGCCGCTCCCCGCTGCGCATCGCGCTGGCCGTGGTCGGCGTGCTGGTCGTGCTGGGCGGCGCGGGTGTGCTCGCGCAGATGTGGGTGCTGCAGCAGTACTACGTGGGCGCCGACGGCGAGCAGGTCACCATCTTCCAGGGCGTGCGCGGCGAGGTGCTCGGCGTGCCGCTGCAGCGCGCGTCGCAGCAGACCGACATCGCGCTGTCGGACCTGCCCGAGACCGAACGCAGCGCCGTCCGGGACGGGATCATCTCCACCGACGGCCTGACGGGGGCCCGGGGCCTCGTCGACAAGCTGCGCGACCGCCGCCTCGCGGTGTGCCCCACGCCGGTCGCCACCACCCCGACGCCCGCACCGGTCCCGGTGGTGCCACCCGCACCCGGCGCGCCCGTCGTGACCACCGTCGAGTCCACGCCGCTGCCCACCCCGACCCCCACCCCGGGAATCACCTGTCGGTCGGCGAGCTGATGGCCACCGCCACCGACGGGCACGCCCCCGCGCGGGGGCCGGGTGTTCCGCCGTCCCTGCCCACCGGACGCAGCATCGAGCTCGTCCTGCTCGCGTTCTCGGCGGTCATCTTCACGGGCGCGCTGGTGCTCGTCGAGGCCAACCAGGAGCAGCAGCTCACCCCGTCGCTGCTGTGGGTGGGCCTGGCCTACCTCGGTCTGTTCACGATCGGCCACTTCGCGGTGCGCCGGTTCGCCCCCTTCGCCGACCCGCTGATCCTGCCGTGCGTGGCGCTGCTCAACGGGCTGGGCCTGGTGATGATCCACCGCCTCGACCTCGCCGGCATCGCGAGCGCCGCCGCGGCCGGCGATCCGGCGCCCACGGAGGCGCTGGCCCGGCAGGTCGCCTGGACCGCCATCGGCATGGTGCTGTTCATCGCCGTGCTGGGCGTCGTCCGCGACCACCGCATCCTGGCCCGCTACGCCTACACCGCGGGGTTCGCCGGGCTGGTCCTGCTCGCGCTGCCGGGCCTGCTGCCGTCGTCGCTCACGGAGGTCAACGGCGCGAAGATCTGGCTGCGGTTCGGCATCTTCTCCATCCAGCCCGGCGAGTTCTCCAAGATCCTGCTGATCGTGTTCTTCGCGGCGTTCCTCGTGCAGAAGCGGGAACTGTTCACCACCGCGGGCCGGCGCTTCCTGGGGATGGAGTTCCCCCGTCCCCGCGACCTCGCCCCGCTGCTCGTGGCCTGGGGCCTGTCGATCGTCGTGCTCGTGCTGGAGAGCGACCTCGGCACGTCACTGCTGTTCTTCGGCATCGTGCTGGTGCTGCTCTACGCCGCCACCGAGCGCGTGTCGTGGATGGTGATCGGCCTGACGATCTTCATGGTCGGCGCCTACGTCTCGTACCTGCTGTTCGCCCGCGTCAAGGTCCGCGTGCAGGTCTGGCTCGATCCCTTCGCCGACGCCAACGGCGCCGGCTACCAGATCGTGCAGGCCCTGTTCGGGCTCGGCACCGGGGGCGTCGGCGGCACCGGGCTCGGCGCGGGCCGCCCGGACATCGTGCCGTTCGCCAACAGCGACTTCATGCTGTCCTCGCTCGGCGAGGAGCTGGGGCTGATCGGGCTGGCCGCCATCCTCGTGATCTACCTGGTGCTCATCACGCGCGGGCTGCGCAGCGCGCTGGCGGTGCGCGACAGCTTCGGCAAGCTGCTGGCCACCGGGCTGTCGTTCGCGCTCGCCCTGCAGGTGTTCATCGTCGTCGGCGGGGTGTCCAAGCTGATCCCGCTCACCGGCCTCACGCTCCCCTTCCTGTCCTACGGCGGCTCGTCGCTGGTCGCCAACTACGCGCTGGTCGCGTTGCTGCTGCGGGTGTCCAACGCCGCCCGCGCGCCGCTCCCCCGCCGCCCCGCCACCCCCGCGGTCCCCCTCGCCGAGGCGGGCACGGAGATGGTGGAGCGGCCCTCATGATCGGGCCCCGGCTGTGAACACGCCGGTCCGCCGCGTCGCCATCGCCGTCATGGCCATGATCCTGCTGCTGATGGCCAACCTGACCTACATCCAGGTGGTCAAGGCCGACGACTACCGCAACAACCCCGGCAACCAGCGCGTCCTGCTCGCCGAGTACTCGCGCAAGCGGGGCCAGATCAGCGCCGAGGGCCAGGTGCTCGCCAGCAGCACCCCCACCGACGACCGCCTGCAGTACCAGCGCAAGTACCCCGACGGACCCGCGTTCGCGCCCGTCACCGGGTACTACTCGGTGATCTACAACGCCAGCGGCCTGGAACGCGCGGCGGACTCGGTGCTCAACGGCAGCGACGACCGGCTGTTCGGACGCCGGCTCTCCGACCTGGTCACGGGCCGCGACCCGAGCGGCGGCAACGTCGTCACCACGATCGACCCGGCCGTCCAGCAGGAGGCCTACGACCAGCTGACCAGCAAGAACTACGCGGGCTCGGTCGTGGCGATCCGGCCGTCCACGGGTGAGATCCTGGCGATGGTCTCCACGCCGTCCTACGACCCGAACCCCCTGGCCAGCCACAACTCCGATGTGCAGAAGAAGGCGTGGGCGGGGTTCACCGCGGCCGACCCCCCGGTGCTGGTGAACCGGGCGATCCAGGAGACCTACCCGCCCGGCTCCACGTTCAAGCTCATCGACACGGCCGCGGCCCTGAGCAGCGGGCGCTACACCCCCGACTCCCCGCTCACGGCCGCCCCGAACATCACGCTGACCGGCACCACCACCACGCTCGAGAACTACAACGGCAACGCGTGCGGCACGTCGGCCACGGCCACCCTCCGCGAGGCGCTGCAGCGCTCCTGCAACACGGCGTTCGCCCAGCTCGCCGGCGACCTCGGCGAGCAGGCCATCCGCGACCAGGCCACCGCGTTCGGCATCGGCGTCCGGGGCCAGACGATCCCGATGTCGGTGGCCCCGTCCACGATCGGCGACATCGAGAGCACGGCGGCGCTGCAGCAGTCGGCCATCGGGCAGCGCGACGTCGCGCTCACCCCGCTGCAGAACGCCTCGATCGTCGCCACGATCGCCAACGGCGGCCGGATGATGGCGCCGTACCTGGTGAAAGAGATTCAGAGTCAGAGCCTGGACACCATCGACACCACCCAGCCGGACATGGTCGGGCAGGCCATCAGCGGCTCCGTCGCCCAGACGCTGACCGACCTCATGGTCAACAACGAGAGGTCCTACGGCGGTCGCGGCAAGATCACCGGCGTGGACATCGCGGCCAAGACCGGCACCGCGGAGCACGGTACCGACCCCAAGAACACCCCGCCGCACGTCTGGTACGTCGCGTTCGCCCCGGCGGTGAATCCGCAGGTGGCGGTCGCCGTGCTCGTCGAGTCCGGCGGCGACCGCACCAACCTCGCGGCCACCGGCGGCGTCGTCGCCGCCCCCATCGGACGCGCGGTGATCGGCAAGGTGCTGGCCCGATGACGATCCTCGCCGCCGGCCAGCGCATCGCCGACCGCTACCAGCTCGACCGCCGCATCGCCGTCGGCGGGATGGGCGAGGTCTGGGAGGCCTCCGACACGCGCCTGGGCCGCAGCGTCGCGGTCAAGGTGCTGCGCCCCGAGCTCTCCGACGACGAGGAGTTCCTGCACCGCTTCCGCATCGAGGCCCGCACGGTCGCGTCGCTCGACCACTCCGGCATCGCCCACGTCCACGACTACGGGGAGGACGACAGCGCAGGGGGCAAGCGCACCGCCTGGCTCGTCATGGAGCTCGTGCGCGGCGAGCCGCTGTCCACGCTCATCGCACGCGGCCCCATCGACGCCGACGAGACGCTGCGCATCGTCGAGGAGGCGGCGTGGGCGCTGCAGGCCGCCCACGAGCGCGGTTTCGTGCACCGCGACGTCAAGCCCGGCAACATCCTCGTCCGCACCGACGGGCTGGTGAAGCTCACCGACTTCGGCATCGCCAAGGCCGCCGACGCCGTGCCCGTCACACGGTCCGGGATGGTCATGGGCACCGCCCACTACATTGCGCCGGAGCAGGCCAGCGGCGCCGAGGCCGGCCCGTCCGGCGACGTGTACTCGCTCGGCATCGTCGGCTACGAGTGCCTCGCCGGGCACCGGCCGTTCCGCGCGGAGAACGCCGTGGCGGTGGCGATGATGCAGGTGCGCGACGAGCCGCCCCCGCTGCCCGACACCGTGCCGGTCCACGTGCGCGAGCTGATCGAGGCCGTGCTGGTCAAGGACCCGTTGCTGCGCTACTCGACGGGCGGTGAGTTCGCGCTGGCCGTCGCCGCCGTCCGACGGGGGGAGGCGCTGCCCGCACCCGGGGCCGTCGACGGACCGTTCACCCCCACCCGGGCCCGCCCGGCCCTGGGCCCGGTGACGCCGCCGCCCGCTCCGGCGGTGGTGGTCGAGAAGCCCCGGGCCCCCGCCACACCCCGGCCCGTGCCCCCCGCAGCGCCCACCGAGCCGCTCAGCCTGAAACCGACGGCCGGCACCGGACGGGTGGCGCTGATGGTCCTGTTCGTGCTGCTCACCGTCGCGGCGGTGGTGGTCGCGGTGTTCGTGCTGCGCGGCATGGGGGGCACCGCGGCCACGCCGGACAGCACACCGCAGGGGGCGGCGAGCGGTAGCGTGGCGGGCCATGGCCCACCGCCGCAGTTGATCGACACCGGTGGTGTCCGGTGAACCCGCGCACCGGGCGATCCGGCGCTCGGGTGGTCGATCCGACACCCCATCGGGCTAACCGGCCCGGCATGATGTCCGAGTACCTCAACCCCACCAGGAACCGGCAGCGATGACCACCCCCCGACTGTTGTCCGAGCGCTACGAGCTGGGCGAAGTGCTCGGCTACGGCGGCATGTCCGAGGTTCACCGCGGGCTCGACACCCGGCTGGGCCGCGACGTCGCCGTCAAGGTGCTGCGCGCCGACCTGGCCCGCGACCCCCAGTTCCAGATGCGGTTCCGTCGCGAGGCCCAGAACGCCGCCGCGCTGAACCACCCGGCCATCGTCGCCGTGTACGACACCGGCGAGGTCATGAGCGAGTCGGGCCCGCTGCCCTACATCGTCATGGAGTACGTCGACGGCCAGACGCTCCGCGAGATCGTCAAGTCCACCGGGCCGATGACGCAGCAGAAGGTCATCGAGGTGATGGCCGACGTCTGCGCCGCCCTGGACTTCAGCCATCGCCACCAGATCATCCACCGCGACGTCAAGCCGGCCAACATCATGATCAACCGCGCCGGCGCGGTGAAGGTCATGGACTTCGGCATCGCCCGGGCGCTCGGCGAGGGCCAGAACGTCACGCAGACCGCGGCCGTCATCGGCACCGCGCAGTACCTCTCCCCCGAGCAGGCGCGCGGCGAGCCCGTCGACGCCCGCTCCGACGTCTACGCCGCCGGGTGCGTGCTCTACGAGCTGCTCACCGGCGAGCCCCCGTTCACCGGCGACACCCCCGTGGCGGTGGCCTACCAGCACGTGCGCGAGGAGCCCAAGGCCCCGTCGCAGGTCAACCCGAGCATCCCGCCCTCGCTCGACTCCGTCGTACTGAAGGCGCTGAGCAAGAACCCGGCCAACCGCTACCAGTCGGCGGCCGAGATGCGCACCGACCTCGTGCGCGTCCGCAGCGGCCAGAGCCCGCTGGCCCCCGTCGTGATGAGCGAGGACGAGCGCACGGCGATGATGACGCCGCCGACGGGCCCCACCCGGCGGATCAACGGCAGCCGCTACGGTGCCGCGGTCCCCACGGCGGCCGGCTACAACGACTACTACGACGAGGAGCCGCCGCGGCGCACGGGTCGCACCATCGGCATCGTCGCCGGCGTGGTCGCGGTGCTCGCCCTGATCGGGTTCTTCGCCTACCAGCTGCTCAGCGGCCCGGCCGCGCCCACCCAGGTGGAGGTCCCGTCCGTCACCGGGCAGACGGCCCAGGCCGCCTCCAACGCCATCCTCTCGGCTCAGCTGCGCCCCAACGTGGTGCAGGTCGACTCCCTGGTCACCCAGATCGGCCAGGTCGTCTCCACGGATCCGCCGGCGGGCTCGAAGGTCGCCGAGCGCTCCCAGGTCACCATCTCGATCGGCAAGGGACCGGCGCAGGTCACCGTGCCCAAGGTGGCCGGGCAGTCGGTCGCCGACGCCACCAAGTTGCTCACGGACGCCGGCCTCAAGGTCGGCACCCAGAGCGACGAGGAGACCACCGACCCCACGCTGATCGGCAAGGTCACCCGATCGGACCCCGATGCCGGTGTGTCGGTGGCCGGCGCCAGCGCCGTGAACATCTTCATCGGCAAGGCCCCGACGAACGTCAAGGTTCCCGATGTCACCGGTCAGGACGCGGCCACCGCCCAGCAGACCCTTCAGGGGGCCGGGTTCCAGGTCACCACGGCCAACGTCGACGGTGGCGGCAAGCCGGGATCGGTCCTGGGCACCAGCCCGGCGGCCGGCAGCTCGGCGGCGAAGGGTTCCACGGTCACCCTGCAGCTCTCGAACGGCAACCAGGGCAGTCCGGTACCCGATGTCCGCACCAAGTCGGAGAGCGACGCGAAGAAGGCCCTCAGGGCGGCCGGTTACACCAACATCGACACGACCGACCAGGACATCGGCAACAACAACCCGCAGTTCGACGGCAAGGTCATCGCCCAGTCGGTGCCCGGTGGCAGCACCGTCGATCCCAACACCCAGATCACCCTGACCGTCGGCAAGGCCAGCAGCGGCGGCGGGATCTTCGGCGGGAACTGACGCGACCGCTCCACCCACGATGCAGGACACTGGTGCCATGCGCGTCCTCGTGATCGACAACTACGACAGCTTCGTCTACAACCTCGTCCAGTACCTGGCGCAGCTCGGCGCGGAGACCCGGGTGCGGCGCAACGACGAGGTCGATCTCGACGAGCTGGACGAGGTGCACGGCGTGCTCGTCAGCCCCGGCCCGGGCACGCCGGAGCGGGCGGGCTCCAGCATCGACGTGATCCGGCGCGCCGCTGACCGGCAGCTCCCGCTGCTCGGGGTGTGCCTGGGCCACCAGGCCATCGGCGCGGCCTACGGCGGGGTGGTGGAGCGGGCACCGGAGCTGCTGCACGGCAAGACGTCGCTGGTGCACCACGCGGGCGCCGGGGTGCTCGCCGGGCTGCCCGACCCGTTCGTGGCCACGCGCTACCACTCGCTCTCGATCCGCCCCGACACCGTGCCGGACGAGCTGGAGGTCACCGGCCGCACCGACGGCGGCGTGATCATGGCCCTGCGCCACCGCGAGCTGCCCATCCACGGCGTCCAGTTCCACCCCGAGTCGGTGCTCACCGAGGGCGGCCACCGGATGCTGGCCAACTGGATGGCGAGCGCCGGCCACCCCGCCCCCGAGGCCGACGTGGTGACCCTGACGGCGGAGATGGCGGAGCTCAGCGCCCGCGCCTGAACCCCGGGGATCCGTGCCGCAACCCCGAGCGCGCACCCACCCCGGCCCGCACCGGGCCCAGTGAGCGCTCGCCGGGTCCAGGACAGCGATCGGCGTCCGAATCGCGTCGTCGTGGACATCGCGCACCGCTGGACGTGAATCACGCGGGCCCGACGCGATACCGTGGACGCAGACACGCCCGGGTCGCCGAAGAACCCGGCGGTAACTCCATCACGCGAGGTCTCCACGATGCCGAAGTCCAGGGTCCGCAAGAAGCCCGTCTACACGCCGCCGCCGGGCGAGGGCCGGTCCACCACGCCGGTCAAGGTCGCGGGGCCCACCAACCCCGTCTACGTCGCGGTGATGCTGGGTCTGATGGCCCTCGGTTTGATCTGGCTGGTGGTCAACTACCTCGCCGGACCGTCCATCCCCTTCATGACGGCGCTCGGTTCCTGGAACTTCCTCATCGGCTTCTCACTCATAGTAATCGGCCTGTTGATGACCATGAGATGGCGCTGACCTGCAGAAATACAGCGGTGTAAGTAGTCCCCAGTGTGGACAACCACTGTGGATAAGTTACGTTGAGTGATCAAGGTTGGGCCGTTCGCCAGTGGAGCCCGGCGGCTGGGCTCGTCGTCGCGGGGTGGGTCCTCACCGTCGCCGCGGCCGGCTGGTGCACGGCGCTGTGGATCGCCGGCAGCGATCCGGCGGGGCGGCTCATCGCCGGCATCGCGACGGTGGGCATCGGCGTCGCGTCGCTGTTCGGCAGCCGCGCCCGGCCCCGGCTGCAGGTCGACGCCGACGGGCTGACCGTCGGCGGCCTGCTGCGCGCCCGCCACCACCCGTGGCCGCTCGTGCAGGGCGTACGCGTGCTCCGTGTGCGCAGGCTGGGGCGCGACAGCTCGCTGTTGGAGATCGACACGCGGACGGCGGGCGGCGACGAGCGCCTGCTGGTCTTCGGGCGCCTCGAACTCAACGCCGACCCGGAGGACGTCGCGCCCCAGCTCCTGGAATTACGGCCCTAGAAGGACGCGACGGCCATGAGCGCCAGCAGCACCACGGTGATGCCCGACAGCGCCCCCACCTGCAGCGCGGTGCGGCTGCGGGGCGGGGTGAAGACGAGCGCCGCGGCCACCAGCGCCCCGACGACGAGGCCGCCGATGTGGGCGGTGATCGAGATGTTGGGGATGACCTGGCTGATCACCAGGTTGATCACGATGAGCGCGACGACCTGACCGACGGGCCGCCTGAGCCGCAGCAGCACCACGAGCAGGCCGCCCATCAGCCCGAACACGGCTCCGGACGCGCCGGCGACGGGCTGGTCGGGGGCGCCCCACAGCACCACCGCGGCGGAGCCGCCGAGCAGCGAGATCATGTAGAGCGCGATGAACCGGCCCCGGCCGAGCACGGTCTCCATGTCGCGGCCGAGCACCCACAGCGCGAACATGTTGGACGCGATGTGCAGCGGGCCGATGTGCAGGAACCCGGACGTGATGACGCGCCACCACTGGCCGTACGCGGAGAGGTAGAGCGGCGCGAGCTGCCAGTCGGCGAAGAGCGGCGACCGGAAGTTGTCGGAGATGCTGCCCGCCTGCACGACCGTGAGGGCGTAGACGGCGACGTTGAGGGCGATGAGCGTCCACACGACGATCGGGCGCCGCGACGTGACGGCCTCGGCGCCGGCCACGGTGGCGGCGCGGCGGGCGCCCTGGGCGGTCTGGCCCACGCAGTCGACGCACTGGTAGCCGACGGAGGCCTCCCGCAGGCACTCCGGGCAGGCGGGGCGTCCGCAGCGGACGCAGCTGAGCCCGGTGGCCCGGTCGGGGTGCCGGACGCAGACCGCCGCCGGACCCCGGGACGGGTACGGCGGCGGGCCTACGGGCGAGGTCACGGCCTAGTGCTCCCCGGCCGGGGACGCGGCTGCGATCGGTGCTGTGATCGTGGCCTGCGTGGTGGGCACTGCTTCAGGACGTGATCTCGACGTGCTGGATGACGACCTCGTTGAGCGGCCGGTCCGAGCGGTCGGTGGCCGTGGTGGCGATGGCGTCGACGACCGCGCGGGACTCGGCGTCGGCCACCTCACCGAAGATGGTGTGCTTGCGGTTGAGGTGCGGGGTGGGGCCGACGGTGATGAAGAACTGCGAGCCGTTGGTGCCGGGGCCCGCGTTGGCCATGGCCAGCAGGTACGGCTTGTCGAAGCGCAGGTCGGGGTGGAACTCGTCGGCGAACTGGTAGCCGGGGCCGCCGCGGCCGGTGCCGGTGGGGTCGCCGCCCTGGAGCATGAAGCCGGAGATGACGCGGTGGAACACCGAGCCGTCGTAGAACGGGCCGGAGTCGCCGCCGCTCGCGTTGGGCTGGGTGTAGGACTTCTCGCCGGTGGCGAGCCCGGTGAAGTTCTCCACCGTCTTCGGCGCGTGGTCGGGGAACAGGTTGATGACGATGTCGCCCTGGTTCGTCCGCAGCGTCGCGGTGAGCTTGCCTGGTTCGGTCACCACCCCATCGTGCCAGGAGTGTCTCCCGGCGTCAGCGCAGCACCCTCTCCAGGAAGCCGGCGACGGCCCGTTCGTAGGCCTCGGGGTCGGCGTTCCACGAGGCGGTGTGCTCCACGTCGGGCACCTCCAGGTACTCGATCGGCCAGTCCAGCGACGCGGCGACGGCGGCCAGTGCGCGGCTGGGGCCCACCGGCACGGCGGTGTCCTCGGTGCTGTGCACGATCAGCGTGGGCGGCCGCACGGCCGGTGGGCGGCGCCGCAGGTCGAAGCGGTCGAAGTCGATGCCGATCCGCATCCGCGTGGCCGTGGTGGCGAAAGGGGTGAGCCCCGGCGGGAGCCGCCGGTTGCGGGCCTGCAGGCGCAGCGTGGCCCGCCAGTCGACGAGCGGGGCGTCCCACACCATCGCGTCGACGAGCGACGCGTGCACCGACCGGTCCAGGAACGCCGCCGTGATGGCCCCGCCCATGGACCAGCCGAACAGCACGATCCGCCGGGCGCCCCGCTCCAGCGCGAGCTCGACGGCGGCCTCGACGTCGAGCCACTCGGTGTCGCCGAGGTGGTAGTGGCCGTCGGGGCTGGCGGGGGCCTCCTCGTCGTTGCGATAGGTCGGCACCAGCACCGGGAACCCGAGCCCGTGCAGGGCGGGCAGCACCCGCAGCGCCTCACGCCGGGACCCGCCGCGACCGTGGATCATGATCACCCAGGTGTCACGGGACGCCGGCACGAGCCACGCCGGCGACGGACCCAGCGGCGTCGCCACGTCGACGGTCTCGAACGCGAGACCGCGGGCGGAGGGATCCGGGTCGAAGGGCCCGGTGTCGAGCACCGCGGTGGTGCCCGGGACGGGCCGGTGACCACCCAGCAGCGTCCGCACCACCTCGCCGTCCCGCGCGGCCGTGACCGGTCCCATGACGGCGAGCCCCTCGGGCCAGCGCAGGCCCCAGGTGCCCGGCTGTGCCGCGAGCCGCGTGGCCGCCAGCGTGATCGACGCGGGTCCGACGGCGAGGACGCGCTCCGGGTACACCGGCCGCTGCGTCGGGTCGAGCAGCACCGAGGAGTAGAACCACCCGACGCCGGCCGACGCCGCGCCGAACCCGGCCCCGACCCCGACCCCCAGGCCCCACCACACCGACCTCGCCATGCCGCCGATCATGCGGCACCGGTGGACTCCACGTCATCCCCGGACCCCGGCGGCTCCGCCCGTCAACCACCGCCACGTCACCCGTCCCGGTCCGCCCCGCCTACCTGGAGTGAGACCGGATCCGGTTCGGGTGAACGCCCGCACCGACAGGGTGAGCAGAGACAACCGGCCACCGTATCGTTCGTTGGCCCGGAAGATCACCGTTTCGTCTCGACGCTCCCCAGCACGAAGGGTTCTTCCATATGAGCAGCCTCGCCCGGCGCACCCTGCGCACGACCGCCGCGGCCGCCGGAATCGCCGCCATCGGTGCCGGCCTCGCCGGCCCCGCGTTCGCGGCCCCCGAGCTCCCCGCCGCCCCGGGCCCCGACGGGCTGGGCTCCCTGCCCGCCGCGCCGGACGCCTCGGCGGTGCAGAACATGCTGGCAGCGCTGCCGGCCGCTCCGACGAACGCGTCGGACCTGCCCGCTCTCGTCACCTTCGAGATGCCGACGCTGACGACGGCGGGCCCGTCGGTTCCCGCCGCCCCGGCGCTGCCGGACGCCTCGGCCCTGCCGGACGCGTCCGCGCTCCCCGCGCTGCCCGGGGCCCCGGCCCTTCCCGACATGTCCTCGGTCGAGGGGACCAACAACATCTCCGGCCCGTCGACGGACCCGGCGTCCTACGTCGGCCAGAACGACGTGGGTGCGCTGTCGGCGCTCGACACCGCCAAGACGATGACCGAGCTGGCGCAGAAGGCCATGTCCGGTGAGTCGATGACGCAGGGCAACAGCTTCGGCTGAGCGCTCCTGCACACCGGGACGGCCCCGGCACCACGACCTGGTGCCGGGGCCGTCGTGTTTCACGTGGAACAGATCTACTCCTCGAAGTTCGGGGTGGCCGGACGGGCGTGGTCGACGCGGCCCTTGGGCTCCTCCCACTCCTCCTGCCGGCCCAGCGCGGTCAGGTCCAGGAAGTAGTAGGACCCGCCGGTGGACTCCGCCCCGCGCGCGAACTGCGAGTAGGTGTGGAAGACGCGGTCGCCGTCGCGGAGGAAGCAGCTCAGGCCGGGCAGCTCACCGGTGTACGGCTCGTCCATCGGGCGGTAGTTGTAGACGGCGGGGCCGCGCGCGGCGTCGAACGAGACACCGAAGTCGTAGTTGAAGTCGCTGCCGTAGGACGAGTACCAGCGGATACCCCAGCCCTTCTCGGCCTTGTAGCGCTCGATCTTCTCGAGCGGCGCCCGGGAGATGTGGACGAGCGTGGTGTCGCGCGCCCCGAGGTGACGTTGGAGGCCGGGCGACCACTCGTCGGCGCCCGCGCTGCAGCTGGGGCAGCCGGCGTCCCACTCCGGGTCGAACATGAAGTGGCCGACCATCAGCTGGCGGCGGCCGTCGAACATCTCCAGCAGACCGACCGTGCCCTCGGGGCCGTCGAAGACGTAGTCCTTCTCGATCTCGACCATCGGCAGCTCGCGGCGCCGGGTGTTCAGCGCGTCACGGGCGCGGGTCAGTGCCTTCTCGTCGGCGAGCAGGGCGGTGCGGGCAGCGGTCCACTCCTCGCGGGACACGATCTGCGGCAGGCTCACGGCGGTCTCCTCCTGGTTGTGGATACCAGTGGTGACCGCCGTGAGGCCCGGAAATCATCGCGGCGTGATCTCACCCATCTCGCCCCAGCCGTCGCCGGGCACGTCGGAGACGCTGACGATGGACGGGGTGGCCGACACGACGTCGGGCGCCCAGCCGACGAACTTCGTGAAGTGGTCGGAGTTGACGTGGGCACCCGCGGCCCCGTCCTGGAACGCCTCGGTGAGGACGAACGTGTGCTCGTCCTCCACGCTGCGCGCCCACTCGAAGAAGATGTTGCCCTCCTCCGCCCGGGTGGCGAGCGTGAACTCCCGGGCGTCGTCCAGGAACGAGTCGGAGTGCTCGGGCTTGACCGGGAACTTGACCACAATGAAGATCATGACGGCGATTCTACGATCGTGACGGTGGCCGTGGTGCCATCCACCTCGATCAGGGCGCCGTCGGGGATGCGCCCTGTGGCGTCGGTGGCGGAGACGACGCACGGGATGCCGAGCTCGCGGCTGACGATCGCCGCGTGCGAGAACGGCGCTCCGACGTCGACGACGACGGCACCCGCGGCGACGAGCAGCGGCGTCCAGGACGGGTCGGTGATCGGCGCGACCAGGATCTCGCCGGGCTCCAGCGCCGACGGGTCGTTCGGGTCGGCAGGAGCTGCTCACCTGGGCCGCCGACCTGGACGGGCCCACCGCCTACCAGCTGTCTAAGCAGCTCGTGCACCGCTACGGCCTGGAGCTCGCCGCCCGGCTGCTGCCGCGCGGCATCCGCAGCAACTGCGTGAGCCCCGGCCCGGTCGAGACGCCGATCCTCGCGGACTTCCGCGCACCACCGACGTCGACGGCCTGCGGGCGCGGGTCGCGGAGATCAAGGCCGCCACGGACATCCCGGACGACCCCACGACCAGCTCCGCGGCGCCGTCGAGGCCGTCTTCCGCAGCTGGGACAGCCCCCGGGCCCGCGCCTACCGCACCCACGAGGGCATCCCCGACGACCTCGGCACGGCCGTGAACGTCCAGGCGATGGTGTTCGGCAACCTCGACGGCGCGTCCGGCACCGGCGTGGTGTTCACCCGCCACCCCGCCACCGGCGCCGACGGGCCCTACGGCGACTTCCGCGACGAGCGCGGCGAGGTGCTGTTCCGCGCGGGCGACCTCATCACGATCGACGGCGCGACCGGGGAGGTCTGGCTCGGGGCCGCCGCCGAGGGCAGCGCCGTCGGGTCCGAGGACGACGTGCTCGCCCGCGACCTGCCGGAACTGGCCGCTCTGGCCCGCCGGCACCAGCCGGGGGTCGGCGCCGTACCGGTTCGGGCCCGGGGCGCGTACGTCGCCGGGCCGTAGAGGCCGCCGACCAGCCCGGTGCCCGACGGGACGACGACGTACCCGCCGACCATCCCGTGCCGGGCCCCGTCCCGGGCGCCGGTCGCGTCGTTCGTGCCGGTCCGCCCGCACTCCGTCCCGATCGTGTCTCGCGATGAGACAGAGGGATTCTTGACCGATTCCAGATAAGGGGACACACTGCGGGCGTGCCGACACCACCGGACTTCGAGAGCATGCTGCGGGGGGCCGCCCTGCGCGTGACGCGTCCCCGGCTGGCCGTTCTCGCGGCGGTGCACGACCGTCCGCACGCCGACACCGACTCGATCATCGGTGCCGTCCGTGCGAACCTCGGTGACGTGTCCCACCAGGCCGTCTACGACGTGCTCCGGGCGCTCACCACGGCCGGCCTGGTACGGCGCATCCAGCCGTCGGGCTCCCTGGCACGCTACGAGTCACGGGTCGCCGACAACCACCACCACGTCGTCTGCCGGTCGTGCGGAGCCATCGGCGACGTCGATTGCGCCGCCGGTGACACCCCCTGCCTCACCGCGTCCAACGACCACGGCTTCACGATCGACGAGGCCGAGGTCGTGTACTGGGGCCTGTGCCCCGACTGCTCCACCACATCCGCCACACGCAGTGCCTGAGCACACCCTCGTTCTGGGAAGGAAATTCTCGTGTCTGACGACCACACCACCGTCGAGAAGAGCATGAACACCGAGGAGGCGGGCGGCTGCCCCGTCGACCACGGGCGTCTCGGCCACCCCACCGAGGGCGCGGGCAACACCGACTGGTGGCCCAACCAGCTCAACCTGAAGATCCTGCGCAAGCACCCCGCCGCCGCGAACCCGCTCGACGCGGACTTCGACTACCCGAAGGTCTTCGCCTCCGTCGACCTCGACGAGCTGGCGGCCGACGTCGACGCCGTGCTGACGGACTCCAAGGACTGGTGGCCGGCCGACTTCGGGCACTACGGCCCGTTCATGGTCCGCATGGCGTGGCACGGCGCCGGGACCTACCGCGTCAACGACGGCCGCGGTGGAGCGGGTGCCGGCATGCAGCGCTTCGCGCCGCTCAACAGCTGGCCGGACAACGGCAACCTCGACAAGGCCCGCCGCCTGCTGTGGCCGGTGAAGAAGAAGTGGGGCCAGAAGGTCTCCTGGGCCGACCTCATGATCTTCACGGGCAACCGCGCCCTGGAGACGATGGGCTTCACGACCTTCGGCTTCGGTGGCGGTCGCACGGACGTGTGGGAACCGGACGAGGACGTCTACTGGGGCCCGGAGCGCACCTGGCTGGGCGACGAGCGCTACACCGGTGAGCGCGACCTGGAGAACCCGCTGGCCGCGGTCCAGATGGGTCTGATCTACGTCAACCCGGAGGGCCCCAACGCCAACCCGGACCCGCTGGCCTCGGCCCGCGACATCCGCGAGACGTTCGGCCGCATGGCGATGAACGACGAGGAGACCGTCGCGCTGATCGCCGGCGGGCACACCTTCGGCAAAACCCACGGCGCCGCCAACCCGGACGTCGACAACAACGTCGGACCCGAGCCCGAGGGCGCGCCCATCGAGCAGCAGGGCCTGGGCTGGAAGCAGGGCTTCGGCAAGGGCAAGGGCCGCGACACGATCACCTCCGGCCTCGAGGTCACCTGGACCGCCGAGCCCACGAAGTGGACGAACCTGTACTTCGACAACCTGTTCGGCTACGAGTGGGAGCTGGAGAAGAGCCCCGCCGGTGCCTGGCAGTTCCGGCCGGTGAACGGCGGCGGCGCCAACACCATCCCCGACCCCGAGACCGGTGAGCTCAACCGCTACCCGACGATGCTCGTCAGCGACATCGCCCTGCGGGCCGACCCGATCTACGAGCCCATCTCGCGTCGCTTCCACGAGAACCCGGCCGAGTTCGCCGACGCGTTCGCCCGCGCCTGGTTCAAGCTCACCCACCGCGACATGGGCCCGATCCAGCGCTACGTGGGCCCGCTCGTGCCGCAGGAGGAGCTGCTCTGGCAGGACCCGGTGCCGGCCGTCGACCACCCGCTGGTCGACGCCGCCGACATCGCGTCGCTCAAGGAGAAGATCCTCGCCTCGGGTCTGACGGTGTCGCAGCTCGTCGCCACCGCGTGGGCGGCGGCCTCCTCGTTCCGCACCAGCGACAAGCGCGGCGGGGCCAACGGCGGCCGCATCCGCCTGCAGCCGCAGCGCGCCTGGGAGGTCAACGACCCCGACCAGCTCTCGGTCGTGATCAGCGCGCTGGAGACCGTCCAGGCCGACTTCAACGCCTCGGCGGCCGGCGGCAAGAAGGTCTCCTTCGCCGACCTCGTCGTGCTCGGTGGCGTGGCCGCCGTCGAGAAGGCCGCGAAGGACGGCGGCGTGGAGGTGTCGGTCCCGTTCACCCCCGGCCGCACCGACGCCACCCAGGAGAAGACCGACGTCGAGTCGTTCGCCTACCTGGAGCCGACCGTCGACGGGTTCCGCAACTTCCGCGGCAAGGGCGACCGCCTCCCCGGCGAGTACCTGCTCGTGGACCGCGCGAACCTGCTGGGCCTCAGCGCCCCGGAGATGACCGTCCTGGTCGGTGGCCTGCGCGTCCTGGGCGCCAACACCAAGCAGTCCAGCACCGGTGTGCTCACCTCGGCGCCGGGCACGCTGACCAACGACTTCTTCACCAACCTGCTCGACATGGACATCGAGTGGAAGTCCACCGGCGACGACGACGCGTTCGAGGCCCACGACGCCTCGGGTGCGGTGAAGTGGACCGGCAGCCGCGCCGACCTCGTGTTCGGCTCGAACTCCGAGCTGCGCGCGCTCGCGGAGGTCTACGCCTCCGACGACGCACGCGAGAAGTTCGTCAAGGACTTCGTGGCGGCGTGGGACAAGGTCATGCAGGCCGACCGGTACGACCTCGTCTGATCCTGCTGTAACCCACACCGAGCCGACCGGCGGACAATCGTCCGCCGGTCGGCTCCGGTGCCTCTACTCTGTCCGGCATGGCACCCCGTCCCGACACCGGTCCGGACTTCATCGAGGCGCTGGCCCGCGGCCTGGACGTGATCCGCGCGTTCCGCCCGCACCGCCCCGCGATGTCGCTGAGCGACGTCGCGACGGCCGCGGACCTGGCCCGGCCGACGGCCCGGCGGATCCTGCTGACGCTCGCCGAGCTCGGCTACGTCCGCCAGGGCGAGCACGGCTTCTCGCTCACCCCTCGCGTACTGGAGCTGGGTGTCGCGTACGTGCGGTCGATGGGGCTGTGGGACGTCGCGCGCCCGCACATGGAACGCCTCGTCGCCCGCACGAACGAGTCCTGCTCCATCGCCCAGCTCGACGGCTCCGACATCGTCTACGTCGCACGCGTCGCCGTGCCGAAGATCGTGTCGTTGGCCGTGGAGATCGGCACCCGCTTCCCCGCCCTGCCGACCTCGCTGGGAAAGGTGCAGCTCGCGGCGATGACGGCGGCCGAGCTGGATGCGGTGCTCGCCCAGCCCACGCGGTCCGGGTTGACCCCGCGCTGGCAGCCCGACCGGGCCGAGCGCGACGCCGAGCTGCGCGAGGTGCGGGCCCGGGGCTGGGCGCTCACCGACGAGCAGCTCACCCTCGGCATCCGGTCGGTCGCCGCCCCCCTGCGCGACGGGAACGGCCGCGTGATCGCCGGCATCAACGTCAACTGCCACGCCGCCGAGACCCCGGTCGAGCGCCTGCTGAGCGACCACCTCCCGCTGCTGCTGCAGGCCGCGGGCGAGATCAGCGCCGACTTCGCGCGGCTCGACACGGTGCCGCACACGATGGCCTCCCGACCGGACTGCGGGGTTGACGGCCCCGGCCCGATGGCCAAGACTCCGTTGACCGGACAGTTGTCCGGCGAGCGGACATCCCGAGGAGCGGTCTCATGGGTTCTGTCGTCCTCCGCGGAGGCACCGTCCTGACGGTCGACGAGCGCCGGAGCGTGCTCACCGGCCACGACGTGCTGGTCGTCGACGACCGGATCGCGGCGATCGGGCCGCGGCTGGCCGTGCCGGAGGGCGCCGTCGAGATCGATGCGACGGGCGGCATCGTGATGCCGGGCATGATCGACACCCACCGGCACATGTGGCAGACCGCCATGCGCGGCTACGGCGCCGACTGGACGCTCACGCAGTACTTCGTCTGGTACTACCTGGAGTGGGGCAGGACGTTCCGCCCCGAGGACGTCTACGCGGGCAACCTGCTCAGCGCCATCGAGGCGATCGACGCCGGCGTCACCACCACGGTCGACTGGTCGCACGGGCTGCAGACCACCCAGCACGCCGACGCCGCCGTCGACGCGCTCGAGGCGGTGCCCGGCCGGTTCGTGCTGGCCTACGGCAACATCCAGGACGCCCCCGCGAACTGGACGGCCACGCCGGAGTTCCGCGACTTCGTCTCCCGCCGCACCGGCGGCGGCAAGCTCGACCTGCAGCTCGCCTTCGACGTCACCGGCGACCCGGCGTTCCCGGAGAAGCCCGCGTTCGAGGTGGCCCGCGAGCTCGGCGTGCCGGTCACCACGCACGCCGGGGTCTGGGGCGCCACCGGCGACGACGGCATCCGGCTCATGCACGACCACGGCTTCATGACCCCGGAGACGGTCTACGTGCACGCGGCGTCGCTGTCGGCCGACTCCTACCACCGCATCGCCGCGACGGGCGGCTCGATCTCCGTCTCCACCGAGAGCGAGCAGAGCGCCGGCCAGGGCTACCCACCCACGTGGGCGATCCGGGCCCACGGCATCCCGGTCTCGCTGTCGATGGACACCTCGGTGTGGTGGAGCGGCGATCTGTTCTCCGCGATGCGCAGCACGCTGGGCGCCGACCGCTCCCGCGAGCACATGAAGGCGCACGCCACGGGCGACACCGTCACGCACGCGTCGCTGCGCGCCGAGCAGGTGGTGGAATGGGCCACCCGCGGCGGCGCCCGCGCGCTGGGCCGCGAGACCGATCTCGGCAGCCTCGAGGTGGGCAAGAAGGCCGACGTCGTGCTGATCAAGAACGACGCCTCGCCGGTGATGTTCCCGCTGCTCAACCCGCACGGCCACGTCGCGTTCCAGGCCCAGCGCGGCGACGTGCACACCGTGCTGGTGAACGGGCGGATCGTGAAGCGCGACCACAAGCTCGTCGACGTCGACCTGCCCGCGGCCCGCACAGGAGTCGATCGGACGGTGGAGCACCTGCGCAGGTCGCTCGGGGACGAGGCCTGGGAGAAGGGCATGAACCCGGACGTGCCCACGGCCGAGGTGCTCGACAACCCCTACACCTACACCGACTACAAGAGCGAGAGCACGCACGGTGGCTGATCCCCGGACGGGACCGCTGGCCGGGCTGCTGGTCGCGGACTTCTCCCGCGTGCTCGCCGGCCCGTACGCCACGATGTTGCTGGCCGACATGGGCGCCGACGTCGTCAAGGTCGAGGGGCCCCACGGCGACGAGACGCGCACCTGGATGCCCCCGGTGCGCGGTGAGGTGTCCACGTACTACCTCGGCGTCAACCGCGGGAAGCGGTCGATCGCGCTCGACCTGCGCGACGACGCCGACGCCGCGACGGGCCGGGAACTGGCCCGCCGCGCCGACGTCGTCATCGAGAACTTCAAACCCGGCGGCCTCGCGAAGTACGGGCTCGACTTCGACGCGGTCCACGCGGCGAACCCCGGCGTCGTCTACGCGTCGATCAGCGGTTTCGGGGCCGGTGCCGGGGCGAAGGTGCCGGGCTACGACCTCATGGTGCAGGCGATCTCGGGCCTGATGAGCCTCACCGGCGACCCGGACGGGCCGCCCTACCGCGCCGGGATCTCGGTGTTCGACGTGATGGCGGGCAACCACGCCGTGATCGGCATCCTCGCCGCGCTGCGCCACCGCGACGCCACCGGCGAGGGCCAGCACGTGGAGGTCAACCTGCTGTCGTCGGCGCTGACGGGGCTGGTCAACCACAGCTCCGCCTACGTCGCGGGCGGGGTGGTGCCGCTGCGCATGGGCAACGCGCACCCCAGCGTGTTCCCGTACGAGCCGCTGCCCACCGCCGACAACGACCTCATCGTGGCCGCGGCCAACGACGGCCAGTTCCGCAAGCTCTGCGTCGTGCTGGGGATCCCCGAGATCGCCGACGACCCGCGGTTCGCACGCAACGCCGACCGCACGCGGAACCGGGAGGAGCTGCGCCCGATCCTGACCGACCGGCTCGTCACCCGCGGTGCGGCGGAGTGGTTCGACCTGCTCGTCGAGGCGGGCGTGCCGTGCGGCCCGATCAACACGATCGACGGCGGGTTCGCGATGGCCGAGAAGTTCGAGCTGGACCCGGTGGTCGAGGTCGGCGAAGGTGAGCGTGCCGTGCCGACGACGCGGCACCCGATCCGCTTCTCCGCCACCCCCGTCGACTACGCGCTGCCCCCGCCCGAGCTCGACGAGCACGGTGCGGAGCTGCGGAAATGGCTGGCTGACAATGCCTGACTACCCCACCGCGCTCGGGGCTTCGTCGCTGGACACGATCACGCTGCTCGGCCACGACCTCGCCGAGGACGTGATGGGGACGGTCGGGTTCGGGGAGCTGGCGTTCTGGCTGGCCACCCAGCGCCGCCCGTCCACGGGCGAGACCAGGGTGTTCGAGGCCGTGCTGGCCGCCCTGGCCGACCACGGCTTCACCCCCACGGCCATCGTCACGCGCCTGACCTACCTCTCGGCGCCGGACTCCGTGCAGGGCGCGCTCGCGGCCGGGTTGCTGGGCGGAGGGTCACGGTTCCTCGGCGTGACGGAGGACTGCGGGCGGTTCCTGCACGAGGTGCTCGCCTCCGCCGGGACCCCGACCGACGACGCCGGCTGGGACGCCCTCGCGCTGGAGACCGTCACCGCGCAACGGGCGGCGAAGAGGTTCGTGCCCGGCCTCGGCCACCACGTGCACAAGAACGGCGACCCCCGCACACCCCGGTTGTTCGCGATCGCCGAGGAGGAGGGCCTGCGGGGCCCGCACCTGGAGCTGTTCGCCGCCATCGGCCGCGTGCATCCCCAGGTGCTCGGCAGGACGTTGCCGCTCAACGGCGCCGGCGTCTGCGGGGCCGCGCTGGCCGATCTCGGGCTGCCCCTGGAACTGCTGCGAGGGTTCGCCCTGCTCGCCCGCACCGCCGGGCTGATCGGGCAGCTCGCCGAGGAGCTGCGCCATCCCGTCGGCAACGACATCTTCCTGTCGGTGGACCTGAACAACCGGTCCGTCGACCCCGACCCCTACCGAGGGAGCTGACATGGACGCCGTCACCGAGGACACCATCACCGACCTGGCCGTGTCGCGCTGGGCCACCGCCAAGGACCCGCGCACCGGGGAGGTCCTGACGGCGCTGGTCCGCCACCTGCACGACTTCGCCCGCGAGGTCCGGCTCACCGAGGCCGAGTGGATGGCGGCCGTGCAGTGGCTGACCGCCACCGGGCAGATCAGCGACGACAAGCGCGAGGAGTTCATCCTCGCCTCCGACGTGCTCGGGCTCTCGATGCTGGTCGTCTCGATGAACCACGACCTGGACGCCGCGGCGACCCCCGCCACGGTGCTCGGCCCGTTCCACATCGCCGGATCGCCCGAGCTGGAGTTCGGGGCCGACATGTCGCAGGGGCTGCCGGGCGTCCCGCTCTACGTCCACGGCACGGTCCGGGGACTGGACGGCACGCCCGTCGGCGGTGCGGTGCTCGACGTGTGGCAGGCCGACGACGACGGCGCCTACGAGGCCCAGCTCCCCGTCGACGAGGCCCGGCTGCGCGCGAAGTACACCGCCCGCGGCGACGGCGCGTACTGCGTGCGCACGATCGCCCCGAAGGGCTACGCGATCCCGATGGACGGCCCGGTCGGTGAGCTGATCAGCCGCACCGCGATCAGCCACTACCGCCCCGCCCACGTGCACTTCCTGCTCAACGTGCCCGGGTACGAGCCGCTGATCACGCACCTGTTCCGGGAGGGCGCTCAGTACCTCGACTCCGACGTGGTGTTCGGCACGAAGCCCGAGCTGGTGGTCGCGTTCACCGAGCGCGAGCCGGGCCCGACCCCCGACGGGGGCAGCTCCGCGGTGCCGTGGCTCGAGGCCCGGTACGACTTCGTCCTCCAGCCGGTGGGCTGACATGGCCACGCCGCTGCTCCCGACCTCGCTCGTCGGCAGCTACGCCCAGCCCGACTGGCTCATCGACCGCTCCAGGCTCGCCGGCCGCTTCCCGCCCCGCGTCCGGGCGACGGAGCTGTGGCGCGTCGACCCGGAGTTCCTCGCGCAGGCCCAGGACGACGCCACCCTGCTCGCCATCCGCGCGCAGGAGGACGCCGGGCTCGACATCATCACCGACGGCGAGATCCGCCGGGAGAGCTACTCCAACCACTTCGCCACCGCCCTGGACGGCGTGGACGTCGACAACCCCGGCGTCGCGCTGGACCGCAGCGGCCACCCCAACCCGGTGCCGCGCATCACCGGCCCCATCGCTCGGCCGCACCCGGTGCAGGTCGACGACCTGCGGTTCCTGCGCGCCCACACCGACCGCACGATCAAGATGACGGTGCCCGGCCCGTTCACCATGAGCCAGCAGGCGCAGAACGACCACTACCCGGACGCCGAGGCGGCCGCGATGGCCTACGCGGTGGCCGTCAACGCCGAGATCCGGGACCTGCACGCCGCGGGTGCCGACATCGTCCAGATCGACGAGCCCTACATGCAGGCCCGTCCCGACGCCGCCCGCGCCTACGGCCTCGCCGCGCTGAACGCGGCGCTGGAGGGCGTCACCGGCACCACCGCCGTGCACATCTGCTTCGGCTACGCCGCGATCATCCACGAGCGGCCGGAGGGCTACTCGTTCCTGCCCGAGCTCGCCGGCTGCCCGGTGGACCAGATCTCGATCGAGACCGCCCAGTCCGGCCTGGACCTCGAGGTGCTCTCCGACCTGACCGACAAGACGATCATCCTCGGGGTGATCGACCTGTCCACGCCGGAGATCGAGACCGCGGAGGAGGTGGCCGCCCGCACCCGTCGCGCGTTCGACCGCATCCCGCCGGGGCAGGTCGTCCTCGCCACCGACTGCGGGATGAAGTACCTGCCCCGCGCATCCGCGGAGGGCAAGATGCGAGCCATGAGCGACGCCGCGCAGCTGCTGCGAGCCGAGCTGGCGTGAAGCCCGAGCGCGACTGGCTCCTGCGCCTGGCCCCACGCGGCGAGGTCGCGCTCGACCGCGCGGCCAGCGCGGCTCCGACCGTCGCCCAGACCGTCGCGCACGTCGGGGAGGGGCCGACGCGCTGGGCGATCGAGGTCGGCCACGACCTGGCCACCACGATCATCCGCGAGATCCCGGCCTTCGGCGGCGGTGACGGCCCGTTTGAGACACTGCGGATGGGCACCGAATCGTCGACGATGCGCTCGTTGGTGCTCCTGGCCTTCCCCGACGCCGCGCTGGTGCCGATCACCGAGGAGGCACTGGAGGGCGACCGGGAGTTCGTCCGCCGCAACATCGCGCTGGACAAGGTGCTGCGCGGGATCCGCTTCGGCCACGCCGGGATGGCGCACGCTTTCCTCGTCGGCTGCGAGACCCTCGTCGACACCGCCCGGTTGGCCGACGAGATGAAGGCGGTGTCGGAGGACCTCTTCCGGTTCATCGACAGCTTCGCCGACGCGATGGTGCTGGAGTACCTCGCCGAGCGCGACCGGTGGGTCACCAGCGCCGCGGCCGCCCGCGACGAGACGGTCCGCCGGATCCTGTCCGAGGAACCCGTCGACGTCCGGGCCGCGAGCGGCGTGCTCGGTTACGAGCTCGACCGCCACCACGTCGCCGTGACGCTGTGGACCGAACCCGGCGCGCCCGCGGGCACGTCGGAACTGCAACGCGTGGCCGTCGACGTCCTGCACCGCCGCGGCGCCACCTCGACCCTGGTCGTGCCCGTCGGGAGCAGTGGTCTCTGGGCGTGGGGAGCGGTGCCCCGGCCGGAGGCGCCCGCGACCGCGATCGAACGCGCCGCCTCCGTCCGGGTGGCCTGCGGACTACCCGGTCGCGGCGTCGACGGGTTCCGCCGCAGCCATCACGAAGCCGTGCTGGCCGAGCGGCTCAGCCGGCTCGCCGGCGACCGGGCCGCGTGGCTCACCGACTACGCCGACGTCGCGGCGGTCGCGCTGCTGGCCGCGGACCTCACCCGCGCCGGCGAGTTCGTCCGCCGCGAGCTGGCCGGGCTGGGCGCGCCCACCGACCAGGCGGCCGTCCTGCGCGAGACCCTGCTGCACTACCTCGACGCCGAACGCAGCCTCGCCACCGTCTCGGCCGAGCTCCACGTTGCCCGCGGCACCGTGAACTACCGCATCAAACGCGCCGAGGAACTGCTCGGACGGGAGGTCGGACGGCGACGCTTCGAACTGCACGCCGCCCTCCTCCTCGCGAGACTGCTCGGCGACGTCGTTCTCAGATCAGAGCCGTGATCTGCTCCTCCGCCCCGAGCAGCTCGCGCCCGTAGATCTCCGCCGCGATCGACGAGTTCACCACGGCGTGCCGACTGCCGGTCTCCTGGTCCCGCCAGATGCGCTGCAGCGGGTTCTTCTCCGCGAAGCTGCTCGCCCCGCCGATGCTGACCAGCAGGTCGATGGCTTCCCGGCAGCGGCGGGCGATGTAGCCGGTGTCCATCCGGACGCGGGTGCGGGTCAGCCGGTCCATGTGGTGCGGCGCCGCCGCCCACTCGTCGATGTCGCCGGCCGCCCGCATCGCGTGCAGGTGCGCGGTGTCGATCAGCTCGGCAGCCTCGGCCAGGTTGAGCTGCGTGGTCGGCGCCGCAGCCGAGTCGTTGTAGAACGTGTACGAGATCGGCTTGTGCTTCGCCAGCATCTCGGTGACCACGTCGAGCGCGGCCCGGGCCATGCCGATCTGCGGGCCGACGAGGATGAGCGCGAGCACCGGCACGAACGCCGACCGGTACAGCGACTCGTCGTCGTGCTCGGTGGCGTACACCCCGGCGAGCGCCTGACCCACCGAGAGGATCCGGTGGTCGGGCACGAACACCTCGTCGGCCACGAGCGTGTTGCTCGCGGTGCCGCGCAGGCCCGCGACGAACCACGTGTCCTTGCACGTCAGGTCACCCATCGGGATCAGCGCGAGGCCCTGGTCCAGCTGGTCACCGTTGGCGTCCACCACCGGGATGCCGAGCATCGCCCACTGCGAGTGCGCCGAACCGGACGCGAAGCCCCACGCGCCGGTGACGACCTGCCCGCCGTCGACGGCACGGGTCGCCGCGGTCGGAGCGAGCACACCGCACGCCCGCGCGTCCGGGTTCGCGCCCCACACGTCGCGCTGGGCCTGTTCGGGGTAGAGCCCGACCATCCATCCGCAGACGCTCATCAGCGCGGTGACCCAGCCGGTCGACCCGTCGCCGCGGCCGATCTCCTCGCTCACCGTCATGAACGTCGTGAACGACGCCTCGTGCCCGCCCCAGCGTCGGGGCACCGGGAGGCGGTAGATGCCGGCGTCCTGGATCGCCTGGATGTTCTCGTCCGGCACCCGGCGGTCGTCCTCACCGCGTTCGGCGTTGGCGCGCAACAGCGGACGCAGTTCGGCGGCGCGGCGCACCAGGACATCCGGGTTCAGCACGGCGGATTCTGTGGTCGTCATCGGCTTCTCCTCCTGGAGCGGCTGTGGTGCTTGCAGTACAGGCCCCTGAAGCGGCCGGCGTCCTGTACCGCGGAGCAGAGTCGGATCCCGTCGTTGGTCCGGCAGACCGAGCGGGCCCACCCTGTGAGCCACTTCACTGGACCTCCCATCCGACGACGTAGGAGCAGCCGTGTCCACAGAGCCCGTGATCTTCATGCCCGGCATCCCGCCCGAGGCCGCCGGCTGGCCCGGAGCCGAGTACTCCGACACCGTCGAGGACGGCGTCCGCATCGAGCGCAACGTCGCCGTGCCGATGCGCGACGGGCTGAAACTGCTGGTGGACCGCTACTCCCCCGCCGGGACCGTGTCCGCGACACCCGTACTGGTGGCCTGGTCGCCCTACGGCAAGCACGGCGCACTCGACTGGGCGGCGTGGGAGGGCCACGACGTCGACCTGGACGCGCTGTCACCACACACGGCGTTCGAGACGCCGGACCCTGTGTTCTGGGTGCGCCACGGCTACAGCGTGATCCTCGCCGACGCCCGCGGTGCGTGGGGCTCCGAGGGCGACGTCACGATGTTCGGACCCGAGGAGGCCCAGGGCTGCTACGACCTCGTCGAATGGGCCGGCGTGCAGGAGTGGAGCAACGGGAAGGTCGGCATGTCCGGCGTCTCCTGGTACGCGGTGATCCAGTGGGCAGTGGCCGCGCTGCGCCCGCCGCATCTCGCCGCGATCAACCCGTGGGAAGGCTTCCATGACAACTACTACGAGGTGGGCACGCACGGCGGCATCCCGGAGACCCAGTTCGGCGGCCTCCTCGGCCCGCTCATCGCCAAGACCCACGGCCAGGTCGAGAACGTCCTCGCCAACGCGATGAACCACCCCTTCTACGACGACTACTGGCGCTCCAAGGTCGCCGACCTCGGCAGGATCGACGTGCCTGCCTACGTCGTCGCCAGCTGGTCGGACCACGGCCTGCACACCCGCGGCACCCTCGAGGGCTACCGCCGCATCGCCTCGACGCAGAAGTGGCTGGAGGTGCACGGCCGCAAGAAGTGGGCCCACTATTACGCCCCCGACAGCCTGGCCCGGCAGGTCGCGTTCTTCGACCGGTTCCTCAAGGGTGAGACGACCGAGGTGGAGCAGTGGCCGCCGGTCCGGCTCGAGATCCGCGACCGCGCCGGCACCGGCGAGATCCGCGACGAGCGGGAGTGGCCGCTCGCCCGCACCGCTTACACGCCGCTGCACCTCGACGCCGCCACGGCGTCACTGCGCGCTGGCTTGTCCACAGAGGATGGATGGGTCGACTACGACGCGGTCGAGGGCAGCGTCTCGTTCGACCACCGCTTCGACGCCGACACGGAGCTGACCGGCCCGATGAACCTCCGCCTGTGGGTCGAGGCCGTCGGCGCGCACGACATGGACCTGTTCGTCGGGATCCGGAAGGTCGACGCGGGCGGCGACGTCGTGCCGTATCCCTTCTTCTCCACCCTCGACGACGGCAACGTCGCGCTGGGCTGGCTGCGGGTCGGCCGCCGCGAGCTCGACGAGGCCGCCTCGACGCCCGAGCGGCCCGTCTACCTCCACCAGCGCGACCAGCACCTGAGCCCCGGCGAGATCGTGCCCGTCGACGTCGAGATCTGGCCGTCGGGCACGCTCTTCCGCGCCGGCGAGACGCTGCGGCTCGTGGTGCAGGGCCACGACCTCAACGTCTACGGCGAGCAGGTCTTCGCCCAGCGGCACGCCTACACCGTCAACGCGGGGCGCCACGTCCTCCACACCGGCGGCGACCACGACTCGTTCCTGCTCGTCCCGGTAGTCCCACCGCTCACAGGCCCAGGTCGCGACCGATGACCTCCTTCATGATCTCCGTGGTGCCGCCGTAGATGCGGGTGATGCGGGCGTCGGCGTAGGCGCGGGCGATCGGGTACTCGTTCATGTAGCCGTAGCCGCCGTGCAGCTGCAGGCACTTGTCGACGACCCGGCCCTGCAACTCGGTGCACCACCACTTCGCCTTCGACGCGTCCACCGCGGTGAGCTCGCCGTCGCCGAGCGCCCGGACGCAGTCGTCGACGTAGCTCTGGGCGATGTCGATCTCGGTGGCGATCTCGGCGAGCACGAACTTCGAGTTCTGGAACGATCCGATCGGCGCGCCGAAAGCTCTGCGCTCCTTGACGTACTCCAGCGTCCAGCTCAGGGCCGCCCGCGCCGCCGCCACTCCCCCGATGGCGATCGACAGCCGCTCCTGCGGCAGGTTCGTCACGAGCTGGGTGAAGCCCTGGCCCTCCTCGGGGCCGAGCAGGTTCGCAACCGGAACCCGGACGTCGGTGAACGACAGCTCCGCGGTGTCCTGCGCGTGCTGGCCGAGCTTGTCGAGGTTGCGGCCGCGCTCGAAGCCCGGCATCCCGCGTTCGAGCACCAGCAGCGACATCCCGCGGTGGCGCTGCGCGGGGTCCGTCTTCACCGCGGTGATCACCAGGTCGGCGTTGATCCCGTTGGTGATGAACGTCTTCGACCCGTTGACGACGTAGTGGTCGCCCTCCCGGCGCGCGGTGGTGGTCATCGACGCCAGGTCGGACCCGATGCCGGGCTCGGTCATCGCGATCGCGGTGATCAGCTCGCCCGAGGCGATGCCGGGCAGCCACCGCTGCTGCTGCTCGTCGGAGCAGTAGGCCATGAAGTACGGCAGGCTGATGTCGTTGTGAAGCGTCAGACCGAGGCCGACGGCGCCGTACCCGCTGCGCATCAGCTCTTCGGAGATCACGGCGTTGAACCGGAAGTCGTGCACCCCGCCCCCGCCGAGGGCCTCGGGGATCTCCATGCCGAGGAACCCGGAGCGGCCCGCGGCCGTGAACAGGTCGCGGGAGACGATCCCGGCGGCGTCCCACTCGGCGGCGTGCGGGGCGATCTCCTTGTCCACGAACGTCCGGAACGACGACCGGAACGCCTCGTGGTCCTCGTCGTACAGGTGCCGCTGCATCGCGTCGTCTCCTCGGCTCGGGTCCGTCCAGCATCTCAGGGATGGACGCAGAACGAGACGTCCAGCGGCTCCGGACCGTTCTAGGGTCGGCACGGTGACCGCCCTGGACGTCGAGTCCGCGCGGCGACGCTTCTGGGCCGACGGGCCCGGTGCCGCCGCGGGGTCGGTGCGCGCCGAGGTGCTGGCGTCCTGGGAGCGGTCGGCCGGCGTCGACGTCCGCGCGGTCGGGGCGCCGTTCGTCGGCCACGACGCCGCGGCCCCCGGGGTGGCCGACGCCGGCGACGTGTTCGAGGAGTTCCACCGGCGCAACCCCGACGCCGGCTGCTCGCTGGCCCTGGTCGACGCCGACGGGGTGGTGCGGGTCCGGCGCGACGGCGGGCGGGCGCTGGCCGAGGTGCTCGACGCCGTCCGGTTCGTCCCGGGCTACCGCTACGACGAGACGGCCATGGGCACCACCGCCGCCGCGATCGCCCTCCACACGGGCTCGGACGCCCGCGTCGACGGGGCGGAGCACCTGCACGCCGACCTGACGTGGCTCGCCGAGGCGGCCGCGCTGGTGCCCGACGGGGCGGTCGTCGTCGTGCTCACCCACGTCACCGCGCCGCACCCCGGTCTGGTCGTGGCCCGGCTGCTCGCGGACCAGGTGGCCGAGAGGGTGGCGTCGCGCCGGCACCGGGTGGCGCGCTCGGTGCACGACGGCTTCGCGGACGCCTGCGGCGCCGGGGCGGAGTGGGTGGTGGCCACCGACGGGGACTTCGTCCTCACGAACGCGGGCGTCCGCAAGATCGCCGCCGACGACCAGCAGATCCTCGCCGACCTGGCCCTCGCCGGCGCCGTCCTGCCCGACGGGCACGGGAGCCGCCACGTCGACCTGCCGTCCGGCCACTGCGCGGAGGTGGGCGTCACGGCCCTGCGCCTGGACGGCTCCACCGTCGGCTGCGTTCTGGCCGGCGGTCTCGCCGCGGCCCGGCAGGCCGGGGCGGTCCCGGACGCCCTGCGCCGCCAGGGGTCGCACGTGGCGTCCACCGCGCGCCGCGACTACGCCGCCGACCTGCACGGGCCGTCCTCGGCGGAGCGGGCGCACGCCGAGGCCAGGGCGCGGGCCAACCGCGAGCTGCTCAGCCCGTACCTGCGGGCCCGTCAGGAGGTGGCCACGAGCGTCGGCCAGCGCCGCCACCACCTGCTGATGGGCGAGGCCGGCGTCGGCAAGCGCACCCTGGCCGTGGAGCAGTTCCGCCGGACGTTCCCGACCGGGACGCTGCGCAGCCTGGACTGCTCGGGGGTGAGCGACTCGGCCAGCGCCCCGGACCCGCTCGCCCAGGTCACCCGCGATCTCGACGACCAGCCCCGCATGCTGGTGCTGCGGCAGATGAACCTGCTCTCGCCGGTGGCCGCCCGCCGCCTCGACGAGTCGCTGCGCACGCTCGTGGCGATGCCGAGCGCGCTGATCGTGGTCGGCTGCGTCGACGCGGTGTCCGCCGACGCCACCCGTCCCTACGGCCTGCTGCTGCGCCACTTCCACGAGACGGTGCGGGTGCCGGCCCTGCGCTACCGGGCTGACGAGCTGGGCGAGATCGCGCTGTCGATCCTGCGCAGCCTCACCGGCGGCCGGTCGCTGCGGCTGAGCCTGCAGGTGATCCGGGTGCTGGAGGGCTACGCGTGGCCGGGCAACGTCCGCGAGCTGGAGGACGTGCTCCGGTACGTGATCGCGCGCAAGCCCGTCGGGGTGATCCAGGCGCCCGACCTGCCGGCGTCGTGCTTCGCCGCCCGTGCCCCGAAGCTGTCGATGCTGGAGTCCGCGCAGTGCGACGCGATCATCCAGGCCCTCTACGAGTCGGGCGGCAACCGGTACAAGGCCGCCGCGATGCTGGGCATCGCGCGGTCCTCGCTCTACCGCAAGATCGACGCGTTCGGGATCAGCTACATCGCGTGATCGCGGGTGTCCCGGATCCGGGTCAGTGATCCACTTCCGCGCGCTCCCGGGAGCTCCGGTCGTCCCATGATCGGACAGTCGCCTGTGTCGGGCGCCACTAGCGTCGGATTCGACGCGATGCGACCAACGGAGGTAGCAGATGAAGGCACTTGTGTACCACGGACCAGGGAACAAGGCGTGGGAGGACGTGGCCGACGCCGCGATCCAGGAACCCACCGACGTCGTCGTCAAGGTCGACACGACCACCATCTGCGGCACGGACCTGCACATCCTGCAGGGCGACGTCGCCGCCGTCACCGACGGGCGCATCCTCGGCCACGAGGCCGTCGGCACCGTCACCGAGATCGGCGAGGCCGTCCGCGGGTTCGCCGTCGGCGACCGCGTGCTCGTCCCGGCGATCACGAAGTGCGGCCGCTGCGAGTACTGCGGGCGCGGGATGCCGTCGCACTGCCAGACCGTCGGCGGCATCGGCTGGATCTTCGGGCACCTCATCGACGGCACGCAGGCCGAGTACGTCCGCGTGCCCTACGCCGACACCTCCCTCTACGCGGTGCCGGAGAACGTCACCAACGAGCAGGCGATCTTCCTGGCCGACTCGCTGCCCACGGGTTACGAGGTCGGCGTCCTCGCCGGCGGGGTGCGGCCCGGTGACACCGTCGCCGTGGTCGGGGCGGGGGCCGTCGGGCTGTCCGCGGTGCTCACCACCGGGCTGTGGGGCGCGTCCAAGGTGATCGCGATCGACACCAACAAGTTCCGGTTGGAGAAGGCGCTCGAGTTCGGCGCCACCGACGCCGTCGAGGTCGGGCCGGGCACCGTCGCCGACGTCATCGCGCTCACCGACGGCCTCGGCGTCGACGTCGCCATCGAGGCGGTCGGCTACCCCGAGACGCTGCTCACCGCCGCGTCGCTGGTGCGCCCCGGCGGCACGATCGCCAACGTCGGCGTGCACGGCACGCCGGTGGAGCTGCCCATGCAGGACATGTGGATCAGCAACGTCACGCTGACGATGGGCCTGGTCGACACCGTGTCCATCCCGACCCTGCTCAAGATGGTGGCCAGCGGCCGGATCCCGGCCGAGAAGATGGGCACCCACTCGTTCACCTTCGACCAGATGGACGAGGCCTACGACGTCTTCAAGAACGCGGCGGCCAACCTGGCGCTGAAGGTGGTCATCACTCCGGGAGGCTGACAGGGTTGGCCGGGTGATCGAACGGCTGGCCTGGGTGACCACCCGTGACGCCCGGGGCAGGGACGAGGACGAGCCGCTGGCCCTGGCGGCGCTGGAGCGGACGGGCGTGTCGGTCGACGTCGTCGACTGGCACGACCCGGCCGTGGACTGGTCGCGGTTCGACCGGGCGGCCCTGCGCTCGACCTGGGACTACACGCAGCGGCTGCCCGAGTTCCTGACCTGGCTCGACGAGGTCGACGCGGCGACCGAGCTGGTGAACCCCGCCGCCACCGTGCGCTGGAACCTCGACAAGCAGTACCTGGCCGAGCTGGCCGGGGCCGGTGTGCCGGTCATCCCCACCGAGTTCGTGGCACCGGGATCGGCGGCGACGTTCCCGGCCGGGGAGTTCGTCGTGAAGCCGGCCGTCGGCGCGGGCAGCCGGGACGCCGCCTCCTACGACGCGGAGCAGCACGCACTCGCGGGGGAACACGTCGCCCGGCTGCACGCCTCGGGGCTGGTCGCGATGGTGCAGCCGTTCGTGGAGTCCGTGGCCACGGACGGCGAATGGCCGCTGCTCTTCTTCGACGGCCGGTTCAGCCACGCCGCCGCCAAACGGGTCGCCCTGCCGCGGGCAGGGGTGATCGACGGGCTGTTCGCCACCGAGACCAACGCCGAGCACGTCGCCACTCCGGCGCAGGTCGAGGTGGCCCGGGCCGCCCTCGACGTGGTCTCGGCGCGGCTGGGGACACCGGCCTACGCCCGGGTCGACCTGGTCCGGGACGCCACCGGCGGGTTCTGCGTGCTCGAGGTGGAGCTGATCGAGCCGTCGTTGTTCCTGCCCTACGCCGGTACGGCCGCCGCCGAGGAGCTCGCGACGACGCTGGTGCGGTAGCGCCCGCACCGACCCGGCAGACTCACGCCGTGAGCGTCACGACGACCGCCGACGGCACCCGCATCTCGTTCGATGTCGACGAGGCGGGTGAGCCGTTGCTGCTGCTGGCGGCCCGGCGCGGGCACCGGCGGGCCAGTGCGCGGCACGACGCGTCGGCCGAGCTCGGCCGGATCACCGCGCCGACGCTGGTGCTGCACGGCACCGCCGACGCGTTCTGCCCGATCGGGAACGCCGGGCTGCTCACGGCGGGAATCCCCGGCGCACGGCTGGTGCCGTTCGAGGGCGCCCGGCACGCCTACTTCCTGGAGCACCGACCGGAGGCGTCCGAGCGGGTGCTGGGTTTCCTGGCCGAGCATCCGGTCTGATCTCACACGCCGAACTTCTCCCGCGCCGCCCCGGTGACCGGGGTGAACAGGTTGACGAGGTTGCCGTCGGGATCGCGGAAGAGCAGCGCGCGGTTGCCCCAGGGCATGTCCCGCGGCGCGGTCACGACGTCGGACAGCCCGTCGCGGAGGCGGGCGAACTCGGCGTCGACGTCGGCGACGAGGAACTCGACGATCGCGCTGCGGTTGGCCGCGGCCTCGGCGCAGCCGGCCCCGAACAGCGGGACCGTGCGGTCGCTGCCGATGGCCAGCGTCGCGGCCGGGGTGGGGATCTCGGCGAACAGGTCGTTGCCCCAGACCGCGGCACAGCCGGTGACCTGCTCGTAGAAGGCGACGAGCCGGGGCACGTCGGCGGTGATGATCCTGGTCGAGATGAGCTTCATGCCACCGACGGTAGGGCCGATACCGGACAGGAACCGCCCGGTATCTGTGGGATTCTCACCGGCGTGACCCGGCCGACCGCGCGCGTGCTCGCGTTGCTGGAGATCCTCCAGGGCGGCGGCACCCGTACCGCCGCGGACCTCGCCCGTCGCCTCGACGTCGACGAACGCACGGTGCGCCGCTACGTGCAGCACCTCGTCGACCTCGATGTCCCGGTGCGGGCCGACCGCGGCCGCCACGGCGGGTTCCGGTTGGCGCCGGGCTACCGGATGCCACCCCTCATGCTGACCGACGACGAGGCGCTCGCCGTCGTCCTCGGCCTGGTCGCGGCCGACCGGACGGGGCTCGTGCCGTCGTCGGGTGCGGCCGTCGCCGGCGCGACGGCGAAGATCCGCCGGGTGCTGCCGCAGCGGCTCGGCGGCCGGCTCGACGCCCTGCTCGACACCGCAGGCTTCACGGCGCCGCGGAGCCCGGCGGCGGCGGAGACCGACGTCCTTCTCGCCGTCGCGGAGGCGGCGCGGTCCGGGCGGGCCGTCGCCGTCACCCACCGGTCGGCCGACGGACGGCGCAGCGAGCACACGCTGCACCCGTACGCTCTGACCGCCCACTCCGGGCGCTGGTACGTCACCGGCGCCGACCCCGCCGCCGGCGCCGAGCGGACCTTCCGCCTGGACCGGATCGAGACGGTAGAGCCCCTGACCACCACCTTCGACGTGCCGGATGCGGTGGACCCCGGGGAACGACTGCTCACGGCGCTCGCCACGGCACCGCGCCGGCACCGCGTGTCGGTGCTCGTGGAGGCCGACGTCCAGCACCTCCGTCGTCGCGTCCCGCAGGGACTCGCCGCGGTCGAACCCCTCCCCGGCTCCCGGGTCCGGCTGCGCCTGCAGGTGGAGGAACTGGAGTGGGTGCCGTCGCTGCTGGCCTGGATCGACCGGCCGTTCGTGATCGAGGAGCCGGCCGCACTGACCGAGCACGTCCACGCACTGGTGCGGCGGCTGACGGAGTCCGCCGACCGCGGGAATGCCTGACGACCCGCGCCTCTTGTGCTGGAGAGTGAGCCCCACCGCATCTGCCGCCGTCGGCCTGCGCTCCGAACGCGGACCGGTACTCCTCGCGATCATGGTGTCCACCGGCCTGATCGCGATCGACGCCACCATCCTCGCCACGGCGGTCCCCTCGGTCGTGCGCGACGTGGGTGGGTTCTCGCAGTTCCCGTGGCTGTTCTCGGTGTACCTGCTGGCCCAGGCGGTGTCGGTGTCGGTGTACGCCAAGCTCGCCGACACCTTCGGCCGCAAGCCGATCATGCTGTTCGGGATCGGCCTGTTCCTGCTCGGCAGCGTGTTGTGCGGGCTCGCCTGGAGCATGCCGGCGCTCATCGCCTTCCGCGCCGTGCAGGGCCTGGGCGCCGGCGCCGTCCAGCCCATGGCGATCACGATCGCGGGCGACATCTACACCGTCGCCGAGCGCGCCAGGGCCCAGGGCTACATCGCCAGCGTCTGGGCGGCCTCGTCGGTCGTCGGACCGACGCTCGGCGGGGTGTTCTCGCAGTTCGGCCTGTGGCGGTGGATCTTCTTCGTCAACGTGCCGCTGGGCCTGCTCGCCGGCGGACTGATCCTGCGGAACCTCCACGAGACGGTGCAGCGCCGGGAGCGCCGCATCGACTACCTCGGCTCGGTGCTGCTGACCAGCGGGATGACCCTGCTCATCCTGGGCGTGCTGGAGGGCGGGCAGGCGTGGGCGTGGGACTCGGCGGCGAGCGTCACGGTGTTCGCCGCGGGTGCGGCGCTGCTCGTCGCGTTCGGAGTGGCCGAACGCCGCGCCGCCGACCCGATCCTGCCGCCCTGGGTGTTCCGCCGTCGCCTGCTGCTGACGACGACCCTGCTCAGCCTGGGCATCGGCGTGATGCTGATCGGGCTGACGTCGTTCGTGCCGACGTACCTGCAGACCGCACTCGGGGTGTCCCCGCTGGTCGCCGGGCTCGCGCTCGCCGCGCTGACCATCGGCTGGCCGATCTCCGCGAGCCTGTCGGGCCGGCTGTTCTACCTGCGGTTCGGCTTCCGCCCGACCATCCTCATCGGCCTCGCCGTCGTCGTGGTCGCCGTCGGCGTCCTCGCGCTGCTCGCGCACGGACCCTCGGTGGTGGTCGTCGCCGTCACCTGCTTCGTCGCCGGCCTGGGCATGGGCCTCGTGGCGTCGCCGTCCCTGATCGCCGCGCAGGCCAGCGTCGAGTGGAACGAGCGCGGGGTCGCCACCGGCACGAACATCTTCGCCCGCTCGATCGGCAGCGCGGTCGGCGCGGCGGTGCTGGGCGCCGTCGCGAACGGTGTCATCGCCGCGTCCGGCCGGCCGGAGACCGACCCGCTCGCCGCGACGGCCGCGGGCGCGGCCGTGTTCCTCGCCGTGCTCGTGGCCGCGGTGCTGACCGTGGCGGCCGGGCTCGCTATGCCCCGGGTCCGCGCGCCGGGGACCTGACCCCCGCGTCGCTATCGTCGGTTGGATGGGTGAGAACGACGCGGTGGAGCGGACCCGCCGGGACTACGACGAGGTCGCCGAGCTGTACAACGATCTCGTGCGGGGGCCCGAGGACGCCACCGATGCGCTCTCCGTAGCGATGATCAACGCGTTCGCCGACATCGTCCGCGCCGGTGGATCGGAGGGTGCTGTGGTCGATGCCGGGTGCGGCCCCGGTCAGTGGACCGATCACCTGGACCGGGCCGGTATCCGGACCTACGGGGTCGACCTGTCGCCGGCCATGATCGCGATCGCCCGACGGTACCGCCCCGACCTGCGCTACGAGGTCGGCTCGATGTTCCGCCTCGACGCAGCGGACGAGTCGGTCGCGGGCGTCCTGGCCCACTTCTCGTTGATCCACACGCCGCCGGACCTGCTTCCGCGCGTCCTGGCCGAGTACGCCCGGGTGATGGAGCCCGGTGGCCCGTTGCTGGTCGGGTTCCAGATCACCGACACCGCGGACGCCGACGGCTGGGTCCCCTACGACCACAAGGCCTCACCGGCGTACCGGTGGACCCCCGATGCGCTCGCCGACCGGCTGGGCGAGCACGGTTTCACCGAGCTCGGACGCCTGCGGATCGTCGCTCAGGCCCCGGGCAAGCCGCCGGGCGGCTACCTGCTGACGCGCCGTGCCGTCCCCAGCGACGGGTGACGGGGTCGCCGGTTCGGGTCCCCATCGAGTCGACTGCGCTGCTGTCGGCACTCCACCAGATGTGATGCAGGTCACTTCTCAGGATGTCGAGGTGCCGGCGGCGGCTCCGTCCCCGCCGTGTCCGAACCCGAGAACGAAGGAGACCCGATGGACGCCCAGACCGTGACCGGGACCCTCGCCAGGCCGATCGCCCAGGAGCTGCTGGCCTCCGCCATGGCGCGGTTGTCCTACCTCGGCGTCGACGGTGACCCGCGGGTGATCCCGATCGGGTTCTGGTGGACCGGCGAGAAGATCGTCTTGGCCACCGCGGTGAGATCGGCCAAGGTGACCGCGATCCGCCACCACCCGAGAGTCGCCCTCGTGATCGACAGGTTCGGCATGCCACCGCGTTCGCTGCTCGTGCGCGGCTCGGCGACCGTCGAGATCGTCGACGGGGTGCCCGCGGAGTACCTCGCCGGCGCTCCCAAGCTCATGCCGGCCGGGGCGGTGCCCGGCTGGCAGGCCGGCGTGCGGGCACTCTACGAGGAGATGGCGGTCATCACGATCACGCCCGATCACGTGGTGCTGCACGATTTCGAGACGACCATCCCCAGGGCCGTCGCCGACCTGGTCGCGGCCCACGGCGACCCACGCTGACGACGTTCGGCCACGTGAGGAGACGGGCTCCTCGACGGCGGAGAAGACAACGACCGCCTTCGCGATCATTTCGCCACGCCGGCGGCCTTCGCGACTGTCAGCAGGACTGTTGCATCTTCGAGCGCATGGAGGCTGTGGGCGGCGGCGGGCACTATCAGGAGATCACCACGGCGACCGTCCCAGGAGTCGTTGCCCGCGCTGAGTCGGACGCGCCCGTGGAGTACGTGGATCGTGGCCTCCCCCGGGCTGTCGTGTTCAGCGAGTGATGATCCCGCGCGGAGGGCGATCAGCGTTTGCCGGAGCACGAGTTCGTGCCCGCCGTGGACGGTTGTGGCACTGCGGCCGCTGGAGGCGGCCCGCGCCGTGTCGAGGTGGTGGAGGACGAGGGCGTCGAGCGAGATCTTCTGCATCGTGGTCATCCGATCTTTTCCCAGCCGCGGCGCGCAGGTCGCGTGGCCGCGCCGGCGGATCGCGAGCGGTAGACGACGTAGGGCCGGAACAGGTATCCGAGAGGGGCGGTGAATGCGTGCACGAGACGCGTGAAAGGCCAGAGGGTGAACAGGGCCATACCGATGAGTGCATGCAGCTGGAAGGCCAGACCGGCCCGGCTCATCGCCGTGATGTCGGGTTGCAGGATGAACAACGACCGGAACCACGGCGAGACGGTCAGCCGGTAGTTGTGCTCCTCGCCGCCGGCCGCGCCGAGCAGTGTGGTGGTCAGGCCGGCCACGATGGCCGCGACGAGCACGACGTACATCAGCTTGTCGTTGCCGGTGGTGGCCCGGAACACCGGCCCGGTGGTGCGCCGCCGGTAGATCAGGATGCCGATCCCGACCAGCGTGGAGATCCCTGCGACGCCGCCGAGTAGCAGCGCCTGCACGTGGTAGGCCTCCTGACTGAGCCCGACGACGTCGGTCCAGCTCTTGGGGATGATCAGCCCGATGACATGGCCGATGATCACGACCAGGAGCCCGAAGTGGAACAGCGGGCTGCCGATGCGCAGCAACCGGGACTCGTAGAGCTCCGACGAGCGGGTGGTCCAGCCGAACTTGTCGTAGCGATAGCGCCAGATCGTGCCGCCGACCAGTACGGCGACCATGACGTAGGGCGCCACACCCCACAACAGTACGTCGAGCGGGGTCATGCGGGTCCTCCTGAGGACAGGGCGCCGAACGGGGCCCCGGTGAAGGTCGGCAGGTCGAGGCCGACCTGCTCACGGGGCGGGCCGCTACGGGCGAGCGCCTTGGCTGCGGCGACGTCGGCGGGCGACGCCCCCGGTAGCAGGGCGCAGACGGCCTCCACGGGGGCGGCGTACGGGGTACCTGCATCGAGCAGTGCCAGACGCAGGAGCTCGATGCCGGGCCGGTTCTCCTGCAGCAACGCGAGCCCGTCCGCGAGGTCGGCGGTGGCGGCGAACTCGAGCACGGCGGGCAGGAAGTCGGGCAGCTCGGAATCCTCGAACTCGACACCGGACCGGCGGTAGCGGGCCTTGAGCCCGGCGAGGGCGGCGCCCCGGCGGCGGGTCTCGCCGTCGGTCCACCAGGTGAGGTAGAGGCAGCAGCGGCGCCGGGTGTCGAACACCTCGACGTAGTGCTGCGCCGCCCGCTCGGGCGCGGTGGCGGCGACGGTGTCGAGGAAGTAGCCCAGACGCTCCCGGGGCGTTCCTGGATGCAGCGCGTCGACGGCGGCGCGCACCACCGGCATCAGAGCCAGCAGGGCCTCGTCGGGGTAGCGCAGGCACACCGAGGCCGCCTGCAGCACCACGGCCTGGTCGCGCGCCTTCACCGAGACGCCCGGGGCGGGAACAGCCCCGCAGGGCGCCCCTTGCCGTCCCAGTTGAGCAGGTTGACCCGGGCTCCCGGCTGCCCGGTGTCGGTGACGTGCTCGCTGGTCTGACGTTCGCGAAGCGCCTGGAACGTCTCGACCGAGACCGGCACGGGTGTGCCCGAGCCCTCACCGAACGGGCCGCTGCCGGTCATCCCGGGGCCGCCCTCGACGTCGAGGCTGCAGCCGATCTCCTCCAGCTCGTGGGCGTCCCCCTCGTAGGCGGTCGGGATGACGTAGCGCTCCTCGTACTTCGCGATGCCCAGCAGCCGGTACATCTCGACGAGCTCACCGCCGGTCATGCCGACGGCCGTCGCGATCGACTCGTCGCGCGGCCGGTCCAGCGACACGTCACGCATGTAGGAGCGCATCGCGGCCAGCTTCTGCAGCACCCGCCGCACGGGTGCGGTGTCGCCTGCGGTGAACAGCTCGGCGAGGTAGCCGATCGGGATGCGCAGTGCGTCGATCGCGCCGAACAGGTTGCCCGCGGATTCGCCGTCGTGGCCGGTCTCGGTGAGCCGGTCCACCACGGGTGACAACGGCGGGATGTACCAGACCATCGGCATCGTGCGGAACTCCGGATGCAACGGCAGCGCCACCCGGTACTCCTTGGCCAGCTTGTACACCGGAGAACGGCGGGCTGCGTCGAGCCAGTCCTCGGCGATGCCGTCGCGGCGGGCCTGGGCGATCACCGCCGGGTCGGCCGGGTCGAGAAGCAGGTCGAGCTGCGCCTCGTAGAGGTCGTGCTCGTCCTCGACCGATGCGGCCGCGGTGACCCGGTCGGCGTCGTAGAGGAACAGTCCGATGTAGCGCAGCCGGCCCACGCACGTCTCCGCGCAGACGGTGGGTAGCCCCACCTCGATGCGCGGGTAGCAGAACGTGCACTTCTCGGCCTTGCCGGTGCGGTGGTTGAAGTACACCTTCTTGTACGGGCATCCGGTGACGCACATCCGCCAGCCGCGGCACTGGTCCTGGTCGACGAGGACGATGCCGTCCTCGGCCCGCTTGTACATCGCCCCCGACGGGCACGACGCCACGCAGGACGGGTTGAGGCAGTGTTCGCAGATCCGCGGCAGGAAGAACATGAAAGCCTGCTCGTAGGTGAACTTCACCGCCGTCTCCGATTCGGCGCGGAGCCGTTCCACGATCGGGTCCTGCGGCCCGTGCTCGGGCGCGCCGCCCAGGTCGTCGTCCCAGTTGGCGCTCCACTCCACGGCCATCGGCTCGCCGGTCAGCAGCGACTTCGGCTGCGCGACGGGGAAGTCGTCCCCGAGCGGGGCGTCGGTGAGCATCTCGTAGTCGTAGGTCCACGGCTCGTAGTAGTCACGGATGTTCGGCAGCACCGGATTTGCGAAGATCGACAGCAGCTTCCGGACCCGTCCGCCCGCCTTGAGCGTGAGCCGGCCACGGCGGTTGCGGACCCAGCCGCCCTTCCACCGCTCCTGGTCCTCGTAGCGGCGCGGGTAGCCCTGGCCGGGCCGGGTCTCGACGTTGTTGAACCAGGCGTACTCGACGCCGCTGCGGTTGGTCCACGTCTGCTTGCACGTGACCGAGCAGGTGTGGCAGCCGATGCACTTGTCCAGGTTCATGACCATGCCCATCTGGGCCATCACGCGCATCAGTACTCCACCTTCTGGCTGGTTCGGCGCCGGACGACCGTGACCTCGTCACGCTGGTTACCGGTCGGACCGAGATAGTTGAACGCGAAGGACAGCTGCGCGTAACCGCCGATGAGGTGCGTGGGTTTGACCAGGATCCGGGTCAGGGAGTTGTGGATGCCGCCACGGCGGCCGGTCGCCTCCGACTTCGGCACGTTCACCACCCGCTCCTGCGCGTGGTAGACGAAGACCGTGCCGGCCGGGATCCGGTGGGTGACGATCGCGCGCAGCACCATCACGCCGTTGCGGTTGACCGCCTCGACCCAGTCGTTGTCCTTCACACCGATCGACGTGGCGTCGGGCTCGCTCATCCACACGACGGGGCCACCCCGGGAGAGCGAGAGCATGAACAGGTTGTCCTGGTACTCGGAGTGGATCGACCACTTCGAGTGCGGGGTCAGGTAGCGGACGGTCACCGACGCCCCGTCGGCGCCGCGCGTACCGATCTCCGGTTCACCGAACAGCCGGTGCATGTCCAGCGGCACCCGGTAGATCGGCAGCGTCTCCCCGAACTCGTGCATCCAGTCGTGATCGAGCAGGAAGTGCATCCGCCCGGTGAGGGTGTGCCACGGCTTGAGCCGTTCCACGTTGACGGTGAACGGCGCGTAGCGCCGCCCGCCCGTCTCGCTGCCCGACCACTCCGGGCTGGTGATCACCGGGACCGGACGGGCCTGCGTGTCGGCGAAGGTGATCCGCTTCTCCTCGCTGCCCTCGGCGAGGTCGGCCAGGTGCGTTCCCGTGCGCCGTTCCAGCTGCCGGAAGCCCTGCACGGCCAGCCGCCCGTTCGTGGTGGCCGAGAGCGCGAGGATCGCCTCGGCCATCTTCGCGTCGGTGTCGATGGCCGGGCGTCCGTCCGCGGCTCCGCCGAGCATCACCCCGTTCTTCGCGGAGAGGTAGGCGACCTCCTCGTCCGGGTGGTAGGTGACGGCCTTGGTCGTCATGCCCAGGCGGTCGATCAGTGGACCGATCGCGGCCATCTTGTCCGCGACGGCGGCGTAGTCGCGCTCGACCGTCACGAAGTTCGGCATCGTCCGGCCGGGGACCGCCTCCACCTCCCCGGCCCGCCAGTCCAGGACCCGCCCGCCGGGCTGGGACGTCTCACCGGGGGTGTCGTGCTGCAGCGGGACGGCGACGATGTCGCGCCGCACGCCGAGGTGGGTGCGGGCGAGATCGGAGAAGCGCCGGGCGATCGCGTGGAAGGCGTCGAAGTCGGTCCGGGACTCGAACGGCGGGTCGATCGCCGGGTTGAACGCGTGCACGAAGGGGTGCATGTCGGTGGTGTTGAGGTCGTGCTTCTCGTACCAGGTGGCCGCCGGGAGGACGACGTCCGACAGCAGCGTGGAGCTGGTCATCCGGAAGTCCAGCGACAGCAGCAGGTCGAGCTTGCCCTGGGGCGGCTCCCCGTCGTGCCACACGACGTCGCGCGGGCGCAGATCGGGCCGGGTCTGCTCGGCCTGCAGGTTGTCGTGCGTGCCGAGCAGGTGCCGCAGGAAGTACTCGTCGCCCTTGGCCGAGGACCCCAGCAGGTTCGCCCGCCACAGCGTGAGGCAGCGCGGCCAGTTCTCCGGCGCGTCGGGGTCCTCGATCGCGAACCGCAGCGATCCGTCCTGCAGCCGACGGGCCACGCCGGCGGCGACGTCGCCGTCCCCGATCTCGTCGGCGAGGTCGAGGGGGTTGCGGTCGAACTGCGGGTACGAGGGCATCCAGCCCAGCCTCGCCGACAGCGCGATGGTGTCCATGGTGTGCATACCGGCCAGCTGGCCCTTCGCCAGGGGCGAGGTGAGGGCGTCGGCGCGGTAGCCGTCGTAGCGCCACTGGTCGGTGTGGGTGTACCAGAACGCGGTGCCGATCATCTGACGCGGCGGGCGCTGCCAGTCCGTCGCGCCCGCCATCGTCGCCCAGCCGGTGACCGGACGGCACTTCTCCTGCCCGACGTAGTGCGCCCATCCGCCGCCGTTGCGACCCATCGACCCGGTGAGCATGAGCAGCGCCAGTACCGCGCGGTAGGTGGCGTCGCCGTGGAACCACTGGCAGATGCCCGCACCCATGATGATCATGGTGCGACCCTGGGATTCCTCCGCGTTGGCCGCCATCTCCCGGGCGATGCGCTCGACGTGCTCGGCGGGTACCGACGTGATCGGCTCCTGCCAGGCCGGGGTGTAGGGCTCCGAGGCGTCGTCGTAGCCGGTCGGCCAGGCGCCCGGCATGCCCTCTCGGTACACGCCGTACTGGGCGAGCATCAGGTCGAACACGGTGGTCACCAGCCGGCCCCCCACCCGCCTGACGGGTACGCCGCGGCGCAGGACCCCGCCGGTGCCGTCGAGGGCGTCGAAACGCGGCAGCAGCACCTCTGCGGACTGGCCGTCGAGCAGAGTCAGCTGCGGCGCCACGTCCCCGAGGTCGAGGTTCCACCGGCCCGCGCCACCGTCGGTGTAGCGGAACCCCATCGACCCGTTCGGCACGACCGGGTCCCCGGTGCGGCCATCGAGCAGCACTGTCTTCCATGCGGCACCGTCGTCGGTGTCGCCGAGGTCGGCGGCGGTGAGGAACTTGCCCGGAACGAACGCGCCATCGCGCTCGTCGAGGGTCACCAGGAAGGGCAGGTCCGTGTAGCGCTGCACGTAGTCGACGAAGAACGGCACCCGCCGGTCGACGAAGAACTCCTTGAGCATCACATGGCCCATGGCCATCGCCAGCGCTCCGTCGGTGCCGGGCTGAGCGGGAAGCCAGGTGTCGGCGAACTTCGTGTTGTCGGCGTAGTCCGGGGACACGACGACGACCTTCTGGCCCTTGTAGCGGGCCTCGGCCATCCAGTGCGCGTCCGGCGTGCGCGTGACCGGCACGTTCGAGCCCCACATGAGCAGGTACGTGGCGTTCCACCAGTCGCCCGACTCCGGGACGTCGGTCTGGTCCCCGAACACCTGTGGTGACGCCACCGGCAGGTCCGCGTACCAGTCGTAGAACGACGTCATCGCCCCACCGATCAGCTCGATGAACCGCGACCCCACGGCGTGGCTGACCATCGACATGGCCGGGATCGGGGAGAACCCGGCGATCCGGTCCGGCCCCACCGTCCTGATCGTGTGCACGTGCGCGGCAGCGACGATCTCCACCGCCTCGTCCCAGGAGACCCGTACGTGCCCGCCCTTACCGCGGGCGGACTGATAACGACGGCGCTTCTCAGGGTCGGTGGTGACCTCCGCCCAGGCCGCCACCGGGTCCCCGAGCCGGGCCTTCGCCTCGCGGTACATCTCGACCAGCACTCCACGGGCGTACGGGTACCGCACCCGCGTCGGCGAGTACGTGTACCAGGAGAACGCCGCGCCCCGCGGACAACCGCGCGGCTCGTACTCCGGGGAGTCCGGCCCCACCGAGGGGTAGTCGGTCTGCTGGCTCTCCCACGTGATGATCCCGTCCTTGACGTAGACCTTCCACGAGCACGATCCCGTGCAGTTCACCCCGTGGGTGGAGCGCACCACCTTGTCGTGGCTCCACCGGTCCCGGTAGAACACGTCACCCTCACGGCCTCCGTGGCGGAAGACGGCGCGCAGGTCGTCGGAGGTCTCCCGCCGCGTGAAGAAGCGCCCGGTCCGCAGCAGCGCATCGGCCGCCGGGCCGTCCGTACCGCCACCATCCGGCCGCGCGGTGCTGCCCGTGTCGAGGGTCATCCTTACCTCCGTCGAATCCGTCGCACCGAGGCTGACAGGGCCGGATGCCTGCCCGGCAATGCCGAAGGTCCCGACTCGGAGGCCGTTGGCCACCTGTCGATCACGTCGCGTGCCGTACAGAGTTGGCGTCGGATGGTCCCGGCCGAGAGTCCGGGATACCGTCGTCTGTCGAGATGGAGGATGCCGTGACGGAGTCGACTACGCCAGGGCGTACACCTGCCGCACCCGTCGCACCGTCTTCCCCGGCGCCCCCATCCCGGGCCGGGGTGCTGCTCGCGGTCGCCACTGTCGGGTTCGCGGTGACGTTCTGGGCCTGGGCGCTGCTGTCCCCGCTCGGGGCGACGCTGCGGGAGCAACTGCATCTCAGCGCGTTCCAGCAGTCACTCCTGGTGGCGGTGCCGGTGCTCGTGGGCTCGCTGGGACGCATACCCGTCGGTGCGCTCGCCGACCGTCTCGGGGCCCGGCGCATGTTCCCGGCCGTCGCACTCCTGACCGTCGTGCCGGTGCTCTACCTCGGGCACTGGGCGGACTCGCTGGCCGGCTACCTCGTGGGCGGGTTCTTCCTCGGGCTCGGGGGCACCACGTTCGCGATCGGCATCCCCTTCGTCAACTCCTGGTACCCGCCGTCGCGTCGGGGCCTGGCACTGGGCGTCTTCGGCGCCGGCATGGGCGGCACCGCCATCTCGGCGTTCACCACCGTGCAGCTGACCGCGACCGCCGGGCGCAGCTTCCCCTTCGACATCGTCGCGGGAGTGCTCGTCGTCTACTCGGCACTGGCGTACCTGCTGCTGCGCGACCGGCCCGACCGGCAGATCCCGACGGGCACCGTGCTCGGCCGACTGACCGCGACCCTGCGCATGCCCGTGACGCTGCAGTTGTCGTTCCTCTACGCCGTGGCGTTCGGCGGGTTCGTCGCCTTCAGCGTCTATCTGCCGACCTACCTCGTCAGCGCCTTCCACCTCGACCGCGGCGACGCGGCCCTACGTACCGCGGGGTTCGTCGTCCTCGCCGTGGTCATGCGTCCGATCGGTGGCTGGCTGTCGGACCGGATCGAGCCGATCGCCGTCCTCGTCGGCTCGTACTCGGTGGTGGCGCTGCTCGCCGTCGTCGCAGCGTTCGGGCTCCCCCTCGTCCCGGTGGGCACGATCGCGTTCCTCGGCGCGGCCGCGGCGCTCGGCGCCGGCACCGGCGCCGTGTTCGCCATGGTCGCCGAGCTCGTGCCGGGCGGCCAGGTCGGCGCGGTCACCGGTGTCGTCGGCGCCGCAGGCGGGCTCGGAGGCTTCTTCCCGCCGCTCGTCATGGGCGCGGTGTACGGGGCCTTCGGCAGCTACACGGTCGGCCTGGTCCTGCTCGCCGCGACCGCGGCGACAGCCGCCCTGTTCACCGCGACGACGGTGCGCAGGCGCGCACGGCAGACGGTCCCGCCGCCGGGGCTGCAGCACCGATGACGATCGTCGCCGCCACCGCCTTCACCTGGCTCGGACTGGTGCTGGGCATCTCGTTCCTCGAGGCGCCGCTGAAGTTCCGGGCCCCGGGCATCACCGTGCCGCTGGGCCTGGGCATCGGACGTCTGGTCTTCCGGGCCCTGAACGGCGTCGAGATCGTGCTGGGCGTCGTCGTGGCCGTCGCTCTGGTCGTCGGTTCCCCCGGGGCCGGCGTCCTCTGGTGCGCCGCCGCGGTCGCAGCAGCCCTGATCGTGCAGCTTGCGGCGGTGCGCCCCGTCCTGACCAGGCGGACGGAAGCCGTCCTGGCTGGTGAGGACCCCTCTCGCGGCCCCGCCCACCTCCTCTACGTCGGCCTGGAGATTCTGAAGGTCATCGGCTTGTTCACTCTCGGTCTCCTTGCGATCTCCCCTTGACCGCGCGGACAGGAGCCGTTCGTCACGAGATGACCGACGATGAATGATCGGGCAATGCCGGACCTGCCGCACGTTCTGCACGACCTGCAGCCGATCGTCGCCGACCACGGAGCCCAGCCGGCAGGGGTGGTGTGGCGGCTGGACGAGGTCGGCCGCCAACTCGACGCCAACGTGCTCAATCTCCCCGCGGGCCGGACGATCGACACCCATACCGAACCGGACCTCGACGTGCTCCTGCTCATCCTGGCGGGCAGCGGATCGCTGACCACCGGAGCGGGCAATCTCGATCTCGTGCCGGGCGAGCTCGTGTGGCTGCCCGTCGGTTCCACCCGCAGCCTCACTGCCGGCCTCCACGGTCTCGCCTACGTCACCGTGCACCGCCGTCGGCCGGGCATGCAGATCCGCTCGCCCGCAGGTCCCACCAACGCCTGAGATCACCACCCCCGCAAGTGCTCACCGGACCGAATGGCTGAGGCGAGCAAGGTGCACCCCGCGCAGCGATGTCGTGTGGCGCAGCGCGTGGAGGTGGCTGTCGACGCCCGAGCTCGTCATTGACGCACTGATGCTCGTGGTCCAGTGGGGAGCCGAACGTAGCTGGAACTGGGAGCAGATCGGCACCGTCCAGCTCGGCCACGCGGCGCTCTGCGCCGAAACCACCGCCTGAGCTGTCTCCTCCACCAGAGCGAGGGCCGGGATGCGGGGCGGAGCCCCGGTGCGCCGTGAGGCGCTGTGTTGACCGAGGGGGTGGAAGGCCCGCACCGGTGGCCCATCGCCGTGAGTCACTGCGGCTTAGGACAGCCTGCTACGCGATCACGGGCGTGGCTCGGTCTCGAGGAGTGCGGGGTGGCCGTCCACGCCGGCGGGCAGCGGGTAGTAGGCGTGGTGGGTGAGCTCGTCGACGGCGACCACGTGCGCGCCGTCGGCGAGATGATCCGATCCGGCGATGCCGAGCTGGCGGTTGTGCAGGTCGAGCAGGGTGACCCAGCCGCTTTCGGCGGCGACGTAGAGCCGGTGCGCGCCCGGGTCGTAGGCCAGCACGTCGGGTTGGGGCCCGACCGGGCTGCTGCCGATCGTCTGTCCGGTGGCGAGGTCGACGGTGAGCAGGGTGGCGTTGGCGTCGCAGGCCACGAAGCCCAACCGGTCGGCTGGGTCGAGGGACAACCCATGGGGGTGATCGCATCCCGGTAGCAGGACGCGGCGGGTGACGGCGTGGGTGGTGGGGTCGATCGCGGCGAGGTCGCCGCGGCCCTGCACGGCGACCCACATCCGGTCACCGGTCGGGTCGTAGGTGACGTTGCCGACCTCCCCGCCCAGGTCGGTGCTGCCGCGCGGCGCGCCGGTGGCGGCGTCGATGACGGTTTCGGTGCCGCCGGTCTCGTTGGTGGTCCAGACCGTGTTGCGGCGCGGGTCGTAGGCGAGGCCGTCGGGGTAGTCCCCGGTCGGAGTGCGGGTGAGGACCTGGCCGGTATCTTCGTCGACGCCGACGACCTCGTTGGTTCCGGTGGCGGTGGCGTAGACCCGGTGCAGCGCGGGCACCACGAGTACGCCGTGGACCTGCGCCAGGTTCGGGATGGTGCGCACGACGTGGTGGGAGCGCGTGTCGACCTCGATGACCTCGCCGGCGCCCAGGTGCGCGATGAACAGCAGGCCGCGCTGGTCATCGGAGCTGGCGTAGTCGAACCGTGACCCGTCCCCGGGCAGCGGCACCTGCGCGATGATCCGCTGCGACAGCTCCACCCGGGGTGGCAGCGTCGAGCCGATACCGCCCACCAGGAAGACGGCCACGCCGGCCACCGCCGCGATGGTGACCGCGCCGGCGACCGCCAGCAGCCGCCGTCGCCGCCGTCCCCTCCAGCCCGCATCTCGTGTCGAGCCGGGCACGGTCACCGACTACGCCACACAGACACCGACAACAGCTGTGCAACCATGGTTTCATGATAGCGATGGTCGTGAGCGACGGCATCGTGCGCGGGATACGGCGATGATCTTCAGTGCGATGCACATCCTGCTCACCGCCGCGATCACCGGTGTGCTGGTGGCCGGGGTCGGGGTGTGGCGGCTGCCCGGCGCGGCCTGGCTGGACGCCATCGCCGCCGGGGTGCTGGCCGCGGTCGCGGTGGTGGGGTGGCGGCTGTGCGCGAACATGGGCGCGCTCAACGACGACGGGCTGCCCGGGTTCTCGGCCAACGACCTGGCTGCCCCGATCGCGGTGTTCGTGGTGCTGAGCGTGTACGCCGACCTGCGGGTGCTGGCCGATCCGCGCCGCTACGGCCAGCTCCGCGCCCTCGCCGTCGTGATCACGCTCGCGGTCAACGTGATCACCATCTGAGTCGGTTTGCCCTCTCGACCGTGGTCGCGAGCGGTCGTGTTCAGGCGGGTTCGCGACCCATCAGGGTGGCGCGACAGTAGTACTCGTAGAGCCCGTCGAAGATCGGCCCGGTCAGAGCCAGGATCTGCTCGTCGGTGCAGGTCATCGACAGCCCCCGCAGCGCGACGTCGAGGCCGGGGGCCTCGGGGGCGTCGTAGCGCTCGTCGTCGAGGTCGGCCTCGTGGATGATCGCGGCGATCCGCCACAGCACCGGATCGGTGATCTCGTAGTGGCGCAGAATGGTCTCGAGGCTGCAGTCGCCGTGATGGTGGCCAAGCTCCACCCCGCGCAGGTCGAACGCCGTTGCATCGGCCGGGATCTGGGCGGGGTCGGCCAGGAACACGAACTCGCGGCGGGGTCGACGTGGCGGGCAATCAGCCAGGTGCACGCGGCCCGGTCGATGTGGATGTTCGCCCGGGTCGCCCACTTCACGGCTGTGGCTCCCGCACCCCAGCGGCGCGGTCTTCGGCGCCCGGCGCGGTCGAGGTGTCGGGCATCGGATCGGTGAGGTCGTGCACAGCGAGGCGCGCGGTGTCGCGTTCGGCGGGCGGGAAGTAGTCCCGGCGGTTGATCCGGCGCAGCTCCGCGCGCAACCGCCGCGCCACCACCGCACGCTCCGGTGCCGCCGCGCTGGTTGCGGCCCGCGCGGTCGCGATGACCTGGGTGTACTCGGCGGCGCGGGCGCCGGCCAGGCAGGCGGCCAGCTCGCGCTCGGCGGCTGCGGTGGTGGGTTGGGCGAGCCAGACGGTGACGTGCCCGCCGGCGTCGGTGATGTCCTGGGCGATCCATTCCAGCTGTTCACGGGTGCGCGCGTCCGCCGGCAGCGCGACCACTCCGTCACCGATCTGCGCCACCCCGAGGCGTTTGAGCTTGCGCCACACCCCGATCCGACCGGTGGACGGCTCGCGGGGCAGGCCGTAGGACAACATCACCCAGGTCCCGGGTTGCGCGGGAGGTACCACCGTCGTCGCCTCCCGCGCGCTCGCCCATTGACCGTGTGCGATCTGCGATCACGGTAACCCAGGTTGCGCCGCAGCGGCTGGGAGCCGGTCCGGAGCGGGTGCGGGTGCGCGCCATGGCCCTTGATCCGCAGGTTGCGGAAGGCGAGGCGGGAGGGGAACCCGTGCACCTGCAGGGCGAGGAAGCCGTTGGTGCGCCGCGTGCTGGTGTAGTCGTTGACAAGGGTGTCGTTGAAGGTGACCCGGATCCGGTTGCCGGCGGTCTCGATCAGGTAGGTGTTCCACTCGCCCACCGGGGCGGTGGGGATGCTGCTGGGCGCCTGCAGACCGGGTAGCGAACCCCGGCGGCCTGTTCCATCCGTTCAGGGCCACGTTCATCAGCAGCGGACTGACCACCCCGCCCTGCGGAGTCCCCTCCTCGGTGGGGGTGAAGCAGTCCCGCTCGACCACTCCCGCCTTCAGCCACCGCGCGACCAGCCCCCGAGCGGGGAACGAGCCGGGCGAGACGGTGGGCATCGACGGCAAGGTCACGACCACCCGCCAATCGATCGACGGCCCGTCGGTGAGGTCGTCCTCCGGTCCGTTCACCACGCCAACACCCGATGTCGCGGCCTGCGCCGCGCTCACGGTGGGTGTCGTCATGGCGTCCAACTTGTCCTTCGGTTCCGGTAGCGCCAACATCGAAAGCTCCACAGGCTCACCCGGTCCACATCAGCAACCCCTCGCGGGTCCGGGCACCAGTCCCGGTATCTGGCCAGTTATGCGAGACGACCAGCGGAGGCGCCGGCCACGCTGTCTCGGGTTCCTGCTGCCTTTCGGCCGCCAGCGTTGGCTTCTTGGACCGTCCTGTTCCCGCCGGAGAGCTGGGCCTTCCTCCCGGTCGGCTTACCGGGCCGACGATCCGGACCCCGACGGGGATTCCACGTTCCACATGCACGAGACACGACCGGGGTGGGTGCCCCCTCTGCACCGGGACGGCGGTGTTCCCACGGCCGGACAGATGCCTCCGGCCGCCGCCTGCCGCTTCTCAGCGGCCAGTCCTGCACCCCGCTGCCGCATCCCACCTACGGGGCTCACCTTGACGATGCGTCATCAGGGGTTCACTCACGTTCACCCGTCCGGTCTTCTCCTCACCTGCACCCGTTTCAGGGCGTTCAGGGGCGCACGCGAATGACGGTCTTACCCTTGCGTCGCTCGGTCGGGTTGAGCGCAGGGATGGCCTCGTCGAGGGTCGCGACGGTTCCCACGGGGACGCGAAGGCGCCCGTCTCGCGCCCGGGTGACGATCTCGACCAGCTGACTCGGCACGGATTCGACGACGAAGTCGATCGCCAAGCCGTCGGCCGGACGAGCCTCAACCGGTCCGACCACCGACACCAGCGTCCCGCCGGGCCGGATGGTGCTCGCCGAGCGCCGTTGAACATCCCCGCCGATGACATCGAAGACCAGGTCGACCCCGCCGATGTCGTCGAGATCCTCGTGGTCGAGGTCGAGGAACTCGTTCGCGCCGAAGTCCAGCGCGGCCTGACGGTCCGCTGCCCGACCGGTACCGATGACGTAAGCGCCGAACTCCCGGGCGAGCTGCGTCACCACGGATCCGACCGCACCGGCGGCGCCGTGTGCAAGGACACTCTGCCCCGCCTGCAGACGACCGTGCTGGAATAGGCCCTGCCACGCGGTCAGGCCGGAGATCGGCAGGCTCGCACCCACTGTGAAGTCGACGTTGCCCGGCAGCGGCGCGAGGTTGCGTGCCTCCACGGCCGCGTACTCGGCCAGCGTTCCATCACGGTGCCAGTCTGTGATCCCGAACACCCGCTGTCCCAGCGAGAGTCCTGTCGTGCCGTAGCCGAGGCAGGAGACCACTCCGGCGAATTCATGGCCGATGATTGCCGGGGCGCGATCATGACCCGAGCGATCGACCCAGGTCGAGGGCCACTCCCACTCCGCGGGAACGAAGCCCGACGCGTGGACTTCAACGGCGACGTCGTTGATCGCCGGAATGGGAGCCGGCCGCTCTGTGAGTGTGATCCCTGCCGCTTCCGCGGCCTGGTCCATCGCGACGATCGCCTTCATTGGGTGCCTCCGTAGATCGCGTGTTCGCCGGCTCGTGGGGCCGTTTTTGGGCTTGCTAGCCCACTGTGGCAGTTCAACACCGAACGGAGTGGGCTGTCAAGCCCAATCTGGGCTATTGTGTGTGTCATGGAAGCCGCGACGGAGGCTCGGGTGCCACAGAAGCTCACCGGCAAGGGGCAGGCGACCCGAGCCCGCATCCTCGAGCACGCCTCCGAGATGATCTACGCCAAGGGCGTGCACGCGACGAACAACGAGCAGCTCCGTCACGCTGCAGGCATCAGCGGGTCGCAGCTCAACCACTACTTCCCGACCAAGGAGAGTCTTGTTCTCGCGGTGATCGAGTGGCAGGCCCAGCGCGTCTTGACGTTTCATCGCAGTGAGCGGTTCACCCACTTCGACAGCCTCGACTCGCTTCGGGAGTGGGCGGGCTTCTACATCGCCTACGAGCGCTCCTACCAGGAAGGCTGCACCCTCGGCTCACTCGCCAGTGAGATCATCAAGACCGACCTCGACGTTCGCACGGAACTCGCGGACGCGTTCGAGCAGTGGCGAGACATCTTCCGAGATGGGCTGGAACGGATGCAGAGCCTCGGCCGCATCAGTGTTGAGGCAGATCCCACCCGACTGGCCCATCTCCTGCTCTCCGCCTTCCAGGGCGGCATGTTGCTCGCTCAGGTGGCCCGCGAGATCGCCCCGCTGAACGACGCCCTGCGGGCAGCCATCGACTACGTACAGACATTCGCGAAGCCCACTGCCGCCGGCGTACCCGACGGTGTAATTGCCTAGCGCACCCTTCCCGACCGGTCCTCCAGTAACCCGAAGTCGGGCCGCCCCTGCTCGTCGAGGGCAACAACTTCGCCGTCGAGCGCCACCGCCCGGTCGACCAGGTCGCGCAGCTCGCAGAACTCCGGGTACATCTGGGCCAGGGGCTTGTCGTTTGCGGCTCCGCGCGCGCAGCTCGCCACCGGCGACGGCCGTGACCGCGCGGACGCCGCCCCATTTGAACTCATACGCCCAGCCCGGCCCCTCAGGGGCCGGGCCCGGGGTGGCCAGCATCGGCGCCACCCGCACCGGCAGATCGGAGGTCATGGGAGTTGAAACTCGCTGCGGGCGTGTTCGGCGAACTGCAGCGCTCCAGCTGGTACCGGGTGTCCTGGAGCGCCTCCACGTCGATGCGGCCATGGATCGTCAGGCCGGGAAAGATGATCATCTGGGTGTCGGCCACGGTCAGCCGGTACTCCTGCCGGCCGCGATCGAGGGCGACCACGACGAGAGCGTCGACTGCCGCATCGATCGCCGCCTCCCTACTGGTCTCTTCGCCGGCGGCGACGGTCTGCACGTTCTCCACGCCGGCCGGGAGGACGCCGACCCACCACGATCCGTCCATGACCGCGATGGTGACGCATTCGGGGCAGCCACGCCGGCGGCCGCCCCGAACCATCCACACCCCGTGAGATCGGGGGCGTCTATTCGTCCTCGGTGGGGTTGTCGCACAGCAGACGGGCGGCCTGGCGCCATGCCCGCAGCAGCGAGGCGTACGCGGTCGCGTCGCAGATTTCCCACGTCACCGGTCCGACCTGCACGCGCATCACCGCCGGGATGGCGCCGCCAACTCGGGCGGGCTCGGCGTGCGCGCGGACGTCGGGGATTCCGGCCAGACGAATCATGGTGGTCTCCGGTGCTGGTGGGCCTGTCGGCCCGTCCCCTTGGGGTGGCGGGGCGTTGTTCCCCCGCCGCCACGAGGCGCCCCACCGCAGCCGTGGAGGCTCGCGGTCACTGGAGGAGCCTGGGATCTGCCGGGCCCGTCGGGTCCGGTGCGCATCCCGGACCGTCGGGTCATCGCCCAGGCTCGTGTGGCCTTCGAGGTCCGCCTTGACGACGCGAGGCCCGACGGGACGGGGCGTGCTGACCGGCGATGGGGTTGTGCGCTACGAGCGCTTCAGTGACCGACCGGCAGCCGCGCCCGACCGGGGACGCCCACCCGCACCACGGGACCAACCACGGCGATGAACGAACCGGAACCGGGCATTACCAGCAACAACAGCACCCACGACGCGTCGCCCAGGTGGGCCGGCGTGGACTGGTCGTGGTCCGAACACGCCGTCTGTGTGATCGACGACAGCGGTGCCGCGATGGAGCGCTTCACGGTCACCCACACCGCACCGGGAGTGTCCACAATGGTCACCGCGCTGCATCGTCACCGGGTCACCGGGGTCCCGATCGAGCGCGGCGACGGCCCGGTCGTCGCGGCTCTGCTCGACGCCGGTCTGACCGTGTTCGTCATCGCCAGCCGCCAGGTCACCGCCCTACGCTCCCGCTACGGCACCACCGGTAACAAGGACGACCGCTTCGACGCCTACCTGCTCGCCGACGTGCTGCGCACCGACCGCCGCCGACTCACCCCACTCACCACCGACACCCCGGCCACTGTCGGGCTGCGGATGCTGATCCGGGCCCGCCACGACCTGGTCAAGGCCCGGGTCGCCGCCCACAACCAGCTCCGCGCGCACCTGCAACTGGCCCACCCGGGCGTGATCGGGCTGTTCCACCAGCTTGACGGCAAGATCTCCCTGGCCTTCCTGACCGGTCAAACTAGCGACCGGCGCCGAGCCTGTTTTCGCTGGTCAAACTGGTGGAGACGAGGGGAATCGAACCCCTAACCCCCGCCTTGCAAACGTACGTAGTCGCCGACGGTGGTCCGTAGTGCGCAGGTCAGCACGATGGCGGCGCTGTACCTGTTGGCCATGCAGGCAGCGCAGAGGTGTAGCTGGCTGCCACGGTGGCTGCCATGATGACCACTGTGGACACTCATTGCTTGCCATCCGTCGCGGAACATCGCGCAACAGCGCATCTAATACAGCAACTAAGCAAATTGCTCAAAGGTTTCGAATATCAGGAATTATTCAATGCGACATGAGCGTTGTGCACAACAAATGCCTCATCCATTCCTGTATTCGTCCATCCAATCCACGCCCTCCATGCATTATAGAATGACCTGACGGCATTCGATGCCAGTTTGGTCGCGAACTCGCCGTCGAGATTCCACGGAATCTCTGTCCAGCCTTCGGGTAGACTCGATAAATCAGACATTGTCTCGACAAAAGCAAATACGGTCGGATGAGTCATCGCTGATACGTAACCATAGAGACCGGCAGTCTCCCCGGGGTCATCGCCAAAGATCTCGCCTGCTATTCGCACGAAGCCACTTGGACCAGGAAGTCTCTCACCGCATAGAGTTACGATGCCAGTCCTCGGATCGATGTCGATCTCACTCGCATAGAAGCAGCCTGGTCGACGAATTGCGTCCCGCGCCAGAATATACGACAATGAGGTTTCCGCCTTCTGCGGATGATCAAAATCGTATGCGACACGTTTCCTAATCCGCTCACCTTCCTCCCTATCGAGAAGTAGTCTCGCGACCCTCCGACGTGCGTCTCCCCTTTCGAGCCCAAGCCGGTTATCTAGTAACCACACGGCACGGCCACTGGCCTCAGCCACGCTACGTGCCGCCGGACCTAGTGGAAGCCCGGGAACCACACCTTCAAGCAGCGTCTGCAACCCATGCATATGCTGCTCCGCCATTCCCAGGTAAAGATGCGCTTGAAACGAGAGTGACTTGGCGAGCCTTGGATCCCAAACTCCCGTCGGCCCGAACTGTCGAAATAGCGCCTCTGAAAGATCTGAATATGCCGTGTCTTCGTAGTCGGCGGACTGAGTTCGCTGGCAGTAAGCGCGGTACTCAGAACGAGCCACGCGACACAACTCAGCAGCCGCTGCATACTTAACAGAACTATCTTCCAACGACTCCGCCCCTTCACTTGAGCCACACCTCGAGACTTCGATATGACGCTCCGGACGCGATAACAGGAGGCGTCAAGCGTTCGAACACTCTTGGAGAGTATCCTCCAATGAGCGGATACGTTGCAACCGGGTCAGGACGAGACGCCAACAGAATACCCCGTTGCTGCAGGATTATCTCGCATCGCGGCATCGGTAGCATGGGCTTAGCCGCCGACTTGGTCAAGAACTCGATGGCGTCACAGGCTCCAGAGCGATCTAAGTGCCTACTGTCACGCTGGCCACCACCAGAGTCGCTATCGATAATTTGAGCCTCGTCTGCGAGTCGGGGACCGCCGCTCTCAAAGTTGTTCCGACCAGTAGTAACTAGGTACAGCAGCTGACTACACTTGAGGCCAGATTGACTTCTATATTGCGACTACATAGCCTTGTCGATCGCCAAATTACAACTCGGAGGGTTCGTGTGTCAGAGCAAATAGAGCATGGTCCATTCTGCTGGATGAACTGGCAGCTCTCCCTTCAGGAGAGCGGCGTTGAGGTTGCCCAGAGACGTGAGGCTCTACTATTCACCGACGCACACCCGGTCGGATTCACAAATGTCGAAGATCTCGGTCCCTATAGACTCGTAAATCCACTCGGCAACTTCAATAGGGAGCCAGACCCGGGCTAGTAGTTCACGTAGATCTTTTACGCGGCACGTGATGAGATCCTGGGCGCAAAGCCGGTGAGGTGGCCTACTAGAGACTCCCCTTGGATTGGTCTTTCAATCGACGAGGAGATTTCCAGCCTCCTCAGCTTGGAATTTGGCATCCGATTGGCGTCTGCTGGATGGGTTCGAATCTTCGACGAAGACTCACCAGAAGGCCGAGCATCCTATATGGACTACCAGGAGCCAGTCTTGCCGGTTCCTAGTGGTTGGCGCAGATGTTTGCCAGAATGGCAGAAGCGCCGGCCAAACATCGAGGATGGCAACCTACTACTAAGCACATTGCATACACTTGATCGTCGATCCGCTGTCGCGTTGGTTCGCGCTGCGCGAGATTTTGCTAAGGCGGTATGGATTGCCGAATCGGACTCGGAACTGACTTGGCTCCTACTAGTGAGTGCCATCGAAGTCGCGGCTGAGCATTGGGATAGTACAAGTTCTGACCCCCAGGAAGAGTTCGAAAGATCCTTCCCAAAGATAGCCAGCAGGTTCGATGCTGACGACCTTCGATTCATCTCACACGAGATGCGCCATTTGACGCGATCTCAGCGAAAGTTCTTGAAATTCTGTGGGAACTTCCTTCCCGGCCCACCACTGGACGTTCCCGAAGAGCACCGCACGCTCGACTGGTCACACCTAGATGACATGATAGTTCGATTGCGCACGATCTACAGCCATCGATCCGCGCGGCTACACGGGTCGGTCACTTTTCCGAACCCAATGCTCCGGCCGGAACCGTTTGAATTACCGCTTGAAAAGCCTCTCGGTGAAGGCTTCGCCAGCGGGTTCAACCAGTGGAGTCCCGACGATGTCCCTTTGTCCCTCCACTCGTTCACGCACCTCACGAGAGGGGTGTTGCTCAACTGGTGGCGAAACATGGTCCCCCTCGACGTAGGGTAGTAGAAGTTGCGTCAATAATGTGGCTGGAGTATGCATCGTGGGTCGAGTCTCGGCCGCCGAGCGCACTCGACGGATAGCGCCCTCGTCTCAGCCTGGTCGTTCCCGCTCGAACGGCGATCTTCGCTCTCCGTCGTGACGCAGGCGAGCGATGCCAACCCGCACCCCGGGCCGCCGCGCTCGCCGACGAGGGCTGGCATCCCCGCTGGGGCCAACTGGGCGCAGACCCGCGTCGACGCTGGGATCGCGTATCTCGTCCTGGGTCACCCGGAGAGCACGATCGCGGAGGTCCGTCCCGTTCGATGCCGCCGGAGCTACGCGTCGCAACAGTCACCGCGTACACCAGGAAACTAGTTGGGAGCCGGCCGTAGGGTTCTGCCATGCTTGACGCCATTCCGTACGCCGGGATCCCGGCACACCTCGACGGTCCGCTACGTGCATGGCTTCGCGGGTTCTTGCATCCAGACTTGGAGCAACGAGTCGCGGTGCAACTGCGCATCACAACTCAGCGTTCGCAGCTGCGCGAAGCTCTTGACACCGTCGCGGGTGTGCACGGTGATCTAGTCGACCGCCTCTCCACCCAATGGCCTTGCTTTAGATCGCGACACACTGCTTGAGGTGCACGGGTTGTGTCTCGTGTCGCGGGATGATCACGGGTGTGGCGCATGACGGGTCCGAGGGGCTCTCACCGGAGGGCTGGCTTCCC
>Ga0209963_1000236_pt1 | contig 158078 bp, 155 predicted proteins | sample ThiBio_1000_biof_2_FD_183957 | JGI IMG/M metagenome (GOLD analysis project Ga0209963, IMG submission 183957) | Wastewater bioreactor microbial communities from Cape Town, South Africa - Thiocy_cont_1000_biof (SPAdes) | ecosystem: Engineered > Bioreactor > Thiocyanate-remediating >... | reverse complement strand
GGCACCATCTAGACCAGGTGGTTGATAGGCGCGATGTGGAAGTGCAGCAATGCATTGAGCTTACGCGTACTAATGAGCCGTGAGGCTTGACCATATAACCCCAAGTGGCCTCACACCCACGTGCCGGTCGATCGTTCCCGGACGCTTGTCACTCGTTTGCCAACTGTATCCAACGTGAGATCCATCTCACGGAAGAGTCAAAAACCGGCCATCCATGGCCGGACTCTTCAAAGTTGCGGATCCGGCGCAATTGCGCTGATCCCACCCCTTCCCTGGCGGCCATAGCGCTGTGGTCCCACCCGATCCCATCCCGAACTCGGAAGTGAAACGCAGCCGCGCCGATGGTAGTGTGCACCTCGCATGCAAGAGTAGGTCACCGCCAGGGGCTTTATCCCTCAAACGCCCTCACCGATCCCGGTGAGGGCGTTTGCTTGTGCGCGCTTGATAAGCTTGGAATAAGGCCTGCGCGGAGGCGCCCGTGACGAAGCGATACATCCTGGTGCTGGATCAGGGCACCACCAGCACGCGGGCGATGCTGGTGGACGCGGCCGGCTGCGTGGCGGGCATGGCGCAGCGCGAGTTCGCGCAGCTCTATCCGCAGCCCGGCTGGGTCGAGCACGACCCGCGCGAGATCCTCGCCAGCGTGCTGGTGACGGTGACCGAGGTGTTGACGCGTTGCCAGGTCGAGTTGCGCGAGGTGGCCGGCATCGGCATCACCAACCAGCGCGAGACCGCGGTGGTGTGGGATCGCCACAGCGGCCAGCCGGTGCACAACGCGGTCGTGTGGCAGTCGCGGCAGAGCATGGCGATCTGCGAGCGGCTGAAAGCGGAAGGTTGCGAGCCGACCGTGCGCGCGAAGACCGGCCTGCTGATCGACGCCTATTTCTCGGCCAGCAAGATCCGCTGGATCCTCGACCATGTCGAGGGCGCGCAGGCGCGGGCGGAACGCGGCGATCTGCTGTTCGGCACGATCGAGAGCTGGCTGGTGTGGAACCTCACCGGTCGGCGCCTGCACGTCACCGACGCCAGCAACGCCGCGCGCACCCTGCTGTACGACATCCATGCCTGCGACTGGGACGACGAGCTGCTGCGCATGTTCGGCGTGCCGCGCAGCCTGCTGCCGCAGGTGCGCTCCTGCAGCGAGCATTACGGCGACACCGACCCGGCGCGCTTCTTCGGGGCCGCGTTGCCGGTCGGCGGTCTTGCCGGCGACCAGCAGGCGGCCCTGTTCGGCCAGGCCTGTTTCGAACCGGGCATGGCGAAGAACACCTACGGCACCGGCTGTTTCATGTTGATGCACACCGGCGGACAGGCCGTGCCGTCACGGAGCGGCCTGCTGACCACGATCGCCTGGGACATCGGCGGCCGGGTCGAGTACGCGCTGGAAGGCAGCATCTTCGTGGCCGGCGCGGTGGTGCAGTGGCTGCGCGACGGCCTGCGCGTGCTGGACCACGCCGCCGACTCGCAGGCGCTGGCCGAAAGCGTGCCCTCCAGCGACGGCGTCTACCTGGTGCCGGCCTTCGTGGGCCTGGGTGCGCCGTACTGGCGCAGCGAGGTGCGCGGCGCGATGTTCGGCCTCACCCGCGGCACGCGCCGCGAGCACGTGGTGCGCGCGGCGCTGGAGGCGATGGCCTACCAGTCGCGCGACGTGCTGGCGGCGATGGAGGCGGATGCGGGCATCCCGCTGAAGGAGTTGCGTTGCGACGGCGGCGCGATCGCCAACGATTTCGTCGCGCAGTTCCAGAGCGACATGCTGGGCGTGCCGCTGCTGCGTCCGCGGGTGCAGGAAACCACGGCGCTGGGTGCGGCCTATCTGGCCGGACTGTCGCTGGGTTTCTGGGAAAGCCGCGAACAGCTCGCGCAGCTGTGGCAGATGGAGCGGCGCTTCGAGCCGCGCATGCCCGTGCCGGAACGCGAACGCCGTTACCGCGGTTGGCAGGCGGCGGTGCAGGCTGCCTGCGCGTTCCATCCCGAAGCCTGAAACCGGCAACGCGCCGCGTGTACCCGCGCCTGGCATTGTCGAACGGGCGAATGGAGGAGGCGCAGGAAGCGCTACCCCGCGTCCCCTCAATCCAGCGCGTAGCCGAACTGTTCCTGGAAGGCGGCGGCGAATTCGGTATAGCTGAAATGCTGGTTCTGCGTGCCGGGATGCTCGACCTTGAGCGCGCCCATCAGCGACGCCATGCGGCCGACCGTGGGCCAGTCCTTGCCGCGCGTGATGCCGAAGATCAGGCCGGCGCGGTAAGCGTCGCCGCAACCGGTGGGATCGACGATGCGGCTTTCGCGCGCCGGAGGGATCTCGTGCGTGGTGCCGCCGGCATGGATCAGCGAACCGCGCGGCCCCAGCGTGACGACGTAGGCCTTCACGTGGGCGGCGATGTCCTCGGCGCTCCAGCCGGTGCGCGTCTGCAGCAGCTGCGACTCGTAGTCGTTTACGATGACGTAGGTGGCCTTCTCGATCATCGTGCGGAATTCGTCGCCGTTGAACAGCGGCATCGCCTGGCCGGGATCGAAGATGAAGGGCACGCCGCGCGCGGCGAATTCGTCCACGTGCTGCAGCATCGCCTCGCGGCCGTCGGGCGCCACGATCGCGAAGTCGATGTCGGGGATGTCGCGCACGTGGTTGTCGTGCGCGCTGGACATCGCGCCGGGGTGGAAGGCGGTGATCTGGTTGTTGTCCAGGTCCGTGGTGATGAAGCACTGCGGGGTGAACTGGTCCTCGAACACGCGCACGCAGTCGAGCCGGATGCCGCACTTTTCCAGGTGGGTGCGGTAGGGCGCGAAATCCTGGCCGACCGCGGCCACCGGCAGCGGATCGCCGCCCAGCAGCTTGAGGTTGTAGGCGATGTTGCCGGCACAGCCGCCGAACTCGCGGCGCATCCGCGGGACCAGGAAGGACACGTTCAGGATGTGCATCTGGTCGGGCAGGATGTGGTTCTTGAACTGGTCCTGGAACACCATGATGGTGTCGTAGGCCAGCGATCCGCAGATGACGGCAGACATGGTTGCGAGGTTGTCCCGATGGATGAAGGATGGCGCGCGCGGCGCGGCCGACAAACCCGGATCCGCGGACCCGGCCAAAGTCTCGCATCGTATCGTGAACCGGCGTCCGTGGCGAATCCCGCGGGCAGCGCGATGGCCTGGCCCGGCACACAGGAATGTGCGGCAAGTGGCGTCATGGAAAGGCTTTTTTAACGTCTTTCCGGTTGCGCATGCGGGTCGCGCTGACTAGACTGGCGAGCTTATTTTTATTCTGGCCGGCATACGGCGGACCTCATGTTCAAGAAGTTTCGCGGGATCTTTTCCAACGACGTCTCGATCGACCTCGGCACGGCCAACACGCTGATCTACGTGCGTGGCCAGGGCATCGTGCTGAACGAGCCTTCGGTGGTGGCGGTGCGCCAGGATCGCGGCCCGGGCGGCCCGCGCGCGATCGCGGCGGTGGGCAGCGACGCCAAGCGCATGCTGGGCCGCACGCCCGGCAACATCGCCACGGTGCGCCCGATGAAGGACGGCGTGATCGCCGACTTCACCATGACCGAGGCGATGCTGCAGCACTTCATCAAGCAGGTGCACAAGGCGCGCCTGCTGCGCCCCAGCCCGCGCGTGCTGGTCTGCGTGCCCTGCGGCTCGACCCAGGTCGAGCGTCGCGCGATCAAGGAGTCGGCCGAGGGCGCCGGCGCCCGCGACGTGTTCCTGATCGAGGAGCCGATGGCCGCCGCGATCGGCGCCGGCATCCCGGTGCACGAAGCGCGCGGCGCGATGGTGCTGGACATCGGCGGCGGCACTTCGGAAGTGGCGGTGATCTCGCTGAACGGCATCGTCTACTCGCAGTCCGTGCGCGTGGGCGGCGACCGCTTCGACGAGGCGATCATCAACTATGTGCGCCGCAACCACGGCACCCTGATCGGCGAATCCACCGCCGAGCGCATCAAGCTGGAGATCGGCTGCGCGTTCCCGCAGAGCGAGGTCATGGAGATCGAGATCTCCGGCCGCAACCTCGCCGAGGGCGTGCCGCGCATGTTCACGATCAACTCCAACGAGATCCTGGAAGCGCTGCACGAGCCGCTGGCCGGCATCGTGGCCGCGGTGAAGTCGGCGCTGGAGCAGACCCCGCCGGAGCTGTGCTCCGACGTGGCCGAGCGCGGCATCGTGCTCACCGGCGGCGGCGCGCTGCTGCGCGACCTGGACCGGCTGATCTCCGAGGAAACCGGCCTGCACGTGCAGGTGGCGGACGACCCGCTGACCTGCGTGGCGCGTGGCGGCGGCAAGGCGCTGGAGCTGATCGACCAGCACGGCAGCGACTTCTTCGCACCCGAGTAAGGCCGACTCATCGTGGCGCGTTCGCGCGATGAGTCCTCGCCCCTGTTTGCCGGCAACGCCGCGGGCACGCTGCGGCTTATCTCCTACCTCGCGCTGGCCATGGTGCTGATGGTGCTCGACCATCGCAACGGCTGGCTGTGGCGCGTGCGCTACGCGGCGTCGGCGGTGGTCGAGCCGGTGTACCGGCTGGCCAACCTGCCGGGCGCCGGCATGCGCACGCTCACGGTGGCGTTCGCCGACCGCAAGCTGCTCACCGAGCAGAACCAGCGCCTGCGCGAGGACCTGCTGCTGGCGAACGCGCGGCTCAACCGCATGGCCGCGGTGGCCGAGCAGAACCAGCGCCTGAAGGAGCTGCTGGACACCCAGCACAGCCTGGAGCTCAACGTGCAGCTGGCCCGCGTGGTCGGCGTGGACCTGGGCGCCTGGCAGCAGCGGCTGGTGATCAACCTCGGCGCCCGCGACGGCGTGAAGCCGGGGCAGCCGGTGATCGACGCGCACGGCGTGATCGGCCAGGTGGTCGAAGTGCTGCCCACCACCGCCGTGGTGATGCTGGTGACCGATCCCGCGCACGCGATCCCGGTGGTGGTGGAGCGTTCCGGCCTGCGCACCGTGGCCTACGGCGCGCGCGACGGCAGCGGCATGGTGCTGCCCAACATCCCGCTGGCCGCCGACGTGCGGCCGGGCGACAAGCTGCTCACCTCCGGCCTGGGCGGGCGCTTCCCGCCGGGCTTTCCGGTGGGCAAGGTGGAGTCGGTGGGGCTGGGCGCCTCCGGCATGTTCCGCGCGGCGCAGGTGCAGCCCGCGGCCGACATCGACCGCAGCGAGGACGTGCTGCTGCTGCACGACCAGGCCGAACCCGCCGGACCGCCGACGCCGGCGGCGCCGTCCGGACCGCCGACGGGCCTGGCGCCCGCACCGGGCGCGGCCGCCGGCAGCATGCCGGCCGCAGCCGCCTCGGCCGGCAATCCGCCATCCGCGCCGGCGCCGGCGCGTACCGCCGGGACCGCGCCGGCCTCGGCCGGAGGTGCGCGATGAACCGCCAGCGCCTGTCCCTGTGGTGGTTCATCGGCACGCTGCTGTTCGCACTGCTTTCCATGCTGGTGCCGCTGCCGGCGCCGCTGGAGCCGTTCAAGCCGTACTGGCTCGCGCTGGTGCTGCTGTACTGGGCGCTGGAGTCGGAGGACCGCGTCAGCCTGGGCCTGGCGTTCCTGCTGGGGCTGGGCGCGGACCTGTTCGACGGCGTGCTGCTGGGCGAGCAGGCGCTGCGCCTCACCGCGCTGGTGTTCATCGCGCTGCGCTTCCGTTCGCGGCTGCGCTTCTTCCCGATGTGGCAGCAGACCCTGGCGGTGCTGGCGCTGCTGCTGAACGACCGCATCCTGCTGCTGGTGGTGCGGGTGCTGTCCGGCTCCCCGGTGCCGCCGGCGAGCTGGTGGATCTCGCCGTTCGTGGGCGCGGCGCTGTGGCCGTTCCTGTTCCTGCTGCTGGACGACCTGCGCGCGCGTCTGCGTATCCAATGAGCGGGCGCCGCTGACATGAAGCTGCAGCGCTCGATCAAGGACGCACGGAGCGAGAGCGAGCTGTTCCGGCGGCGCGCGCTGGCCGGCTTCGCGCTGATCCTGCTGGGCCTGATCGGGCTGATCGGCCACTACGTGATCCTGCAGGTGCAGCGCTACGACGAATTCGCCACGCGCTCGCAGAACAACCAGGTCAAGCCCATCCCGATCCCGCCGGCGCGCGGCCTGATCTACGACCGCAACGGCGTGCTGCTGGCGAACAACGTGCCGGCGTTCCGGCTCGAGGTGGTGCCCGAGCAGGTCAAGGACATGCAGGCGATGCTGGCCCGGCTGGGCCAGGTCATTCCGCTGGGCCAGGACGACCTCGACGCGTTCCGCAAGCAGCTGAAGCAGAGCCGCCGCTTCGAGAGCGTGCCGCTGAAGATGCGCCTCACCGAGGACGAGATCGACCGCTTCGCGGTGAACCGCTGGCGCTTCCCCGGCGTGGACGTGGTGCCCTACCTCAACCGGCGCTATCCGCTGGGCGAGCTGTTCGCGCACGTGATCGGCTACGTCTCGCGCATCGACGCGGACGACCTCGCGCGGCTCGACCCGGCGCGCTACAAGGGCACCACCCACGTGGGCCGCATCGGCCTCGAGCGCTCCTACGAGGACATCCTGCACGGCACGCCGGGTTACCAGCTGGTCGAGGTGAACGCGGACGGTCGCACCCAGCGGGTGCTGCAGACGCACGTCGCCACGCCTGGCCAGAACATCTACCTCAGCATCGACGCGCGCATCCAGAAGGCCGCCGAGCAGGCCTTCGACGGCCGCCCCGGCGCGGCGGTGGCGATCGACCCGCGCAACGGCCAGGTGCTGGCGATGGTCAGCGTGCCCACCTACGACCCCAACCTGTTCGTGGACGGCATCAGCCACGCCGACTACGGCGCCCTGACCGGCTCGCCCGACAAGCCGCTGCTGAACCGCGCGCTGCGCGGCGTGTATCCGCCCGGTTCCACGGTGAAGCCCTACGTGGCGCTCGGCGGCCTGGAGCTGGGCCTGCGCACGCCGCAGGACACGGTGCTCTCCACCGGCACGTTCTACATCCCCGGCCAGTCGCGCGGCTACCGCGACGACCGCCGCGGCGGCTTCGGCACGGTGGACCTGCGCAAGGCCATCATGTGGTCGGTGAACACCTACTTCTACAAGCTCGCGCTCGACATGGGCATCGACCGCTTCAGCGCGTGGATGGGCAGGTTCGGCTTCGGCAAGCCCACCGGCATCGACCTCGAGGGCGAGGCCAGCGGCATCCTGCCGTCGCGCGAATGGAAGGCCAAGCGCTTCAAGCAGGGCTGGTACCCCGGCGAGACGGTGATCGCCGGCATCGGCCAGGGCTACTGGGCGGTGACGCCGCTGCAGCTGGCGCATGCGCTGGCCACGCTGGCCGGGCGCGGCGTGCCGTACGCGCCGCGGCTGGTGATGGCCACCCAGACCGGCGTGGATGCGCCCAGGCTGCCGCTGCCCAATCCGCCCAGCGGACCGTCGCTGGTCACCAACCAGGCCAGCTGGCAGGCGGTGGAGCAGGGCATGCAGCTGGTGGTGAACGACCCGCGCGGCACCGGTTACGGGCTGGGCAGGGGCTTCCCGTACACCATCGCCGGCAAGAGCGGCACCGCCGAACGCTACTCGCGCCGCACCGACGCCTACAACGAGAACAAGAACCTCGCCTACCTGGCCAGCCGCCACCGCGCCTGGTTCGAGATGTTCGCGCCGGCCGAGAACCCGCGCATCGCGGTGGTGGTCGTGCTGGAACAGGGCGCCTGGGGCGCTTCCTCGGCCGGCCCGATCGCGCGCAAGATCCTGGACGCCTGGCTGGCCACCCAGCCGGACGCGCCGCCGGACACGCCGCTGCCGCCGGAAGGCAGCCGCAGCGCGCCGGCGCCCGCGCCGGCCGCGTCGCTGCCCGACGCGCCGGAGGACGAGCCGGCCGAGGCCACCACGCAGGAGACGCCGCCATGATCGAGGCGCTGCACGTACGGACGCGACGCCTGCTGCACCGCGTGCTGACCCGGCCGCGGGTCGACCTGCCGCTGGCGCTCGGCCTGCTGCTGCTGGCCGGCACCGGGCTGACCACGCTGTACAGCGCCGCCGACGGCAGCTTCCCGCTGGTCGGCGGCCAGGCCATGCGCTTCGGGCTGGGCTTCGCGCTGCTGCTGCTGGTCTCGCGCATTCCGCCCTCGGTGCTGCGCAACTGGACGCCATGGCTGTATGCCGGCAGCACCTTCCTGCTGATCGTGGTGGCGGTGCTGGGCGAGGGCCGCGGCGCCGACCGCTGGCTCAACCTGGGCGTGATGCGCTTCCAGCCGTCCGAGCTGGTCAAGCTCACCATGCCGATGATGGTGGCCTGGTACCTGCACCCGCGCCAGCTGCCGCCGGGCTGGAAGGACATCGCGATGGTCGGCATCCTGATCGCGATTCCCGCCGCGCTGATCGCCAAGCAGCCGGACCTGGGCACGGCGCTGCTGGTGGCGGCGGCCGGCGCGTTTGCGCTGTTCCTCTCCGGCATGGCGTGGTGGCGCATCGGCCTGCTGCTGGGCAGCGCGGCCGCGATGGTGCCGGTGATCTGGCACCTGCCCGTCATCCACCAGTACCAGCGCGACCGCGTGCTGACCCTGCTCAACCCGGAGTCCGATCCGCTGGGCAACGGCTGGCACATCATCCAGTCGCAGATCGCGGTGGGCTCCGGCGGCGTGTTCGGCAAGGGCTGGATGCACAGCTCGCAGTCGCGGCTGGACTTCCTGCCCGAGCACACCACCGACTTCATCTTCGCGGTGTACTCCGAGGAATTCGGCCTGGTCGGCGTGTGCCTGATGATGGCGCTGTACGCGTTCATCATCGGCCGCTGCCTGTGGATCGCGATGGAGGCGCGCGACACCTACTCGCGCCTGCTCGCCGGCGCGATCGGCATGAGCCTGTTCGTCTACGTGTTCGTCAACGGCGGCATGGTGTCCGGCATGCTGCCGGTGGTGGGCGTGCCGATGCCGCTGGTGAGCTACGGCGGCACCTCGGCGGTGACGCTGCTGACCGGCTTCGGCATGCTGATGTCGATCCACGCGCATCGCAAGCGGCACGACTAGGGCAGCGCGCACCATCGTCGAACGAAGGCGTGCCCACGCGGATGTCGGCGCGTGCGGACAAGCATGCTAGGCTTCCCCACACAAGAATTTCATGAGCAAAGGCATGCTCTCCTTTTCCCGTTTTCGACCGCTGTTTCTGGCCCTGGCCTGCACGCCGTGCTTTTCCGTGGTGGCCGCCACCCATCCCGGCCAGGCGGCGCTGGTGAAGGAAGTGGCCCGCGACACCGGCAAGAGTCCGCAGGCGCTGAATGCGCTGCTCGACCAGGCGAAGGTGCAGCAGGGCATCCTGGACGCGATCAGCCGCCCGGCCGAGGCGAAGCCGTGGAGCGCGTACCGGCCGATCTTCCTCACCGACAAGCGCATCGACGACGGCGTGGCGTTCTACCGCGAGCATCGCGCGCTGCTGGAGCGCATCGGCCGGCAGTACGGCGTGCCGCCGCAGTACATCGTGGCGATCATCGGCGTGGAGACGTTCTACGGCCGCGTCACCGGCAAGTACAAGGTGCTGGACGCGCTGGTGACGCTGGGCTTCCACTACCCGAAGCGCGCGACCTATTTCCGCCAGCAGCTGAAAACCCTGCTGGAGCTGCCGGACAGCCATCTGGGCGGCCCGGTGGACACGCTCACCGGCTCCTACGCCGGCGCCCAGGGCTGGGGCCAGTTCATGCCCGACAGCATCCGCGACTACGCGGTGGACGAGGACGGCGACGGCCGCATCGACCTCGCGAACTCGCTGCCCGACATCCTCGCCAGCGTGGCGAACTACTTCGCGAAGCACGGCTGGGTCGCCGGCGGTCCGGTGGCGGCGCGCGCGCAGGCGGACGGCGCGGCGAAGGCGCTGGGCGACTGGACGCCCAAGCCGCAGTGGCCGCTGGAACAGCTCGAGGCCTGGGGCTACGCGCCGGTGCAGCGGCTGGACCCCGGCGAGTCCAGCAGCCTGCTGACGCTGGACGGCGCGAACGGGCCGGAGCACTGGTTCACCTTCAACAACTTCTACGTGATCACCCGCTACAACCGGAGCCCGATGTACGCGATGGCGGTGGACCAACTGGCGCAGGCCATCAAGGACGGCGTGGGCGGCGCGGACAGCGCGGACCGCATGCAATGAGGTTGTGGCATGGCGTGGCGCTGCTGGCGGTCGCGCTGGCGCTGACCGCCTGCGGCGGCAGGAAGGCGACCCGCCCCGGCGGCGCAAGCGCGACGACGGGCGCGGGAAGCGGCGGCACGAGCCGCGGCTGGTTCCATCGCGACGACACCAGCCTGCCGCAGGACCGCCGCTACGGCGACCAGAACGACAGCTCGCCCGCCGGCGCGCCGCCGGCGTTCATCGCCACGCTGCCCGAGCCGGTGCCGAAGGCGGAGCCGCGCTCGCTGTACGGCAACAAGTCGCCGTACACGGTGCTGGGGCAGAGCTACCGCGTGCTGCCCAGCGCACGCGGCTACGACGAGCGCGGCATCGCATCTTTCTACGGCAACAAGTTCCACGGCTACAAGACCTCCAGCCTGGAGGACTACGACATGTACAAGTTCACCGCGGCGAGCAAGGTGCTGCCGCTGCCGAGCTACGCGCGGGTGACCAACCTCGCGAACGGCAAGAGCGTGATCGTGCGCGTCAACGACCGCGGGCCGTTCCACGAGAACCGCATCATCGACCTGTCCTACGCCGCCGCGGTGCGCATCGGCGTGTGGCCCAAGGGCACCGGCCTGGTCGAGGTGCAGGGCATCGATCCGTCCGCGCCGGGCGGGGAACCGGCGCCGCCGCGCACGGTCACAGCCGGCACCGCCACCGGCACCCGCGCCGCGCCGGGGATCTACCTGCAGGTGGGCGCGTTTTCCGATGCGGCGAACGCCGAGCGGGTGGCCGCGCGGCTGCGCCAGGCCAACTTCGCGCCGGTTCGGGTGGAGGAGGTTCAGATCAACGGCCGCACCATACGTCGCGTGCGGGTGGGGCCGCTGGACGGCGTGGACCGCGCCGACCAGGTGACCTCCCGCATCGAAGACATGGGGCTGCCGCGGCCGCAGGTCGCGGTAGACTGAGCGGTGTTTATCCACGGACGGCGCCTTTCCGGCGCCCTCTCGCAAACCATTTGGGACCACAGACCACGATGAGCTTTCTCCGCCGTATCCTGACCCCGCTCGCCGTCGCCGCCCTGGTGGCCGGCGCCGCCGTTGCCCAGACGCCGCCGGTGCCGCCGCGCCCTGCCGCGGTGCCGCGTCCGGTAGTGCCCGCGATGCCGGTGCCGCCGCCGCCGGAAGTGGACGGCCAGAGCTGGGTGCTGATGGATTACGCCACCGGACAGATCCTCGCCTCGAAGAATCCCGACGAGCGCCGCGCGCCGGCCTCGCTGACCAAGGTGATGACCGACTACGTGGTTTCCGCCGAGATCGCCAACGGCCGCATCCACGACAAGGACCAGGTCACCATCAGCGAACACGCCTGGCGCAGCGGCGGCGGCAGCACCGACGGCTCCACCAGCTTCCTCAAGCTGGGCAGCCAGGTGGAGCTGGACGACCTGCTGAAGGGCATGATCGTGCAGTCGGGCAACGACGCGGCGATCGCGCTGGCCGAGCACACCGCCGGCTCCGAGGACGCCTTCGCGAACCTGATGAATGCCTACGCCAAGCAGCTGGGCATGACCAACACGCATTACTCCAACGCCTCCGGCTACCCGGTGGACGACCACTACTCCACCGCGCGCGACATCGCGATCCTGTCGCGCGCGCTGATCCACGACTTCCCGGCGGACTACGCGATCTCCAAGATCAAGGAGTTCGAGTGGAACGGCATCAAGCAGCAGAACCGCAACGCGCTGCTGTGGCGCGACCCGGCCGTGGACGGCATCAAGACCGGCCATACCGCCGCCGCCGGCTTCTGCCTCGCCGCCTCGGCCGCGCACGGCGACGAGCGCATGATCGCGGTGGTGATGGGCGCCAGCACCGACAAGGGCCGTGCCGACGCGGCGATAGCCCTGCTCAACTACGGCTTCCGCTTCTACGAGACGCACAAGCTGTACGACGCCAGCAAGCCGCTGGCCACGCCGAAGCTGTGGAAGGGCGAGGCCAACCAGTTGCCGATCGGCGTGGCCGAGAACGTGCTGGTGACCGTGAAGACCGGCCAGTACGACAAGCTCAAGGCCACCATGGACATCCCCGCCACCCTGATCGCCCCGTTCAAGAAGGGCCAGCAGGTGGGCACGCTGCGCATCACGCTGGACGGCCAGCCGATCCAGAACGTGCCGCTGGTCGCGCTGAACGAGGCGCCGCAGGGCGGCTTCTTCTCGCGGCTGTGGGATTCCATCCTGCTGTGGTTCCACGGCAGCAAGAAGGCCGACGCCCCCGCGCCGGCCGCCGCATCGAGCACCAAGTGATGCACGAGATCGACTTCAGCCAGGCGAAGCGGGAAGGCAAGGGCTTCCAGTTTCCCGGCGAGTTCGAGATCACCGCGGTGGGCAAGGCCGAGGCCGGCCTGCCCACCCGCGTGCCGCAGCTGCTGGAACTGGCCGGCCTGCACGTGCTGCACGAAACCGTGCGCCACCGCCACTCCGGCGGCGGCAACTACGTCTCGGTCACCGTGAGCTTCCGCTGCGACAGCCGCGAGCAGTACGACAGCGCGCATGCCGCGCTGCGCGCCGATCCGGATATCCGGTACACGCTGTGAGGCCGGGACTCGGGATGAGGGATTCGGGATACGCAAGAGCCGCGCCCGCAGCCCCGTGCCAGGCTTGAATCGCGCGGCTCCCGTCCCCGGAAATACACAAGGCTGCATGGCCACCGTGACCCCCGAATCCCCCATCCTGAATACCGAACCCCGCCCCCTCGCCATCCGTCGCCTCGGCCGCCAGCGCTACGAGACGACGTGGAAGGCGATGAGCGCGTTCACCGACAACCGCACCGCCGACACGGTGGACGAGTTCTGGCTGCTCGAGCACGACCCGGTGTTCACCCTGGGCCAGGCCGGCAAGATGGAACACGTGCTGGCGCCGGGCGAGATCCCGGTGATCCCGGTGGACCGTGGCGGCCAGGTGACCTACCACGGGCCCGGCCAGATCGTGGGCTACCCGCTGATCGACCTGCGCCGCGCCGGGCTGGGCGTGCGCGAGCTGGTCCACCGGATCGAGCAGGCCATCATCGATACGCTGGCGCACTGGAACATCGTCGCCGTGCGCCGGGAAGGCGCGCCGGGCGTCTACGTGGCCGACGCCAAGGTCGCCGCGCTGGGCCTGCGCGTGCGCCGCGGCTGCAGCTTCCACGGCCTGGCCTTCAACGTGAACATGAACCTCGAGCCCTTCCACCGCATCAACCCTTGCGGCTACAAGGGTTTGGCGGTGACCCAGGTGCTAGACTTGGGCGGCCCGTCGCGGCTGGCCGAGGTGGAGGACGTGCTGGTGGAGGAATTCTCCCGCCAGTTCGGTTTCCGTGCCGAGGCCGCCGCCCCCGTCATCCCCGAACTCCCCGCTCGTGTAGCGGTCTGAGCAAGTCTGCATGAGCGAAGCTACCGTTTCCCCCGGCAAGTCCATTCCGATCAGCGTCGTCGCCGGCACGTCCGCGGCGGAGAAGCAGATCGGCAACGACAAGATCGCGCTGAACCGCGCGGGCTTCGACACCGCGGTGCCCACGCTGCGCAAGCCCAGCTGGATCCGCGTGCGCCTGCCGCAGGGCAACGCCGTGCAGCAGCTGAAGGCGCGCCTGCGCGAGAACGCGCTGGTGACGGTGTGCGAGGAAGCCTCCTGCCCGAACATCCACGAGTGCTTCAGCCACGGCACCGCCACCTTCATGATCCTGGGCGAGGTGTGCACGCGGCGCTGCTCGTTCTGCGACGTGGCGCACGGCCGCCCGGCCGCGCCCGATCCGCTGGAGCCGGCGCGCCTGGCCGAGACCATCCGCGACATGCGCCTGAAGTACGTGGTGATCACCTCGGTGGACCGCGACGACCTGCGCGACGGCGGCGCCGAGCATTTCGCCGCGTGCATACGCGCGGTGCGCCACGCCAGCCCGGCGATCCGCATCGAGATCCTCACCCCGGACTTCCGCGGCAAGGGCCGCATGGAGCGCGCGCTGGAAGTGCTGCACGACTTCCCGCCGGACGTGTTCAACCACAACCTGGAAACCGTGCCGCACCTCTACCGCGAAGTGCGCCCGGGCGCCGACTACCAGTGGTCGCTGGACCTGCTCAAGCGCTTCAAGGCGCAGCATCCGGACGTGCCGACCAAGTCCGGCATCATGCTGGGCCTGGGCGAGACCCGCGAACAGGTGATCGAGACCTTGCGCGACCTGCGCGCCCATGACGTCGAGATGATCACCATCGGCCAGTACCTGCAGCCCACGCCGCACCACCACCCGGTGGTGCGCTACTGGACGCCCGAAGAATTCGACGACCTGCGCCTGGAAGGCGAAGCGATGGGTTTCCATCACGTCGCCTCCGGACCGCTGGTGCGCTCGTCCTACCACGCCGACCTGCAAGCCCATGCAGCCGGCGTCGCCGCTCACCACGCTCCTCCCTGAGAACCCCATGACCTTTCGTCCCGCGTTGGCCCTGCTGCTGGCACTGACTGTCACCTGCACGTACGCGCAATCGGCCGCCGACCTCGGCGCCGGGGGCAACCGCAAGGCGGCCACCTGGCCGCTCAATCCCACGCCCACCCAGGCGCAGGCGGCGCAGCTCTCCGCGCGTTTTCTCACCCGCTTCCACTACGACGCGCAGCCGCTCGACGATGCGATGTCGGCGAAGATCTACAAGGACTACCTGAAGCTGCTGGACGGCGACAAGGTGTTCTTCACCCAGCAGGACATCGACCAGTTCGACCCGTACAAGACCAAGTTCGACGACGCGATCTGGAACCAGGATCTCAGTGCGCCGTTCGCGATCTACAACCGCTTCCTGCAGCGTGCGGTCGAGCGCATGAGCTACGCGCGCGGCCTGCTCAAGAACGGCTTCGACTTCGACGGCGACGAGAGCTACAACTACGACCGCAAGAAAGCCACCTGGGCTAAGGACGACGCGGCGCTGAACGACCTGTGGCGCAAGCGCACGATGAACGACTGGCTGCGGCTCAAGCTCGCCGGCAAGAGCGACGACGACATCCGCAAGACGCTGACCAAGCGCTACACGAACTACATCGAGCGCGTGAAGCAGCTGGACGGCGAGGACGCGTTCCAGACCTTCATGACCGCGTATGCCGAGACCACCGACCCGCATACCGACTACCTCAGCCCGCGCCAGGCGGAGAACTTCGCGATCCAGATGAAGCTCTCGCTGGAAGGCATCGGCGCGCAGCTGCAGGCGCGCGACGACTACACCACGATCTTCACCCTGATCCCCGGCGGCCCGGCGGACAAGTCCGGCAAGCTCAAGCCCGGCGACCGCATCGTGGGCGTGAGCCAGGGCGACAGCGGCCCCATCGTCGACGTGATCGGCTGGCGCCTGGACGACGTGGTCAACCTGATCCGCGGCAAGAAGGACACCACGGTGCGGCTGGAGATCCTGCCCGCCGACGCCGGTCCGGACGGCAAGCACGAGCTGATCAGCCTGGTGCGCAAGAAGGTCAACATCGAGGAAAGCGCGGCCAAGAAGAAGATCATCGACGTCAAGGACGGCGACACGGTGCGCAAGATCGGCGTGATCGACCTGCCGAGCTTCTACTCCGACTTCGGCGCGCGCAGCGAAGGCGACAAGAACTACCGCAGCGCCACCCGCGACGTGGCCAAGCTGCTGGGCGAGCTGAAGACGGCCGGCGTGCAGGGCGTGGTGGTGGACCTGCGCAACAACGGCGGCGGCTCGCTGGCCGAGGCCGATTCGCTGACCGGCCTGTTCACCGGCAAGGGTCCGGTGGTGCAGGTGCGCGATGCGCGCGGCCAGGTCGACGTGCAGGGCGCGGACAACGCCGAGCCGGTGTGGAACGGCCCGCTCGCGGTGCTGGTGAACCGCGGCACCGCCTCCGCCTCGGAGATCTTCTCCGCCGCGATCCAGGACTACGGCCGCGGCCTGATCATCGGCACGCCCACCTTCGGCAAGGGCACCGTGCAGACCCTGATCGACCTCGACCGCTTCAGCCAGAACGCCGAGGGCAAGCCGCAGTACGGCGAGCTGAAGATGACCGTGCAGGAATTCTTCCGCATCAACGGCGGCTCCACCCAGATCAAGGGCGTGACGCCGGACTTCCTGTTCCCCAGGAACGGCGAGTCCAAGGACTTCGGCGAATCCACCTACGACAACGCCCTGCCGTGGACGCACATCCCGCCCGCGAGCTACCAGGCCGAAGGCGACGTGAAGGCCTACCTGCCGCAGCTGGAGAGCCTGCACGCCGCGCGCGTGGCGAAGTCGCCGGCGTGGAAGCTGATGCTGGACGAGCTGGCGCAGTACCGGACGATGCGCGACCAGACCACGGTGTCGCTGAACTTCGCCAAGCGCGAGGCCGAGCGCAAGCAGCTGGACGCAACCCAGGCCAGCTTCCGCACGCGCCAGAAGGCGATCGACGGCGGCGACGCCTACATGAAGGACGAGGACAGCGCGCTGGACGACGGCCTCGATCCCAGCGAGCGCAGCCTGAAGAGCGAGCTCAAGCAGGAGAAGGACGCGAAGAAGGCGCCGGACGCGCTGCTGCGCGAGGCCGCGCACATCGTGGCCGACGAGGTGGGCATGCTGAAGGCGGACCCCAAGCTCGGCGCCGTGATCCTGCCGCCCGGCAGCAACTATCTCGCCAAGGAGCTGGCAGGCACCGACAAGCCTGCCGCGCCAGCCTCCACGCGCTGAGGCGCGCCGGCGCCGTTCTACCTACCCAAGGGGCGCCGCGGCGCCCCTTGTCGTTGGCGCATCCGCATGTCCCGGCGCGTGGCCGCAAGATCCCGCGGACGGCGCGGGGCTTGACCCCGGACCGACGGTGCGCGAGCGTGTCGCCGTGCACGGCGCAGGAGCATCGCCATGGATCCGTTGTCGAACGTAGCGCTGGCCGGAGGCCTGGCCTGGGCCAGCGGCTTCCGCCTGTACGCCACCGTGTTCGTCGCCGGCCTGCTCGGGCGGCTGGGCTGGGTGCACCTGCCGCCGGGCCTGGCGATGCTCGGCGATACCTGGGTGCTGGTGGTGTCCGGCGTGCTGGGGCTGGGCGAGTTCCTCGCGGACAAGGTGCCCGCCTTCGACAGCGTGTGGGACGCGGTGCATACCTTCATCCGCATCCCGGTGGGCATGCTGCTGGCCTGGGGCGTGTTCCGCGACTCGGGCGCGGGCACGCAGGTGGCGGCAGCGCTGCTGGGCGGCGCGCTCACCGCGGGCACGCACCTGGCGAAGACCGGCGGCCGCGCGCTCATCAACACCTCGCCCGAACCGGTGAGCAACTGGACGGCCAGTGCGGGCGAGGACCTCACCTGGATGGGCGGCCTCTGGCTGATGTGGCACCACCCAGTGGCCATGCTGGTGTTGCTGGCGCTGTTCGTGCTGCTGCTGTGCTGGCTGCTGCCCAAGCTGCTGCGTGGCCTGCGTGCCGTGCGGGAGCGGCTGCGCCGGATCAGGGGCGGCTTGTCCGGCGCGGGCTGACCACAACGCCCAAGCGAAGGCCTGATTGATCGGCTGCCCGTGCTCGTCATTCCCGCGGCTTGCCCGTTATTCCAGCGGTCTGCTCGTCATCCCAGCGAAAGCTGGGATCCAGTGCCTGTAAGCCACCGAACACAAAGGCACTGGATGACTCGCTGCGCTGGCCCCTTCGGGGCCGCCCTGCAGGCGCTCTACGCGCTTTGCGCTTGTCCAGCCTTCGCTGGGATGACGAGCGAAAATCACGGCATCCCTAAGGCTTCGCCGCCTTGCGCTCCCTGCGCTGCTGCTGCATCCATTGCTGGAATTCGGTGATGCGCGGTTCGTCGCGCAGCAGCACGGAGTGCGGGTCGATCGTCACCAGCGCGCCGGCCGGCACCGCGAGGCTGCCGTGGCCGTCGGCCATCGGCACGGTGTGCACCGCGTCGTCCACCTGCACGTCCACCGGCATCGGGAACGGCAGCTTGGCGGGCGCTTCCCAGCGCAGGTCCAGCGTGTCGCCGTGGCGCTGCGCGTCGAGTTTGGGCAGCGCGGCCTGGTACAGGTAGACCTTGAAGAACCAGTCGTAATCCTTGCCGGTCACCCGGTTCACGATGCGCATGTAGTCGGCGGTGCTGCGGTATTGCGGCACGAAGTTGCCGGGCTTCGGATCGGGGCGGCCGTACACCAGCTCGCGGATGCTGTCGTAGAACGCCTGGTCGCCGATCAGGTGATGCAGCGTCTGCAGCATCAGCGCGCCCTTGTTGTAGATGTCCTGGCCGGGGCCGCCGCGGCTGTCGTCGTACACCGCCTCCTCGGTACGCGGCTGGCCGGACACCACCGGGTGGCGGTTCGCGATCATCATGCGCAGGCGGTTGAGCCACGCGTAGTAGGCCGCGTCGCCGTTCAGATGGCGCGCGTACAGCGGCTGCATCAGGGTGGCGAAGCCCTCGTGCAGCCACATGTCGTCCCAGTTCGCGTTGGTCATCTGGTTGCCGAACCACTCGTGCGAGAACTCGTGCTGCAGCAGCCAGTCGAAGCCGTTGCCGTCCTGCGCGTAGTGGTTGCCGTAGGCGTTGATGGTCTGGTGTTCCATGCCCTCGTAGGGGGTTTCCACCACGCCCATCTTCTCGTCGCCCCAGGGGTAGGGGCCGATCTTCGCCTCGAAGAAATCCAGCATGCGCGGGAACTCGGCGAACAGCGCCCTGGCCTGCGCCTCCTCGCCGGGCAGATACCAGTAGTAGAGCGGGATCGTGTTGCCGTAGCGGCTGCGGTACTCGCCCTTGAGTTCCCGGTACGGCCCCACGTTGATCGACACGGCGTAGGTGGTGGGATGTTTCGCGCGCCAGTGGTAGGTGCGCGTGTCGCCTTGCTCGGTCACGCCCACGAACACGCCGTTGCCCGGCGCCACCAGCGGCTTGGGCACGGTGACGTAGAGGTCCAGCAGGTCCGGCTTGCCGTCGGGCTGGTCGACGCAGGGCCAGAACAGGTCGCAGCCTTCGCCTTCCACCGCGCTGCCCACCCAGGGCTGGCCGTCCTTCGTGTGGCTCCACACGAAGCCGCCGTCCCACGGCGCCTTCTTCGCCACGTGCGGCTTGCCGCCGTAGGTGATGGTGGCGCTGACCTTGCCGCCCTTGGCCACGGCGTGCGGCAGCTGGATGCGCAGGCGGCCGTCGGGATTGCTCCACGCGCCGGCGGGCAGCGCCTTGCCGTCCACGCCGACCGCGCTTACCGGCAGGTTGCGGTCGAGATCGAGCAGCAGCACGTCGGTGGGCGCGAGCGCGCTGAAGCTGAGCGTGGCCTTGCCGTCGATGCTCTGCGTATCCGGATGCACCGCGATGTGCAGCTCGGCGTGGTCGAAGTGCACGCGCTTCTGCTCGGCCGGCATCGGCGTGCCGGAATCCTTGGTCAGGGCGGTGAGTGCGGGTTGCGCGGGCGGCGTGGCGCCGGACTGGGCGAAGGCCGGGCCGGCGAGACCCAGGGCCAGGGTGAGGCTGAGCGCGAGCAGGTGAGGGCGCATGAGGATGTCCGCAGGGGTCAGTTCTCTACCATGCCAGCTTGCCGCCCGACGCGACATCGCCGGAAGTCATGCCCGGACCGGCGACGCCCGCCGTCCCGGCGCAGATCGGGATCCGTTGGCGGCACTCCCGTGAAAGCGGGCATGTCGTCTCAGGCCGGCCGCTTGCCGTAGCGCTGCTGCAGCAACGCGAACAGCGCGCGCACGCCCATCGCCTCGCCGCCACGCGGGCGACCCGGGCGGTCGGCGTCGTTCCATGCGTAGGTGTCCAGGTGCAGCCAGGGCAGGCCGTCCGGCACGAAGCGTTCCAGGTACAGCGCGGCGGTGATCGCGCCGGCATGGCGCGAGGGGCCGGCGTTCGCGAAGTCGGCGATGCCGGAATCGAGCATCTTGCGGTAGGGGCGCCACAACGGCAGCCGCCACAGCGGATCGGCCGTCGTCTTGCCCGCCGCCAGCGCGGCGTCGGCCAGCGCGTCGTCGTTGCCGAACAGCGCGGGGAGGTCGGGGCCGAGCGCCACGCGTGCGGCGCCGGTGAGCGTGGCGAAGTCCAGCATCAGTTCCGGCCGCTGCTCGGCGCCGTAGGCCAGCGCGTCGCACAGCACCAGCCGGCCTTCGGCGTCGGTGTTGTCGATCTCCACGCTGTGGCCGGCGCGGGTGACGACGACTTCGCCGGGGCGCAGCGCGTTGCCGCTCACCGCGTTCTCCACCGCAGGCACCAGCAGGGTGAGCCGCACCGGCAACTGCGCCTGCATCACCAGGCCGGCCAGCGCGATCGCGTGCGCGGCGCCGCCCATGTCCTTCTTCATCCAGCGCATGCCGTCGGCGGACTTGAGGTCCAGGCCGCCGGTGTCGAAGCACACGCCCTTGCCGACGATCACCAGCTTCGGATGTTCGGACTTGCCCCAGCTCAGCTCGACCAGCCGCGGTTCGCGATGGCTGGCGCGGCCCACGGCGTGGATGGTGGGGAAGTTCGCCTTCAGCAGCTCGTCGCCCACCCAGTCGCGCACCTTGGCCTTGTGCGCCTTGCCCAGGTGCTTGATCGCCTTGCCCAGTTGCTCGGGGCCCATGTCCTCGGTGGGCGTGTTGACCAGGTCGCGCACCAGCGCGGTGGCCGCGACCAGCGGCTGCACCGCGGCCAGCGTGGCGCCGTCCACCGCCAGCGTGGCCGGCGCGCGCGGCGCCTTGCGGTAGCGGGTGAACTGGTAGGCGCCCAGCGCCCAGCCCAGCGCGGCCTGCACCGGATCGAGCGGCGTGCCGCCGCCGGCGAGCTGGTAGACGCCTTCGGGCAAGCTCATCGGCAGCGCGGCCAGCGCGGCCAGCGGATCGGCCGCATCCACGCCCACCAGCACGTGCGCCAGCTTGCCTTGCGCGTCCGGGAGCAGGATCGCGCTGCCGGGCCTGGCGTCGAAGCCGTTCGCGTCCAGCCAGCGGCGCTGTGCGGCGTCCAGCTTCTTGCGGACGGCCGGCAGGTGGCGGGCGTCGGTGGCCTCGATGCCGACGAGGTGGCGCGGCGCGGACGAGCGATCGATCAGGGCGGACATGGTTTTCCTTCAGCGGACAGGACACGCAGGGTGCGCAAACATCAATCATGCGCCGAAGCCGCGGCAGGGTCACGCCGCGGCACGGTGCCTGGAAGCGGCTAGCGCGCGGTGGGCGCGGCTTCCAGCCAGTCGGCCAGTTCGCCCAGGTCGCGCAGTTCGAGTTCGGGCGGCGGCCCCAGCGCGGCAGGCCAGGCGTCGCCATGGCGGTTGATCCAGGCGGCGCGCAGCCCGGCGCGGCGTGCGCCGACCACGTCCAGCTCGGGATCGTCGCCCACGTGCAGCACCTCGCCCGGCGTCACGCCGAAGCGCGCCACGGCGGCGAGGAAGATGCGCGGATCGGGCTTGCCCACGCCCACGTCGCGCGCGCATACGTGGTGGGCGAAATGCGCCTGCACGCCGGTGCGCGCCAGGTCGGCGTTGCCGTTGGTGAGGCTGGCCAGCGGCCAGCACGCGGTGAGGCGTTCGAGCGCGGGCAGGCTGTCGGGCCAGGGCTGCACCGCGTTGCGCGCGGCGTAGTAGATCTCCCACAGCGCGTCCAGCGGCGCGTCGGCGATGCCGCAGGCGGCGAACGCGTGCTGCTGGGTGAGCCGGCGCTGGGTGGTGAAGTCGTGGGCGAGGTCGGGCCGCTCGGCGGCGACCCGGGCGCGCAGCTCGCGCATGGCCGTTATCGGCCACGCGCGAGCCACCTCGGGCCAGTGTTCGCGCAGGTAGTCGTCCACCGCCCGGTCCGCCTGGTCCAGGGCCGGCAGCACCGGCCACAAGGTGTCGTCCAGGTCGAGCGTGACGGCGCGGATCACGGCGTCAGTCGCGGCCGACCTGCAGCGACTGGCCGAGCTTGATGTTGTCGTTCTTGAGGCTGTTCCAGTCGCGCAGGTCGGTCACGCTCACGCCGTTCTTCTTCGCGATGCCGGACAAGGTGTCGCCCTTGACCACGACGTAGGACTTGCGCGCACCGGCGGCCGAGGCCTTCGCCGCGGCGTCGCGCTTGTCCATCGCGGCGCGCGCTTCCAGCGTGCGCTCCGAGGTCGGCGCCACGGCGGCGGCCGCGGCGTAGCTGGCGCCCGGCGCGGCGAGCGGCGGCTTGGCCGAGGAGTTGGTCGACTGGGCGTAGACCTTTTCGCGGCGCGCCTGGTCCATCGCCACCAGCCCGGCGCCGTCCGCGTACGGCAGCACGAAGTGGTCGCGCAGCACGCTCTTGGCCTTGTCGGTCTGCAGGAAGTCGATGAACGCCTGGGTCTGGGTCGCCTTCGGGCTGCTCGGGTTGGTCACCAGGAACAGCGGGATGTACAGCGGGTAGCTGCCGTCGGCGATGTTCGCCACGGTGGGCGCCACGCCGTCGATCGGGATCGTGCGCAGCTTGGGATTGCCGGCCACGTTGCTCAGCGTGGACAGGCCCAGGCCGTTCGGGTTCAGCGCGATGCCTTCCTCCAGCGCCTTGGTGTTGAGGTACAGGCGCGGCGCGGAGATCTGCTGGTCGCCGCGGCCGAACAGCAGCGTGCGCAGGCTGTATTCCACGCCGTCGTTGGGGCTGAACACCGAGTACAGGTCGATCGGCGCGTCGCGGCCGCCCACGTCCTTCCAGTTCGTGATCTTGCCGAAGTAGATCTCGTGCAGCTGGCGCAGGGTGAGGCTGCGCACCGGGTTGGCCGGATTGGTGATCATCGCCAGGCCGTCCCAGGCCACCGGGGTGAAGGTGAGGTGGCTGTCCTGGGCGCTGCCGTCGCCGGGGCGCGCGCTGCCGGCGATGTCGGCCGAACCGCTGGCCACCGCATCGATGCCGGAGGCGGTGTTGAACGGCTGCATCTCGATGCGGCCGTGGCCCTCCTTCTCCCACAGTTTGGCCATCTCGGTGACCACGCCATGGGCGGTGGTGACGTCGCCGCGCCAGATCAGCGCAGGCGACTTGCTGCTCTTGCTGCTGGTGGCCTTGTGGCGGGCGGGATGGGTGGCCTTGGCGTAGGCCGGCGCGACGAGGCAGGCGCCGAGCAGGAGGACGGACAACAGGCGGACAGCACGGACGGACATGATGATGGAGAACCCCGACTGGAAGTGGGTGACAGGAATGGATGACGCGAATGTGAGGCGGGCGACGCTTGATCCCGGCCGACGCACGGGGCGGATGATCGCAGGATATTCCATCGGTCTGAACAGAAAACATCAAGCCCGTTCATGCGCTTGTGCGACGTGGATGCGCCTGTACGGGTGCGTTGCGTCATGTCGTGCCGCGCAGGCGCCGGTGGCCGGGCGCGGCGCCGGGACGGGAAAGCGGCGCAAGGCCGCCTTCCCGTGCGCCGGTCACTGGATCAGCACGTAATGCGTGCCATCGGTATCGGCCACGATCAGCACCAGCTGGCGCGGCCGCACCCCGGCAAGCTGGTTCAGCATGCGCAGGTCGGTGATGCGCGCATTGCCCACGCCGATCACGATGTCGCCGGCCTTGAGACCGCCCGCGGCGGCGTGGCTGTTCGGCCGCACCGCGCTCACCGCCACGCCGTACATGCCCTGGCTGCGCTCGCTCTGGCCCAGTTCGCTGAACGTGACGCCGGCCAGGCGCGGATCGAGCTTGCCGCCGTCGACGCTGGCGATCTTCTCCGGGCGCAACTGGGCGCTGGCCACGCGCGGCTTGCCGTCGTGCAGCACGCCCAGCTTCACCGTGCTGCCCACCGGCAGCAGGCCCTCGGTGTTGCGCAGCTCGTTCACGTCGCGCAGCGGCTTGTCGTTGATCGAGGTGAGCACGTCGCCCGACTGCAGGCCGGCCTGTTCGGCCGGCGAGCCCGCGTTGACGCCGGTGACCACCACGCCCTTGTCCTGGCCGAGGTTCAGCAACTGCGCGATGCGCGGGGTGATGTCCTGCGTCTGCAGGCCCAGCGTGCCGCGCTGCACCTTGCCGTGCGCGATCAGCTGCTGCATCACCTCGGCGGCGAGGTTGCTGGGGATCGCGAAGCCGATGCCCACGTTGCCGCCCGAGGGCGAGAAGATCATGGTGTTGACGCCCACCAGCTGGCCGCGCAGGTTCACCAGCGCGCCGCCGGAGTTGCCTGGATTGATCGAGGCGTCGGTCTGGATGAAGTTCTGGTAGCCCGAGCCGCCCAGCCCGGAGCGGCCCAGCGCGGAGACGATGCCGGAGGTGACCGTCTCGCTCAGCCCGAACGGCTCGCCCACCGCCACCACGAAATCGCCCACGCGCAGCTTGGATGAATCGGCCAGCGGCAGCGCCTGCAGGTTCGGCGCGTTGATCTGCACCACCGCCACGTCGGTGTCGGGGTCGGTGCCCACCAGTCTGGCCTTGTAGCTGCGGCCGCCCTGCAGCGTCACCGTGATGTCGTCCGCGCCGCCCACCACGTGGTTGTTGGTGAGGATGTAGCCCTTGGCCGCGTCCACGATCACGCCCGAGCCCAGGCTCTGTTCCACCCGCTGGCGCGGCACCGCGGGCAGGCCGAAGAACTGGCGGAACACCGGGTCGTCGAAATACGGATTGCGCACCTGCACCCGGGTCTTGCTGGAGATGTTCACCACCGCCGGCGTGACGCGCTCCAGCATCGGCGCCAGCGAGGGCATCGCCTGGCCGTCCACGGCGGGAGGCATCGCGGCGCGGCCGGCGCCGGGCAGGGCGACCCCCAGCAGCAGCGCCAGCGCGCCGCCCAGCCAGTGCGTGAAACGCGGTTGGCGGGATGACATCGGACTCCTCCTTTTCGCATCGTGGTTGGCGCGCCTTCGACTGCCGCGGGCGTGCTGCGGTTCCCGTGCCACGGCCGTCATCCGACTGCGTGCTTGCGCCACTTTACATCGGGCCTTCCGGGGGGTAACTTGCAGCTTCGCCGCAACCACAACATCTTGTGTCCGCCCGCAGGCGTCTGGGCAAACACTGGTGGAGTGGATCGCCTTTCGGGGAAGGCCCGGCAGTCGGTCAGCAAGGCGTCGCCACGGCAGCCAGCCGGCGCGACGCCACGGCACGCGGCATGGACGAGACGAACACAGAACGGGCGCCAAGCCGCACCGGGAGGTCAGGAAGCCGATGAGCACAGCGCGTGCGCCAGCCACGGGTACGGAATTGCAACGCGACGCCGCCACGGCGATCCCGCTGCAGCCCGCCTCGCAGGACATCTGGGACAAGAAATACCGTCTGCGGACCAAGGCCGGCGAGCCGGTCGACGCCGACATCGACGGCACCTGGCAGCGCGTGGCACGCGCGCTGTCCGAAGTGGAAGCCACGCCCGAGTTGCGCGAACACTGGAACGAGCGTTTCCTGTGGGCGCTGCGCCGCGGCGCGATCCCGGCCGGCCGCATCACCTCCAACGCCGGCGCGCTGGAACACAAGCCTGCCACCTCCACGATCAACTGCACCGTGTCGGGCACCATCCACGACTCGATGGACGACATCCTCGAGAAGGTGCACGAGGCGGGCCTCACGCTGAAGGCCGGCTGCGGCATCGGCTACGAGTTCTCCACGCTGCGTCCGCGCGGCGCCTACGTGTCGGGCGCGGGCGCCTACACCTCCGGCCCGCTGTCCTTCATGGACATCTACGACAAGATGTGTTTCACCGTCTCGTCCGCCGGCGGCCGCCGCGGCGCGCAGATGGGCACGTTCGACGTCAGCCACCCGGACGTCAAGGAATTCATCCGCGCCAAGCGCGAGGACGGCCGCCTGCGCCAGTTCAACCTCTCGCTGCTGGTCACCGACGGCTTCATGCAGGCGGTGGAGCACGACCAGGACTGGCCGCTGGTGTTCCCGGTGCACGTCAAGGAGCGCAACGAGGTCGATCTCGACGACCCCGCCCAGGTCGTGTGGCGCGAATGGCCCACCCACCAGAACTACGTGGACCGCGCCGACGGCCTGGTCGCCTGCCGCATCTACGGCCACATCCGCGCGCGGCACCTGTGGGACATGATCATGGTCTCCACGTACGACTACGCGGAGCCCGGCTTCATCCTGATCGACAAGGTCAACGAGATGAACAACAACTGGTGGTGCGAGCACATCCGCGCCACCAACCCCTGCGTCACGGCTGACACCTGGGTGCAGACCGCTGAAGGCCCGCGCCAGGTGAGCGACCTGCTTGGTCGCGCGTTCCAGGCGCGTGTCGACGGGCGCGACCACGCCAGCGGCGCCGAGGGTTTCTTCCGCACCGCCACCAAGCCGGTACTGGCGCTGGCCACCGAGGAAGGCTATCGCCTGCGCCTCACCGACGATCACCGCGTGCGCCGGGTCACCCGCGCCACGCGCTGGAGCGTGGATACCGAGTGGTGCGCTGCCGGTGCGCTCAGGCCCGGAGACAAGCTGCTGCTCAACGACCATCGCGCCAACGCGCAGTGGGCGGGCGACCTCACCGCCGAACAGGGCTATCTGCTCGGCCTGCTGGTCGGCGACGGTACGCTCAAGCGCGACATGGCCATCCTGTCGGCATGGCCGCAGGCGGCTGCGGTCAACGGTGTCGGTGGCTGCGGTGCGCAGGCGCTGATGGCCGAGGCGCTGCGCTGCGCCGGGACGCTGCCGCATCGTGCGGACTTCGCCGGCTGGTCGGAAGTGGCGGGGCGCAACGAATTCCGTCTGAAGTCCGCCGCGCTGCGCGACCTCGCTTTCGGGCTGGGCATGGCGCCCGGCGACAAGGCGATCACGCCGATGCTGGAGCGGGCCTCCAGCGAGGCCTACCGTGGCTTCCTGCGCGGTTTCTTCGACGCCGACGGTTCCGTGCAGGGCAGCCAGGTCAAGGGCGTATCCGTGCGCCTGGCGCAGTCGGACCTGCCGCGGCTGGAGGCGGTGCAGCGCATGCTGCTGCGCTTGGGCATTCCTTCCCGCATCTACCGCGACCGTCGCGCCGCAGGCAGTTCGGTGCTCCCGGATGGCCACGGCGGCGAGCGTGCCTACGCCACCGCGGCGCAGCACGAACTGGTGATCGCCGGGGAGTCGCTGGCGCGCTATGCCGAGCTGGTCGGCTTCGCCGACAGCGACAAGGCGACGCGCCTCAAGGCTGCGCTGGGTGGCTATCGCCGCGCGCTGAACCGCGCCCGCTTCGTTGCCACCGTGGAAAGCCTCGCCGCCGATGGCACCGAGGATGTCTACGACGTGCAGGTGCCCGGCATCAACACGTTCGACGGCAACGGCCTGCACGCACACAACTGTGGCGAGCAGCCCTTGCCGCCCTACGGCTCCTGCCTGCTCGGCTCGATCAACCTCACCACCTTCGTGCGCGATCCGTTCGGGCCGAAGGCGCGCTTCGACTGGGACGAGTACCGCGAGGTGGTGAAGATCTTCACCCGCATGCTCGACAACGTGGTGGAGATCAACGGCCTGCCGCTGCAGCAGCAGCGCGACGAGATCATGGGCAAGCGTCGCCACGGCATGGGCTACCTGGGCCTCGGCTCCACCATCACCATGCTCAAGATGCGCTACGGCAGCGAGGACGCGGTGTCGTTCACCGAGGACGTCTCGCGCGAGATGGCCGTGGCCGGCTGGGAAGTGGCGCTGGACCTGGCGAAGGAGAAGGGCCCCGCGCCCATCCTCGCCAAGGACTACGCCGTCACCGGCGACATGCTGCGCCGTCGCCCGGAAATGGCGCAGGACGGCTGGAAGGCCGGCGACGCCATCCCCGGCCGCGTGCTGCACGCGAAGTACAGCCGCTACATGCAGCGCGTGGCCGAAGTGGCGCCGAACCTGGTGGCCGAGCTGGCCGAGACCGGCGCGCGCTTCACCCACCACAGCTCGATCGCGCCCACCGGCACCATCTCGCTGTCGCTCGCCAACAACGCCTCCAACGGCATCGAGCCCAGCTTCGCCCACCACTACTCGCGCAACGTCATCCGCGAGGGCCGCAAGACCAAGGAAAAGGTCGAGGTGTACAGCTTCGAGCTGCTCGCCTACCGCGCGCTCATCAACGCCAGCGCGATGCCGTTCGCCGACGACCCGCAGGCCAGGCTGCCGGACTACTTCGTCGCCGCCGACGACATCGGCCCGAAGCAGCACGTCGACATCCAGGCGGCCGCGCAGAAGTGGGTCGATTCGTCGATCTCCAAGACCGCGAACGTGCCCACCGACTACCCCTACGAAGACTTCAAGGACATCTACTTCTACGCCTACAAGCAGGGACTGAAAGGCTGCACCACCTTCCGCTTCAACCCCGCCGCCTTCCAGGGCGTGCTGGTGAAGGAGGCCGACCTTGCGAACACCCTCTACCACTTCGAACTGGAAGACGGTAGCGTTATCGAACTTCGAGGCAACGAAGAAGTGGAATACGACGGTGAACTGCACACCGCAGCCAACCTGTTCGATGCCTTGAAGGAAGGGTATTACGGCAAGTTCTGACCAATCACCGCCACGCCTGGATCATCTCCCGAGGGGAACACCCGCATGTCCATCGATACCGAAATCGAAGTGAAAGACGCTGTCACGCCGGACGCCCCCGCGGCACCGGTGATCGCCGCTCCCGTAGCCGCCGCGCCTGCGCCGGCCGCACCGGCTGCTGCGCCGAAGAAGGCCGCGAAGAAGAAGGCTGCGCCGAAGAAGAAGGCCGCCGCGAAGAAGGCTCCTGCCAAGAAGGCTGCCGCGAAGAAGGCGGTCAAGAAGGCTGCTGCCAAGAAAACCGCGAAGAAGGCCGTGAAGAAGGCCGTGAAGAAGGCCGCCGCCAAGAAGACGGCGAAGAAGGCCGTGAAGAAGGCAGCTGCCAAGAAGACGGCGAAGAAAGCCGTCAAGAAGGCCGCCCGCAAAGTCGTGAAGAAGGCCGCCGCCGCGAAGAAAGCGGTGAAGAAGGCCGCGAAGAAGGTTGCCGGCAAGGCGAAGAAAGTCGCCAGGAAGGCCGCAAAGAAGGTCAGCAGCAAGAAGACGGCGAAGAAAGCCGCTCCCAAGAAGACAGCCCGGAAGGCTGCCGTGAAGAAGGCCGCCAAGGCGGTCAAGAGGTCCACTGCCAGCAAGAAGGCGAGCGTCAAGTCGGCGAAGAAACCCGCCGCCCGGAAGGCCGCCCGCAAGAAGTAAGCACCGCCACGGCCGGCCCGGCCTCGCGCCGGGCCGGCCGTGTTTTCTCGACACCCCGAGCCTGGGGCTCGTCTTGAGGCTCGTCATCCCGGCGAAAGCCGGAGGAGCTTCACAACAGCGAAGCTGGTCATCCAGCGCCTCCGGAGCGCGGTGAAAGTCGCCCGCTCCCGGCCTCCGCCGGAACGACGAACCACCAGCCCGAAGCACCGCAAACTTTCCACGCGCCGCGCGCCGCCGTTCATCCAGGAAGACCATCCACCATGGCGATCAAGATCGAAAAGAAGATCAAGGGCTACAACGTCGTCAAGCCCGAGGCCAAGGCCGCGCCCGCCGCCGCACCCGAAAAGGCCAAGGCCGCCGAACCGCGCCAGGCCGAAGTCATCCAGATGCACGAGAGCCTGGAGCGCCCCGAGCAGCTCATCGGCTCCACCTTCAAGATCAAGTCGCCGCTGTTCGAGCACGCGCTGTACGTCACCATCAACGACATCGTGCTCAACGCCGGCACCCCGCACGAACAGCGCCGCCCCTTCGAGATCTTCATCAACTCGAAGAACATGGACCACTTCCAGTGGATCGTGGCGCTCACCCGCATCCTGTCCGCCGTGTTCCGCAAGGGCGGCGACGTCACCTTCATCGTGGAAGAACTGAAGGCCGTGTTCGACCCCCGCGGAGGCTACTTCAAGGCCGGCGGCGTCTACATGCCCAGCATCGTCGCCGAGATCGGCGGCGTGATCGAACAGCACATGAAGAACATCGGCCTCATCCACGATCCGGAGATGAGCGACAGCCAGCGCGCCCTGATCGCCGAAAAGCGCGCCGCCTACGAGGCGGCCGGCGCAAAAAAAAACTCTGAAGTGAGCCCGTCGTCCCCAGCGGGGGCAGGCGAGGGCGGCGACGCCGCCGAATCCAACGGCAGCTTCCCCCCCGGCGCCACGCTCTGCCACAAGTGCAACACCCAGGCGCTGGTGCTGATGGACGGGTGCCAGACTTGCCTCAACTGCGGATACAGCAAATGTTCCTGACACGAGCCAACCGGATACTTGTTGGCTGAGCATCTGGCTGGCGCTACAAGGCATACCCCCCCCCCCCCCCCCCCCCCCCCCCCCCCCCCCCCCCCCCCCCCGAAAACGGCCTGTATTCGGGGGTTTTATTTTTCATGGGTGCACGATTTATTCGCTCGAAAATTGTGACAAGTGCTGGCGTTATTGCTACCGCTTCTGTAGGGATGGGAGCAGTTCGATCACGCCAGACTTGGCGTGTGTTGAACAGTTCCGATAGGGCAACGACAGCACCCATCACGCGTCTCGGATCAAGCCGGCATACAGGCCTTCGATCGCGAAGTCCTCAGTGGGATCCACCTCGATCGGCAATAGCCAGGACTATTGGGTAGAAGGCAAATCACGCCGTCCTTCTCGAACAGCTTCTCGATGGTGAAACTGTCACCGGCAATACGCGCCACTACCAACTGGCCATGACGTGCGACCGGAGTTGTCTTGACTGCCACTAGGTCTCCATCGTGAATGCCTTCGCCAATTATCGAGCGCCCGACCACGCGCAAGAGATAGTCTGGTCGCGTCCGGAACAGGATGTAGCGGCAGCTCCAGAAGCAGTAGGCCTCTTCGATACGCCGACTGAGATGGCGGCGACGGCAAATGGCACCCACCTGGCCCATGAGACGTGGGGCGATCGAAACAGTGGGCAGGTCACCCCATGACGGTCACTCCTTTGCGGTAGACGAAGGTACAAAGATAGCAAAGACGCAGCTAGACCGCGTCAGGCTATACTCCGGCGGGATAGCCGGGCATGGCTCGGAGAAGCTGCCTAGAGAGCAATGGGTTGGGTTGTCGGCGGCATACAGTGCCCTCCGTGTGTAGCCGGACGTGCACGTCCGTATATTCAATAGTTAGGCCATCAACTCACGGTGGAATCGATCTTATGAGTTACATAGTCGCCTTCGTCAAATTTCAAGAGTCCGAAACGGAGTATCCGGTTGGGTGCTTCCGGGTTGACTTGAAGGTCGGTGATGAAGTTGTTGTGCGCCTCTCTGACGAACGTCTTAGGATGGCTACCGTTAAAGTCTTGCAGTATCTAAATTGGGACTGCAAATCGTACATCGAATGCAAAAGGTCTGAAGCGACTGAGGCGAATGATAGGGGTTTGGTTTTACCTGTTAAGTCACCTATCCATGTAGGCCTAGCGACCTACCATGCCCTCGGGCGCACTCTCGTTCAAGATGGCTGGATGCCGCTCGGGCATTACTCCAGTTCTTACAGAATCATTTATTTATATTCGAATGAAACACAGACTTCAGTAATTCTAATAAGGAAAAATGGTATCGATATTCAGCTCTTTCCGGATAGGCTGAATATCATACCGAAGCCTCAAAGTACTTTTGAGGTACCTCTCACTCAGGGCCGGCTAGTTAGACACTATTTGGCACATACAAAATTTAATTTGTTTGAAGGTATTTATAGGTTCGCAAGAGCATTCATGGAAAATTCCACGAACTACGACCGGTTCTTCACTCCAATTGGTTCAAAGGACAAGAGAACGTCAAAGCTAAAGACACTTAGCGAGCAACGGCGATGGGAAAGTCGTAGCGGTGAGGGAAACGAAATGGTAGACATCTATCATGCAATCTCAGGGGGCTCAGGCGGCCCCGCTTACCTCGGCGATGGCATGTGGCTTGACTCAAGCGGCGGCGTGCATGACTGGGGGCGTTAGTCAAAAAAATATGACCTAACAAATTATTCGATGCGGACGGCTACTCCGCCGCTCAATTCCGGCGTTAGACCGCACACCAGTAACGGGGTCAGGTTCAATTGCAGACGCCCGCTGGGCCGCCAGCGTGACGCCGGCGAGTTGGCGGAGTCGGTGTTTCAGGTCGCGGCGGTCGCGGGTGGCGGGCTGGGCTGCTGCCCGCGTACCAGCATGACGGGTACCGGGGCGATGCGCGCCACTTGCTCGGCATCGCTGCCGAGCAGCAGCCGGTCCACGCCGCGGCGGCCGTGGGTTCCCAGCACCACGAGGTCGCAGCCGCTGGCCTCGGCTTGCTGCGCAATGAGTTCCGACACGCGCTCGCCCTTGCTCTCCAGCCGGATCGTTTCGACCTGCGTACCGTTCCGGCGCAGTTCCGTCGCGGCTTCGTCCAGCAGGGCCTGGCCGGCCGCCAGGATTTGCGGGCGCACCTCCTGGATGTAGATCACGGGGCGCTCGAAGCCGAGGCCGTGCTTCATCTCCTCGACGACGTGGAGCAGCACGACGGTCGCGCCGCTCATGCCGGCCAGCCTGGCCGCATGGTCCAGCGCCAGGCGCGCCGTGGCGCTGCCGTCGAGTGGAACCAGGATGCGTGAATACATGTCGTGGTGTCCTCGGGTCATGAAACGGTGGAAGGGGATGCGTCCAGCAGATGCAGCGCGTCGCGCGCGGCGATCCACTCCTCGTTGGTCGGTTCGACGCCGACCAGGACGCGGCTTCGAGGCGAGGAAATGACGAAGGCGTCGGCGGCATTTGCCGCCTCGTCGAGTTGCACGCCGAGGAACGCCAGGTCGCGGCAGACCCGTTCGCGGACGAAGGCGTTGTGTTCCCCGACGCCGGCGGTGAAGAACAGCGCGTCGAGGCCGCCCAGCACGGCGGCGAGCGCGCCGATCTCGCGCACGATGCGCCGCACGTAGAACGCCAGGGCAAGGCGCGCACGCTCGCCGGGCTCGCCCTCGTCGTCCTCGTGCCGCACGATCACGCGGGGCTCGGACGAGATGCCCGACAGGCCCAGCAGGCCCGAGCGGTGATAGAGCAGTTGTCCGACCTCGTGCAGCGACAGTTTCTCGATCTCCATCAGGTACAGCACCGCGCCGGGATCGATCGAGCCGGTGCGGGTGCCCATCATCAGGCCGTCCAGCGCGGAAAACCCCATCGTGGTGGCCACGCTTTCCAGGCCCTGCATCGCGCACAGGCTGGCGCCGCTGCCCAGGTGGGCGACGATGGTGCGGCCCCGCGCGGCCCCGCCGTGCCGTTCGGCCAGGGCCAGCGCCATGTAGGCATAGGACAGGCCGTGGAAGCCGTATCGCCGCAGGCCCCGCTGCCAGGCGTCGTAAGGGAGCGGCAGGATCTTCTCGACCTCGGGGATGGTGTGATGGAAGCCCGTGTCGAAGCAGGCGACCTGCGGCAGGTCCGGCAGCTGCCGCAGCAGGATGTCGATCGCCTCGACCGCGAACGGCTGGTGCAGCGGCGCGAGCGGGATGTAGCCCTGCAGGTCGGCGAGCACCTGCGGGTCCACGCGCACCGGCTGGAAGTATCTGGTGCCGCCATGTACGACCCGGTGGGCGACGACGGCGATGCTGCGGCCGGCGAGCCGCGCGAGGACGCGCTCGCGGATCAGGCGCAGCGCGTCGCGGTAGGGATGCTGCGCGTCGAGGACGACGGGAAACGGCGCCACGCCGGTTTCGCCGAAGTCGGGCGCCGGGCCGCCGATGCCCTGCACCTTGCCGTTCCACAACGGCTCGCGCGCCCGCGGGACGGTGGCGGCGTCGAACGCAGCGAACTTGATGCTCGACGAGCCGCAGTTGAGCACCAGGATCACGGCGCCGCTCATGTCGTACCCATCCCGGCGCCGCAAGGCGACGGCGTGCCGTCGCCGTGCCGTCGTCCGCGGCGGCGACCGGCGCCTTCGATGCGGCGAAGCGTCCCGGCGCCGCAGGCCCGGCAAGCCGGGGAACGCATGCCGCCGGTGGCGGCCGTCGGGGCGTCTTTCCGGATGGATACGCGGTGGATGCCGGTCACGGCGGAGCATTCCGATAGTGGTGGGCCAACATCACGGCGATCGCGCAGGAGGCGATCCGCGAAACGAGGGGATCGGCACGGCTGGTGAGGACGATCGGCACCCTGGCCCCCAGCACGACGCCGGCGCTGGTCGCGTCGCCGAGGTAGATCAGCACCTTGGCCAGCATGTTGCCGCTCTCCAGGTCCGGCACCACCAGGATGTCGGCCTGCCCCGCGACGTCGGAGCGAATCCCCTTGGTGAGCGCCGCATCGAGCGAGACCGCATTGTCGATGGCCAGCGGACCGTCGAGCAGGCCGCCGCTGATCTGGCCGCGATCGGCCATCTTGCACAGCGCCGCGGCATCCAGCGTGGCGGGCATCGCGGGGCTCACGGTTTCGACGGCGGCGAGGATCGCGACCCTGGGCGTCTCGATGCCGATCACCCGGGCCAGGTCGATCGCATTGCGCACGATGTCGGCCTTCTGCTCCAGCGTCGGCGCGAGGTTGATCGCCGCGTCGGTGACGATGAAGGGGTGCGGGTAGCGCGGCGTCTGCAGCACGAAGCAATGGCTCACGCGGCGCTTGGTGCGCAGGCCCGATGCAGCCGACACCACGGCGGCCATCAGCTCGTCGGTGTGCAGGCTGCCCTTCATCAGGGCCTCCACCCGGCCGTCGCGCGCCAGCTCGACCGCGCGCTCCGCGGCCGCGTGGCTGTGCGGCACGTCCACGATGTCCACGCCGCCCAGGTCGATGCCGCCGGCCGCGGCGACCGCCTCCAGCCTGGCACGTGGCGCGACCAGCGTGGGCCGGATCAGGCCCGCATCGCGCGCATCGAGCGCGGCGGACAGGCTGGCGCCGTCGCAGGGGTGCACCACCGCGACCTGGATGGGCGCCAGCGTGACGGCATGCGCGATCAGTCGCTGCACGTCCTGGTTCATGGCGGGCGGGGAGTCGTTGCTGGCGGTCGCGGTCATCGGTCGGCCTTGCGTGGTGGACGGGGACGGCGTTCGGGTGCAGCGGGTGCGGCCTGCCTGCGGGATGGGCCGGCCGCCCCGGCATTGCGGCGCGCTGCCCCGGCCGGGCCGTCGCCGCCGCGGGACCGGCGCGGCGGTTTCCCGGTCGAGGGCACCGGGTCTGCGTCCTGCGCGCTGCCAGGCACGAACAGTTGCCGGATGCGCTGCAGTCGTTCCTGCTCCTCCGCGGTCAGCGCGTCGCCGCTGTCCAGCATGGCCTGGATCGCGGACAACGCTTGGCTGCGGCGGGCAGGGGACGTCGTCGCCAGCAGGGCGGGAATGGCGGCCACCGCCGCCTCGCCGTCCAGGCGCATCAGCAGCGACTGGGCCCGCACCATCCGGCGCAGGGCATCGGCTCCGGCCGCATCGAGCTTTGTTCCGATCAAGCGGGTGGCGCAATGGGACAGGCGATCGTCGATCTGGCCGCGGACATCCAGCACGTGGTACAGGGCGCGAATGCCGGCCTCGGCGAGGCCGCCCCGGTTCACGCTGTCGCGCACGCGGGACTGCCGCTCGGCCAGCCAGCGACGGTGCTCGGGGCTGTCGCCGGGGTGGGGCCGCGCGGGGCTGGCGGAATTCGAGGATTGCCCTGCCAGCGCGCGGGCCACGGGCGAACCGTAGATGGCCTTGAAGCTTTGGGCGTACAGGCGGTCGCGGGCATCGCGGTAGCCGTCGAGCAGATCGACGACGGCGTTGGACATGGCCTGCTGGGCATGCAGGAACGGGTTGTCCGCGGTGACCGGCCAGCGCTGCTTGCGCGCCTGTTCCGCGAGGGCGGCCACCCAGCCGGCCCACGGGTGCTGGTCGGACCACCATTCGTAGCCGATGCGCATCGGGTGCAGCTTCTGCAGCCACGCCGCGCTCCAGCCGGCGGAACAGGCCCGCACCCAGGGCTGCACGGTGTTGCGGTACAGCGCAAGGTTGATTTCGGAGATGCGCGCCGCCGCAGCGAAGCGGCGTTCCTCGTCGGCGTCGGGTCGCACGATCCCGCGAACTTCCTCCACGCTGCTGCGGCGTATCGTCATCAGGTAGGAAGGGGCGGCGGGCGTTGCGCCGGGGTGTTCCTCGTGGACGTCGTCGACCACCGCCCGGTAGATGCCGGCGGGCAGGCCGTCGATCAGGTCGATGTTGCTGGCCAGCTCCCGGTGTTCCTTGCGGCCCACGCTGGCGGAGACAAAGATGCCCAGGTGGCCGATGCTGTCGTGGGTGGCGAAGACGATGGTCTGGTCGTGGTCGACCACGTCGTCGTCGTCGCGGTACAGGTCGGTGATCCAGCCCAGCGCCTGGCCCGGGGGCGTGATGTTGTCGCCATATGAACAGAACACCACGATGGGCGAGCGGATGTTGCGCAAGTCGATGCTCGTGCCGTCGGAGGTCACCAGCTCCGCCGTGGCGAGCTTGTTGCCGATGAACAGGTTGTCGACGATGTACTGCATCTCGCCGCCTTCCAGGAACACGTGGCCGCCCCAGTACTTTTCGAACTCCAGGTAGCGCGGGCCCTCGGTGTCGACCTTGGCGTACACGTTGTACTGCTTGGACCACAAGGTGTTGGCCGGGTCGAGCCGTTCGAAGTTCTGCACCAGCCACGCGCCGTCGAAACGTCCGGCGCCGAGGTCGCTGGTCATCGCCGTCAGCCAGCTTCCGCCGGTCAGGCCGCCGGCGTAGCGCATGGGGTTGTCGCCGGCCCAGTACGACAGCGGCGCGCCGGCGAGGATGATGGGACCGAACAGTTCCGGCCACACCGCGGCGGTCATCAGCACCTGCCAGCCGGCCTGGCAGTTGCCGATCACCGTCGGCTTGCCGATGCTGTCCGGGTGCAGTTCGGCCACCTTGCGCACGAAGGCGGCCTCGGCGCGCATCACGTCCTCCACGGTCTGCCCGGGCACCGGATCGGGCAGGAAGCCCACGAAGTAGCACGGATGGCCGGCTTCGAGGGCGGCGCCGATCTCGCTGTCGGGCTTGAAGCCGCCGATGCCGGGGCCGTGCCCGGCGCGCGGATCGACCACCACGAAGGGGCGCCTGGCCGGATCGACCGCCTTGCCTGCCGGCGGCACGATCCGCGCCAGGCCATAGTTGACCGGGCGCGGCAGCTCCAGCCCCGACATCAGCAGTTCGGCTTCGAAGTGCAGCACGTTGGGCGCGCGTTCCAGCAGGTGCGCACGGTACTGGTTGCCGCGCTGGCGGCGCACGTCCGCATACAGCAGGCTGCGTTGCCAGGCGTCGATCAGGTAGTCGCTGGCCGCGCCGGCCAGCGACAGCGCATCGACCGGCTGGACCGGCGCCACGGAGGGCGTTGCGTTGCCGTTCTTGCTCATGACGGGTCTCCGGTGTGGATCGGCGTCCGCTGGCCACGGTCGCGCCCGGTCGGATGCGCCGGAAGGTCGGGCGCGTGGGCATGGAAGCCCCTGTCGGTCGTGCGCGTGGCGGTGCGGATCGCGGTGTCGTTCATGGGTTTGCCTGCCGGGCAGGGAAAGCGTCAATACATGTGCTGGCCGCCGTTCATCGCCACGTTGCTTCCGGTCATGAACGCGGCGGCGTCGCTGGCGATGAAGCGGATCAGGGCGGCGATTTCCTCCGGCTTGCCGAGGCGGCCGACCGGAATGCCGGCGGTCACCCTGGCGAGCGCGTCCGCCGGCATGGCGGAGACCATGGCAGTGTCGAGGTAGCCCGGTGACACCGTGTTGACGGTCACGCCCTTGCGCGCGACTTCCTGGGCCAGCGCCTTGGTGAAGCCGTGGATGCCGGCCTTGGCCGCGGAGTAGTTGGTCTGCCCGAACTGGCCCTTGCTGCCGTTGATCGACGAGATGTTGACGATGCGGCCCCAGCCGCGTTCGAGCATCCCGTCGATGAACGGCCTGGTGACGTTGAACATCGAATCCAGGTTGACCCGCAGCACCGCGTCCCAGTTGTCCTTGGTGAGCTTGCGGAAGGTGGCGTCGCGGGTGATGCCGGCGTTGTTGACCAGGATGTCCACGTGGTGGCCGTCGGCGGCGATGCGCTGGGCCATGCGCTCGCAGGAGGCGAAGTCGGCCACGTCGACAGCGTAGGAGGCGAAGTCGTAGCCGGCGGCCGCTTCCCGCGCCAGCCATGCCGTAGCGGCCTCGTCGTTGCGCGAGTAGGCGACCAGCACGGCATGCCCGGCATCGTGCAGGGCGCGCGCCGTGGCTTCGCCCAGGCCCCCCATGCCGCCGGTGACCAGTGCCGTGTGTCTGCGGGTGTCCAGGTTCACGCTGTCCTCGTCTTTGCCGTTGGCGGCGTCGTGGGGGGAGTGTGTGCGCGCATGCCCGTGCCGGGCCGCGCCTGCGGATAGGCCGTGGCCAGGGCCGGGAGCGTGGCCGGTGCCGGTAGCGGGGCGGCGGTGTCGGGCATGGCGGGGATTCTCGTGTGCGGGGACGGGCGTCAGGCCATCTGCGAGATCGCCTTGCGGAAGCGCGCCAGCGAGAACGCGAACAGCACGGAGCCGATCACGGCCAGCGCCAGAAACTGCGGCCAGACCACGTCGAAGCCCGCGCCGCGGAACAGGATCGCGCCGCCCAGGTTGACGAAGTGCGTGGTGGGCGCCGCCTGCATCATCGTCTGCACCGCCACCGGCATGCTCTCGAACGGCGTGCTGCCGCCGGACAGCATCTGCAGCGGCATCATGATCAGCACCATCAGCATGCCGAACTGCGGCATGTTGCGCGCGAGCGTGGCCATGAAGATGCCCAGCGAAGTGGTCGCGAACAGCACCAGCGCCGCGCCGGCGAAGAACAGCCACAGCGAGCCGGCCACCGGCACGTGCAGCGCCCAGCGCACCACCAGGTTCAGCGACAGCGCGGCTGCCGCCAGCACCACCAGGCCCATGGACCAGATCTTCGCCAGCATGATCTCCGCCGGTGTGACCGGCATCACCAGCAGATGCTCGATGGTGCCGTGCTCGCGCTCGCGGATGAGCGCGGCGCCGGCAAGAATGATAGATAACATGGCGATCTGGTTGATGATCTGCGTCAGGCCGCCGAACCAGCTCTTCTCCAGCGACGGATTGAAGCGGGCGCGCAACGCCAGGTCCACCGGCGGCGCGGTGCTGCCGCGATGGCGCTGGACGAACTCGTCGATCTCGCCCATCGCGATCTGCTGGATGTAGCCGCTGCCGATGAACGCCTGGGTCATGCGGGTGGCGTCGGTGTTGAGCTGGATCTCGGCCCGGCGCCCGGCCAGGACGTCGCGCTGGAAGTTGGGCGGAATGATCAGCGCGAAGGTGTAGTCGCCCGCGTCCATGCCCGGATCGACCTGCGACTGGTCGATCACGATCGGCGGGGTGAACTCCGGCGGATAGAACGCCGAGACGATACGCTGCGACAGCGGCGAGTGGTCTTCGTCGACGATCGCGATGGGCGCGTTGTTGAGCGTCTCGGGCATGGAATTGGCCGAGGAGTAGACCGCGAAGGTGAACACGTACAGGATCAGCACCAGCATCACCGGATCGCGGCGCAGGCTCCACAGTTCCTTGACGCCCAGCCGGTAGATGTTCGCCATCCTTCTGCGCAGCACGTCAGCGCTCCTGTTTCTTCAGCAACGCGATGGCCACGCCCAGGATCACCGGGACCGCCAGCAGCAGCGGCCAGAACGATGCCGACAGGTCGCCGAATCCGAGCGCCTTGTTGAAGACGCCGCGGCTGATGGTGAAGATGTGGCTGGCCGGGTAGATCTCGCCGATGACGCGTCCGCTGCCTTTCAGCGAAGACACCGGGTCGATCATGCCGCCGTACTGCATCGCCGGGATCAGCGTGCCGACCATGGCGAAGAACATCGCGGCGATCTGGCTGCGCGTCACCGCCGAGGCGAGCAGGCCCATGCCGGTGGAGATGACGCAGAACAGCAGCGACGCCGTGGCCAGGGCCAGGAAGCTTCCGGTGACCGGAACGCCGAACACGGTCACCGCCAGCAGCGTCATCAGCAGGAAGTTCAGCATCGCCAGCCCCACGTAGGGCAGTTGCTTGCCGAGCAGGAATTCGCTGCGCGTGACCGGGGTGACGTACAGGTTGATGATGGATCCCATCTCCTTCTCGCGCACCACGGCCAGGGCCGTGAGCATGGCCGGCAGCATCAGCAGCAGGATGGGGATCACGGCCGGCACCATCGCCGGCAGGCTCTTGACGTCGGGGTTGTAGCGGAAGCGGTTCTCCACCGACACGTTGCCGCCGGCCGCCGCGCCGTACCGCCGGCGGGCCTGCTCCGACAGCCAGTGCTGGTGCATGCCCTGCAGGTAGCCCTGCACGGTCTCGGCGCGCTGCGGCATGGCGCCGTCGAACCACGCGCCTATGGACACCGGCTTGCCGCGGGCCACGTCGCGGGCAAAGCCGGGCGGTATCTCCAGCGCCATGCTCAGCTCGCCGTTGCGCATGCGCCGGTCCAGGTCGTCGTAGCTGGTGATGGGGGCTTGTTCCAGGAAGTAGGCGGAGCCGGCGAGGTCGAGCTGGTAGCTGGTCGACAGTCCGGTCTGGTCGAGGTCGAACACGGCGTACTTCAGGTCGTTGACGTCGGTGCCGATGCCGAAGCCCATCACCACCATCAGGATCAGCGAGCCGCCCAGCGCCAGCGTGGCGCGTATCGGGTCGCGCCGCAGTTCCAGCGCCTCGCGCCAGGCGTAGCTCAACAGGCGCAGCAGGCTGAAGCGTTTGCGGGGATGGGGCGGGGCGGCGGGCCGGACCTCGGCCGCCGGGGATGCCGGCGCGTCGTCGTCGGGCGCCGCGCCGCCGCCCGCCTCGATCAGGTAGCCGATGAAGGCTTCCTCCAGATGCTTCGCGCCACGCTTTTCCACCAGCCGGGCGGGGGTGTCGCTGTCCAGCACCCTGCCCGCGTGCATCATCGACATGCGGTCGCAGCGCTCGGCCTCGTTCATGAAGTGGGTGGAGATGAAGATGGTGACCTTGTCGCGCCGCGACAGCTCCACCAGCAGGCGCCAGAACGCGTCGCGCGCCACCGGGTCGACGCCCGAGGTCGGCTCGTCCAGGATCAGCAGCTCGGGCTTGTGCACCATCGCCACCGCCAGCGACAGCCGCTGGCGGATGCCCAGCGGCAGCGACTCGGGCAGCTCGTCGATGGCCTTCTCCAGCCCGAAGCGTCCGACCATTTCATGCACGCGTGCGGGGATGTCCGCTTCGGGCACGTGGAACAGGCGCGCGTGCAGCACCAGGTTCTGCCGCACGGTCAGCTCGCTGTAGAGCGAGAACGCCTGCGACATGTAGCCGACGCGCCGGCGCGTATCCAGGTCGTGCGGATCGACCTCGTGGCCGAACAGCCAGGCGCGGCCCTCGCTGGCCGCCAGCAGGCCGGTCAGCATCTTCATGGTGGTGGACTTGCCGCAGCCGTTGGAGCCGAGGAAGCCGAAGATCTCGCCGCGGCGGATGCGGAAGCTCACGCTGTCCACCGCGACGAAGTCGCCGAAGCGCATGGTGAGATCCCTGGCCTCGATCGCGATGTCGTTCTCGTCGGCGTCCAGCGGCGGGATCGTCACCGGTGCGTGGCCGCGCTTCTTCTCCTCGGGCAGCAGCGCGACGAACGCGCTTTCCAGCGAGTCGCTGGCGGTGCGCGCCAGCAATTCGGCCGGCGTCCCGGTGGCCAGCACGCGGCCGTCGTCCATCGCCACCAGCCAGTCGAAACCCTGGGCCTCGTCCATGTAGGCGGTGGCCACGATCACGCTCATGCCGGGGCGGTCGCCGCGGATGCCGGCGATGAGCTCCCAGAACTGCGCGCGCGCCAGCGGATCGACGCCGGTGGTGGGTTCGTCCAGGATCAGCAGGTCGGGGTCGTGGATGAGCGCGCAGCACAGGCCCAGCTTCTGCTTCATGCCGCCCGAGAGCTTGCCCGCCGGGCGTCCCAGGAAGCTGTGCAGGCCGGTGGCGCGGGTCAGCTCGTCGATGCGGCGGCGACGCTCGCTCTCGCCGTGGCCGAACAGGCGCGCGAAGAACTGCAGGTTCTCCTCGACGGAGAGCGTCGGGTACAGGTTCTTGCCCAGGCCTTGCGGCATGTAGGCGATGCGCGGACACGCCGAGTTGCGGTGGCGCGGGCTGGCCATGTCGCCGCCCAGCACCTCGACCCTGCCTTCCTGCACGGCCCGCGCGCCCGACACCAGCGACAACAGGCTGGACTTGCCCACGCCGTCCGGGCCGATCAGGCCCACCATGCGGCCGGCGGGAACGTCCAGGTCGATGCCGGCCAGCGCCTGGACCTTGCCGTAGTGCAGCCGCACGCCTTGCAGGCGTACGGTTGGCGGCGCGGCGCGGTGCACGTCTATTTCCCGGCGTTCATGGTCAGCGACGCCGGCCACCTGGCTGCCGGATCGAGCTTGATCCATGCCTCGCCGGGAACGCCGGTCTTGACCTGGTCGAGGTGCTTGCGCAGCAACTCGGGCGCGATCCTGGCACGCACGCGGAACATCAGCTTCTGCCGTTCGCTGGCCGTTTCCACGGCCTTGGGCGTGAACTGGGCCTGGCTGGCGACGAACGATACCGTGGCGGGTATCACCACGCCGGGCGCGGCATCCAGCAGGATGCGCACCTCGCTGCCCAGGGCCACGCGCGCCGCCACGGTCTCCGGGATGAAGAAGGTCATGTAAACGTCGGAGAGATCGATCAGGTTCAGCACCCGGCCGCCGCCGCCCAGCACTTCGCCGGGCTGGGCGACGAGGAACTGCACGCGCCCGTCGCGCGGCGACTTCAGTTCGCTGTCGCGGACGTCCGCCTCGATGCGGTCGATGGTGGCTGCCGCGGCCTGGACCGAAGAGCGCGCGCCGACCACTTGCGCCTTGGCCGCGGCCACCGCCGCCAGCGCTGCGGTCACCTGCGCGCGGGTGGCGGTCAGCGCGGCCTCGGCGCCACGCGTGCGGGCGCGGTCGTCGTCGAGTTCCTGCCCCGACGCCGCCCCTTCGGACGCCAGCGTTTCCGAACGCGCCTGGCGCCGCCGGGCGGCATCCAGTTCGGCCTCCCGCTGGGCGACCTGGGCTCGCGTGGCGGCGACATCGCTCTCGCGCAGCAACACCTGGGCTTCGGCCGCCGTCGCGGCATGCTGCGCCTGGTCGCGGGCCGCCTGCGCCTCGGCGCGCTGGGCCTCCAGCGAGTCCAGCTGCATGCGCGCCACGGGCTGGCCGGCGGTGACGAAATCGCCCTCGCGCACCAGCACTTCCCGTATGCGCCCGGGCAGGCGGGTGGCCACGTCCACCTCGGTCGCCTCCAGCCGGCCGTTGCCATGCACGAATCCCTCGCCGGAATCCGCGCGGCGGTAGTGCGACCAGGCCCAGAAGGCGGCGACGGCGGCGATCGTGACGACGGCGGCAGGCAGGAGTTTCTTCTTCAGGGCGGGAGAGATGTTCATAGGCACGCCTTAACGGGGAGATGCGGAGACGGAACCTGGCGCCGCAGTGCTCCGGGGGCCGGATTGCGTTCCGCCGCCCAGCGCCGCGTACAGCGACACCTGGTTCGACAGCAGGGCGCGCCGGGCCTGGACCAGTTGCTGCTCGGCGCTCAGCAATTCGCGTTGCGCATCGAGCACCTCCAGGTACGCGACCGAGCCGTTGTCGTAGCGCAGCTGGGCCAGCCGCGCGCGCTCGCGGGCGGTAACCAGCGCCGTGCGTTGCAGGTCGCGTTGCTCGGTCAGCCAGCGGCGTGCGGACAAGGCGTCGGAAACCTCCCGGAACGCGGTCTGGATGCTCTTTTCGTACTCCGCCACGGCGATGTCGCGGCGAACCTCCGACAGCTCCAGGTTGGCCCGCCGCCGGCCGCCATCGAAGATCGGCAGCGATATCACCGGGGCGAACGACCAGGCCCGGCTGCCGGACGAGAACAGTCCGTCGAGTTCGGCGCTGGCCGTGCCCAGGCTGCCGGTCAGTGCGATGCGCGGAAAGAAGGCCGCGCGCGCCGCGCCGATGTCCGCGTGCGCCGCGATCAGGCGGTGTTCGGCGGCCACGATGTCGGGGCGGGCCGTCAGCAGTTCCGAGGGCAGGCCCGGCGCCAGCTCGGCCAGTTCCATGGTTTCGCCGAACGGGGCCGCCTCGGGCAGCGGGCCGGGATGGGCGCCGATGAGCAGGCCCAGCGCATGGACCTGCGTCGCGCGCGCCTGTTCCAGTTGCGCCAGCAGGGTCTGCGCCTGGTTCAGCAGCAACTGGACCTGCGTGAGATCCAGCTTGGAGATCGCTCCCACCTCGAAGCGACGGTTGAAGATGCGGGACGTTTGCTGCCGGGTCTCGACGGTGCGCCGGGCCAGCGCCAGGCGCTCGTCCACGTCGCGCACGCCCAGGTAAGCGTCGGCGACCTGGGCGATCAACGCCATGCGCGCCGCCCGACTGCCTGCCTGCGTGGCCAGCCACTGCTGCAATGCCGAGTCGTCGAGGTTGCGCACCCGCCCCCACAGGTCCAGTTCCCAGCTGCTCGCACCGACCTCGGCGCGGTACTCCGCGCTGGTGACCGGGCTTCCGCTCAGGTTGAGATCGCCCGGGACCCTGGCCCGGGTGCCCCGCACCCCCGCGTTGACCTGCGGGAACAGTTCGGCACGCTGGATCCGGTATGAAGCGCGGGCTTCCTCGACCCGCAGCAAGGCCACCCGCAAGTCCCGGTTGTTGTCCAGCGCGGTCTGGATCAACTGCTTCAACACGGGGTCGGTGAAATAGTCGTTCCATGCGAGGACCGGGGCGGCATGTCCCGACACGCCTTGCGCACTGTCCAGCCACGCGTCCGGCACGGGCAATCGTGGCGCCTCGTACCGCGGCGCCAGGGAAGCGCAGCCGGAGAGTGCCAAGAGGATGGAGGCGGCCAGGGCATGTCGCCACGGCAGGATGGAGTCCCGGGGCCGTGGCGCGGCAGCCGCCGTGCGGGCATCGGCATGCGGACCGTGCGAAGCACCCATGCTTCCCCACTCCGGGGGACAACGGACAGGCACATGACTCATGAAGGCGGAGCCCTGGGGAAATTGGCTGATCAAGCGCGTCAACGCCGTCCCGGTCATGCCGAAACAGATGCGCCGACTGCATAACGACCGATGAGTCGTTAGCATACATGCCAGCGACCAGCGGGTCGATGAATTTGGCCTTGGTATTCTCCCGAATTGTTCCTGCAGGCCATTCGTCATCGTCATGACTCGTTCCCGACGCTCAGCGACCACCAGGCGCGTCCGGCTGGCGCCGGAGGTACGTGCAGAAAAAATCCTCGATTCCGCGCTGGCCGAGTTCTCGCGGCACGGATTCGCCTCCACCAGGATCGAGGACATCGCGCGTGGCGCCGGATTGGCGAAGAGCGGTTTCTACGCCCACTTTCGCAGCAAGGAAGGGATCTTCGAAGCGCTGTTGACGCGGCATTTGGCCACAGGCGAGGCGGTTCCCTTCGGGGAAGGCGACAGCGCGGCGGACTTCGTCGACCGCTTCGTCGACTTCTGCTATTCGCGCCTGGCCGATCCCCGTCGACAAGCCACGCTGCGGCTGCTGCTGGTCGAAGCCCACCGGATTCCCGAACTGGTGCGCCAGTGGCGCCGGGAGGTCGCCGATCCGATGATGGAGGCGCAACTCGATGTGCTGCGGGCCGCGGTGGCGAGAGGGCAGCTGGCCCATGGCCTGCTACTCGACGATTTCCAGTTCGCCTACTCCCCGGCCCTGTACCGGGTGCTGCTGAGCGGGCCACCCGACGAGCGGGCGGCAACGACCGGCAAGGCCCTGGAGATCCACCGCGAACTGCATCGCCAGATGATGCTCGCGTTCCTGCGCGCCCCCGTGCAGCCAAAGGAGGCCTCTTGCGCAACCGATGGATCGTCGTCCTGATGGCGGGTTTCCTGTCCGCCTGTGGCGCGCTGCCGTCGCTCAAGGGGCGCAGCGTTTCCACCGCATGTCCCGCGGACGACGGCGCGGATACCCGCCTGGCCCGGGGGCTGCAGCCTGGGGTCGAGCAGCATCCCGGCCTCTCCGGCGTGGTGCCGCTGCCCGATGCGCTGGATGCCTTCGCCTCGCGCATGGCGCTGATCGCCGCCGCGCAGCGCACGATCGACGTCCAGTACTACATCTGGCGCGACGACATCACCGGCAACCTGTTGCTGCGCGCCTTGCGCGACGCCGCGGAACGGCAGGTGCGGGTGAGGCTGCTGCTGGACGACAACGGCACGACGGGGCTGGACGAAAAGCTCGCGCAGCTGAATGCGCGGCAGCACGTCGAGGTGCGCCTGTTCAATCCGTTTGCCCAGCGCCGCTTCAAGTCGTTGGGATTCCTGACCGACTTCAGGCGCCTGAACCGCCGCATGCACAACAAGTCGCTCACGGTCGACGGCCAGGTCACGGTGGTGGGCGGAAGAAACGTGGGCGACGAGTATTTCGGCGCCACCCGGGGCATCGCGTTTGCCGACCTCGACGTGCTGGTGGCCGGGGCGGTCGTCGGCGACGTCTCGAACGACTTCGATCGCTACTGGAACAGCGCATCGGCCTACCCGCTGGAAACGCTGGTGCGCCCGGGGCGCGCGGACCGGGCGGGGCACCCGCGGAAAGAGGACGCGACCGCGGCCGTCGATCCTCGGCTGGGGGCGTATCTGGAGGCCGTGGCGCAGTCCCGCTTCGTCGAGGACCTGATGGCCGGCACGCTGGACTTCCAGTGGGTGCCGGTGCGCATGGTCAGCGACGATCCTGCAAAGGCGCTGGGCCACGCGCCCCGGGAGACCCTGCTGTTGCCGCGGCTGGCGCAGATGCTGGGGCGCCCCGCGTCGTCGGTGGATCTGGTTTCCCCCTACTTCATACCCACGCGGCAGGGCGTGGAAGCGTTCGGCGCGCTCGCCGGTCAGGGCGTGAAGTTGCGCGTGCTCACGAATGCCATGGAGGCCACGGATGTGGTCGCCGTGCATGCCGGCTATGTGAAGTACCGCAAGCCCCTGCTCGAAAAGGGCGTCACCTTGTTCGAGCTGCGGCGGGAGGCTGGCCGGAAGCTGCCGAAGGAGAAGCACGGGCTGCTCGGAAGCTCCGGTTCCAGCCTGCATGCCAAGACCTTTGCCGTGGACGGCAAGCGTGTATTCGTCGGCTCGTTCAACTTCGACCCCCGCTCGGCCAGGTTGAACACGGAGCTGGGCTTCGTGATCGAGAGCGAGCGGATGGCGCAGGCGATGAGCAAGGCCTTCGATCTCGCCGTGCCCGACCACGCCTATCGGCTGGAGCTTTCGGAGCAGGGCAGGATCGTCTGGCTCGCGAACACGCCCGAAGGGTTGGAGCGCTGGACGAAAGAGCCGTCGTCGCCACTGTGGCGACGAGCGTACGTGAAGTTCCTGTCCCTGCTGCCGATCGAATCGCTGCTCTGAGGCGCCGGGGCATTCCTTCCGGCAAGCCTGGCCCTGCGACCGCGTTGCCGCTGCCGCATCTGCTTGCGATAGTGCGGAGGTGGGACGATGCCCCGGAGGCGCACATGCGCATATGCAAAGCATGGATTTCCGTTGCCGCCATCGCGGCCGTTGCCGCGCACCCCGCGACGCCCGCGTTCGCGCAGACCGGCGACCGGGCCGTGGAGGCTTCGCTGCTCGGCAGGCCCCAGGTGTCCTCGCGGCATCCCGACCTGTTCTATCGCGAGGCGGGCATCCGCACCTACAAGGATGGCGACAAGTCGCATGCGCAGTCCTTGCTGCTCAAGGCCGCGCGCTTCGCGGACAAGCCGGCGCAGGCCTTGCTGGCGGCCATGTACTGGAACGGCGATGGCGTGCCGCGCGATCGGGCGCGGGGCTATGCGTGGATGGATCTCGCGGCGGATCGCGGTTATCCCGATCTGCTGGCGAGCCGCGAGGCGTTCTGGCAACAACTGGACGCAGGCGAGCGCAGGCAGGCGCTGGCCGTGGGGCAGGAGATCCATGCGGAATACGGCGACGAAGCGGGGCTGCGCCGGCTGGACGGCGCGTTGCGCCGGGAGCGGCTCAACGTCATCGGCAGCCGTACCGGTTTCGGCGGCAACAGCACCGTGCGGCTGCGCAGCGGGGCTGGCCCCGCGCTGGGGCACGCACTCGACACCGGTCCGGCCGTGCTGGGCGGCACCCCCGTGCGCGGCGAACAGTTCTTTTCGCCTGCGCTCTGGTCCGCTGCGCCCTATGCCAGCTTGAAGGACGCCATATGGACCGACGCCGCCCGCGCCACCGGGACCGTGCGGGTGGGCGACTTGCAGGCCATGCCGGCTCCGGCGGCCTCAAGCGGAAAATAGGGGGGCAGGGAGCATCCGGAGTCCGCCGACGCATCGTCTCCGGATGCATGGGACTCGCTTCGTGCGCTGCCGGCTCGCGGCTGCCAGCCATGCGACAGCCGTCTGCGGGTATGCTTGCGTTTCGCCGTGGGCCGCTGCGGCCCGTGGCTTCCCCATGCCCCCACAACGGATAGTCCCCATGAACATCTCCCGCCTCCTGCCTGTCGCCGCACTGGTTGCTGCCGCCGGTCTTTCCCTCGCCCCCGTGACGCCGACCCGGGCGCAGACGGCCGCGCCGGCTGCCGGCAACCCGCTGGGCGGCAGCCCGGTGGCGGGCGTGTGCATGCTTTCGCGCGAGGCGGTGTTCGCGCAGTCCAAGGTGGGCCAGTCGGCCAGCGATCGCCTGAAGTCGCTGGCAACGCAGCAGCAGCAGTCGCTGGAAACCCAGCGCAAGCCGCTGGAAACCGAGGTGCAGGCGTTCCAGCAGAAGGCGTCCACGCTGACCGAGGCGCAGCGCCAGCAGCAGGGCCAGGCGTTGCAGCAGCGCATGCAGAGCTACCAGGAGCAGGTGAACCAGCTCGACGAGCGCATCCAGCTCACCCGCGGCAAGGTCATGCAGCAGATCGGCGAGCAGGCGCAGCCCCTGGTCGCCAGCAGCTACACCAGCCACCACTGCGGCCTGCTGCTGAACCGCGACGCCGTGCTGGGCGGCAACACCACCAACGACCTCACCGCCGATGTGGTCCGCGGCCTGGACGCCAAGCTCACCACGCTGAACTTCAGCCTCGAGCCCGCACCGGCGACGCCCGCGAAGTAATTCCGGAACGCATCGCTGCAGGTCGGGAGCGGCTGCCGCGCCATCGCGCGGCGGCCGTTTCCTTTTCCGGCGGGCCGATCGACGTGGCGCGGCGGGCGACGAGTCGCCGGGAGCAGACGGGGCTTCGTTGCCGATTTCCCGCGCGTGCGGCCACTCGCCCCCAGCCTCTTCCCCGCTCCTCGAAGCAGGGCCATCCCCGGCCCTGCTCCGCGTCCCGAAGGGGAGAGGGAGCGCGGCGCATGTTCGATCGAGGATGTGCATCGCGGGTGCTACAGTTCCCGCCTTGTCACGCATCGGGCAACCCACATGACCAGCAGCGCCTTCTATCCCATCGGCACACCCGGCACGCCGTGGGGGCCGGCCGAGGTGGCGGCGTGGCGCACGCTGCAGTCGCGCAAGCGCAGCCATGCGGACGAGGTGCTGGGTCGCATCGATGCGCTGCGCGGGCGCTTCGAGGTGGCGGAATACGGCCGGCTGGACTACGCGCCCGAGCAGTATCCGCTGCATGTGGTGAAGAACCGCGACTGGGACGAGGCGCTGCCCATCATGCTGGTGACCGGCGGCGTGCACGGCTACGAGACCAGCGGCGTGCACGGCGCGCTGCAGTTCCTTGAGCGCGACGCCGCGCGCTACGCGGGCCGCATCAACCTGCTGTGCGTGCCCTGCGTCAGCCCCTGGGGCTACGAGCGCATCCATCGCTGGAATCCCGACGCGCTGGACCCGAACCGCAACTTCCGCGAGCACAGCCCCGCGCAGGAATCGGCAGCGCTGTGGCGGCTGCTGTCGCCGCTGCGCGACCGCGCGCGCATGCACATCGACCTGCACGAGACCACCGACAGCGACGAGAGCGAGTTCCGCCCCGCGCTGGCGGCGCGCGACGGCAAGCCGTACGGGCCGGGCACCATTCCCGACGGCTTCTACCTCTGCGCGGACAGCGCGCGGCCGGAGCCGGCGTTCCAGCAGGCGGTGGTCGCGGCGGTGGCGCGGGTCACCCATATCGCGCCGGCCGATCCGGACGGCACCATCATCGGTTCGCCGGTGGTGGCGCACGGCGTGATCGAATACGACTGCCGCAAGCTGGGCCTGTGCGCCGGCATCACCGACGCGCACTACCGCACCACCACCGAGGTCTATCCCGACAGCCCGCGCGCCACGCCTGCGCAGTGCAACGACGCGCAGGCGGCGGCGGTGTGCGCGGCGATCGACCACGCACTGGCGCACGGCTAGAACGTGTGGCCGCGGACCCGGGATGGCGGTCGCCGCCGGCGGCGCAACCGGCGGATCGCAAGTCCGCACGGCGCCTGCCTGCGTGACTGTCGGCTGTTGGCAACCGCGGCAGGGGCGGCATAGGCTAGCCGTTCCCTTCCACGCGAGCCGCCATCCGACATGAAATTCCTGCTGATGGTCTACAGCGACGACGCCTTGCTGAACGCCCTGCCGCCCGGCGAGTTCGACACGCGCATGCACGCCTGCATCACGCACGCCGACGAATTGCGTGCCGAGGGGCGGCTGATCGACGCGCAGCAACTGGAGGCGCCGGCCACCGCGAAGGCGGTGCGCACCCGCCTCGGCCACACCACGGTGCTGGACGGCCCGTTCGCGGAAACCAAGGAATACCTCGCCGGCTTCAACCTCATCGAGGCCGAAAGCATGGAGGAGGCGGTGCGCATGGCCGCCGAGCTGCCGTGGGCGCAGACCGGCTGCATCGAGGTGCGGCCGCTGCGCGATTTCGACGCGGTGCGCCGGCGCGTGGGCGCTTGACGCAACGCGTCGGATGCCGTCGCCTCAGTGCGCGACGGTCTGCGACTCGACCACCATGTCCAGCACGTAGGCGGACGCCGAAGCATCGGCGGGCGGGTGTTTCATCGTGTAGCGCTTCACCCGCAGCACGTTGCGCACGCCGGGCTGGTGCGTGTAGCCCTCGATGTCCTGCTGCAGCGGACGCCAGTGGCCGGGCGTGCCGGTCTTCAGGCCGTTCGCGTCGTAATGCACGTCGCGCACGCTGAGGCACTGCCGGTTCCGCATCAGCGGGTGATGGCAGGGCACGGTCTGCGCCGCCACCTCGAGGAATTCGGTGACGCCCGGGCCGCCGTAGCGCGTTTCGGCCGTGGGCACGCCGGTGAAGTCCAGCGTGTCGCCGGCGGCGGTGCGCAACTGCAATTGCGGATGCGCGCCCTCGTGCGAGACGGCGATCGCGGGCCGGCCGCTCAGGGTCGCGCCGACCAGGCTGTCGAGCTGGTTCAGCGCGAGGTCGGGGCAGGCCATCATGGTGTGCATCATCGGGCCCACCACGAGGTGGCCGTTCTCGATGCGGTAGCTGCCGCCCATGCCGTTGCAGCTGTTGCGCACGTTGACACGGTTGCCGCCGAAGTCCAGCTGCAGCGGCTTGTCCGGACGCACGAACAGCGCCGCGATGCGCTGGCCGCCGTGGTCGCTGGCCTGCGTCAACCGCCAGTGGTAGCCGCCGAGCAGGGCGACGTCCGACTCCGCGGCAGTCGCTGCCGTGCTTCCCGACGGCGGCGCCTGGGTGCCGTGGGCGGGCGAGGCGGAAACGCAGACGGCAAGCGCGAGCGGGAGCAGCAACAGAGGGGAGCGCATGGTGTTCTCCGAGGGTCGCAGTGCCGTGAGCTTACGCCCCGTGCTGCGTCATGGCGATGTCGGCGGAGATGATTGCCACGGCATGCAGCGATGCCCACGTTGTCGGACAATGCCGCTACGGTCCGTGACAGGAAATCCTCGAGGCGCGCATGCTGAAGATGGTCGGTTTCGACGGCGACGACACGTTGTGGCGCAGCGAGGATTACTACCGCGACGCCAACGCCGGGTTCGCCGCCATCGTGGGCGCCTACGCCGACCTCGCCGACGAGGCGGTGCACGCGCGCATGCTGGCGACCGAGCGCAGCAACCTCGCGCTGTTCGGCTACGGCGCCAAGGGCATGGCGCTGTCGATGGTGGAAACCGCGATCACGCTCAGCGCGGGGCGCATCAGCGCGCAGGACATCCATCGCATCGTGGCGATCGGCAAGCGCGTGCTGCAGCATCCGGTGGAACTGCTGCCCGGCATCCGCGAGGCAGTGGCCGAGGTGGCCGCGCGGCATCCGGTGGTGCTGATCACCAAGGGCGACCTGTTCCACCAGGAGAAGAAGGTGGCGGAGTCGGGGCTGGCCGGGTTGTTCCGCCGCATCGAGATCGTCTCCGAGAAGGACGTCGCCACCTATCGCCGCCTGCTGGACGAGTTCGGCGTCGCCGCGGGCGAGTTCGCGATGGTGGGCAATTCGCTGCGCTCGGACATCGAGCCGGTGCTGCGCCTCGGCGGCTGGGGCGTGCACATGCCCTACCACGTGACCTGGGCGCACGAGCTGGAGAACGGCCTGGACGCCAGCCACGCGCCGCGCATGCGTGCGGTGGAAAACGCCGCGGGGATTCCCGCCGCGGTGGCGCAGCTGGACGCGCTGGCCGCGGCCTGCTGACGGCGCCGCGCCTGCTGCCGGACACCCGCGTCTGACCGGACCTTGCGTGTTCGGCGACGTCCCCGTGGATGCGTGGAGCGCGCGCTGACGGAAGCGGATGCGCGCCCGTTTCTCGTCGCCCGGGCCGTCCACGCCCAGGTTCGGATGCCCATCCGCGCGGCATGCGCAGCGGCCGTCGCGGCCGGTCGATGGTGCGTTCGAATTCCGGTCGACCAGACTGTTTGTGCGACGCGGAAGCTGCGACGCAACACGTTTCGTGGATTCTGGAAACCGCGTGTTTTCAACGAGATGGCCTTGCGCCGGAGAGTTTTCCGGGATGGCACGCGTCTTGCCCTCTCTCCGTAGACCGATGCGCATTCGCCATCGGGCGGATGCAACACGAACCCGGGGAGAACGAAATGACACTCGACCAACAAGATGACCGAGCGCCTGCGCAGGTCATGGGCATCGATGCCGGCGGCACGATGACCGACACCTTCTTCGTCCGTTCCGACGGCCGCTTCGTCGTCGGCAAGGCGCAGAGCAATCCGCAGGACGAATCGCTGGCCATCTACAACTCCTCGCAGGACGCATTGGCGCTGTGGGGCCGCGATGTCGACCAGGTCTATCCGGAACTGGTGACCTGCGTGTATTCGGGCACCGCGATGCTGAATCGCGTGGTGCAGCGCAAGGGCCTGGACGTCGGCCTGATCGTCAACAAGGGCTTGCCGATCTGGCAGTCGTTGTTGGTGAACATGTCGCCGGGGTTGATGCCGGGGTTGTTCTCCCAGTCGTTCTCGATCATGTACTTGATCGCGGCGCCCATCGTGCCGACGTGGATGATGATGCCGGTCGAGGTCAGGATGCAGTCGCCGACCGCGTTGTACAGCGTGAAGCACAGCTCGCCTTCCTGCTCGACGATCGGGCTGGCGGCGATCTTCTTGGCGGTTTCGCGCGCATGGACCAGGCCGCCGCGGATCTTCGAGAACAGCTTTTCGTAGCCGATCGGGTCGGCCTCGCGCAGCTCCAGCTTTTCCAGGCCGTTGTAGTGGCCGCTGTTGCGGGTGCGCTCGACCACCTCGCCGCGGTACTGCTTGAGCGACTTGCCGTTGCCCAGCAGGTCGGGCACGACGATTTCGGGACGTGACAGGATGTTCATGGGTCGGCTCCTTACTTGGCCTGGGTTTCTTGCAGGTGGAACAGACGGTGCGAATCCAGCCGCGTTTCGAAGCCGTCCGGCACGACGAAGGTGGTGGCGTCCGACTCGATGATGGCCGGGCCGACGATGTGGTTGCCCGGCTGCAGCAACTCCATCTTCCACAGCTGCGCATCGACCCAGCGCTTGTGGCGGTAGAACGGACGCGTGCCCAGGTGGGCTTCCTCGGGTGGCTTCGGGCCGCCGACCGGGTCTTCCGGCAGCACCGGTTTCTGCGTGGCGACCAGCCCGCGCATGATCGCGCCGGTCACCGAGAAGCCCAGTTCCGGCGAACGCGCCGAGCTGGCGTAGACGCGCTCGTAGGTCTGCTCGAACGCATCGGTGATCTTCTGCCAGTCGTCCGGGCTCTTCGCCGCGGAGATCGGCGAGACGATCTCGATGTCGTTGAGCTGGCCCATGTACTGCATGCGGTAGCCCGGCAGCAGGGTGATTTCCTCGGGCTTGAAGCCGTTGATGACGAACTCCTCGACCACCTTGTCGGCCAGTTCGGCCCAGGCGCTCTGGATCACCTTGCAGGCCTCGATCTTCTGCGCGTCGCTGCCGTGCTGCGGCACCGCGATGTCCACGCTCTTGTCGTAGCGGTATTCGAACTCGGCGCAGGCGCAGCCGAATGCGGAGAAGCCCGCGGCCCACGCCGGCACCACCACGTCCTTGAAGCCCAGGCCTTCGGTGTAGCCGTAGGTGTGCACCGGACCCGCGCCGCCGTAGCTGAAGCAGACGAAGTCGGCCGGGTTGTAGCCCTTGGCGCTGATGTTGGAACGCAGGTACTCGTGCAGCGACAGGTCCAGCAGTTCGATCACGCCGGCGGCGGCGTCCTCGACCGACAGGCCCAGCGGATCAGCGGCACCAGCGGCTCGTCGTAGCGGTGGGTGTTGAGGTGCAGGCGCTCTTCCAGCGCGTAGCCGAGATAGCTCTGGCAAGCCCGCCCCATGCTGTGGGTGTGCTCGAACGTGCATCCCTGCGACATCGCCACCATCGTGCCGATCTTCCACGAGGACCGGCTGATCGGCTGGGTCGGCGGCGTCACCCACGTGATCGACACCGGCGCGGTGACGCCCGGCTCGATGTCCACCGGCCAGGTGCAGCGCTTCGGCGACGGCTACCTGGTCACCTGCCGCAAGACCGGGGTCAACGACCAGCCGCTGAAGGACTGGCTGCACGAGTCGCAGCGTTCGGTGCGCACGCCGAAGTACTGGATCCTCGACGAGAAGACCCGCATCGCCGGCTGCCACATGGTCCGGCAGATGGTCGAGGAGGTGATCGCCGCCGAAGGCATCGAGGCCTACGAGAAGTTCGCCTTCGAGGTGATCGAGGAAGGCCGCCGCGGCCTGCAGAGCCGGATCAAGGCGATGACCATCCCCGGCACCTACCGCAAGGTCGCCTTCGTCGACGTGCCGTTCGCGCATGCCGACGTCAACACCTCGTCGGCGTTCGCGAAGATCGACTCGATCATGCATTCGCCGGTGGAGATGACCATACGCCGCGACGCGACCTGGAAGCTGGATTTCGAGGGCGCCTCGCGCTGGGGCTGGCACAGCTTCAACGCCCACCAGGTTGCCTTCACCAGCGGCCTGTGGGTGATGATGACCCAGACCCTGGTGCCGACCCAGCGAATCAACGACGGCGCCTACTTCGGCACCGAGTTCCGCCTGCCCAAGGGCACGTGGATGAACCCGGACGACCGCCGCACCGGCCACGCCTATGCCTGGCATTTCCTGGTGTCCGGCTGGAGCGCGTTGTGGCGCGGGTTGTCGCAGTCGTACTTCAGCCGCGGCTACCTGGAGGAAGTCAACGCCGGCAACGCCAACACCAGCAACTGGCTGCAGGGCGGCGGCATCAACCAGGACGGCGAAGTGCATGCGGTGAACAGCTTCGAGGCCAGTTCCTGCGGCACCGGCGCCGGCGCGATCAAGGACGGCCTGAACAACGCCGCGGCGATCTGGAACCCGGAAGGCGACATGGGCGACGCCGAGATCTGGGAGATGGCCGAGCCGCTGCTGTACCTGGGCCGCAACGTCAAGGCCAATTCCGGCGGCTACGGCAAGTTCCGCGGCGGCAACGGCTTCGAGTCGCTGCGCATGGTGTGGAAGGCCGAGGACTGGACCATGTTCTTCATGGGCAACGGCTACATGAACTCGGACTGGGGCCTGATGGGCGGCTATCCGCAACTGCTGGCCCCTGACACGCAGTGGCAGGTCTACCGCGAGTACTACTGCCCGCAGTGCGGCACCCAGCACGACGTGGAAGCGCCGACGCCCTGGTACCCGGTGATCCACGACTTCGAGCCCGACATCGAGGGCTTCTACCAGGAGTGGGTCGGCCTGCCGGTTCCCGCGCACGCGGATTGAGCGGCCCGGGGCGCGCCCGCCGCACGGGCGCGCCCCATCCGTCCGGTCCGATTCCCTTCCCGCCAACGCAGGCGACGACATGAAAGCACTGGTTTACCAAGGCCCCGGCGACAAGCAGTGGGTGAAACGGCCGCATCCCGCGGTCGCCGCGCCCACCGACGCGGTGGTGCGCATCGTCCACACCACGATCTGCGGCACCGACCTGCACATCCTCAAGGGCGACGTGCCCACCGTCGAGGCAGGCCGCATCCTCGGCCACGAAGGCGTGGGCATCGTCGAGGAGGTCGGCGGCGCGGTGGCCAACTTCAAGCCCGGCGACCACGTGCTGATCTCCTGCATCACCGCCTGCGGTCGCTGCAGCTACTGCAAGCGCCAGCTGTACGCGCATTGCAGGGAAGGCGGCTGGATCCTCGGCCACCGCATCGACGGCACCCAGGCCGAATACGTGCGCATCCCGCATGCCGACAACAGCCTGTATCCGGTGCCGGAAGGCGTCGACGAACAGGCGCTGGTGATGCTCAGCGACATCCTGCCGACCGGTTTCGAGATCGGCGTGCTGTCCGGCCAGGTCGGTCCCGGCGACACCGTCGCCATCGTCGGCGCCGGCCCGGTCGGCATGGCCACGCTGCTGACCGCGCGCTTCTATTCGCCGGCGCGGATCATCATGGTCGACGCGGACCCGGCACGGCTGGCGATGGCGCGCACCTTCGGCGCGACCGACACCATCGACGTGACCCGGGAGAATGCGGTCGAGCGCCTGCTCGCGCTGACCGACGGCGTCGGCGTGGACGTGGCGATCGAGGCGGTCGGCATTCCCGCCACCTTCGACGTCTGCCAGCAGGCGATCGCCCCGGGCGGACGCATCGCCAACGTCGGCGTGCACGGCAAGAGCGTGGAGCTGCACCTGGAACAACTGTGGATCCGCAACATCACCCTGACCACCGGCCTGGTCAGCACCAGCAGCACGCCGCTGCTGCTGCAGACCGTGCAGGCCGGCAGCGTCGATCCCGGCGCGCTGGTCACCCATCGCTTCGCCCTGGACGACATCCTCACCGCCTACGACGTGTTCGCCAACGCGGCGCGCGAGAAGGCGATGAAGGTATTGCTGTCGGCCCCCTGAAACGGCCTTGCGTCGGAGGACCCATGACTCGCCTGGTGCATATGGAAGGTGGCTTCGCCGCGACCCGGCTGGGCCGTTTCATCGACGACCACGGCTACCTGTCGCTGGAACACCTGCGCGACGAGGCGGCCGCCGATCCGGCGATGTTCTGGGAAGAAATGAGCGTGGCGGTGGGCCTGCAATGGGCGCGCCGGCCGGACCAGGTGCTCGACCTGTCCGACGGCAAGCCGTGGCCGGAGTGGTTCGTCGGCGGCCAGCTGGACCTGTACGACAACCTGGTCGGTCGCCACGCGCGCCGGCAGCCGGACAAGGCCGCCCTGCGCTGCGAGGACGGCGATGGCCGCGTGACCGTGCTGAGCTACGCGCAACTGGACGACCAGGCGCGCCGGCTGGCCGCCGGCGTGTCGCGGCTGGGCATCGGCGCAGGCGACCGCATCGCCCTGTGCCTGCCGATGTGCGCCGAGGCGGCGGTGCTGCTGCTGGCCGCGATGCGCATCGGCGCCATCGTCGTGCCGATGTTCTCCGGCTACGGCGTCGATGCGATGACCACCCGCCTGCTGGACGCCGAGGCGGCATTGCTGGTGTGCGGCGAACGTGCGCGGCGGCGCGGCGCGAGCATCGACACGCTGGCCCAGGCACGAGCGGCGGCGAGCGGCTGTCCCTCGATCCGCGGCATCGTGGTGGTGCGGGAGTCCGCCGAGCCGGCGGACCAGGACCGCGCCGTGCGCGTGCCGGAAATCGCCTGGTCGCAGTTGCTGGACGGACCCGCCGCCGATGCCGCGCAGGCGGCGCATGCGGCTTCCGCGCCGCTGCTGCTGATGTACACCTCGGGCACCACCGGACGGCCCAAGGGCGTCGTGCACACCCATGGCGGATTTCCGCTGAAGGCGGCCGCCGATCTGCTGATGGCCTTCGATTTCGGCGCCGACGACGTGCTCTGCTGGATCACCGACATGGGCTGGCTGATGGGGCCGTGGTCGATCTACGGCGCCTTGCAGCACGGCGCCACCGTGGTGCTGTTCGACGGCGCTCCGGACTACCCCGATGCCGGCCGGTTGTGGCGGCTGGTGCGCGACCACGGCGTCACCCACCTGGGCGTTTCGCCGACCCTGGTGCGCTTGCTGATGGCGGCCGGCGACGCCGCCCTGGACGCGGATGCGCTTGCCGGCCTGCGGGTGTTCGGCGCCACCGGCGAACCCTGGAACGACGCACCGTGGCACTGGCTGTACCGCAACGTCGGAGAGGGGAAGCGACCCATCGTCAACTATTCCGGCGGCACCGAGATCGGCGGCGGCATCCTGGCCAGCTTCCCGGGCCTGCCGCAGCGCGCCTGCGCGTTCCACGGGCCCATCCCCGGCATGGCCGTGGAGATCCACCAGGAACACGCCGGGCCGGGCGAGGCGATCGGCGAACTGGTGCTGAAGCAGCCGTTCCCCGGCATGACCCGGGGCTTCTGGCGCGACGACGCGCGTTACCTGGAGACGTACTGGTCGACGTACGAGGACACCTGGGTGCACGGCGACCTCGTCGAGATCGACGCGGACGGCTACTGGTACGTGCGCGGACGTTCCGACGACACCTTGAAGATCGCCGGCAAGCGGGTCGGCCCGGTCGAATACGAGTCGGTGCTGGTCGGCCACCCCGCGGTGCGCGAAGCGGTGGCGGTGGGCGTGCCGCATCCGTTGAAGGGCGAGACCGCGCTGTGCCTGGTGATCCTGGCCGAGGGCGCGGCCAGTTGGGCGTCGCTGCGCGCCGAGCTCGAGGCCAGCATCGTCGAGCAGCTCGGCAAACCCATGCGCCCCGGTGCGATCCTGGCGGTCGAGGACATCCCGCGCACGCGCAACGGCAAGATCCTGCGGCGGCTGGTGCGCAACGCCTGGCTGGACCGTCCCTGCGGCGACCTGTCGGCGCTGGAAAACCCGGAAGCCGTGGCCGTCCTGCGCACCCTGGGCCTCGCGGCGGCGCCGGGCTGACGCACGGATGTTGCAATGCACCTTGAGCACAGCGTCCGAAAGTCGGACGCTCGGTGTTCCGGCTGAATCCAGTCGCCTCCACGGCGGGCCGCAGGGTGAATCGCCCGATTTCCAGCCAGATGTTCTCTGACCCCCTGCACGAATCCGTGGTGATGGCGGCGTGGGAGCGTTTCCTGGCGGGCGGGGATTCCAGCGAAGCCTTGCGCGATGCGGTCGATGGCTCATGGCAGCGTTGCCAGCTGGGCCAGGTCGATCCGGCCCAGAGCAGCGGACCGCCGCCGATCTCGGAAAGCTCCCTGTACCTGTTGCACCAGGCGCACGGCGAACTGCTGGACCTCAGCTCGCCGGTGATGGCCCACGCGCGCGACTTCCTTTCCGAAACCGGCACGATGATGGCCCTGGCCGATCCGCGCGGCACCATCCTCTCGATCGAGGGCGACCGGCACACCATCGACGATGGACAGAGCATTCACCTGATGCCCGGCGGCGCGTGGAGCGAGCTGGTCATCGGCACCAACGCGATCGGTACCGCGCTGGAACTCGGCCAGCCGGTGCAGATCCATTCGGCCGAGCACTATTGCGAAGGCATCAAGCGCTGGACCTGCTCGGCCACGGTGATCCGCCACCCGCTGGACGACGAGATCCTCGGCGTGGTCGACGTGTCCGGCCTGTCGCAGACCTTCAGCCGGCACACCCTGGGCCTGGTGGTCACCACCGCCAGCCGCATCGAGAACCGCCTGGCGGCGCGCGAGATGGAACTGCGCTATCGCCTGCTGGAAGCCACGATGGCGCGGCTGTCGGCTTCCGGCCACGACGGCATGATCCTGTTCGACCGTCGCGGCCATCCGATCAAGGCGAACGGGGTGGCGCAGTCGACGCTGATGCAGCGCGGCGGTCCGTTCGACCTGTCGCGTCCGCGCCGCCTGCAGGCGCTGGCGCTGGCCCCGCAGTCGCCGCACGCGCCGGTCGGCCTGCCGGAATGGATACGTCCCGACTGGCTGCACCCGGTCACCGACGGCGGCGAACGCATCGGCACCCTGCTGGTGTTGCCCGGCGTGCAGCGCGCGTCCCGGCCCCAGGTCGCGGCCGACGACGATGCGGCGCCCGCCGCGCGCGGCGACGCGGTCGCGTTCGCCCATCTCGCCGGCACGTCGCCGGCGCTGCGCGACGTGGTGGGCAAGGCCACGCAACTGGCGCGCTCCAAGGTCGCGGTGCTGCTGATGGGCGAAACCGGCGTGGGCAAGGAAGAATTCGCCCAGGGCATCCATCGCGCCAGCGACCGCCGCGACGGCCCGTTCATCGCCGTCAATTGCGGCGGCCTGTCGCGCGACCTGCTGGCCAGCGAACTGTTCGGTTACGCCGAGGGAGCCTTCACCGGCGCGCGCCGCGGCGGCCACGCCGGCAAGATCGAAGCGGCCAACGGCGGCACGCTGTTCCTGGACGAGATCGGCGAGATGTCGCCGGACCTGCAGCCGCACCTGTTGCGGGTGCTGGAGCAGGGCGAGATCCAGCGGCTGGGCGAAAACCGCGCACGCAAGATCGACTTCCGCCTGGTCACCGCCACCCATCGCGACCTGCGCCGCGAAGTGGCCGCAGGCAACTTCCGCATGGACCTGTTCTACCGGATCGCGGTCACCAGCATCCAGGTGCCGGCGCTGCGCGAACGTCCGTCCGACATCCGCGAACTGGTCGCGCATTTCCTGTCGCACTTCGCCGCCGAGCACGGCCTGCCGCCGCACGTCATCGACGAGCCGGCGATGGCCTGCCTCGAAGCCTACGCGTGGCCGGGCAACGTGCGCGAATTGCGCAACGTGATCGAATCGATGCTGCTGATGGCGGACGCGCCGTCGATCGGCGTGCGGGCGTTGCCGGTGGAAATCCGCGAGGGCATCGGCTTCGAGGTGCCGCCGTCCACCTGCGCGCTGCCGCGCAGCGGCCTGCGCATCGACCATGCCGAGCGCGACGTCATCGTCGACACCTTGCGCACCGCGCGCGGCAACCTGACCAGGGCGGCGAACCTGCTCGGCATCGCCAAGAGCACGCTGTATGCGAAGCTGGAAAAGTACCGCCTGCACGAGGAAGTCTCCAGCGCCCGCAGCCAGGAAGACTTCGCGCCGTCGTCATCCCCGCATCTGAAGTAGGGCATGCGGGGCAAGCGAAAGCCGAGGCGGCTCGTTGCCTGCCGCGAATGCGGCATCGCCGGTGCGGGCGCCCTTGCCGGCCCGTCCGGGCGGTCGCATGCCACCGGACTGGACGCGGCTTCATGACGGGGTCGCGCCTGGTGCTGGACACCAACGTCTGCCTGGACCTGTTCGTGTTCGGCGACGCGCAGTGCGCGCTGCTGCGCGAGGCGCTGCGCACGGGCGCGGCGGAAGCGGTGACGGACGAGGCCTGCCGCGCCGAATGGCTGGCGGTGCTGGCCTATCCGCAACTGGCGCTGGATGCGGCGCGGCGCATCGCGGCCGCGGCCGCGTTCGACGCGCAGATGCGGACATGGCCTGCGGCGGAGCGCCGGGCGGCTGCACCGCGCCTGCCGCGCTGCGCCGATCCTGACGACCAGAAATTCCTGGAACTGGCGCAGGCGAGCGGGGCGCAGTGGCTGCTCAGCCGCGACCGTGAACTGCTGAAGCTCACGCGGCGCACCGCGCGCGAGCACGGCTTCGGCATCCTCACGCCGCAGGCATGGACGCTGGCTCAGGCCGGATCGGCGCCCGCGTCGTCGGCGAAGCCGGTGTAGCCCTCGGGGAACACCGGCGTGCCGTCTTCCTCCAGCGCCAGCACCGCGGCGAGCGCGTCGCTGGCGGCGCGCTCGGCCAGGTCCTGGTGGCGGAAGCTGCGGTTCTCGCAGATCGCGTAGTACACCGGGAAGCCGTGGCCGTGCGGCACCACCGCCAGCCACGCCGTGTAGCGCGAGCCTTCGAGGCTGGCGCCGGAGCGCACGGTGTAATCCGGGAATTCGCGTTCGGCCATCGTTGTCGTCCGCAGGAATCGGGCAAGGGGCGGACAGTGTACGCGTTGCGTCGACAAGGGTTGTGCCAGCGTGGCGCCGCCGTCGTCGTTCGAGAGTGCGTCATGCCCGTGCCGTATCGCATCGATTGCCCGTATTGCGGCGAGTCCATCGAACTGCTGCTGGACGAGTCGGTGGAGTACCAGCGCTGCATCGAGGACTGCAGCGTGTGCTGCCGTCCCATGGCGCTGGCGGTGGCGTTCGACGCGGGCGGCGCGCCGCGGGTGTGCGCCACGCGCGAAGACGAGGCCTGAGCCGGTTCAGCCGTCCAGGTGGACCAGCGCGATGCCCTGCGCCGCCAGTGCGGCGCGCGTGGGCTCGTCGCCGGCCGGCGTCACCGGTCGGCTCAGCTCCCACAGCAGGCCGGCACGGAAGCCCGCGGCCACCGCGTCCTGCGCGGTCCACAGCACGCAGACGTCGCGCGCCAGCCCGCACACCAGCACTTCCTCCACGCCGCGTTCGCGCAGCCAGCCGGCCAGGCCGGTGGCGGGACGCGCGCCGTGGCGGTCGTGGTTCTCGCGGAAGCCGCTGTAGGAATCGACGTGCGGGTCGCTGCCCTTGCGCAGGATCAGGTCCGCCGCCGACCAGTCGATCCCGGGGTGCAGCGCCGCGCCCGGCGTGCCCTGCACGCAGTGGTCGGGCCACAGCGTCTGCGGCTGGCCGTACAGCGCGATCTGCTGGAACGGCTGGGTGCCCGGATGCGAACTGGCGAACGAGACGTGGCCCGCGGGATGCCAGTCCTGCGTGGCCGCCACGTGGCGGAAGCGGCGCGTGCGCAGCAGGCGGTCGATGCCTGCCACGATGGCGTCGCCTTCGTGGCAGGCCAGCGCGCCGCCCGGCATGAAGTCCGGCTGCATGTCGACCACCAGCAGGGCGGTGCGTTCACTGGTGGCGAAAGACATGGCGTGCCCGCGCGGTGGAGGAACACCAGTCTAGCGCGCAGGCATAATGCAGCAGGCACAGGCTGGAACAGGGCGCGATGAACTACGACCAATCATGGATGGGGTATGGCTGGACCGGCGGCATGGAGGCCGGCGCGATCGGCCTGGCGGCCGGCTTCGTGCTGTACCTGCTGTTCCACTGGCTGGGCCGGCGCAACGGCTGGAGCGATGCGCGGCGGATGGGCTGGGCGTATGTCCTCGCGCTGCTGCTCACCGCGCGCATGGACTTGTGGAACCTGTTCTATTTCAACTACGCGCGGCTGCAGTCGCTGCAACTGCTCAGGGCCAAGCTGGCGGAAGTGCACGATCCCGACGGCATCGGCACCCGCGTGCTGTGCGAACTGCTGGGCGCCGCGCTGGGCGTGTTGCTGGCGTGGCTGCTGTGCGGCGCGCACTGGCGTCGCGGCGACGCGTAGCGGCTGCTACAGCACCGGGTCGAACAGGCGCGCCACGTGCATCGCCACCCGGCGCAGGTAGGAGGCGTCGAGGTATTCGCTGGCGTGCACCTCGCGGGACAGCGCGAAGTCGGCTTCGAGCATGCGTTCCACTTCGGCCGCGAACTCGCGGTCCAGCACCAGCGCGCTGGCCTCGAAGTTCAGCCGGAACGACCGCGGGTCCAGGTTGATGCTGCCCACCGCGGCGCAGTCGTCGTCCACCAGCACCACCTTCTGGTGCATGAAGCCGGGCTGGTAGCGGAACACGCGCACGCCGTAGCGCAGCGTGTAGTGCGCGTGCAGCTTGGAGGAGAGGTACACGGTGTGGTGGTCGGCCCGGGCCGGGATCAGCACGCGCACGTCCACGCCGCGCATCGCGGCCAGCAGCAGCGCCGCGCGGGTGGAGTGGTCGGGCACGAAGTAGGGCGTGGTCAGCCAGACCCGCCGGCGCGCCGCGTTGATCGCGGCGGTGACGAACAGCGAGCCGGTTTCCTGGCGGTCGGCCGGCCCGCTCGCCACCACCAGCACGCGCGCGCTGCCGTCGGCGGGCGGCGCCGGATGCAGCGGCGGCGGCGCGCCGGTGATCCACTCCCAGTCGTCGGCGAACAGCCGCTGCAGGTCGGCGGCGGCGGGGCCGCGCAGTTCCATGTGGGTGTCGCGCCACGGTGCCAGCGGCGGCTTCAGGCCCAGGTATTCGTCGCCCACGTTGAGGCCGCCCACGAACGCGCGCTCGCCGTCCACCACCACGATCTTGCGGTGGTTGCGGAAGTTGAGCTGGAAGCGGTTGCGCCAGCGGTTGGTGGCGAACGGGTTGATCTCCACGCCGCCCGCGCGCAGCGTCTCCACGTAGCGGCGCGGCAGGTCGTAGCTGCCCACGCCGTCGTACAGCACGCACACGCGCACGCCGGCGGCCGCGCGGTCCAGCAGCGCCTGCTGCATGCGCCGGCCCAGGTCGTCGTCGTGGAAGATGAAGAACTGCACCAGCAGCGTGTGCCGCGCCTCGGCGATCGCCGCGAAGATCGCCTCGAACGTGGCGTCGCCGTCGATCAGCAGGCGCAGCCGGTGGCCGGCGCGGAACGGCCGCCCCTGCATCGCCACCAGCGCGAGGAAGCGGCCTTCGCTGTCGTCGGGGTTGGGCGCGAAGCGCCCGCGCGGCGCGGTGCTGCGATGCCGCTTTAGATAGCCGCGGAAGCGGCTGCCGCCCAGGAACAGGTAGGGCACCAGGGTCAGCGTGGGTAGCAGCAGCAGGCCCAGCACCCAGCCGATAGCGCCCTGCGGCGTGCGGGTGTGCATCAGCGCGTGCAGCGCGGCGATCACGCCCAGCACCTCCACCAGCAGGAGAACGGCACCGACGATGTTCAGGGTCATGGAGTCCTCGGGCGTGGGGCTCGGCAGCGGGCTCCGCCTATCCGGCCAGCAACTGCCTGGCCACGACGCGGGCCTGCTGGCGGATTTCCGGCATTGCGGTGCATTCCCAGAGCGTACCGCGCAACAGGCTGCCGATGGCGAACAGCCGCGGCCACGCGCCGCCCGCGTGCAGCAGGCGTCCCTGCGGCGTGGCCCGGCAGCCCAGCCCCAGCGGGTCGGGCAGCACGTGGCGGTTGACCACCAGCTGGCGCATCAGCGGGTGCGGCGTGTTCGCCACGTCGAAATCCATGCCTGTCGCCTGCACCGCCAGTCCCGCGTGCAGCGCGTGCAGCGGGCCGCCGCCGTGCGGGCACAGTTCCAGGCGCAGGCCGTCGCCGTCGACCGCGATGGCCTGCACGTGGCCGCGCACGCGCTGCAGGCGGCCTTCGCGTTCCAGTGCGGCGAGGGCGGCATGCTGCGGCGGCGGCATGCGGTGGCGCACGCGTTCCCAGGCCCAGCGGGCGTGGCGCAGGAAGCGGCTGCGCTGTTCCAGCGGCAGCGCGGCCCACAGCGCGGCGACGTGCGGGCGCAGGCTGTCGACCGCGCTGCGCCAGTCGTCTTCCTGCGCGATCGCCTCGCGCAGCAGTTGCACCCAGCGGCGGATCTCGGGCGCGTCGCGCATCGCCTCGACCAGCTCCGCGCCGTCGCCGCTGGGCACCGCGGTGGCGCGCAGGTGCGGCTCGGGCAGCAGGCCGTGGCGCGAGATCGCGGTGAAGCGGGTGGCGGGCCAGCGCGCGGCGAGTTCCAGCAGCACGTCGGCGGCGGTGAGCCCCAGGCCGATCACCACGACGCGGGCGGGCGCCTCGGCGGGCGGCGCCGCCAGCAGCGGCCAGGGATCGACCACGTAGCGGCCGCTGGCCAGCGCCCCGGCGCCGACGCAGGGCAGCGGTTGCGGCGGCATCGCGCCCAGCGCCAGCACGGCGGCGTCCACCCGGCTGCTGTCCTCGCCGCGGAACACGGTGACGCCGTCGTTCTCGGGCACCACCGCGTCGGCGGCGAACGGCACCAGCCGCAGGTCGTGACCGCGCATCTTGCCCAGCGCCGTCGCCCGCGCCACTTCGGCTTCGAGGTAGTCGCCGTAGCGCCGGCGCGGCAGGAAGTCGGTGCCGGCGACGGACGGGTCGTCCTTTTGCGCGAAATCCAGGAAGCCCTGCGGCTTGCCGGCGAACATGCTCATCGAGGCGGCGCGCACGTTGAGCAGGTGGCGGTCGGAGCGGGTGGCGTAGGCCACGCCGCGTGCGGGCACGCCATTGCCGGTGTACCAGTCCAGGCGCAGCGGTTGCGGCGGCTGGCTCTCCAGCAATTCGCCGAGCAGCGCGGCGGCGGCGGCGCCGCCGCCGATGATGGCGACACGTCGATGCATGCGTGGCTCCCGGGTGGAAGGTCAGCGTGCCAGCGGGCCGACGAACGCGCCGCGCGGCGCCTGTGCGATCCATGCCGGCACATCCTCGCATGGATCGCCGATGCGCTGGTCGGGGAATTCGCCGCCATAGACGTGCAGCGTGTAGACCGTGTCGTGCCGCGACAGGTTGCGGCAGCGGTGCGCCCGCGTCGCGTCGCGCTCGAACCAGCCGGCGTCGCCCGGGCCCAGCCAGTCGCGGGTCAGCGCGGTGAGTTCGCCGTTGTGCGGATCGCGCCGGTAGGACTGCCATTCCAGCGCGCCGTGCAGCGGCACTTCCAGCCCCCAGCGGTCGGCGTGGAAAAGCAGCGGCATGCGCTGGCCGGGCGACCAGGCGCGCACCATCACGTTCAACGACGGCAGGCGGCGTTCCGCGAGCAGCCAGCGGCCGCTGCGGCGGCGGCGCCGGTGCATGGTGGCGAGGCGGACGGAAAGCGCGGAGCCTTCCAGATGCACGACGCGCCCGAGTTCGCGCGCCATCGTCGCCAGGTCGGGGTGTTCGATGCGTCCGTATTCCAGCGCGATGTCGCGCAAGGTCTTCAAGCTGTGCACGTACTTGCCCATGCGGAGCTCGGCGATTCAACGGCGGACAAGTGGAGCATGCACGCCGTTAAACGGCCGTAAGAGCAGCGCCATCGCGGCATGAACGTCAACGCTGCGTGATGCGTGCGCGCAAACCGCGCAGGACCCGGCGCGCATGCATGCCGCCGGGTCCTGCGTTTTCCGCGCATGAACCCGCGCTACAGGTTCTGCAACACGAAGTTCACCGGCACCCTGGCCCACGCGCGCACCGCGTGGCCATCCACCATCGCGGGCTGGAAGCGCCAGTGCGCCAGCACCTGTTCGCGCGCGCTGCGGTCGAGCACGGCGTGCCCGCTGCCGCGTTCGACTTCGACCCGCACCGGCGTGCCGGTCTCGTCCACCAGCACGCGCAGCAGCACCGTGCCCTGCAGGCGCTCGCGCAAGGCCTGCAGCGGGAACTGCAGCGGCGCCGAGCGGTAGGCGAGCGTGGCCTCGACCGGCGCCGGGGTGCCGGTCGCCACCAGTGCGGGGCCGGGCGGCGCCACCGTGGGCATGGGTTGCGTGCCGTCGGTGGTCGGGACCGGCGCAGGAGGCGCGACATCGGGTCGCGGCTGCACGTGCACCGGCGCCGGCGGCGGATGCGGCAACGGCTTCAGTTCGATCGGCGGGGGCGGCGGCACCGGTGGCGGCGGGTCGATGAACACCACCTGGGGCACCGTGGCCAGCGTATGCGCCAGCGCCAGTGCCTGCGGGGCGAGCGGGCGGGTGAGGATCAGCAGGGCCGCGAGGTTCAGCGCGATGGCCGCACTGAGCGCGGCGATGCGCGCGGCATCGGGGTGGGGACGAGCAGCAACAGCCAGGCCAGCGGACGACATGGGCGACCTCCTGACGGCGTTTCGTTTTCGGGTTGTGGCGTCGGCGACGCTGCATGCGCAGGGGGACCGTCGTGGACGCGGCCTGAGCCTATGCCTGGGCCTGGTCGTGCGCAAGTGGACGGCCGGGCGCCAGGCGCGATGGCCGCATGCCGGACATCGCGCTATGCTGCAATGCGATATCCGCCGCTCCGCCGGAGTCGCCATGACCGCCGCCCTCGCCACCCTGCCGCGCTACAGCCGCGGCGACGAACTCGCCAGCAGCCTGCTGCACGGCCTCGGCATCGTGCTGAGCATCGGTGGCCTCGCCACCCTGGTGGCGTTCGCGGCGCTGGGCGGCGATGCGCGCGCGGTGACGGCCAGCGCGGTATACGGCGTCACCCTGGTGCTGCTTTACACCGCCTCCACGCTGTACCACGCGGTTCCCGTGCCCGCGGCCAAGCCGCTGCTGCGCACGCTGGACCACATCGCGATCTACCTGCTGATCGCCGGTACCTACACGCCGTTCACCCTGATCGCGCTGCCGGGCGCGTGGGGCTGGAGCCTGTTCGCCGCGGTATGGGCGCTGGCATTCGTGGGCAGCGTGCTGGAGCTGGGCTGGTTCCGCCGCTACCGCAAGCTCGCGGTGCTGCTGTACGTGGGCATGGGCTGGATCGGCATCCTGGCGTTCAAGCCGCTGGCCGCGCACCTGCAGGCCGGCGGCATGGCGCTGGTGATCGGCGGCGGCGTCGCCTACACCCTGGGCGTGCCGTTCTACCTGTGGCGCAAGCTGCCGTACCAGCACACGCTGTGGCACGCCTTCGTGCTCGCCGGCAGCGTGCTGCACTACTTCGCGGTGCTGCTGTACGTGCTGCCCGCGGCGGCCTAGCCGAACAGCATCGCCGCGCCGAACAGCCCGACCATCACCAGCGAGATCACCAGCTTCACCAGCGTGCCGAGCAGCAGGCCGATCCAGGTGCCGACGCCCACGTGGGCCGAGCGCAGCACGCTGGTGCCGGAAGCCAGTTCGCCGAGCAGCGCGCCCGCGAACGGGCCCAGCAGGATGCCGGGGATGCCGAAGAACATGCCGACGATGGTGCCCAGCGAGGCGCCCCACAACGCGTGCTTGCTGGCGCCCACGCGCTTCGCGCCCAGCGTGCCGGCGACGAAGTCCACGATCACGCCCGCCGTGCCCAGCGCGCCGATCAGCAGCAGCCACCACAGGCCCAGGTGGCGGTAGTTGTCCACCGCGGCGATCAGCCAGATGCCGCCGAAGACCATGGGAAGGCCGGGCAGCGCGGGCAGGATCGCGCCGGCGAGGCCGCCCACGATCAGCACCGCGCCCAGCGTGTAGAACACGATGTCGAACAGCATGGGGGCTCCTGGGGATCGGGTTCCTGCGATCGTCCCTGATCGCGAAGGTCAAACGGGCGGCCATCCATGGCCGCAGTGTTCAAGGACGCAGGCGCTGGGTGAGGCCGCGCAGGAAGTGCCGCAGCAACTGGTCGCCGCAGGGGCGGTAGTTGGGATGGTCGGGCTTGCGGAACAGCGCGGTGAGTTCCGACTTCGACAGCGGGAAGCCCGCGGCGTCGAGGATCGCGTGCATGTCGTCGTCGCGCAGCTCGAACGCCACGCGCAGCTTCTTCAGCACGAGGTTGTTGCCGACGCGCTTCGCCACCGGCGGCGGGGGGCGGGTTTCGTCGCGCCCGCGCAGCTGCGTCACCAGGCCGTCGAGGAAGTGCGCCATCACCTTGTCGGGGCAGTCGCGGTAGCCGGGCTCGTCGTCCTTCTTCAGGTAGGCGTCGATGTCGGCCTGCGGCACCGTGAGGCCGGCCAGCGCGGCGATGGCCGCGAGCTTGCCGTCGGGCAGGTCCAGCATGTAGCGGACGTTGCGGAGGATGTCGTTGTTGATCATGAGGGGGATTGTATCGGGGGCTTGGGGTACTGTTTTGGGTTTGCGTGGTGGCATTTATCTAGAGCGGTTTCGAGCGTCCTTTGGACGCCCGAGTTACTTCTCCTTTGCTTGTCCAAAGGAGAAGTAACCAAGAGGAAACGACACCCCGGTTGGCGCTTTCCGTCCATCCATGGACGGAAAGTGCGTGAGGTGGGGCCGGGCTTTTCGAGCGGGCTCCTGCCCGCGCGAAAAGGCGTTGCCATCCTTGGCAACGCCCGCTGCGCGGCCTGATCGTCCCCACCTCACCGCCGCCCAGGGGCCCCAAGAGCAGGCGCGCATCGTGCGCGCCAGAAGCAACTGCAAATGCAAAGGCCAAAGCGAAGCGCAGCAAGTATGCGGCGCTTCGCTTTGTGGATGGTCTGCTTTTGCACGTCATCCCAACGAAGGCTGGAGGTGCTTCACAACAGCGAAGCTGGTCATCCAGTGCCTGCAAGCCACGGAACACAACGGCACTGGATTCCTGCTTGACCGGCCCTTCGGCCGTTGAAAGCCGCAGGAATGACGAGCAGGCAGTTGATCAATCAGACCTTCCTTGACTCCGGGCATCCTGCCCTACGCCCTTCGGGCCGGCTTCGCTGTTCGCATGCGCTCCTGCGCGTGCGTGGACAAGCTAAGGAGAAGTAACTCGGGGGCTGTCAGGCATACGAAACCGCTTTGTCGCTTGCGGCAACACATGTTCACGGTGCGCAAAACAAACGGGGCGCCAGATGGCGCCCCGTATTCACATCGTCCCGCCAATCCTCAATTCGGCTGTGCCAGGTCGTCCAGCAGTGCCTTGAGGAAGCGTGCCGCCTCGCCACCGGTGGCCGCGCGGTGGTCGAAGGTGAGGGAGATCGGCATGCGGCGGTGGACTTCGATGCCGCCCATCACGGCGACCACGTCGTGGCACAGCTTGCCGGCGCCGATGATGGCGACGGTCGGCGGCACGACCACCGGGGTGGCGTAGCGGCCGGCGAACATGCCGAAGTTGGAGAGGCTGATGGTGTAGCCGGACAGTTCCGAGGCGGGGATGGTGCGGTCCTCGACCGCGGTGCGCAGGCGCTTGATCGCGGCGCGGACGCCGGTGGCGTCGAGCACGTCGGCGTTGCGCAGGGCCGGCACGAACAGGCCGTCGTCGGTGTCCACGGCGATGCCGATGTCCACGTGCGGATGCAGGGTGCGGGTGAGGTTCTTGCCGTCGAACCAGGCGTTGAGCGCCGGCACCGCCTTGCAGGCCGCGACGATGGAGCGGATCAGGCGTGCGGTGATGTCCTGCTTGCCGATCCAGGCGTGCAGGTCGGCGTCGTCCACCAGGGTGGTGGGCACCACGTTGGCGTGGGCCTCGGCCATCACGCGCGCCATGTTGCGGCGTACGCCCTTGAGCTGCTCGGGCTGGCCGCTGGCGTACACGCCCGGGGGCGCGGTGCGCACCGGCTTGCCGGCCAGCGAGACCGGGCCGCGCTGCGGTTCGGCGGGCGGCAGTTCGGGCGCGAGGTGGCGGCCGGCCGATGCCGGCACGGCACGCGCGGGCGCGGCGCCGAGCGGGGCGCTGCCGTTGGCGGCGGCGTCCTTCACGTCCTGCATGGTGACCACGCCGTCGGCGCCGCTGGGGCGCACGCGGGCGAGGTCGACCTTGAGCTTCTTCGCCAGCGCGCGCACCGCGGGCACGGCCTTCACGCCGCCGATGCTGGCGGCCTGCTCGACGTGCACGGTGTTGCCGCTGACCATCGCGCCCACGACGGTGCCTTCGTCCTCGCGGTCGGCGGTGGCGGCCTTGGCCGCAGGCGCGGGGGCCGGCGCCGGGGCGGGCGCCTCGGCCTTCTTCGGGCCGTGGTGGTGGCCGGTGGCCTCGGCCTCGGCGCGCTGCTTGGCGTTGGGGTCGGGCTCGAAGTCGGCCAGCGCGGCACCGGTCTCGATGATGTCGCCCGGCGCGCCGTGGAGCTTCTTCACCGTGCCGGTATAGGGCGACGGCACATCGACCACCGCCTTGGCGGTTTCCATCGAGCACAGCGGCGCATCCAGCTTGATGTAGTCGCCTTCCTTCACGTGCCACTCGACGATGGTGGCGTCGGGCAGGCCTTCGCCGAGGTCGGGCAGGTGGAATGTCTTGATGTCGGCCATGGGTTTCATCCGGGATTTTGAGGTTTTCTCCCTCTCCCCTTTTGGGGAGAGGGCTGGGGTGAGGGGGCGGGGCTTGCCTTGAACTTTATCGAACCTTTTTCGATGAGTCTTGCCGCAAGCCTTGTCCCCTCATCCGCCCCTTCGGGGCACCTTCTCCCCGGCGGGGAGAAGGGGGTCAGCTGGCAGCCAGCGCGCGCTCTGCCGCTTCGACGATGCGTTCGGTGCTGGGCAGGTACTTCATTTCCAGGCGGAACAGCGGGATGTGGGTGTCGGGGCCGGTGACGCGCTCGACCGGGGCGAGCAGGTCGTACAGGCATTCCTCGGCCACGCGGGCGGCGATCTCGGCGCCGAAGCCGGCGGTCTTCGGGGCTTCGTGCACGATCACGCAGCGGCCGGTCTTCTGCACCGATTCGGCGATGGTGTCGAAGTCCAGCGGGGTGAGCGTGGCGACGTCGATGACTTCGGCGCTGACGCCTTGCCTGGCGAGTTCGTCGGCGGCTTCCAGCGTTTCCTTCACCTGCGCGCCCCAGGTCACCAGGGTCACATCGGTGCCGTCGCGCAGCACGAAGCACACGTCCAGCGGCAGCGCCTCGCCGTCGTCGGGCACTTCTTCCTTGTACTGGCGGTAGATGCGCTTGGGTTCGAGGAAGATCACCGGATCGGGATCGCGGATCGCCGCCAGCAGCAGGCCGTAGGCGCGCGCGGGCGAGGAGGGCAGCACCACGCGCAGGCCGGGGATGTTGGTGAACAGGTGCTCGTTCGCCTCGGAGTGGTGCTCCGGCGCGCGGATGCCGCCGCCCCACGGCGCGCGCCACACGGCCGGCACGGTGAGGCGGCCGCGGGTGCGGTTGCGCATGCGCGCGGCGTGGCAGGCGATCTGCTCCATCATCGGGTAGATGAAGCCTTCGAACTGCGCCTCGGCCACCGGCTTCATGCCCTGCACGGCGAGGCCCACGGTGACGCCGGCGATGGTGGTTTCGTCCAGCGGCGTGTCGAGCACGCGCAGCTCGCCGAACTTTTCCTGCAGGCCCTGGGTGGCGCGGAACACGCCGCCGTTGACGCCCACGTCCTCGCCCAGCACCACGACGCTGTCGTCGTGCTTCATCTCGTAGGCGAGCGCCTGGGTGACGGCTTCGATGAGGGTGATCTGTGCCATGGCTCAGTGACCTTTCTTTTCGAGCGAGAGGACGTACTCGCGCTGCTTCGCGAGATCGGCGGGGACTTCGGCGAAGATGTAGTCGAACATCGCCGTCACCGGCTGCGTCTTGGTTTCGAGGTAGGCGTTCACCTCGTTGTCCATCCACTCGTCGCACTCGGCCTTCCAGGCCTCTTCCTTGGCGTCGTCCCACACGCCCTTGTCGACCAGCCACGCGCGCAGGCGCTTCATCGGCTCCTTCGCCCAGGCGTCCTTCACTTCCTGCTCGCCGCGGTAGCGGCGGGCGTCGTCGGCGGTGGTGTGGTCGCCGAGGCGGTAGGTCACCGCCTCGATCACGCTGCCGCCCTCGCCGTTGCGGGCGCGCTCCAGCGCGTCCTCCATCGCCTTGCGCACGGCGATGATGTCGTTGCCGTCCACCTGGATGCAGTGCAGTCCCGCGGCGATGCCCTTCTGCGCCAGCGTGGGCGCGCCGGACTGGATCCTGCGCGGCACCGAGATCGCCCACTGGTTGTTCACGATCACCGCCACCATCGGCAGGTTCTGCGCGCCGGCGATGTTGATGGCGCCGTAGAAGTCGCCCTTGGACGAGCCGCCGTCGCCGATGGTGCACACCGCCACGCGCTTCTCGCCGCGGATCTTGAACGCCAGCGCGGAGCCGGCGGCGTGCAGGCACTGCGTGGCGATCGGCACGCTCCAGGCGAAGTCGTGGCGGGCGGGCTCGTTCTGGTAGTCGTTGCCGCGCTCGTCGCCGCCCCAGTACATGTACACCTCGCGCGGCTGCACGCCGCGGTACAGCTGGGCGCCGTATTCGCGGTAGCTGACCGCCAGCACGTCTTCCGGCTTCATCGCGCTGCCGATGCCGACGTGGGCGGCCTCGTGGCCCAGGCAGCTGGCGTAGGTGCCCAGCTTGCCGGTGCGCTGCAGCGCCACCGACTTCGCGTCGAACACGCGGGTGGACATCATCAGCTTGTACAGCTCGACCATGTGGTCGAGGTCCTTGGCGAAGGCGGGGAGATCCTTGCGGACCTGCTTGCCTTCGGCATCGAGGTATTGCAGGTACTCGATTTCGAACTTGGCGGCGATGGACACGACTCGCTCCCGTTTGGACGAATGGGTGGGGGCGGCGGCCCATCCAGTGGGGCCTGACGCGCTGGGGATTCCCTGCCGGCGACCGCCGGGGCGGTCAAAACGGCCGGGGAAAGCCGTACATAAATAACAGGCGGGCATGTTGCGTCGCAAGGCACGCCGCAGCATGCGGGCGGGTACGGGAGGCCGCAAAAAATGGCGGTGCGCCTGCGGCTTCGGTGCGCCGCGCGGAGCGGGTACCATGCGTCCTTTCGGCCACCGCGGCAGACCATGACGGACAACCAGCGCGAGCTCGAGGCGGGCATCGAGCGCGACCTCTCGGGGCGCATGACCTACGCCGGCTACCTGCACCTGGATACCTTGCTGTCCGCGCAGCGGCCGGTGTCCGACCCGCCGTACCACGACGAGATGCTGTTCATCGTGCAGCACCACGTGGCCGAGCTGTGGCTGAAGCTGCTGGTGCACGAGCTGCACGCGGCGCTGGAATCCATCCGCGGCGACCGCATCGACCCCTGCCTCAAGGTGCTGGCGCGGGTGAAGCAGATCCAGCGCCAGCTGTTCGAGCAGTGGGCGGTGCTGGAGACGATGACGCCGCACGAATACCTGGCGTTCCGCGACGCGCTGGGGCCGTCGTCCGGCTTCCAGTCGGCGCAGTACCGCACGGTGGAGTTCCTGCTCGGCAACAAGAACGCCGGCATGCTCGCGGTGTTTGCGCACGATCCCGCGGTCCAGGCCGGCCTGCGCGCCACGCTGGAGGCGCCCAGCCTGTACGACGAGGTGCTGCGCTGGCTGGCCCGGCGCGGCCACGCGGTGCCGGCGGCGCTGCTGGAGCGCGACGTGACCCGGCCGTGGCAGCGCAGCGAGGCGCTGCTGCCGGTGTTCCGGCGCATCTACGAGGCGCCGGAGCAGTTCTGGGCCGAGTTCCACCTGTGCGAGACCCTGGTGGACATCGAGGAGAGTTTCCAGCTCTGGCGCTTCCGCCACATGAAGGCGGTGGAGCGCATCATCGGCCATCGCCGCGGCACCGGCGGCTCCTCCGGCGTGGGCTTCCTGCGGAAGGCGCTGGACCTCAGCTTCTTCCCGGAACTGCTGGACGTGCGCACGGTGCTGGGCACCTGATGGCCCGGTCTTTGCGATCTTCCTGATCGCGAGGGTCAAACCGGCGGCCGTGCATGGCCGCACTCTTCACGACATCCATTCACGCGCCAGGAACCACCGGGGAACCCATGAGCCAGACCATCGAGGCCGGCGCCGCGCCGGACTACCCGCAACTGTTCGGCCATCCGCGCCCGCTGTGGATGCTGTTCATGACCGAGTTCTGGGAACGTTTCGCGTTCTACAGCGTGAGCTGGGCGGTGGCGTTGTACGTGGTGGCGCAGTTCTACCACGGCGACCCCGCGGGCCAGGGCTGGGCCGGCACGATCTTCGGCACCTACACCGCGCTGATCTTCGGCACCGGCATCTTCGGCGGCTACGTGGCCGACAAGGTGATCGGCTACCAGCGCGCGATCCTGGTCGGCGCGCTGGTGATGGCGGTGGGGTTGTTCGCCCTGATGGTGCCGACCAGGCCGGTGTTCCTGCTGGGCCTGTCGCTGGTCATCGTGGGCGACGGCCTGTTCAAGCCGAACATCTCCTCGATGGTGGGCCAGCTCTACGGTCGCGACGATCCGCGCCGCGACCGCGGCTTCACCCTGTTCTACATGGGCATCAACGCCGGCGCGTTCGTCGCGCCGCTGCTCACCGGCTGGATGGCCGGCCATTTCACCGGCACGCCCGCGCAGCAGAACTACCGCGTGGTGTTCCTCGCCGCGGGCGTGGGCATGCTGCTGAGCCTGGTGTGGTTCTGGTTCGGCCGGCGCCAGCTGGGCGCCGTGGGCCGGCCGCTGCCCGGCATGGAAGGCCGCGGCCGCGTGTTGCTGGTGCTGGCGGGCTCGTTGCTGGCGGCGCCCGTGGTGTACCTGCTGCTGTCCCGCATGGGCACCATCGGCCTGCAGTGGGTGATCGGCCTGCTGGCGGTGGGCGTCTCGGCGCTGCTGATCGGCGAGGCGCTGCGCCACGACCGCATCCAGCTGGACCGCGTGTGGGCGATGCTGATCATCTTCGGCTTCAACGTGCTGTTCTGGATGTTCTATTACCAGCTCGGCAGCTCGTTCAACTTCCTCGCGGAGAACCTGGTCGACCGCAGGATGTTCGGCTGGGTGTTTCCCACCAGCTGGTTCCAGTCGGTGAGCCCGCTCACCATCATCCTGCTGGCGCCGGTGGTCAGCCTGGTCTGGGCCGGGCTGCAGCGGCGGCGCGCGGAGCCGTCGATCCCGCGCAAGTTCGGTTTCGGCCTGATCTTCAACGGGCTGGGCTTCCTGGTGCTGATGTACGCGCTCAGCCGCCTGATCGACACGCAGGGACAGATCCCGTTCTGGCCGCTGGCGGCGTGTTACGTGCTGCAGACCGTGGGCGAGCTGTGCCTGTCGCCGATCGGCCTGTCGATGGTGACCAAGCTGGCGCCGCCGCGGCTGGTGGGCCTGGCGATGGGCGGCTGGTTCCTGTCCACCGCGGCCGGCGGCAACCTGTCCGGCCTGCTCGCCAGCCGCATCGCCGGCGAGAGCGGCATGACCGCCGCCTCGGCGCTGTCGGGCTTCACGTTCGGATTCTGGCTGCTGCTGGGCGCGGGCGTGCTGCTGCTGCTGATCGCGCCGCTGGTGAACCGGCTGATGCACGGGGTGAAATAAGCGCCGGGGCGTCCGGCGGTCAGCGACAGGAGGCGCCGCGCACGAACGCGACGGCCAGCCGCAGCGCTTCCGCGCCGCCGGCATCGCCGCGCAACGCGCGCACCAGCCGGGCCGGCGTGGTGCCGGTCCAGCGTTGCAGGTCGCGGGTGGCGTGCGCCTGGTCGCTGTAGCCGTGGCGCGCGGCGGCATCGGCAATCGCGCTGCGTTCGGCGTCCAGCGTGCGCAGCAGCGCCTGCAGGCGGCGCACGCGAGCGTACTCCTTCGGCGTCATGCCGACGCATTCGAGGAAGCGTGCCTGCAGCGTGCGCAAGGCGACGCCGAGGCGTTTCGCGAGGTCGGCGATGCGCAGGTCGCCATCCGCGGCGTCCAGCATGCCGGCCGCGTCTTCCACCAGCGGGTCCGGCGCAAAACCGCTGCAACGCTTGCGCAGCAGCGCCCACAGGGGTTCCGGCGACGCGCTGTCGATGCTGGCCCGTGCGGCCGCGTGGAAGGCGCGGGCGAACGCCGTGTCCAGCGTGTGCAGGTCGGGTGCCTGGTCGCGCAGTTCCGGCAGCCGCGCGCCCGCGACCAGTCCGCCGCAGGCCGCCTGCAGGCGGATGCCGATGCAATGCACCGGACCCACCGCCTGCAGGCGGATCGGGCCCAGCTGCTGGCCCGCGAAGCACAGCGCCTTGTCGGCACGGACCGCACCGTCGGCGCCCCGGAAGTGCAGCGGCACGCCCAGTTCGGCCAGCAGTTCGCAGCGGCCGTCGGGGTAGATCGTCTGGACCGCTTCGTCCGGCGCGTCGTCGCGCAGCATCCACAGGCATTGCACGTACCTGCGCAGATCGTCCGGGGGTGCGTGCTCGACGTAGTCCATCGCGGTATCGAACCTCGCGTTGCGCGTTTTTACAAGCGGCCCCGGACGAGGCGATGCTAGCTTGCGCCCGACCATCGAAGGGGAGGCGGATATGCGATGCATGAAGACGATGCTGGCCGCGGGGCTGGCGCTGGGCGCGGGTACGGCGGCTGCCGCGGCGCCGGAACTGGACTGGCTGGCCGGCCACTGGTGCGGCGGCACCGCCAACCGCCAGATCGAGGAGGTGTGGCTGCCCGAGGGCGGCGGCATGTTGCTGGGCATGTCGCGCACGCTGCGCGACGGCCGCACCGAGTCGTTCGAGTTCATGCGCATCGTGGCGGCCGGCAAGCAGGCGGGTTTCCACGTCCAGCCGAACGGCGTGCCGCCGACGCGGTTCGCGATCGCCGAGCGCGGGGAGCAGCGCGTCCGCTTCGAGAATGCCGCGCATGATTTCCCGAACCGCATCGAATACCGGCGCGAGGGCGATGTGCTGCACGCCTGGATCGCCGGGCCGGGCCGCGACGGCAAGGAGATGAGGATTCCGTTCGAGTACCGCCGCTGCGGCGGGTGAGCGGCGCGGCCGCGTTCCGGGCGTGGCGAGGGCCGGGAGGCCAGGAAGCCCGCCCGGGACATTGATGAAGGCGCCAGTCAGCCCCTGGCCTGGTCCCCGGGCATCAGCTTGTCCAGTATCCGCGCCAGCCACGCCTGCTCGTCGCTGTCCAGCCGCGCCAGCAATTCCCGCTCCCGCTGCCGCGCCATCGGCGCCACTTCGTCGTGGATCGCCCAGCCCTTGGCGGTGAGCCCCAGCACCGAGCGGCGCTTGTCGTTCGCGTGGGTGTGGCGGCGCACGCGGCCGGCCGCCACCAGGCGCGCCAGCGCCCGGCTCACCGCCACCTTGTCCATCGCGGTGCGCTCGGCCACCTCGCGCGCCGACAGGCCGTCGAAACGCGCCAGCACCGCCATTACCCGCCACTCGGTGACGCTGAGGTCGTGGCGCACCTGGTAGTCGTCGGCGATGGTCTGGCTGACCGTGTTCGACACGATGGAAAGCTGGTAGGGGACGAAGCGCTCCAGCTCCAGCGGCGCGTGGTCGGGGTGGCGTCCGGGGGACATGCTGCGGTGTTCCTTGCAAATGGTTTCAATTGAAACTACAAAGGGCGCTGGCTCGCGCGGCCCGTGGTGGCCGCGGAGGGCAGGGAAGCGGCCAGCCATGGCGGCACTGCTCACGAAAAGCACGCATCACTTTAGCGCCCGCCGTGCCAAAAGCATTCCAGCGGCGTGGCCCGTTTTTCCATCGTAGCCCGGCGGAGATCATCCATGAACGCCCAGCCCAACCTCGGCATGCACGTCACCACCTTCGAAAACCCTATGGGGATCAATGGCTTCGAGTTCGTCGAATTTGCCGCCCCGGCCGGCCGCGCGGGCGAGCTGCACGCGCTGTTCGGGAGCATGGGCTTCACCGCCGTGCTCAGGCACAAGACCCGTCCGATCACCGTATACCGCCAGGGCGACGTGAACCTGCTGGTGAACGAGGACCCGGATTCCCACGCCGCCGAATTCGCCAAGGCCCACGGCCCCTGCGCCGCCGGCTTCGCCATCCGCTTCCGCAAGCCGGCCGCGGAAGTGCGCGCCACCGTGCTGCGCAACGGCGGCGAGGCGGTGGACGCGAAGGCCGAGGCCAGCAAGGCGGTGAACGCGCCCGCGGTGAAGGGCATCGGCGACTGCATGCTGTACCTGGTCGACCGCTACGGCGACAACGGCAGCATCTACGGCGACGACTACGCGCCGATCCCGGGCGCCGACCAGCACCCGAAGGGCTTCGGCCTCACCTTCATCGACCACCTCACGCACAACCTCTACTTCGGCAACATGCAGAAGTGGTCGGACTACTACGAACGCCTGTTCAACTTCCGCGAGATCCGCTACTTCGACATCAAGGGCGCGAAGACCGGCCTGGTGTCCAAGGCGATGACCGCGCCGGACGGCATCGTGCGCATCCCGCTCAACGAGTCGAACGACCCGAAGTCGCAGATCAATGAATACCTCGACGCCTACCACGGCGAAGGCATCCAGCACATCGCGATGTTCACCGACAACATCTACGACACGGTGGAGGCGATGCGCGCGCAGGGCGTGGAATTCCTCGACACGCCGGATACGTACTTCGAGGTGGTCGACCTGCGCATCCCCGGCCACGGCGAGGACGTGCCGCGGCTGGCGAAGAACAAGATCCTGATCGACGCCGATGCGGAAACCGGAAAGCGCCTGCTGCTGCAGATCTTCACGCAGAACAACATCGGCCCGATCTTCTTCGAGATCATCCAGCGCAAGGGCAACGAGGGCTTCGGCGAAGGCAACTTCCAGGCGCTGTTCGAATCGATCGAGCGCGACCAGATGAAGCGCGGGGTGCTTTGAGGTTCTTGAGCCCTTCGACTTCGCCGCTGTGCGGCTACGCTCGGGGTGATCGATCAACGCAAGCCGTTCGTCCTGAGCGTAGGCCCGCAGGGCCGAAGTCGAAGGACCCGGTCAGGAGGCGGAAATGGAGTTCGTCCTCTACATCCTCGAGTGCGCGGACGGCAGTTTCTACATCGGCCATACGGACAATCTGGACAAGCGGATGGAGCAGCACGAGCAGGGCAGTAGCTGTGCGTACACCGCCAGCCGCCGCCCGGTGAAACTGATCCATGCGGAAGGATTTGAAACGCGCTTCGAAGCCCTGACCATGGAGCGGAAGCTCAAAGGCTGGAGCCGCGCGAAGAAGTTGGCGTACATCGCCGGAGACTGGGGCGCGGTAAGTGCCCTGGCCAAGGGCAGACACAGGCACGAGCTGGCGCGCGAGGGCGCTTCGACTCCGCTCGCTGCGCGAGCTACGCTCAGCGCGAACGGTGATGTCGCCGGCGCGCGTCAACCCGATCAGGACAGCGACGCATGAACTACCAATCCGGCTTCGCCAACGAATTTGCCACCGAAGCGATCCCCGGCGCGTTGCCGGACGGGCAGAACTCGCCGCAGAGCGCGCCGCTGGGCCTGTATGCCGAGCAGCTGTCGGGCACCGCGTTCACCGCGCCGCGCCACAGCAACCGGCGCAGCTGGCTGTACCGCATCCGCCCGGCGGCGATGCACCAGCCGTTCGAGGCGATGGCGCCGAGTGCGTTCCACAACCGTTTCGGCGAAGTGCCGACCAGCCCCGACCAGTTGCGTTGGGATCCGCTGCCGCTGCCGGCCGCGCCCACCGACTTCGTCGACGGCATCGTCACCATGGCCGGCAATGGCGGCGCGGGGGAGCAGTCGGGCATCGGCATCCACGTGTATGCGGCGAACCGGTCGATGCAGGGTCGCTACTTCTACGACGCCGACGGCGAGCTGCTGATACTGCCGCAGCAGGGCCGCCTGCGCATCGCCACCGAGCTTGGCGTGATCGGGCTGGAGCCGCAGGAGATCGCGGTGATCCCGCGCGGCGTGCGCTTCCGCGTGGAGCTGCTGGACGGGACCGCGCGCGGCTACATCGCGGAGAACTTCGGCGCGCTGCTGCGCCTGCCGGACCTCGGCCCGATCGGCAGCAATGGCCTGGCCAATCCGCGCGACTTCCTCACCCCGGTGGCGGCGTACGAGGACATCGAGGGCGAGTTCGAGCTGGTGGCGAAGTTCCAGGGTGCGCTGTGGCGCGCGAAGATCGGCCATTCGCCGCTGGACGTGGTGGCATGGCACGGCAACTACGCGCCGTACAAATACGACCTGCGCCGCTTCAACACCATAGGCTCGATCAGCTACGACCACCCGGACCCCAGCATCTTCCTGGTGCTGCATTCGCCCAGCGACACCGCGGGCGTGAGCAACATGGATTTCGCGATCTTCCCGCCGCGCTGGCTGGTGGCGCAGCATACGTTCCGGCCGCCGTGGTTCCACCGCAACATCGCCAGCGAGTTCATGGGCCTGATCACCGGCGCCTACGACGCCAAGGCCGAAGGCTTCGTGCCGGGCGGCGCCTCGCTGCACAACTGCATGACCGGCCACGGCCCGGACGCGGCGACCTACGAGAAGGCCTCCACCCGCGACCTGTCGCAGCCGGACGTGATCGCCGACACCATGGCCTTCATGTTCGAGGCGCGCCGCGTGCTCCATCCGACCCGGCAGGCGCTGGAATCGAAGGAGCTGCAGCGCAACTACCACGAATGCTGGCAGGGGCTGCAGAAGCATTTCACCGGCAACAAGGAGCCTGCCGGACTTTGATTGGCCGGTCTGCGAGTCCGGCTGTGTGGTCCATATTTCCGCCATTTCTTGCCCCATAGAACCACTATGGGGCGGCGAATTGTCGACAATCTGTCCTCACACAGCCTGATCCTCGCCTCGACCATCAAAGCCCGACAGGCTCCTAGGCACCGGGCACCACATCAACCGAGAATGAAGGGATACGCGCCATCGCGCGGTCCGTGGAGCGATCGATGAAACTGGGTTCCCTGAAGGAAGGCGGCCGCGACGGCACGCTGGTCGTGGTCAGCCGAGACCTGAAGCACGCGGTGAAGGCCGCCGGCATCGCCGCCACCCTGCAGGCCGCGCTGGACGACTGGGCGAACGTGGCGCCGCGCCTCAATGCGCTGTCCGCCGACCTCGACGCAGGCCAAGCGGCGGGCGCGTTCGCGCTGGACATGACCGCGCTGGCCTCGCCGCTGCCGCGCGCCTACGAGTTCGTCGACGGCAGCGCCTACCTGCCGCACGTGGAGCGCGTGCGCAAGGCGCGCGGCGCCGAGGTGCCGGCCTCGTTCTACACCGACCCGCTGATGTACCAGGCCACCAGCGCCGGCTTCCTGGGTCCGCGCGATCCGGTGGTGGTGCCCAGCGAGGATTACGGCATCGATCTGGAAGCCGAGGTCGTGGTGGTCACCGACGACGTGCCGATGGCGGCCACGCCGGCCGAAGCGGCGGAACACATCCAGCTCGTCGGCCTGGTCAACGACGTCTCGCTGCGCGGGCTGATCCCCGGCGAGCTGGCCAAGGGCTTCGGCTTCCTGCAGTCCAAGCCGCGCTCGGCGCTGTCGCCGGTGCTGGTGACGCCGGACGAGCTGGGCGACGCCTGGCAGGGCGACAAGCTGCACCTGCCGATGCGCACCTGGCTCAACGGCCAGTGGTTCGGCGCGGCCGAATGCGGCGTGGACATGCAGTTCAGCTTCGCCGAACTGGTGGCGCACGCGGCGAAGACGCGGCCGCTCACCGCCGGCACCATCGTCGGCTCCGGCACCATCGCCAACGAGGACACCGGCAAGGGCGCTTCGTGCCTTGCCGAGCAGCGCACGGTCGAGACGCTGCGCGACGGCAAGCCCGGCACGCCGTTCCTGAAGTACGGCGACACGCTGCGCATCGAGGTCACCGACGCGCACGGCGCGTCGATCTTCGGCGCGATCGAGCAGCGCATCGCGCCGCTGGTGCGCTGAACGTCATCGGAGGTCAGGGAAGGTCTGTCGATCGACTGCCTGCTCGTCCTTCCTGCGCAGGCAGGAGGCGCTTCACGACAGCGAGGCCGGTCATCCGGCGCCGTCGTGTTCCGTGGCTGCAGGCACTGGATGACTCGCTGCGCTAGCCCCTTCGGGGCCGCCCTGCGGGCGTCCTGCGTGCTTTGCGCTGGTCCGGCCTTCGCCGGGATGACGAGCAGGATCAGGCCGTGCTCAGTAGTGGCCGGCGAAGAACGTCGTGGTGGCGTTCATCGCCTGGCGCCAGCGCGCGCCCAGCGCGGGCGTGTATTGCGGGTCGTGTTCGGCCACCGCGGTCAGCAGGCTTTCCACCCAGTACGGATAGAGTTCCGGCGATACCGGCGCATGGCCGGCGTGCGAATGCACCTTCGCCATGTCGACCATGGTGTGCTCGGCCAGCCGGCTGCCTGCGGCATGCGAGATGGCCGAGCTGATGCCGCGCCGCAGTGCCAGGTGCTGCTTGCCGAAATCCGTCCTGGCGAACATCGGCGCGATGTCCGGATGGCTCGCCATGAAGATGTCGTAGAAGTGGGCGATGAATTGCCCGTTGCGCAGGCAGCGGCCGAAACTGGCTTGCAGGTCGTCGTAGTTCTCGGCCATGGGTCCCTGTTCCCTGGTGCGAATTGCGGCTCGCAGTCTAGTCGGCGCTCCAGCAGCGAACGATGGGGCGCGACGTCGCAGCGTCGTCGGCCGTGCTGATCGAGCGGCGCGTATCCCAGGGGCCGCATCGCGGCAAGCGCCAGGCGTGGATCGTGCTGCCTGCTGTTTGCCGGCTCGCTCATCGCGGCACGAGGGATGCGCCGGCTTGCCTGCCGGCGCACACTGGCTTCCCCGTTTGCCGCGAGGTGTCCCATGCATCACAGCCGCTTGTGCGCCCTGGTACTGGACTGCAAGGTCGATGACCTGGGCGATGCCGCGAGATTCTGGAGCGCGGCGCTGGGCAAGCCGATTGCCGCGCTCGACCAGGATGGCGACGGCCGCTACGCCGAATTGCGCACCGCCACCGACGAGCCGCTGATCCTGCTGCAGAAGGTCGACCACGAGAGCCGCGTGCACCTGGACGTCGAGACCGACGACATCGAAGCCGAGGCCGCACGGCTGGAGCAACTGGGTGCGAAGCGCATCGCCTTCGTGCGCCAGCGCTGGTGGGTGATGGAGGCGCCCAGCGGGCAGCGTTTCTGTGTCGTGCGCAAACAGCGCGACGAATTCGGCCCGCACCTCAATCGCTGGGATTGATGCCGCGGCGTCCGCGATTCAGCCGCGGCGCCGCCACAGCCGCGCGCGCAGCGGCAAGGCCAGCACCAGCACGGCGGCGAACGCGCCGTAGCCGCACAGCGCCGGCAATACCTGTTGCCAGATCGCGCCGCTGGCGCGCCGGCCGGTTTCGTCGGGCACGGGCAGTTGCACTGCATCGAAGCCGAGCAGGCCGGCCCAGATCGCTGCGCCGAAGGCCAGCAGCAGCGCCAGCGCATCGAACAGGCGTCGCGCCGGCGTGCGCGCCAGCGACTTCGGATAGTTCGCGTACGCCCAGCCCAGGATCAGCAGCCAGGGCGCGAGCAGCAACAGGGCGAGGTAACGCATCGGCATCGGCTCCGGCGGAGTGGCCTCAGTCCTGCGCGGCCAGCTGTTCCAGCGCTTCGCGCAGGCGGCCCAGCAGTTCGTCGCCGGCCTGCGGGGTGCGCGCCACGGCCTCGCCGTCCAGTTCCAGCAGCAGCGCATCGCCGTCCTCGCGCAGCACCGCGGCCTGGCCCAACTGGCGCACGCGCTGCTGCAGCGCGCCCGCCGCCTTGGGATCGGCGAACGGCATCGACAGCAGCAGTTCCTCGCCGTCGGCGGACAGCAGGCGGAAGCGGAAGCCGGCGTCGCCGTCGCGGAAGCTGGCGAAGCGCGGCCCCTTGCCGGCCTTCGCGGCAGTCGGTTTCGTCGCCTTGGCGGCGGCCGTCGCGCCCATCGCGCGCAGGCCGATCGCGTCGCGGATCGCCGCGAGCTTGGGCGTGGCGATGGCACGCGCCTTGGCCGCACCTTCGCGCAGGGTTTCCTCGATCTCGCCGGGCTTGGCGATCAGCGTCTCGTAGCGTTCGCGCATCGGCGCCACGTCGGCCTCGATGCGCTCGAACAGGCGCTGCTTGGCCTCGCCCCAGCCGATGCCGTCGACCAGCGACTGGCGGAACGCCGCGCTTTCCGTCGCGTCGGCGAAGGCGCGGAAGATCGTGTACAGCGACGAGCTGTCCGGGTCCTTGGGCTCGCCCGGCGCGCGCGAGTCGGTGACGATGCGCATGATCGCCTCGCGCAGCGCCTTCGCGCCGCCGGCGAACAGCGGGATGGTGTTGTCGTAGCTCTTGGACATCTTGCGGCCGTCCAGCCCCGGCAGGGTGGCCACCTGTTCCTCGATCGCCACCTCGGGCAGCACGAAGAAGTCGCGGCCATGGATGTGGTTGAAGCGCTGCGCGATGTCGCGCGCCATCTCGATATGCTGGATCTGGTCGCGGCCCACCGGCACCTGGTGCGCGTCGAACGCGAGGATGTCGGCGGCCATCAGCACCGGGTACATGTACAGGCCGGCGGTGATGCCGGCGTCCGGGTCCTCGCCGCCTTCGGCGTTCTTGTCCACCGCGGCCTTGTAGGCATGCGCGCGGTTGAGCAGGCCCTTGGCGGTGACGCAGGTGAGGAACCAGGTGAGCTCGGGAATCTCGGGGATGTCCGACTGCCGGTAGAACGTGACGCGCGCGGGGTCGAGGCCCGCGGCCAGCCAGGTCGCCGCGATCTCCAGCCGCGAGCGCTCGATGCGCGCGGCGTCGTCGCTCTTGATCAGCGCGTGGTAGTCGGCGAGGAAGAAGAACGCATCCACGTCCGCACGACGGCTGGCGACGATGGCGGGGCGGATCGCGCCCACGTAGTTGCCGAGGTGCGGGGTGCCGGTGGTGGTGATGCCGGTGAGGACTCGGGTCTGCATGTCGTGAGCTTGTGTGATGGCGCGCGGATCAGCGCAGCAGGGTGGATTTGCCGAACAGGCTTTCGACCAGGTCCACCGCCAGCTTCGCGGTCTGGTTGCGCTTGTCGAACGCGGGGTTCAGCTCGACGATGTCGAGCGAGCCCAGCTTGCCGCTGTCGGCGATCATTTCCATGCACAGCTGCGCCTCGCGGTAGTTCGGGCCGCCGCGCACCGTGGTGCCCACGCCGGGGGCGATGGCCGGGTCGAGGAAGTCCACGTCGAAGCTCACGTGCAGGTGGGTGTCGCCGTCCATGCCGGCCAGCGCCGCCTCCATCGCTCCCCGCATGCCGCCCTCGTCGATGCGGCGCATGTCGTACACCGCCATCTGCGCCTCGCGCAGCAGCCGCTTCTCGCCCGCGTCCACCGAGCGTATGCCGATCTGGCGGAACACCTCGGGCGGGGTCGCCGGCACCTGGCCGCCGATCTCCACCAGCTCGGCCGGCCCGTTGCCGCACAGGCAGGCCACCGGCATGCCGTGGATGTTGCCCGAGGGCGTGATGCCGGCGGTGTTGAAATCGGCGTGCGCGTCCAGCCACAGCACGCGCAGCTTCCGGTTCTGTTCGCGGCAATGGCGCGCCACCGCGCTGATCGAGCCGATCGCCAGGCAGTGGTCGCCGCCCAGCATCAGCGGCAGGTTGCCCTGCGCCAGTTCGTCGTGGATGGCCGCATGCACCGCCTGGTTCCACGCCGTCACTTCGGCGAGGTGGCGATAGCCGTTCACCGGCGGCAGCCACGGATTGTGCGGACCGTGCAGGTTGCCGCGGTCGACCACGTCGAGCCCGCGCGCACGCAGCTTCTCGGCGATCTGCGCCACGCGCAGCGCCTCCGGCCCCATCGAGGCGCCGCGATGCCCTGCGCCGATGTCGGTGGGCGCCCCCACCAGTGCGATCGTCTGCTTGCTCATCTTGCCTGTGTCCACGTGGTTGTCCTGCAGCAGCCAAGTGTAGCGGGTGTCGTCGTGGTCACGGCCGGGGACAGAGGGTAGGAGGCCGCACGCAGGCACGGTCGCGCCTTGCCCGGGACCATGAGATTCCGTTGATTCGGTTCAACCGCCCGGCAACCTGACGCCAGCCGGGAACCATCGGCAGGCCGCCGCGGTTCCGCTTTTGAAGCGTCTGCCTGGAGGGAGGTTTTGAAGTGTCCGCCTGGCGGGAGGGCTTGCGGCACAAAAAAAACATGGCTCGCCATCGTGGCGAGCCATGTTCTTGAATTGCGTGGTGGCCGGGGACGGAATCGAACCGCCGACACGGGGATTTTCAACCCCTTGCCCCACGAGTGAAGCGCTTCCAAGTAACGCTCGGCGAGCGGGTTCGCGCGGTCCCCTTGAATGCTCAAAACCGCGCCATATCGCCATTTAGTCGGCTTCCTGGCACGCCAAGGCGTCCGCGCAGCCTCTCATCCCGGTTGACCCACTTTGCCCCGTTTTGCCTCTCATTTTCGCCCTAGAGGGGTAGCGCAGGGGTAGCACATTTGAAATTCGTCGGACCGTGCTACCCTCTTCGCCGGACAAGGGATGAATGGCCAAGAGATGAGCGAAGATCGCGTGCGGATCGCTTTGAAAGCCGCTTACCTGGCGCAGCTCGACTTCGACCGGCAAGTCATTGGCGTCGATCCGAAGGGCCGACTAAAAACCAGGGCGACCCCCGTTGGCACGCGCGACTGGTGGCTCGGCGATGCCGAGGTCCGGGGGCTTTGGATCCGGGTCTCGCCCGGGGCATTCACATGGCACGTTCGGCGAAAGCTGGCGGGAAACACCCGTGCCAGAGCGATGGCGCCCGTCCTTCGCCCCGGAGCGCCCGGCGGAGCCCTCGACCTCGCGCAAGCACGAAAGCAGGCGCACATTTGGCTGGGCGTAATGGCCCGCGGCGAGGATCCGCTGCTGCTGGTTGCTGAGGCCGAACGCTCGACGCAGCGCCAGCACATCGAGAACAGCGAGACGCTGGGCAAGGCCTACCTCGCCTTTTGCGAGACAGACAACGTCAAGCCCGCAACTCAGGTGGATCGGCGAAAAGTCGTGGGCTGGATGAGCCCTGCGCCCATCTGGTCTGTGCCGTGGCAGCGGGTGGGCCTGGCGGATGTCGAGCGCTCCCTCGGTCCGCTGCTGGAATGGACTCGGACCGGGAAACGGCCGTCGGGCCTCCGCTGGGGCCCCAGCCGAATCAGCCCCGGCACGCTGTCCAAGATCTTCGCCTACCTCTCTGCGGCGTGGACACGGTCTGCCAGGCACGCCGGGATGCTTACGGGTCGTGGTCAGGGACCCTTCGCGCTGTGGCGTGCGGACAAGAAATGGCCGGGCCAGGTGTCTCGCACCACGATGCTGGACACCAAGAGCCAAGCGGGCTTGGATTGGTTGAGGGCCTTGGCGGAGCTCCGGGAGCGGGCCCATGCCCCCGACGTGCTGGCGAATCGTCCCGATCCGCGGAGCCGCGAAGTCAAGCCTCATCTGTCGGTGGGGGCTGACTTCTATGTGCTCGTGCTGCTCTGGGGCACCCGCCTGACCGAAACAGCCCTGATGCGCTGGGAAGCTGTGCGGTGGGACGAGGGCTACGTCCAACTGGCCCCCGAGACGACCAAGTCGGGGAAGGCTGGTGTCGTGCCGCTCACGCGGTGGGCGAGTGAGATCCTCCAACAGCGGCAAGAGGTCAACGCGCGTTGGCGCCCGGACGATCCCGGCGAATGGGTCTTCCCGAGCCGGCAGCATGGGAAACCCATGAGCAATCCCCGAGGGATTCTTGCCCAAATCAATGCCGCCGCGGGCTTGTCGATCACAACCCACGATCTGCGCCGGACCCTTGCCAGTGAAATGCCGGTGGATCTGGCAAAGGCAGGGCAGCTGCTGCTTTCGGGCGCCGCTATGCACCACTCTGGTCGCGGTGGCAGCACCATCGGTGGAGCCACCGCAGGATACGTGCAGCGTCAGGCGCAATTGCTCGCGCCGCTCTATCAGGAGCGTGAAGACCGTCTACGGACGCTCATGGGGTTGGATCCCCCCGAGCCGACCTCCGTGGCGAAGAGGCGCGGTCCGAAACGTGGGGACGAAGATCATGAGCTCATCGCTCGCATCGCCGGCGATCCGGAGCTGCTTCAGCGCATCGTTGCCAAGGCTCTTGCGAAGAAGTGACCATAAAGCCTGTCACTCCCTGACGGACTCAGGACTTTGCTCTAATGACGGCAAGCACACGGCACGAGACCCTCATAAAGGCGATTACTGATCTGGGTGAGGATGGTGGGGGGCAGTCGTGGCGTGAGAGGAAATTTGAGTGGCACACGGCTGCTGACGCGATCAATGCCCTCTCGCCAACTCGTGCTCGCCAGCTGACCGTTTCCATGGTCGCGGTCCTTCTGGACCGATCTGAAAAGCAAGCCACGCGCGTGCTGCGCGGACCACCGGATGTCGGTTCGTTTCACGCGGCTCACGATCGCCCCGCTGACTACGATCGAATCATGGCATCGGTGCCAGCGTATGGCGGAAAGGTCGTGAGGCGTGCACGTTGGGTCTACCACCGCGACCGCGTGAAGGCCTGGTGGGCCGTTCGCCTGGACGAGCAAGAAGGCACGAAAGAACGGCGAGACCGGCAGCGGAGGCTGAAAGAGCTCACGAAACGGCGCAGCGACCTCGCTGAACTGATGCAACGGCATGCTCAAGAGCTCGCGCAAATGGATGCAGATCTGGAGCAGTTGCGAATGCTGAACCTATTCGCCGCGAACAGCACATTTGAGGCTGCCACGTCCGCACCACAACCGTGGATTTTCGATGAGCACGGCCAGTTGCTCGACCACGCATGGTTACCGGTTAGTGCTGTGGAAGCGATCACCGAGGTCCTGGAGACTGTGGGGGACATCCGATGGATGCCGTTGTCTGAGGCCTTGGGCGGCCGACCGTGGCGTGATGACGTAGTGCGGGATGCCTGGGTGAGCGTTTGGGACAGCGTCACGACACGGGCTCATGCGCGCATCGACGAGGTTCGTAGCCGGATACGCGCTCAATGGCTTAGGCAAAGGGCAGCGGGGCACCCTTCGGGTGCATCGAGGGACAGGAGCAGGAGCTGACCAGGTTCTAAGGGACATCGGGGGTGCAACGCCACCGCCTGTCATGTCCCCGATTTGGTGACGTCCACCCCGGCCATCCCGAGCCGGGTTGGAGACCCGCCATGAGCAAGAAATCCAAGTCCTCGGCCCGGACCCCGACTGCTTCGGCCAAGCGTGCCCCGCTCAAAGAAAAGACGATGGAGCGGCGCCGCACGAAGGCGCTCGTTGAACGCGTCTTGGCTAACCAGGACGCACTCTCGCAGCATCGCCGGCGTCACGAGCTCGCCAATCTTCTCTACATGGATCCGCCGTGGTCCTATGGGCGCGATCCCGAGGAGGTATCCGGTTTCAGTGCTGACCCGCGTAAGCACTACCCGGTGATGTTTGATGACGAGCTTCGTCTCTTCAACTTCGGTGACCTGGCCACGCGAGACGCGGTGTGTGCGATGTGGGTGCCCAATTCGCTGATCCCGTTTGCCCTCGAACTCCTGAAGCGCCAGGGTTTTGAATACAAGACGAAGTTGACCTGGCACAAGGTCTTTGAGAGCGGTGCGAATGCCGCTTGCCCGACGCTGGGACCAGTCCTCCCGTCCTCCGAAGACCTGATTATTGCGTCACGAGGTGCTGGGTTGAAGATCAGCCAAGAAGCGCAGAAGCTGACTTCTGTGATGTCGGTTGTGCGGGGAGCGCACAGCGCCAAGCCCGCCATCTTCCGGGACATGCTCTTGAACCTTTTCCCCCGTGCTCCCAATGGCGAGGCGACCCGGCCGTTGGAGATCTTCGCCCGACAGAAGTTGAAGGGATGGCAGTGTTTTGGGAATGAAGTTTGAGCCGCGGGTGCCATTCGCGACCCTGGGTGTGGGGATGCCGGAGCCTCCCCCACTCACCGCTACAAGATGATCCGCTCGCGCTGCTCTTGCGCTGCTTTGACTTGCTGCTCATGCCACGACTTCGCGACCTGGACTTCCAACGCCGGTGCAGGAAGGAAGACGACCCGAGTCTTTGTTTTCGTGTAGACGAGCCGGTCTTGATCGTCGATCCGCCACTTCGTCAGCAGCGGGCTCTCACATGTCGTCAGTGCTGCCGCCGCTTTCTTCAGCGAAGCACGAAATTTGGCGAGCGGTTTTGTGCTGCCAGAGAGCGTGCGAAGGGCATCGACGGCCCAGGGGATCATTCGAGCCGGGTCGTTGTGCTGGCTACTGATGAAGTCGTGCAGCCAGAGCGTGAGCGGGTCACGACCGAGAGAGCGCTTGCGAGTCAAGTCGATGCAGGCGACCTCATCGGTCAGCAGAGCTAGGGTCTGCTCAGAGATATGGATCCGAATGCGGCCCGTGATTTTGTCTACTTTGATGCTGCTGATCAGCGACTCGTAGCACGTGTGACGTGGCGTTTGCAGCTCGATCTCCGCGCGTTTCAGATCGAGTAGCAGATCCATGACCCAACGCCGTGCCGGGGTGCTGGCGTTCTTCCAGCCGAGAACTTCTAGAATCTCTCGACGACTGATCGTGAGCTCCTCTCCGAAGCCGGGGTCGCTGCTCTTACGCCGGATCGAGAGCGTCATCAGCGCTTGCCACACCATCGCGTGCTGCTGCCCCAAGCGGGGGCCTGTGTAAACCAGCGATCCAACAGTGTCGGTGGCCTGAGCGCCAGAGGGGAGTGGCCCCACCAGTAGCTTCTCGCACTTCACTTCAGTGCCAACATCGCTGGCTGAGAAGAGCGCGCTGCGCACAAACGCCACAGGCAAGCCAGGCTGGGGTTGGGGCGCGCGGTTCGAGAGAAGAGTGGCCTGGCGGCTCTGCTCGGGGGTTGGGCCATCTGGACTGTATCGAACGACCTGGTGGGGCGCAGATGAGCGACGGTGGTCAGCGGCTTGATGTGCCTGATGTGCTGCGCGGTAGGGCATGGCGGAAGGCCTTGAATGAAGGCCGGCTGCCTTCCTAAATGTTCTACCGAAAAAAATGGATCTGGCAAGTGGGGAGGGGGTAACAAGTAGGATGGAAAGGGGTAATAAGTGAGATGGGAGGGGGTAATAACTCGGATGACGGGGGGTAATAAGTGGGATGGGAGGGGGTAATAACTCGGATGGAGAGGGGGTAACAAGTCGGATACTTACCCCCTTCAAACCAAGCTGTGGTGCGGGTTTTCGGGTCCGCAGATAAGAGAGCTAGATAAAAGCTTTTAGAAAAGAGCTTTTAGAATCCTTAGAAGGAAGACGCCGCGCAGCGGCGCGGCGGACTCTTTTTCAGGTGGGATGAAAGGCAAAAGAGCCAGGGCGCCGGGCCTAGGCCCGGCCTGTCCTTTTCCGTCAGGCCCGGCCTTGCCGGGCTACAGGGCTTTTTTGCTCTTCCTGCTCTTCCTTGGATTTTCCGGGTCGTGTCGAGAAGGTCAAAAGCCAAAGCTCGGAAAAGCCAAAGCATAAAAGCAAAAGCCCGTCAGTGGGTGGGGTGAAAAGCATGGCAGGGCGCTTCGCGCCGCATCATCGTGACGAGGCTGCTGTGAAAATCATTCCGGACCTTTCTTTGCAATCGCCTGATCGACGGTGATCGACAGTGATCGACTTGCCATTGACGAAATCGGAATTTGTCCTAAGTTGATTATATGAAGGGGTTGCCTCAACCCCTCTGGCAGATCAAAAACACCGGAGATCACTATGAAAACCACTCCATCCAATTCCACCGGCTTCGGCTTGATGGAAACCATCCTGGCCATCGCCCTCGGCCTCGCTCTGACGACTGCCTCAGTCGCGATGTTCTCTCCCGCCAGCAGCGCCACCAGCGCTCAGCAAGAGATCACCCGTCTGGACCATCTGCACGATGCGGTCAGCAGCGCCTACGCCAGTCGCCAAAACTTCTCCGACCTCGCCGCATACACCGCCTCTCAGAACGGCTGGCTCCAGGACGGCTCAGGCACCTGGCACAGCACCGCCTGGGGCTCGCTCTCAATCGCTAACGCGAACATCGGCGGGATGCCCGCTGATGGCTGGCAAGTCGAGCTCGACACCCTTCCTGCTGATGTCTGCCAGCGCATCGCAGCGACGGAAGCGGGGAAGTGGACGCATGTCTACGTTGACGGCCACGAAGTGAGCGACGCGGCTGATGCGACGACGCTCTGCACAGGTGGCAGCCACACTTTCCTGGCTCAGAGCTACGGCGGGCGTCGTCCCGGTTATGCGATCGGGCCCATTTTGACTCCCGACGCGCCGCTATGCGTTCAGCTTCGCGAGGAGGGCACCATCGGCACCGTCCGCCCCGACCTCTGCTCAGACAGCCACTCATGATCACGAATCACACCGACATCATCCAGGCCGGCAAGGAAGTCGGCCTACGGCTTGAGCCGAACGACGGCGGCTACCGCCTTGGCTACAGCGCGAACACCGAAGGGTTCTGGATTGATTGGATCCCTGCGGAGCGCATTGAGAGCGTGATCGAGCGTTTTCGCAAAGGAATCTCAGAGGAATTGGAGCGAGTGACTGCCCCGGTAATTCGCGCGCGGTATTGGCAGCAGCGCGAGAGAGAGATCACGAAAACAATGATTAGATAATTGTGATCTGCTTCGCATTTATTGGATCTGGCGTCTGATAAGCGATTGACGAAGATCTTTTTATATCTAGATTTTAATTAAGGGATTTCATAAAGATGATGTCCTGTAAAAACCGCCAATTAATAGAGGAATGAAGCAATGAGTCATTTTAAAAGTCTTTACGAAGCCGCGCTGGTCTTGATCCCCGTGATGGAAACAGAGCAGGCCTCCTATTTCCAAGATTTCAGCATTCGAGATCGCGTCATGGATCCAAATGGTCTGTATGCCGTCGAAGCCGAGATGGAAGACCCTGAGGATAGCGATTACTACTTGCACAGTGACGCGATTTGCGAGGCATTGAATCGGTTCGCTGCTGCCAGCCCGGCTGAGCGCTTGGAAGTTTTCAAGCTTGTCTCGCGCAGCTATCAAGACGAGCTGGCTCAGATCGTCGTCTGACCTACTTACCTTGCCTGTCGGAGGAATTTGATCATGAATGCCAACAACATCGATTTTGCAACACGCGGTAGCTTGATTGCCGTTGGCCGCTACGTAGACGAAGAAGTGCTCAAGGGGCGCCCGCTGAAAAAGGTTCTTGCAGAGGGCCGGCGCCGCGACGCCGCGCACTGGTATCGCCCGGAACTTCTCCGCGACTACAGCCGAGCCGTCGCCTACGCTTACCCGGTCAAGTGACGACCAACGAATACACGAGGCCCAAGAGACCCAAGCCGGCGGAGCGCTAAGCCGCCTGACTCAACCAATGGAGCAAAACTATGAAATCTGACAACCGAACTACACTGGAAATGAAATGTCGTGCTTGGCATGAGAACGGCGTCTTGCTGATTGATCCACTTCGGATACGAGGCCTCGCCATCGGTAGCGATCGCCCCTGGTTTGAGAACTGGCGCCAACTCTGCAAACACGCCAGGCACCACCTTCGGCCGGTCGTTGTAGACCCAGTTCGAGCCTCCTGGCGGTAGCGGCTGGATCCCGGCCCCCAGTCGGGGCCGCCGTGCACGATGCCCTGCGGTCACCGCATGGACAGCCGGTGGACGAGGCGTGGACAGCGAGCTGCCCACCCCGTCGCCCACGCGCCTGCCCACACTTCGAGCACCAGGACATCAAGAGCGCCACTACCAGGCGCCCTCGACTCGCGGGGTCCAGGGCTCCCCAACAGCAACAAGCAAGAGCAAGGGCCAGAGCAGCCCTCACGCTCGGCTTCTCCGGTCAAGAGTCGTTCCGGGGCCCGTGTCAGTCGCCGGCCCGTGTCGCTCCGCTCCCGCACCTGGCGGCTCCATCCCGCGCCAGCCCCATCTCTTCTTCTCTTGACCGCGCCTCTCTCCGGGCAGGGCGGCTGCCATCGGCAGCGGGTTCGCACCCGCTGCCCCTGTGGGGCCAGCAATGACAACGGAAGGAGAGAGACATGAGCAACGACACGAACCACGATTCGGTTTTTGGCCCTGTGATCCACAGCTATAGCCGGGCTGAGGCGATCGACGATGGCGTGCTGGTTGAGGTGCCCGAGAGCGCCAGCCGCGCCGCTGGCTTCAAAGTGCCCTTGGCCATGACGGCGAGCGCCTGGGGTGTGGCGGTGGGGTTTGGAACTGACCTCGCGGAGCTTCTCGCCAAAGCAACGGCCGTGCTCGCGGCGGCGATGCTGGAATATCGCCAGAGCGCACACCGAGCGAGGATGGGCCTGGGTGAGCCCGTGGGTGATCGGCTGGCGTTTGCGTATGACGCTGAGCGCGATGACGGCGGTGTCGATGTTGTGCAGCTGGTCCTGGTCATCGGACCTGGTGATGCCGGTGAGCCCGTCGGCACGGTGCTGCCCGGTGAAGACTGATATGGACGTCTACACCTGGCAGGAACCCAATTTGTGGGGTGTCCTCGACGACACCCTGCGGATCCGCATCGGAAGGACGGATGAGGGCTACCTGTGGATCAGCGTTGATATCCAGATGTGGTCCGATCCCCCGACCATGGGCAATTTCACTCACGGGGATACGAACCGCTATGCCACGGGCGAAATCACGATTAGCGAGGACGGCTTGCTGACCGCGATGCATCGGCATCCGCCAGAGCACGACTTCCGATCTGGTTTCTCGCTGCGCGTCCCGCTCTCTTTTGTGTCTCCGCTGCGCGCAGCGCTCGAACGTGCTGGGGTATCAAATTCATGATCGACATACCACTGGTCATGATCGACAGGTGATTGACGACTGCTCGATTTCGACTAGCGTGAACATATGAGGGGGTTGCACAAACCCTCAATTTAACCAACCCAATCAAAGAGGTTCCCCAATGCTCAGCACTGCACAAATCGAAATCAGCCGCCGCAAGGTGACAGACTCGCCCAAGCCGACAGCAGACGCGGCACCGCTTGCGGACGCAATCCAGCGCGCTGATGTCGAAGCCGTCCAGCAGCTCTTGGCCGCGTGCCCGAACATCAACGGGGTCCGACTGCTCGCGAAGCTGACGCCGCTTCACCTTGCTTGCCGGTGCTACGCGCTCGCCCAGCACGGACCGAAGTCGCGGCTCGATCGAGCGGAGCAGATCGTGAACTTCTTGCTCGATGCGGGTGCCGATCCCGAAGCCAGGGACGCGATGTCTCAGCTGCCAGCGAGCTGGGGAAACCCGCCGCGTTTGCGCGAGCGTATGCGTGAGATCGCAGAGGCTGGCCGGATCCCCGTCACCGGGTTCGGGACTTTTGAGCACCTCGGGTCGAGCTGTAACGGGAAGACTCATCGGGAAGGCTACGACAACACGGCGTCGGTGCTGCACGTGATGCCCCATCTCGCTTTCGTTCCGCGGAGCTTCTGATATGCAAGCCATCCACATCTTCAGCAGCAAAGGCGGCAGCGGCAAGACGACCGCGGCGCTATCGCTCGCCGCCGCGCTCGCTCACCGCGGCCACCGGGTCGCTCTCGTAGACGCCGATCCCAACGGCGCGCAGGGCGGCGCCACGCGCTGGCTGGCGCAAGCGCAGGCGGCGGGGCGTGCGACACCTTTCCCCGTCTTGCGGTCACTCACGGCCAGCGCGGCGAAAGCCTATGACGTCGTCATCTGGGACCACCCGCCGGGCGGACGGGCCGCGCACCAGCTGCCGGAAGGCCTCGTCATCGTGCCGACCCCGCTCGACCCCGGCAGTTTCTTTTCAGCGACGCGCGTGGTCGACAGCCTTCGCCATCGCTCGCTGACCCCGCTGCTGCTGCCGTCTCGCGTGCGTCTCGAACGGGCGGAGCAGCGACGTTTGGCGGGCGTGCTGGCGGTGCCCGTGATCCGGGACCGCGCGGCATACGGCTCGCTTTTCGGCCAGGGCACGACCCTATATAGCGACGCAACCGGGATAATTGGCCAGTCGGCGGCGCGGGCAGAATTTGAGGAGACCGTGGCGCGTGTTCTCGCGCACCTGAGTGCTGGCCGGACAAAGGAAGCAGCATGAAAATGAAGACCGACAACCTCGATTGGGTGACCCAAGCCACCGCCGAGCCTGCGCGGCTGAGGACCGCTTCGGTCGCGCGCAAGCCCGTTAAGAAGCGAGCCGAAGTCCAGCCGGTCGCAGGCCCCGCCTTCCACCACACGCTAGAATCCGGAACGGGTCGCTGCATCTGTCTGATGAGATTGCAGATCGACGACTTTAAAGTGAAGGTGAGCTTGCCGGCCGGGCTGCGCGAAGGGCTCACGCAAGCTGGCGAGCGATTGGCAGCGACGATCTGCGCTCTGGCCGATTTCGCACTGACCCAGCTGGAACGAAAGGGCGGGACGTTGACCGTGGTCCCGACCGCCGAAGACGACGGCGGCCTCGGTTGCGTGTTCGAGCACGGGCGCCGAAAAGGGCCTCTAACCATCGAGTTCGCGGGCAAGCTCATCCTCCCGGAGCGAGAAGGCCTTGATCGGCGGGCGAGCATTTGGGTCCCGGATGCACTGTTAACTCGATTGGAAGCCGCCGGAGCTGAGCTGGGGCCAAGCATGGCCGTGCTCGCGGCGTGGGGGCTGGCTTACTTGCGGAAGACGGGGCAGAACCTGGTCACGCGGGCAGGCTGATCGCCGAATGCATATGCGCGCCGCGCTCGATCCAGCGCGGTTGCACGTCCGCCCAGGCTTCGCCAGGCAGCCAGCGAAGCGCGGGAGCGAGCCCCACCGCTTGCGCGCCCGAGGCAGATAGCCCGCTAACCAGGGCCACCCACGCCGGGCTCGCTTGCGCTGATACAGGCCCAACGAGCCAGCCCTCTCCGAGCGGTTCAGCGACAACGCCAACTCGCGGTGCCACGACCCATCGCGTCGCTTCTAGCCACTTCCTCGCCTGCTCACGCGACCTCGAACGTGCTTTCGGCACCGGCGCCTGGGCACACGTCGCCAGCGCTTCCAGCCGCCGCGCTGCCTTCGCTTCCGACCAGTGACTGCCTTCGGCCCACGCCGGCTCCCACGGGTCCCGGTTGCGATAGATCACGGCACACCGCTCGCAGCTGGGGACGACGTTCGCGCCGGAAGCGTCGCCCCCGAGCGCTGGTGAGAACAGGCAAACGGCGCGTGTGGCCGGTGACTTCTCGCAGTGCCAGCAGCGCGCTTTCCCGTCACCGAGCACACGCGACCGGAGCCACTTCGGCACTGGGGCGGGGAGCTTGCGCAGCGCCTCCACTCGATCCAGGAACGGCAGCAGGTCAGCGGGGGATACCTCAATCACGGCTTCGCCCCTTCGGTTGCACAGGCGGACGGAAGCGAATGCCTTGGGTGCGCTCGATAACCTGGACGAGCGGCAAGACGGCATCGGGGTGGTGCTGTGCATACGTGAGCGCAGCGGCGACGAGGCCGGGCACCGAGACGCCGTGCTGATGCGCGAACGCTTCCGCATCCGAGACGAGCGAAGCGGGCAAGGTGATACGAAGGGCTCGGCGATCAACGCCGACGTGAGCGGTTTGCCAAGTGCGCTGGCGTGAGAGTGTGGTCATGGGACGGCTCCGAAATGGGGTCCCAATTCACGTTATCGAATTAACGCCGAGTCGGAAGGGGGCGCCTGCTAGCGGCTCGACGCTTGCGGTGATGCAGGCAGCTCGACGCCCCACCGCTCGGCGAGCTTTTGCACGGGTGGCGTCCAGTCCTTTGCTTCGATAGCGATGCTCTGAAGCACACCACAGACCCAGAGCGGATCTAGCGGTTTCGGTGAAGCGACGGCATCGAGCAGCTGAGCTTGTGCACGCGAGATTGCCGTGAGGATGTAGTCCAGGGAGAGCGTGTCCCGAACACCCGCGAGCCACAGGGACGGGGGCGAGAGTGAGCTGACGGGCCACGTTGTTCGCGTCTGACCAGGTGCACTTTCACCCGGCATCGCATACGAGAAGCGCTCATCAAGCACGCGCGATTGAAGACGAGCGAGGGAGGCGCACGTTCGCACAATCAGAAGACGGCGGGCACGTTCAGCAGCGCGGGTGGAGTCATCGGAGGCCATGCGCGTGATGGTGCCTAAGGGGCGTCTCATGCGCGAAGACGGGGGAGGGTGCGCACAGGGAAGCGTGCATCTCGGGCCTAGGGAAGCTGGGGCGGCTTCGGGCTGCTTCGGCTTCTGTGCTGTCGTTAATCCCTAGAGCGAAGGGATACACACCAGACGCACCGCTGGTGTGCAAAACGTTATCGCTTGGGCGCGTCTGATAGCCGTCCAAACCAAGCAAACACAACGCTTCCGCGCGTTGCCTCCGCAACCCGCTCGCGTTGCCGTGCGCGCTCTCTATTCCGCCAAAAACCGCGTTAGATCGCCATTTCATGGCGTTGCCACGGAGAGATCGACTGTAGCGCTGTAGGGGCTTCCGATCCGGCGAAATCGGCCTACGTTGGTTTTTAGAGAAGCGCACTTCGCGCTGACCGAGAACCAACGCTGTGCGCACGCAAACCGCGATCACCATCCGAATTCCCCACGACCAGATCCCCGCGCTCGACGCGCTGGCGAAGCGCGTCGGAAAGACGCGCCCGAAGCTGCTGCGCGAGGCCGTCGCTTCTCTTCTGCACACGCACGAGACGACCCAGCTCATCCAGCAGTCCGCCCATGCGGCGGTGAGTGAAGCCATGGACCGTCTTCGCCTCGATGCCAAGGCCGCGCTCACTCAGCAAGTCGAAGCCGCACGTGCAGCAGACAAGACGAACCGCGACCTCATTGCGCGCTTCATCGAAGCGCTCAGCCAGACCGTCACCACCCCAGCCAAACGTTAACCGAAGGAGCTCAACATGCCATCCCGTCCGTCACTCAAGTCCGTTGAAGCGCTGTGCGGCGCTGCGATGAAGCAGCAGCTGCACGACACGCTCGAAAGCCTTGCCGTCTCCTCGACCAGCAAGCGCATGCCGGCACCAGAAGAGTTCGTCCGTCATTACGCGGGAGCGAGTCAGGCGCTCATCGCTAGTCGAGAGAGCGGCGAGCCCATGGGCTGGTCGATCTGGAAGTCCATCGGCGATCGCCCGGACAAGCTCGACTACGCGGCGCGTCGCTTCGCGATCGCGACCTCTCTCGATGGTCGTGTCCTGCCACGCAAGCGCCGCGTCCGCCGGTTTGGCCCCTCGGTCATGAAGTAACCCTGCCTCCATCCACCCACGTCGCCACCGCGCGGATACCAGCTCATGCATCAAGGAACTCACGATATGAAACTCGCCTTTTTTCCGTTTTGCTCCATCACGTCTGCGGCGCTCTCTATTGCGCAACTTGCTCTTGCGCAGTGTGGGCTGATCACCCTGGACCCGGCCGGCTTCTCGATCAGTTCATACAGCGCGCTAATTGCTGCCGCGATCTGGTTTGACCGGCGGTCGAACACCCGCAAGGGCTTACCTACACCGCCGCCGAGCAGTGAGCCCGTTTCCGCCCAGATATTTGAGTCGCCCAACGTTGTTTCGATCCTGCGCGGACGGCGGCACCGGCAATCGGACGAGCCGTTGCGGCAGAGCCGCAGCGGCATGGCTCGACTTCCGCCGGCAAAGACTGCGGTCATGAAGTAACCCCGTCCTTCCTTCCCCAACCACCCCACAGAGGTATCCCCACATGCGCACACTGTCCCAATCAATCGCCCGCGTGCTGTCTCACGCGACGCTCATCGCCACCTTCGCCGCAGCTATGACCCTGCAGGGCTGCGCCACTATCGACAACGCTACTCAGAAAGTCGGCGGCGTTTTCGGCTCGAAATCTGACACGACCCGTTCCGCGACCGGTGGGGCGATTCTGGGCTGCGGTGCCGGCGCCGTCCTGGGCAAGATCATCGGCAACGGCTCCGACATGCTGAAAGGCTGCGCGGCCGGTGCGGCCGTCGGCGCTATCAGTGCTGTCCAGATTCATAAGCACGAGCTCGCTCAAGCACGCGCGCTCGCTGTCCAGGCTGACGCCGTGAAGGGCGTCAAGGCGACCGTCACCACCAAGCCCGTCCAGGTCAAGGATGAGGAAGGCAAGCCCGCTCAGGTGGACGCGCTCGATCGGCTGACCATCGACTTGCCGGCCGCTGGCGTGAAGGCTCATGCCGCAGACGTGGCTAGCGTGCTGGACAAAGCCGCGACCCTCGCCGATGGCGCCTCCGACCCGACCACGATCGAAGTGCACGGCACTGCGGCCCAGCGCGAGTGGATCGCTTCGCGGATCCGCGCTCACTTGCGCGCTGACTCGACGGTTCGCGTGATCGAAGTGGCGAGCAAGTCCCCGCGGATCGTGATCAGCCCGATCCCGACCAAGTCGGAGGGCTGAGCCATGTCCGGCTTCGATGATGACTTCCTCGCCGCGCCGGCTCCCGCGCCGGCTCCGGCACCATCGGCACAGGGGGCGGCGGCAGCGCCGTCCCCACCGGCCTCATCTCTGGATGACTTCGACGGGTTCGGGGTCAGCGGTGGTTCCGCGGAGCAGGGCGCTGGCCTCCTCTCACCAGAAGCGGCAGCGGCGGCCAAGGCGAAGGCCGACATGCTGAAGGCCAAGAGCGGTGCCGCGATGGCGTCGGCTGCTAGGGCTAGCCAGGCCGGAGCCCAACGCGTGGGACAAGCCATCGCGTCTGTGTCACCGCGGCAATGGGCGACTGGGCTGGGCGTGCTAGCGCTCGTGGTCGGCCTGAGCTTAGGTGTGCGCTGGTGGCTGCATCGCCCCTCGACTCCTGTGGTGGCGACCGCGAAAGCGGAGGCATCTGTCGCTCCGACCGCAAGCACCGCTGTAGTCGCAACGCTGCCCGTCGTCACCACGTTGGCGTCTCAGAAGCCGACCGCTCCGGTCATCGCGGCAACCATGCCGGCTGCTCCCGCTATCGCGCCGACCACACCACCGTCGCCCGCGGTAGAGCGCCACGCTCCTCGTCCCGTGGTCGTGTCACAGAAGAAGGATCCGTGGAAAGTCGCTCACGCCGCGGACATTCAGAAGTCGATGCACGCCGATCAGAAGAAGACTGACGACGCCTGGGCGAAAGACCAGGCAGCTCGGCTCGACGCCTTCTTTAAGAAAAAGCACTGACCCCACTTCCGACTCGGCGAATTCGGCCTAGGGTCATCTGTATCCCCACCTCAATTCACCACACACAGGCCCCAACATGTCTATTTCAATCACTTCTCGCGTGCTGAGCTTTCTCGGGTGCCTTGCCATCGGCAGCCCCGAAAGCGACGACAGCCCGCTCATCAACATCGGCCAGACGATTGGCAAGCTCGCTCACCGGGGCGATAGGTTTGCGGCGGACGAAGGCCTGCTCATGTCGATCAGCCTGCGCGACCTGTCTACTCACATGATCATCTTCGGCGAGACAAACTCGGGTATGACCAGCAGTCAGCTGCGTCCGAAGATCGCGGGGCGGCGTCGAAGAAGGATCCATGGAAAGTCGCGCGACTCATGGGCGAAAGACCAATCGGCCCGGCTCGACGCTTTCTTCAAGAAGAAGCACTGACTCCCCTTCCGACTCGGCGGATTCGGCCTACGGTCATCTGTATCCCCACATCAACTCAACACACACAGGTCCCCACTATGTCCCCGTCACTCACTTCTCGCGCGCTGAACCTCCTGGGATGCCTTTTGATCGGCACACCGTCCTCGATCGCCGGGCCTATCCCCGACGAGTTCTATTACGTCCAGGGCGATCGCCCCGAGCCGCCAGGCGGTATCGGAGACGCTGACACGCAGCGACGCACGCTCATCGTCGATGCCATTCGGCGCCGGATGCTTGGCCATGTGGCGATGTGGACCAGCGTCAGTCTGGCCGCCTTCGCTCTGCTGCTCGCTTTGATCGTCGGTGCCTCGCATGGCCTGCGCTCGCACGCCGATCCCATCGGGGGCATGACCCCCACTCTGAACTTCCCGGGGAGCCACTGACATGAAGCTCAAATCTATTCTTGGGCAGCTGATGCCCCTCAAGTCCATCGTTGCGGCGTCGGTCGAGGAAGCCCGGCTGCTGGCGACGCGCTGGGACGTCCCGCAAGCCAATCGCGACGGCTTCTTCGATGCGGGCGAGGGCAAGCTGGTCAAGCTGGCACCCGACCTCGCGGACCGTGAGCCCCGCTACATCCTCACCGCACCCGATGCGAAAGGGCGTCAGTATCGTGTTGCTGGTCGGATGCTCGCCGAGGACCTCGGCAGCGGTTCAACCAGTGTCGCCACCCCGTTGTTGTTCGGCGTGCTTGGATTGCTGGCGATGCTCACGATCGTCGTTCCGCGCCCGGTGGGAATAGTCACCGCCTTGTTGGCGCTGGTGACGCTGGGCTGCCTGCGCACGGCGACCCGTCCCGGCAAGAGCTGGACGTTTTCCGCCGGTCTTTTCGGGCTTGTGCTGCCGGTTTTTGCGTCGGCAGCGACGCGCTCGCCGATGATGACTGCGCTCTGCTTCTTGCCGCTGATCTTGATGCCGGTCCTCTATGCCGGTGGCGAGCAGAACCGGCGGGCGAAGCGGCTGGCGATCCAAGGCCGGAAGGCGGGCGGCGAAGATAGCAGCGCCGTCACCGCACACGTCGCCGCTCGGAAAACGCAAGCGGAAGCCGTCGCGCGAGATGACAGCCCGACGCTGCCCATGGGCACGTCGATGGGCAAGCTGACCCATCGCGGGGACGGGCTCGCGGCAGATCGAGGTCTGGAGTTGCAGGTCAGTTTGCGGGATCTCTCTACGCACTTGCTGGTCCTTGGAGAGACCAACTCTGGAAAGACCTCCAGCCAGATTCGTCCCAAGGTTGCACAACTCATGCGGCTGCGGAAGCTGGGATACGAGATCGGCCTGCTGCTCGCGGATGGAAAAGGAGCGCTGGCGGGGGAACACAAGGGCATGATCGATTATGTCGCGTTGTCGCCCCGGACCCAGGTGGTGGCGCTATATGAGCATCTTTCGGCCAGCGACATCGCGAGGGCTCATGAAGAGAACAATCTCGCTGCCGGCGGGAACGGCGGCGGATCGGAGCAGACGTGGAATGGCATGACGGCGGCCTGCTGTCGCCCGGCTATCTACATGCTCGAAGCGCTAGTAAAGCATGGGATGAAAGACAAGAACGGTGAGCCGTGGGAATGGACGCTTCTCTGTCACGACCGGCTCGGCAAGATCTTCTTGTCGGGTGAGGATCGGCTGGATGAGCTGGAAGACTACTGGACCCAGATCGCCGCGCATGAAGGGATGATCGATGGCTTGCTTCAAGAGGCCTACATCTATTCAACGCAAACGGTGCAAGCGCTGGCGGCTGAAACTCGGGGCTCGATCTTGGCAAATTGGACGCTCTGGTTCGCGCCATATCTCTCGCACCCGGACCTGATGAGGTGGGCAGCAGCCTCCCACGGTCAGAGCGTCGAAGTGTGTCTGCATGGCAAAGCGATTGGGCTGGACGTCAATGGAAGTCTCTACGGTCAGGCGGCAAACTTGGTCGTGAAGTTTCTGAAGGCGCGAGTGACGAGCGAGTTGCAGCGCCGCGCCGGCTGTGCCAACGGGGATTGGAAGAAGGCGGATCCAACGGCTACGGAGTGCTTCCTGGTGCTCGATGAGGCTCAGGATCTTCTGGTTCAGAGTGATTTTGACTTGTTGCCGAAGGTTCGAAGCTTGGGAGGTCGATATCTGCTGGCCACTCAATCGATTGAGAGCTTGCTGGCGATCTCCAAAAACGAACACTCAGTGCGGGCGATGCTGGCTTCGATCCTCTCGCGCGTCGCGCTGCGCACCTCGCCGATGACCGCCAAGTGGATGCAGGAAGGCATCGGTATGGGCCGTGTTCCTCATCGCGAGTCGGAATCCACGATGGTTGATTTCGTGCGCTCGGTGTCGAAAGCCTATAGCGCGCCGACGTGGGATGAGGGGCATCCGCTGGCACGGCGCCTGGCTCGGTTCCGCCGCAAGTTGGGCGGCACCCACTTCAAGGACGCGCGCATCGACCGCAGCGATAAGGGGCTCTTCGGCGACCACATGGCCAACGATCTCGTGCTGGTTCGCGAGATGAAAGAAGAGCCGATCTTGGAGCTCAGCCAATTTGCCGCGCTGACCGCAGAGACAGGGGTTGCCCTTGTGGATATTCGGCGGGGCGGCATTCCCCGTCGCGACTTCGTTCGCGTCGGCGAACCCATGTTGTCGCTCCCCGAGGACCTGGTCGATCCGACCTACAGCGAGCGTGATCTCAATGCTGAGGACGCTGTGAAACGCCAAGCCGCGGTCGATGCTGCGCGTGCTGCCGAAGCCGAGCGTTCAACTGAAGACGCCACCGCTCTTTCAATTTCGCACGACGAGGAGACCAACCACCAGCCACTCACGGCGCTGCTGGACGCCATTCGCAATCCCGAAACAACCACTGAGGAGAAAAACCAATGATGACCCCAGACGCAATCCGGCGTCGCTCCGGCGTGCGCAAGGAAGCGCAAGCCGTGCAACAGGCGCCAGCCTGGCAGCGCCCGCTGCCACAGGCTGCACCGCAAGAGCCTTCCGCGACACAGAAGCAAGCTCAGCAGCGCCCGCGCATGGGCCTGGCCGGCGCGTTGAGCTTGAGCGCCCAGAAGACCGCCCAAGGACAGGGAGGCCAAGGCAGCGGCGGCCAGGGCCAGCTCTCGAAACCGACGCATCCGAGCTTCTACAACCCCGTGCCGGTCGGCGAGATCGCTCCGCCGAAGAAGGCCCAAAAACGCGGCATGAGCATGTAAGCCGGTGACCCATCCACCCACCTAGAAGCCGCGGCCTGAGAACCGCGGCTTCTTTATGCGATTAGTGCAACTGGCGTGTCGCTGCGGACTGGCCAACCGACATCACCACGAAAGCGACGAAGGCCCAACCTAGTGTTATTCCCATGGCAAGCATAGGCTTACGAAAGTGCGTGCCAAATGCGACCACAATTCCTGGCACGCACACAATTCCGAGGCGAACCAGCATGGCCCCAAGCCAGAATGGCACGTTGGAAGTGGGAGGTTCTGAAAAAGCCATCCATAGAAGAGCCAACAAGACGACTTCGGCTAGCCAGAGAAGCCAGCCCGACCATTCAATGCGGGGCTGATCGCTAGGATTGACGCGCGCAATCACGATACCTGCCGCGATGCCGAGCGCCATCACGCCTGTGAAAACCGAGCCCGCAGCATTTGCACCTGCCGCCTCGCCTAGGATGTTGGCTAGAAGAAATACCAATACCGCATAGATCAACCAGTGCCAAGGGCGACGAGGGATGAGTCTCCGGATTCCCTCTGAACGCAGGGCTTTCGCGGGGAGTTGCCGAAGTCGTTCCGTTGCCAGTTCTTCAGCACGAAGCTTGATGTAGATCGCCCGCTGCATGGTCTTGGTGGCCTCGGGATGTTCGACCTCGACCTTGATCCACAGCGCTTGGTCGATCTGCCCTGCTTCGAACTCGCTTGCAGCCTGCTGATAATGGGCTTTGTCGGTCATGCACACTCCCCTGTGAGCCACCCCAGGCGGAGAGTGCCAACAATCCCCAGCGACAGCAACGGGCGTCGATCATGTCGTGATCGACATCGACTCGACAAATCCCTGGCTTCGTCTACGGTGAATGTAGAGGGGTGGCAGCACCCCGCAAGAGCAATCACCGATGACCACAATCACACCACCACTTCCCCCGCCTCACGCCATTGAACGGGCCGTCACCGCCGCGATCTGCACCACCGGCCACGCGCCCAAGCGTCTGTTGCTCGCAGACATGACCCGGCCCAGCATGCAGCGCCGTTTCTGGGTGCTCGATCTCTCTGATCCTCGAAATCCGGTCGTAGATGCCGCGACCCGAGTTGCCCACGGCGCAGGTTCCGATCCGCAGAAGACCGGATGGCCCACCCGGTTCGGCGATACGCTCGGTAGTGGAGAGACCAGCCTCGGCCTCTATCGCGTGGCGGAGCCCTACACGATGGCGAAGCACGGGAAAGCCTACCGACTGGATGGACTGAGCCCGACAGACGCTCACGCGCGTGAGCGCGGTGTCGTCCTGCATCCAGCTGACTACGTGAGCCAGACGGGCCCGGTCGGTCGCTCACTCGGATGTCCGGCCTTGAACCCGGCGGTATTCACGCAACTGGATCGCGCAGGCGATTTGGAAGGCTTTCTGCTCTGGATCGACGGAGGTGCTGCAACCCCCGTGCCGTCCTGCGCCGCTGCCATGGCGTGGCCCACGCAAGCCGCCCAGGCCGTCGCTCAATCCGTCGTCACTTGGGGCCCGCAGCCACTGCCAGCTTGCTCACCCGGAGACCGCCATGACGCCTAACACCATCAACTCCGCCGACGACATGCAAGACATCTGGGTCTTCGTCCCCATCGACCCCGAAAGCAACGAGCTGGACACCGAAGGTGGATTCGCTGAGGCCTTCGGCGGCGCGCTGGCCGGGATCATCCTGGGCGGCTTCGGCCTGGAACACTTGGGCCACTTGCTCGAAGGCGTCGAGCGGTGGGGCGAGTTTCAGGACGCGCTGCGCGCGCCCATCTCAGCCATGCAAGTCGCTAACGCGGTCATGCAGTGGCGGTGCAGCGGCGCCCATTTCGCGCCTGGTGAAATCAAAGGTGTGTGGATCAAGACCGCCGTCCCGGTGTCCAGATTTATGCGCGCCGCGTTCCTCGCTTCGCAGCCCCAGGCCATCGCCCCGCCAGCACCGCGACGGGTGCCTGACCCGCCGCGTCCAAGGCCTCGGCCGAGCTGGTGAGGCAAGTAGCTCGGCAGGGCGTCGGGATTTACTCCGCTCTTCCCCGTCCGGCCCGGCTTGGCCGGGCAAATGGGCTTTTCATGCTTCTCCCGCTTTTCGAGTTGCGGGGGCACGCGTTGGGTGAAGAAAAGCAGGAGCAGGAAGAGCAAGAAAAGCCCTGCAAAGGCGATGGGGTGAAAAGCATGGCGCTACGCGCGGGCGTTTAGGGGAGGGGGCTTCCGACTCGGCAGATTCGGCCTACAAGTGGATGTATCCCCACGTTTCGGAGACTCCACATGCTTCAACTTGCCGATCTTTTCCGCCGCGCACGCATGCGCGAAGTCGAGCGCGCCGTTCGCGCTCAGTTCGACGATCCCGGTGTCTTCGTTGAACACGCTCTGAGCACCGAGGACGTCTTGGCGTCGCAGCCGGAATACATGTCGCGGGAGACCGCTCATGGCTGCTAACCAGATTTTTTCAGACAAAGTGGCTGAGGCGCTCATCGAGCGGATCCAGGCGGGGACGGCTCCATGGCAGCTGCCCTATGAAGAAAGCCTGCACAGCACGCTGCCGATGAACCCGACGACCGGCCGGCGCTACAACGGCATTAATGCGATGTGGCTCTCGATCACGCAGCCCAACGCTGATCCGCGCTGGATGACCTATCGCCAGGCTGCTGAGAAGGGCTGGCAGGTGCGGCGCGGCGAGAAATCCACGCTCATCGAGTGTTGGGTTTTTGAGAAGCAAGAGAAGGACGAGAAGACCGGCGAAAAAAGGTGGGTCCGCCTGGATCGCCCCTTCTGGAAACCAGGTTATGTGTTCCACGCGTCGCAGATCGACGGTTTGCCTGAGCTGCCCGTTCCGAAGCACGACTGGGACCCCATTGAGCGCGTCGAAGCGCTGCTGAAAGAAAGCCAGGCAGATATTCGTCACGAAGCCGGCGCGACTCCGCACTACTCGCTCACGAAAGACCGGATCGTGATGCCAGAGCGCGGGCAATTTCTGGATGCGGGCCGCTACGCTGCGACCGCGCTGCACGAGCTGGGTCACTGGACTGGGCACCCGTCTCGCCTCAATCGCTCGATGGCGCATGCGTTCGGCTCGCCGGATTACGCACGCGAAGAGCTTCGCGCCGAGATCGCCAGTTACTTGCTCGGCCAGGAGCTCGGGATCGGCCACGACCCGTGCCAGCATGACGCCTATCTGGGTAGCTGGCTGGCGGCCCTTCGTCAGGACCCGCGCGAGATCTTCCGGGCGTGTGCGGATGCGGAGAAGATCGTGACGCATGTGCGCCAGTTCGACCTCTACCAAACCCAAGAGCAGACCCAAACCCAGGGAGTGCAGAAGGCGACCACGCCTCAGCCTCAGCGTGAGCACCTGGAGCCAGCTATCGCGCGAGCTCCCCGTGTGAAGCCGGTGCTGCCCACGAAAGCGATGGGGATGAGCCGATGAAGCGCCCCCACATCCTCCGGCAGGCGATCAAGAAAGCCGCCCGCCAGGCGTTCGATGCCGAGCGCGCCCTGGCCTGGACCCCCACGGATCCCGCCTGCCGCCGCACACACGCTCGCGCCGTTGCTCGCGTGGAGCGCGCGATCTACCAAGCCCAGCGCGAGCGCTTCATCCCCATGCTGACGGTCCAGGTGCTTCTCGGCATCGTGCTCGACGCCCAGGCGCTGGCCCGGTGGCGCATCACCGGGAAGCCCGTCCCGCCAACTTCGGGTTACTGGGACACCCTGGACGCGATGGATCGCGCGATAGACAGAGCATGGCAACGAGCTCGCCTGACGCGTGTCTTCAATCTGTCGGGAGGCCTGCAATGACCCCCGACCAGACCCTTTTCCAAGCCGCGGCGACGGGCAGCGTTTCCCTTGCCAAGTCGGCCTGTGCCGCTGGTGCCCGCCCGACTGCAACCGGTCCCGGCGGCGCTACCGTTCTACACATCGCCGCAAGCCAAGGCCATGCCCACGTCGCCGAATTCTTGCTGGCCGGCGGCGCGGACCCGAACGCCCAGGATGCCTTCGGCCGCACCCCATTGCATGAGTCGGCTTTCATTCGGGCCAAGTCGCCGCAGACATGGGAGACGCTGGTCGCACACGGCGCCGATCCGCACGGCCCCCGCGATCGCGACGGGCGCACGCCAGAATCCCTGGCCATGACGCTGGACTACGGCCTCGCGTTGAAGCGCCTCACGGAGCACAGCGCCGAGCGTGTGGCCCGCGGCCTGGAGCCTTCCGTGGGGCTGTGATGGCAGACAACGTCCTCAACCTTTTTCTGCAGCCAGAGCCGGCTGGTCTCGAACCGTCCAGGTGGGTCCGGCGGGTAGACCATGCCCTGGGTGCAGGCCTGGGCGTCGGCGCGCTTGTGTATGCCGGATTGAGCGCCGCTATCTGGCACACGCTTCCGCATCCCCCTGCAGGCGGCTTCCTGACCCAAGCTCTCGACTATCCGGGCATCGCCCTCCACCTGCTATCAGCGGGGTGGCTCAACCCCCATGCGCTGGTCGATAACCCGGCTGCGCCGGACCTGTCGCTTGTGCACCGTTGCTTCGCGCCCGCGCTCGCTGCTGCGAGCATCGTGGGCGGCTGGGTGCTGAAAGCAGGCCTGCGTCCCACGCGGCGTATGCGCCACTTGGCCGGGCCACAACTTCTACGCGGAAAAGAAGCGATCCGCGCCGCGCGTCAGGCGTGCAAGCACGAGGCCCGCGGTGAGCCGTTCCTGCAACTGGGGCCGCTGGCGATCGACAAGCGGCGAGCTACGCGTGGGATCCTGCTATACGGATCACCTGGATCCGGTAAGACCGTGGTGCTCGCCCCAGCCATCAAGCAGCTCATCGAAGCGGGCCACCGGGAATGGATCTACGACGTCAAAGGCGACTTCACCTCATATTTTCTCGGCGGCTCGGTAGGGCTGATTTGCCCGTGGGATTCCAGGTCTTTGGTCTGGGATATCTCCAAGGACTGCCGCACGCCGAGCGACGCGCAAGTTTTCGCGGCGGCACTGATCAAGGAAGACGAAGGCAATGGACGGTTCTGGTCGATCGCTGCGCGGCAGTTGCTGGAAGGCGTGCTTCGCTCGCTCCAAAACGACCACGGCGAAAACTGGGGATGGAAGGGCCTGGCGGACCGCCTGGCGGTTGACGCGAGAGGGATGGCAGAGCGTATGGCCGCGGACTTCCCGAAAGCGCTCGCACTGGTTGCTGATCCATCTAGCAGCGCGACATCATCGGTGCTCGCCACGCTATCCAGCTACACGAAGCTGGTGGATGACCTCGCCACAGCATGGGGTGATGGACAAGACCCGGGAACGGGTGACATGCGCCCCTCTATATCACTGCGCGAATGGTCTGCCGATGGCTACGACGGCGAGATCCGCCAGCTCATCTTCCAAGCTGGACCTGATCGCTCGATGACGACAGCGCTCGCCTCCGCCATGCTCAACCTACTGACACCCCGGCTTCTCTCCGCGGCCCTTCCCGACGACGAAGATGGGCGAACCATCGCCGTCGTGATCGACGAGCTGCCATCGGTTGGCAAGATCGATTTCGCCGGGCTCATCGAGCGCGGGCGGAGCAAGGGTGTCGTCTTCATCGCGTCTGTCCAGTCCATTGATCAAGTGAGGCAAGTCTGGGGCGAAGAGACGATGCGGAGCCTGGGCTCGATGATCGGCACCCATCTCGTCTTTCGTGTGCAGCCGTCGCTCAGTAGAGACGCTATCTCCGACCAGTTCGGGAAAGCTCGTTGGGCGATCACCAGCGTCAACACGAGCGGAAGCGCGCAAGGGGCAGGCACGAACATGTCCGTGCACGAGGAACAGCGCCCGGTCATCGCTCCCCACGAACTCACAGATCGCCTCGGCCCGCAGAAAGGCAAACGCTTCCCGCTGGGGTGGGGCATCCGCGCCGTCGTCGCCGGCATCGGCCCCGACCTCCTCGAACTGGATTTCGATGGCGTGAGCTTCAGGAAGCGGCGCACGCCGCATAGGCCCGCCCGGTGGACGAAGGTGGTCGCTGGAAAAGCCAAAGTGAGCGGTGGTGCAACCCCTGAACCCGAACCGCCTTCGCCGAGCCCGAGCCTGGCGCTTGCGGAAGCGTGGGCGCGAGCCGCACTGGAAGCTGGGCCGACGCATCCGCTGAGCGATCTGGCCGCGCGGCTTCGGGAAGAGGGGGAGGCGAGCCCACTGGCAGGCGTCGAGGCCGGGATGCAGTTGCCACCTTTGCCGGTGCAAATGCCTGGTCGATAGCGGCTAGACAGCCGGCGGCGTTTCGGTAGCGTCGATAGATGAGCGCTATCTTCAATCCCACTTCGATTCGCTGGACCCGGCTTTGGTCGCGGCTCGTCAACCGCGTTCGCCTCAGCGGGCGCCGTCGCCATCTGCACAAGGTGGCGCGCAGCCGCACGCTGCGCGAGAAGATTTCAACGATTGCTGCACAAGAGAACGGGTTCGCGAGGGCGTTGGGCTATCTCCGCAAGATCGACCCGTTGGCGTTCGAGGAGCTGATCTTGACCGCGATCGAGCACGACAACATTCGCGTCGTCCGAAACCTTCGCTACTCGGGCGACGGCGGTGTCGATGGCGAGCTGGCGTATGGCGGCCAGCGCGTGCTCATTCAAGCCAAGCGCTACTCCTCACACATCCAGCGAGCGCATGTCGCTGCCTTCGCTTCCGTTTGTGCCGCACACAGCGCTCTAGGGCTCTTCGTGCATACCGGGCGCACGGGCGAAGGCTCCCGCGGCGCTGCGACGGAAGCCGGCGGCCGCGTCGTGATCGTGAGCGGCCACCGCCTCATTGAATTTCTCACCCAGTCTGGGCGCGCCCGCGCGCACCTGGACCAACTCGTCACCATCAACCGGGGGCCATCATGCTGACGATCCGAGCACTCAAAACCCAAAGCGGAAGCAAGGCCGGAAGCGGCATCCCGGAATATCTCACCGCCACGCACTATTACCAAGACAAAGAGGGTAAGGAAGTCGTCGCGTCAGCGTGGTTCGGCACCGGTGCCCAGGCCCTTGGCCTGCATCGCAAGGCCGTGGACGTCGAAGACATGGCGAAGCTGGCTCAAGGTCTCGCGCCAGATGGCACGAAGCTCCGCCGCAATGCAGGCGAGAAGCCGGCAACCATCGAGCTGAAGGATCGCCAGGGGAACCCTCGACTTGATGAGGATGGCAATCCGCTCAAACGTGAGGTCGCACAGCGGATCGGCTGGGACATGACTTTCTCAGCGCCCAAGACTGTCAGTGTGGCGTTTGCCGCCGCACAGGGCGAACTGCGCGACCAGATCCTGGAAGCCCACCATCGGGCTGTGGCGAAGAGCCTGGACTGGATCGAGAAGCAAGCCGCAGAGACGCGCCGAGGCAAGGCCGGGAAGGACGTCCTTGACGCGGGGATGGTCATCTCACGCCACACGCATTTCGCCGCCCGTCCCCACGATCAGACGTTCGACGGCAGCGAAAGCCAGTGCGATCCAGATCTGCATAGCCATTGCGTCGCCTACAACGTCGCGCTCGACGCAAGCAGGAAATGGGGGGCGCTGGAAACCGGCGAAATCTATCGTCAGAAGATGGCCGTCGGCGCGCTCTACCGAGCCGAACTTGCGGCAGGCCTGGCCAAACTGGGATTCGGCATCGAAGACGAGATCCACCTCGACGACCAGGGCAAGGAAAAATTCCGCGCGTTCAAGGTTGCGGGGATCCCCGACGAGCTGGCCGAAGAGATGAGCGGACGGCGTGGGCAGATCGAGCAAGCGATGAAGTCAGACCCGTCGCTCTCGCCGCAAGCCGCAAACTTGAAGACGAGGAACGCCAAGGAAGAGCCGCCGTTCGGAGAGTTGACTCAACAATGGAAAGCGCACCTGGACAGCTTCCGGATGCGCCACCCCGAGCTCGGGATGCCCGCGGATGCGGAGGCGTTGCGGCAGCAGGAGACCAAGCCTGTGCAGCGAGACCAGGCTCGGGAAGACGCCGAGATCCTGGCCAAGCTCCACGAGACGAAAACGGTCTGGACCCGGCATGACTTGCTGCAACAGATCGCCGAGCGGAACGCCGGAACGTTGGACGCGAACGGTGTCGCCAAGGCTTGCAACGCTTTCGTGAAGCGCAACGACCTGCACGTGATCAAGCCCGAGAAAATCCACGACGATGAGCGGGGCGACCATCTGGCGCGGCGCCATCGGCAAGTCCGTTATGCCTCGCAAGCCGTCGTGCAGGAGGAGCGCTCCATGGTTGAGAGCGTGAAGTCCCGGGCGAACGAGGATCACCGCGTCCAGCCCACTATGGTCACCGAGGCGATCAGCCAGATGGAGAAGGCGCGCGGCTTCCAGCTCTCACCTGAACAGCGGAAAGCGGTTGAGCATCTCACGCAATCCGAGGGCGCCGTCCAATCGCTGGTTGGACGGGCTGGCACGGGCAAGACCACCGTCAGTGAGGCGGTCGTAGCGGCCCACCAAGCCGCCGGCTACACCGTCATCGGCGCGGCAACGGGTTGGGATGCGGCGAAGAAGCTCGAAGCAGAAGCAGGCATTCCGGCACACTCGATCGCCGCACTGCTGAAAGGCCTGGACGACGGCAAGACGAAGCTGACGTCGAAGACCCTGATTGTCGTCGATGAAGCAGGCATGGTGGGCACGCCCAGCATGTCGGCGCTGCTGCGCCACGCCGCGCAAGCAAAGGCGAAGGTGATCTTGCAGGGCGACCCGTTGCAGCTTCAGAGCGTGGAGCGCGGCGGCGCGATGCGGGCGATCACGAAAGCCGTCGGCGGGGCCACGCTCGCGGACATCCGCCGGCAGAAGCACGCAGAAGACACGAAGACGGCGGGCCTCTTCTATGCTGCGGGCGGCGACGAACTGCGGAGCCGAGGCGAGAACGCCGCAGCAGGGCGCGAGATCCTGGCGAGGATGGAGAAGCGCGGGCAGATCCGGGCTTTCGATGACGACGGGGAGGCGATGCGCAACCTAGTCGCGGACTACCTTGGAAGCAGCACGGGCTCGACTGAGAAACTGATCATCGCGGGCAAGCGTGCCGACGTCGCCTCGCTCAACGATGCCGTGCGGGAAGGCCTGCGCGCCCGCGGGCGGCTCGGGCCTGACCACGTGATCCAGGTGGCGTATGGCACGGAAGGCAAGACCCGCCCGATGCCGCTGGCGGTCGGCGACCAGGTGCGCTTCAACGCGAAGGACAAGAAGCTGGGGCTGGTGAACGGCTCCCGGGCCCGCATCGACGCGATCGAAGCCCTGGAAGGCGGTGGGCATCGGATCGAAGCGACGCTGATCAGCGACATCAAGAAGGACGACGGGCGCAAGATCGCCTTCGATACGCGCGATTTCAGCGCGCTGGCTCACGGCTACGCTTCAACCGTGCACAAGAGTCAGGGACAGTCCAAGACCGAGGTCTATCACTATGCAGGCGAGAACGCGGCTGGCGTGTCTGACCGTCAGCTCGCGCTAGTGGCGTTCACGCGGATGAAGCAAACCTACGGGCTTTACGGCACCGTCGATGGGATCTACGGCCCTGCGCTCGATGCGAACGTCGTGACCGATCGCTTGCAGATGAACGCGCTTGAAGAAGGGCTGACGGGGCGGACGACGAAGCGACCCGAGGTCGCCGAACCGCCCAAGCAAGGAACGCCCGATCCGCTGTTTCAGCGCGTGGCCACCGCGTTCAAGGACGCCTGGCAGCGAGTGCACAACCCCGCGCCGAAGCAACGGCAGGTGCAGAAGCAGCGCCGGGCTGCGATGCTCTAGCCGCGGCGCTCTTTAATCCGAGCCTGATGCTTCTCTTCCCGGTGCGCGGGCCACTTTGGGTCCTCTAGGAGAGCTTTCCAGATCTCGTCCTGCATGGCCTTCACCCGTGCTTTGCGAGCTTCAAGACTTTCGTCCGGTGCGTCGACCGGGCGCCAGGTCTCAACCACCTGCTCTAAGGTCCGACGTAGGTATTCGCATCCATTCGTCCAATGCGTTGCAAGGTCCTTGTAATCCGCGAGTTCGTCTCTGAGCCGGTAGCACTCGCCTTCGAAAAAATGGGCTTTCCCGTAGAGCTTCATGAGGCTGTTATGGCTTTCTTCATGCATCTCTTCTCGCGCATTTTCTGCTCGTCGATTAGCTCGATCGGCGTCTTGCTTCATACGCTCCGCAGCGTCGAGCGTGATTTGATTGAGCGTCGCCATCGTCCGTTCGTGCTGACGCTGACGGCTTGAGAAGAATGAGAACATGAGCGGTCTCCTGGCTCCGGGTTTGTGAGAAGACGTTACCGTCGATCAGGTGCCAGGTGTCGATGGGCAGTTGGCGCCCTTCACGAGTCGGTCATCAATTTGCAATTGCACCGGCTCCGGCGCCGAGGGTCATGGGGGCGCAGCCACCTTTCACCGAGCAGAAGCTCTCGACAGTCACTTTGACAGCAGTCATTCTGGCCGGTGCTTGAACGCGCGTCGTGTAGAACCCGCGCTTGTCAGCGATGAGCGTTTGCGCGTTGACGAAGCCGCCTTCAAGCTCGACGATGACTTCAACCATGGCCGCGGGCACGAGCTTGCCTTCGGCCATGGCGACTCCGCTGATCTGGACAGCGCGATGGCTATCAGAGAACGCCAGCGTCGGCTGGGTGACCGGATAGATCGTATGGCCGGCGCTCTCTTGAAAGTCGAAGCCTGGGAAGCTATGGGCTGGACTGGCGACCACAGAGCCACACTCAAGGCACTGCCCGGTGGATCGCGCGTGGGCACTCGTCGCAGCGAAGGCAAAAACGAACAGCGGGGGGATCAGATTTTTCATGGCTGGATCTCTCGAAATAGTGGATGGTTATTGGGGCGCGTCATTCGTGCCCCCGATATCTCCGTTTTCGCAGAAATCCGCCGGCTGTCTAGGCACTAACGCCAACTCATCATCGATGTCACATCGACAGCTCGGCGAGCTGCCTGTCGTCTTCGCCATCGAAAAATAAGTCGATGGGCGTGGATCCGCACCGATCTCGGATCTGAAGCGACGCGCCAGCCCGGATCAGCCGATCCGCGGCGCCTTCGATGCGATAGAGGCTCGCGTAGTGCAGGGCCGTGCGCCCCAGATCATCCACCGCATCAAGCTCGATGTGGGGACGGGAGTGACGCAGGCCGAGCAAGCGATCCAGCTCAGGGAGGTCTTCGGTGATGACGGCGGCGTGCAGCGGCAGATCGTCGTGAGTCATGTCAGTGCCCCACCAAATCCATCCCGACCGACGCATCGGACGTGTTCAACCCGGAGCACCAGTGAGCGACCTTCGTCATGTCGAGCTTGCCGTTCGTGTAGACGGAGCCACCGGTATCCGACGGGCCGCTCCCCGCCACCCAAATGTCATCGAGTCCCATGGCGCCAAATCCTGCGATCACTTTCGAACACTCCCCGCCGAGGTCGGGGATGTGGTTGAAGTTGATGTCGAACTGCCGCGGGTCGTTATACCAAGGCGCAACCACAATTGGGCCATAAGGCGTTACCGCCTGGCCGCCTTGGATCATGGATGGAGGAGCGAGGTGAGCCGTAACCAATGCGTCGAGCGGCATCGTCGTGTAGTCATGAGCCATGCCCCACGGACTCGTCCTGAGATTGGCGATCACGGTGTTGACTTGCTCAGTAACCGTCGCGGCATTTGAGGAAGCGTTTGCGGACTGGAAAACCGCAAACGTGCCCGCAGCAGCGGCAATCACGAGCGCGAACACCAAGATGACTTCGAGCAAGCCGAAGCCCTTGCGGCGGCGGTAGGTGGGTAGGTTGAGAGCGATGGTGGTCATGGGAAATCCTTCAAGTTAGTGAGTGATGAGATCGAAGCCGAGCTGTTCGTGCGCATGGCACGCGCTCACGAGCTTCGAGTGATCGAGATGCCCGTCGGTGAAGACCGAGCCGCCGACCGCCTTTGGATCGGCGTCGGCGATCCACACGTCATCGAAGTGCGCGGCCACCTGGGTGATGAATGGGACGCACTGGTCGCGCGGCAGGCCATCAAGATGGAGCCCGAAGCGCTGGAACGAGCCCACGTCTTCGAAGCGCTGGCCCGAGTAGGCGATCAGGGAGCCCCAGGGCAGCGCCGCAACCTGACGAGGATCTGCAAGGTCGCGGTAGACCCCCTGATGCGAACCGCGCACCTGAGCCGCAGCCGCGACCGCCGTTTGAGCCGCGGCATGGGCATTGTCCTGAGCCGAGGCCGGAGCCGCGGCCAGAACGGCCGCAGCGAGGACGAGAGAAGAGAAGAAGTGGTTCATGTCGTGTGCTCCTACCAGGAATATCCAATTCCAGCCCCGACCGTGCGCTCCGAGCCGGAGATCGCACCGTGGAAACTGACTGAGACATGCCCGCCATCCAGGACGTGGCGGTAGCCCACTGCGATCGCGTTGTGCCCACCGGCGAAGCCCACGCCTGCGGCAAGGCTGTTGTCGCCGCGGAAGTTGGCAGCCATCGAGGTCTCCGCAGAGCCCATGGCGTTCACGCGAGCGAAGCGATCGTTGAGCTGCTTGAAGCGCATGTCCGTGTATGCGTTGGCGTCGCGCAGGGTGCGAGCCGCGGCGTCGTCGGTGTAGGCCTTGGCCCAATCCTTGACCACCGCGTCACCCTGGTCGGCGTAGTGCTCGGCGGAGTTCAGGGTGCGGGTGTCACCGGCGTCGGCGTAGCTGTTCGCGGCGTCGATGGCTTCTTGCTTCGCCGTTTGGACTTGGCTCACGTTCGCCGCGTCGGTTTGAGCCACGCCTGCGGCGACGTTGCTGATGGTGGTGCCGTCAGCGCCAGCGAGCGTCATCGTGGACTTGCTCGCATCGTCGTATTTTGCGTCGAGCGCTGTTTGCTGGTCGGTGTAGGTGTTGGCACTGGCCAGCGTCGCCGCATCACCCGCCTTCACCTGCCCGACGTTCGCGGCATCGGTTGCAGCGGATCCGGCGGCGACGTTGTGGATCGTGGTGCCGTTCTGGCCTTCGAGCGTCACGCTCGATTTATCTGTGCCGTCGTAGTGCACGGCCATCGTATCCGTGCCATTCCCGCCACCCGTGCCAGCCGGACCTTGCGGACCAGCGGGACCCTGCGGTCCGGTTGCGCCGGTAGCACCAGTGGCACCGTCTTGACCAGGCACGCCTTGCGGACCTTGGGGGCCAGCCGGGCCAGCGGGACCGGTGCCCGGGGGCGGCAAGTTGTCGATCCTGGAGTTGACCGCGTTCAGCCCTTTATCGAGAGCCGTCAGCGCTGAGCCCACGTCGTAGTAACTGCCCGCGGCACCCGGAGAGGTAAAGGTATAAGTCGGCGCCGTGTTTGTTAGCAAGCTCGCGCCACCGCCGAAGATCGAAGTGACCAGATCGCCCTGGCCCACCGTCATCGCGTCGTGCGGCGTGGTGCCATCAGCCAGATTTACGAGGCGGCGATAGATACCGGCCGTCCCGTTGCCGAAGCTCACTGTCCCGGCCTGATCAGCGAGGCTTCCGTTACCGATCGCGGTGCTGAACGCGGCCGTCGCTTGGGCCTGGTAACCGAAGGCCTCAGCACCGACGCCGGTCGCAGCGCTATCCACACCGACTGACGTGTCTTGACCGCCGGTGCCATTCGCGGCAGCGCCAAGCGTCCCAGCTTGCGCACGGGCGCCGATCGCCACGTTGAACGAGGTGCTGCCATTGCCAGCCTGCGCCCCGGCGCCCACAGCAGCCCCGTCGGTGCCCTGGGCGCTGGCGGTCGTGGTGGTGTCCGTGGAGGCGAGCCACACAGGAGAAGCGCTGCCAGTCCCGGTGCCGATCTGGCTATTCAAATACGAGAGCGCAGAGCCCACATCGTGATACGTGTTGCCGCCGAGGCTGTAAGTCGGTGCAGTGAAGGTGCCGCCGTTGAACGAGGCGCCGCCGCCGAGCGCTGCGGTGCTCTGCATGAGCTGATTGAGCGTCGTCACGTCGTGCAACCCCGTGCCATCGGCGACATTCACCAGGCGGCGGTAGTAGCCGACGGTGGGGCTGCCGATCGTGGTGGCGTTCGGGTCGCCAAAACTCACAGTGTTGCTTTCGTTCGCGCGGCTACCCGCGCCGATCGCGTCGCTGTTCTGCGCAGTGGCTTGCGCATTGAAGCCCCACGCGTTGGCATACGGCGCGCTGGAAATGCCGCCAATGGCGATCGAGTGATCCGAGCCCGTCGCGGAGCCGAGAATTGCCAGGTTGCTCAGGCCGATCGCTTGCGCGCTGGCACCTGCGGCAAAGGATCCGTTGCCATTCACGACGACATTCGAGCCGATGCCCGTCGCGTTGAAACCATCGACTTGTGAGTAGGCACCGATGGCCGTCGAATACTTCGTGGCGCCACTGTTCGCCGTGTCGGTGGTCGCGTGCGAGCCGAGGGCGACGTCACCAGTGCCTTTCGCTGAGCTGAGATAGCCACCTGCGAAGGTCTCAGCGCCATAGGCTTGCGACGAGTAGCCGATCGCCGTCGCGTAGGCGTTTGCGTTCGTCGTTGCGGGGTCGAACCCGCCGTTATAGCCCGCGTAGGCGCCGTTGCCGATCGCCGTGGAGCCGTTGGTCAGCGCTCGGCCGCCGAAGGCGACCGATTGAGCGCCAAGCGCTTGCGTGGCTGGTGTGGCGTTCGGAAGCTGGGCGTTCGTCGTGTCGCCGACGCACAGATATTGATAGGGGCACGTTGAAGCGAAGGCGGATGGGGCGAGGAGGGCGAGCGCGAGGGGGATCGCTCGGAGCAGTGTGATGGGGCGCATGAGTGGGACCTGTCGTCGCGAGCGAAATGCTCGGGTCCCTACTCAAGCTATACACAATCCGCCGGATCGGAAGTCCCCCCTCATATCGTTGTCGCCGGTCCTAGATGTAGCCTCTTGGACCCAGGCCTCTAATCACTACGTGGTGGACACATGACTCCCATCTATTTCCTGGATCGCAACGCTCTGTCAGTGATCAAGGGCCATCTCGCCGGCAAGAGCATCCAAGACTCCAAGAAGCTGGATTTTCTGCAGCGGCTTCAGCAGCTCGACCAGAAGGGCAACCACGTCACGCCACTACTCGCCATCATCGAAGGCGAGCATGGGAGGGAAGAGACGGTCGAAGAGAAGGAGCAATGTGTCGTCCATGACACGGACGCGGTGCGTGAATTTTTCACGGTCGCACGCACCGATGCAGACGATCTAGCAAATAGGGCGCATGAAACTGCCCAGACATTTGCGCTGCACATAGAGTCTGGCTGGGATGCTCGCGGCAACTATTGGGCGGCCTCAGCTCCTCTGGTCAAAGGCGGGGTCGCTAAGAACCAGCGGCGAAGAGTAGAGGGCCAGCTCGCGGAGCTTGCCGAAATCCATCAGATCGGAACCCAGGATCCCATTCACCTGCTCATGCTTGCCGCACTGCACGGCAGCGAACAATCAGCGGATGCGCTGAAGTTAAGCTCCAAGACCGGGAGCTATAACCCGCTCAGTGATCTGCACGTGTTATCCCGCATGGCCTTGGTTCAAGCGGTTGGCATACCACTCGGACGCTCAGTCACCCCCACCCTAGTGACCATGGATGAGGGGCTGGAACATGTGCTCAACCACACCTGTTTCATCGAGAGCAAGATCTTGCCGGACGAGTCGCTCCACATGGTCATGAGCTTCGGACACGCGCTATATCCCCATCTGTCGCACGATGAATACCTGGCTCTGATGTCGCGGGCGACCACATCAGCGCCCAATGATCCAGATGCCGGCTAACCATGCGGGTAGGGCAGCGAGTGCCCCGCTCGTCGGTTCCACCAGACTTCTGCGCGCCGGCTTGTGCCTAGGCGGCCGTCGGATCGGGCCAGACTCACGGGGCGACGTCAGGATGGCTTAGCCGGTGTGTGCGTGATGTAGGCGGATCACGCGGATGACCGTCGGCTCAGTAGGGCCAACCAGGTCGGTTGCCCATACCATGTGGGGCTGGACAGGCTCCCATGGTCTCGAAATCCTCGCTTTTCGGCGCCGCAGGCGAGCACTTCGTCATGTGCCAGCTCATACGCCGTGGCTTCATCGCTGCGCTCGCCCCGGCTGGGGTGCCGAACGCCGACATCATCGTGTCCGAAGACCTGGGCCACCGCCTCTCCGCCATCCTGACGATATAGGGGGGGAGCCACGGGGGTGTCGGCTCGGCTCTTCAGGATGCCGACCTTCGGGGCCGCCCGCTCAACCCCTGAGATTGAGCCTTGATAGTGTGCCGAAGGCTGTGGGTCGCCCTAAGGCGATGTGCAGGGCATACTTATCGCGTTTATGTGCGGAAGCACTAGAGCGCCGAACAAGTCCACGACTTGGTTCAATTTTCTCTTGAGGCGACAAATGAACTACGACGATATGCCGCGGGCCGCATTGATCAAACTGCTTCAGGAGCACGACGCTTCGCTCGCTGATCAGGGCAAAGACGGCATTGTCATGAGTTACGCTGGCAGGACGGCGCCGTGGCAAATCATCAGGCAAGTCAAGCCAAAACTCTTCGACATCAATAAACGTGCCTCCGTCGGGTCGGAGGGCGAGCAGGTTCTTAACGAGTTATGGGATGGCGAAAACCTGTCTGCCATGACGACTTTGTATAAATACCGCGGGCAAGTCGATCTGGTTGTTACTGATCCGCCATACAACACCGGCGACGATTTCCGCTACAACGATAAGTGGGACAAAGATCCTAATGACCCAGATTTGGGTGACTTGGTTCCAAAGGAAGATGGTTCTCGCCATAGCAAATGGCTCCGCTTCATGACACCACGCATTTGGATGATGCGTGAAATGCTGAAGGTGGACGGCGTAATGGCCATCTGCATTGATCACAGAGAACTCTATCGCCTAGGAATGCTTATGGACGAGATTTTTGGCGAGGTCAACAGACTGGGTATCATTAACTGGCAGAAGTCGGCAGCAGCGCGTCCTGATAACAAGCACGTTTCTACATCAACCGAATACGTCCTTGTATATGCGAAAAACATTGAGCGCGCCAAGACGGCTTCTTTGGAGCGAACGGCTGAAGATAATCGGCGATATGGCAATGATGATCAAGACCCGGGTGGTGAATGGCGTGAGGGCAACTTAACTGCTAAATCGTATTCAGCAAAAGATGACTACGGAATTCAGTCCCCTTTTACCGGTGAAATGCATTATCCCGCCGGGGAGGGTGCCTGGCGCCATCCGAAAAAGAACATCCTCCGCTGGTTGGAAATGTGGGGGGTTCAGTATGAGGAAAAGGATATCGGAGACGGGCGGCGCCCCGCACTTGTGGTGCGAGGAAGAACAGCACAAGGTATCCCTCAGAAAATTTCGAGCAAGGCTTACCTAAGGCTCAGGGAGCCGAACTGGCCCTTTGTGTGGTTTGGCCAGGATGGGCAAGGGCGGCCACGCGTTAAGACCTACTTGCAAAACATCAAGAAGGGTAAGGTTCCTACGACGTATTGGATCGATGATCCCGACACCTCCACTGACCTCGATTTGGGCTCGACCTCATGGGGATATGGAGAATCCGGTCGCTCAGCTGACGGGGTAAAAGAACTGACAGAAGTCGTAGGACCGGGGCACGGCTTTACAACTGTTAAGCCTCTAAAGTTGATCACAAAAATCATTCAGCTATGGTGCCGCCCCGACGGGATCGTTTTGGATCCTTTTGCCGGATCCGGGACGACCGGGCATGCTGTTTTGTCTCTCAATAAGGAAGCGGGTGCAAGCCGGCGCTTTATTCTCATCGAGCAAGGAAACACCGAAAAGGGTGATCATTACGCCAAGACACTGACTGCTGACCGGCTAAAGCGTGTCATCGCTGGCAACTGGAAGTCGGGAAAAAAAGAGCCGCTGGGCGGTGGCTTCCGCTTCATAACTTTGAAGCGCGAGAAAATCGACGCGGACGCGGTTAACGCTCTCGCGCGTGAAGAGATGATCGACTTGCTTCTCACCACCTACTGGGATCGAGCGGAAAAAGCCAAGTCTTACCTTCAGCGGCTCCCTGCCGGTGAACACGAATACCTTTTCGCCGTGAATGGGCGTCGAGAAGGATTTTTCCTTGTGTGGACCGCCGCTGACCAGCCGTCCTCTCTTACGCGAAAGGTGTTTCAAGCGATCGTCAAGGAAGCCGAGAAGGCCAAGTTAGTCGGCAGGTTTCATGTTTATGCTTCGATGGCGCCCTATACCGGGGATGACATCGAGTTTTACAAGATCCCTGATCGAGTATTAGAGCATATCGGCTTCAACACGCGTTCGGATGCTTACAACAACGAGGATGGATTCGATGTTGCTTGAACTCAAGAAATTTCAGGTTCAGGCAGCACAGCTGATCTCTGACCGCTATTCGCTGTTCGCGTCGCACCCGGACAGGCCATTCTTTAAGGCAAATAAGCCACGCCCGTTCTATCAGGCGCTTTCCGCGATCACTGGTGCTGGCAAAACCCCTATTCTTGCCGAGGCAGTGACCATGATGTGCATGCATATGCATGCACAGCCCATTGTCTTTTGGATGTCTCGGGCGAAGTCCGTCGTTTCGCAAACCTACAACAACTTCGTTGAGGGTGGAAAATACAGCCGTATCATCGAAGGATTTAAGGTTGTCAGGGCGGGTGAGCTTGAGCCGAATCTCATCTCGGATGGCACCAAGCCACTTATCGTGCTGGCAACCACTGGACTGTTCAACAACAAAGAGCAATCAGACGGAAAACTGAACATCTATAAGCGTGATCAGGATTTGTTTGGCGAGCAGTCTCCTTGGGAGCGCCTGATTGCTCGAAGCCCGGGTGGCGTGCGCCGTCCACTTGTTATCGTCTATGACGAGGGCCACAACCTTTCCGACCAGCAGACGACCATTTTAGCCGAGCTGGAACCCGATGCCTATTTGTTGGCGAGCGCGACGCTCCAGCTACCAGCGAACTTCGCCAAGAATGTGCGTAATCCGGTCGTTGATTGGGTAAACGAGTGCCAGGCCAAGCCCGCTGCCTTCGCTAAGGTCAAAGCCGTGGACTCTGGTGGTCGTCCGGATCCTCATTTGTTTGTGACGACGACCGTTGACAGCAATGCGGTCGTCGATGCAGAACTGATTAAGACTGCTATTCAGTTTGATGGAACAACGGCTCCTATGGAGCGCTGCTTGGATGAGCTCCATCATCGCCTTGGGCTCATCCAAAACGACATTTCCTCTCGGGGCTTGTTCTTTAAGCCGAAGGCCATTTACGTCTGCAAAACGAACATCAATGATGATGGCGACAAGGATGATCCAGAAAAGCCTTTCAACCTTCGAAACGCGCCGCCTATTCGTATCTGGCGTTACTTGGTCGAGGGCAAAGGTGTCAAGCCTCAGGATGTCGCCATCTACGCCGATCTAAAGTTTAAGGACGGCACGAAGCCTGAGAACGTGAACCTGTTTTCCAAAGGCGAGAACGACTTCGACGATTTCCAGGCGGGGGATTTTCAGCACATCATCTTCAACCTAGGACTGCAAGAAGGTTGGGATGACCCCGCGTGTTACCTGGGCTACATCGACAAGAGCATGGGCTCCAAGATCAGGGTTGAGCAAATCATCGGGCGCGTGTTGCGGCAATATGATGCGAAGCATTACGACACGCCACTACTGAACAGTGCCCACTTTTTCCTGCGCGTTGATAAGCAGAACGTATTCGCGGAAGCAGTGGCAGCCGTCAAGCATAAGTTACAGCAAGACGGCACCGCTATCGAAGTCGTGGAGAACTACGGGTCTGGTGACGCTGGCGCCGAGGATCTGGCACCGAAATCGGCGTTGCTGTCCAAGGCCGTTTTGCATCATGTGAATAAAGATGCGGACGGCGCATTGCAGGCAATCAATGATTTGATCGCCAAATTCCCCACGTTCGATCCGAACTCTGATGACGCGAAAGCTACCGCCCACACCGCCAAGGAAGTGGTGGATCTAACCAACTTGGACGCGCCAACCGAGGCGATGGACTGGGCACCGGCTGGTGAAACTAATCGAGTGCGTTTGCGTTGGCTGGTCAACAGTGCCATTCGCGGCCGTTCGACGGGGGCTCTAGCTGTTGTGAACATTCAACAGCCGAAGTTTGACGTTGCGGTCCAAGCACAGAGTAATGCCCATCACTATGCAGAGAAGCTCGCGGCTGACGTGGTGAGTGCGTATTACAAAGATACGGCTCTAGTTTATGAAAGCGAAAAGCCATTTAATTTTCCAATTCTCCGAGTTCCGAAAAAGGCGGTTGCTTTCAAAAATAGCTTGTATGAACGCTATGCCGGGCTCAACAAGTTCGAGCTGGCGTTCGCACAGGCCCTGGATAAAACGGGCGACACGTGGCACCGCAACCCCAGTAGCGGCGGTTTTTCGATCCCCTTGCTATCCGAAGGCGATAGCTCGTCATTCTTCCCAGACTTTTTGGCTTGGAAGGGCAAATACGTCTACTGCTTAGACACCAAGGGAGGGCATCTGCTCTCCGACGCAGTAGCGAGAAAATTGTTCAATATTGATGACGCTGGAACCATCAAGCTGCTCACTCGCTTCGTTACCGAAGGAAAGCAGGACCAGCTGCGGGGGAAAGTCATCAAGGGTGGCTTCACGGTGTGGAAGGTGAAAGGTGGTTCTCCCACTCCCGTCCAGGTCGAGACGATTGATGAAGCAATCAAGGAGGCCATGAAACCGTGAGCGATGCTGGCCGCCCCGGTTAGGGGAGCAAGTCGAGGATCTCTTCAGTTGTTGTCAGGGGATGACCATCGAACACTGTCAGCGATACCAATTTGTGCACGACTCCACCCAACTCATGCATGAGTTCGATCTGACGTGGGAAAGCTGTAAGCCGGTGTTACCGGAGGGCACTGGTCTATTGATCACTGCAACCTATGTGCGTGGTCACGGCGTTGATGCAGGGACGAAAGTCGCCACCCTCATCGCTTCCCACGATCTTGATCCCGTAGGAAATGCGAGTGCAGGGATGATTGGCGACGGGCAAATACACGTTCATGATGCTGTGCGAGGCATGGGCTTGGGGACCCTGATGATGTGTTATGCCGTCGCCTGGCTCAGGTCCCTAAAGGAAGTCCCGTTTGTCCCGATCACGCTCTCGGTCGAGCACGCCGATGTTGATAACTTGGAACGGCGCGCTCGCTTCTATCGAAAGTTCGGCATCCGGTTCAAAGGCGATGACGGCGCTCTGCCAGTGCACGGCGACTCGCAACCGATGAATACACATCAACTTGTCATACCCGATCACATTCCGGCATGCGGTTGGTCTATGTCACCAGATTTTTCCGCCCCATCGAAATCTTAAAGCGTGATGGCTGGGGTTCGAGCGCGAGGTTAGCTGCGGCTGTCCCGCTTGCTTGTGCGGCTCGGAACCATTGCATCTAGCGCGCGAAGGCGATCCATCGATCTTGCGTGGTCTTGCTCGATCCGAAGCGCGTCCTGCAGCGCCTCCGAGTAGTCCTCGATCGTCATCCACTCCAGGTCCTCGTTGATGTCCTGGCGAGCCACGCACCCGTCTGAACGCAGCTCGGCCATATCCAGTTCGAGGAAGTAATCGACAGGGCGCCGGCTGACGCCCACTCGTCTGAACAGCCATACCTGCTCCGACTCACCGGCAGAAACAACTGAGGAAGCGGTCGCCATGAATTGAGCCACAGACGACGCGCTGACGCGTCGCGCTCGCCTCGCCTGGGCAGTCGCGGCGAACGACTCGGCTTCGTCTTGCCGCGTGGCGCGATCGACCAGCTGCGATGACGCGCTCGATGTGCCTTGCGCATATCCCAACTGTGGCTGGGCGCTCACGTCGTTGATCGAGTTCAAGAGCTCCCGCAGGCGACCCACGGTCAGCCCCAGGTTGGGGCCCCCATGCTTGGCAGGTCCCAGCACCAAGGTGAGGTCCTGCAGGGGCGGAGGCAGGTTCTTCTCATGATTGCGGCGGAGCGTTTCCACCGACGTGTTTTGCAGCTTCGCCAGCTCAGCCAGCGGGATGGGCATCAGCGGTGAGTAGTCGTCGAACCGCGTCCAGAAATTCTCATCAATGAAAAGAACCGGGGCCGCTTTCTTGTTGGTCATCGTGGAGCACCGCGGGTAGCACAACTGCGAACCATGATCGGGAGCCCTCATCCTATGCGCAACCGCTGCTTTCGAGGCCATCGCCGATGGGGTAGCACAGCGGTAGCACAACGAAAAAGCCCACCGGGCTAGGGTGGGCTAAGTCGTTGAATCTATTGGTGGCCGGGGACGGAATCGAACCGCCGACACGGGGATTTTCAATCCCCTGCTCTACCAACTGAGCTACCCGGCCGGATGAAGCGTTTGAGCCGGGCATTTAAGCGGATGAAGGCTTGGGCGTCAAGCCCGGGGCGTGTTCGGGAGCAGGCATCGGCATCGTGGCGGCGTGCAGCGGAATCGCTGCGCGAGGCCATCCGCCGGCTGCATGCGACCCGGGCAGCAGGCGATGAAAAGGCGCGTGCCACACCCGTCGGCGCCGCGGTCTGTTTCGGGCGGGGTTCAACCGCGGGCTTGCCTGGCCTGTTTGCCGAGCACGGCGTTGATCGCCTGGACGAGGTCGTCGCGTCCGTAGGGCTTGGCCAGCCGCACCACGCCGGCGGGGAGGTTGTCGTGGATGTCCGCGAACGCGCTGGCGAGCACGATGGGCATCCCGGGCCAGCGGCTTTTGACCAGGTTCGTCAGTTGGGCGCCGGTCATGCCCGCCATCACGTGATCGGTGAGGAGGATGTCCACCGCTTCGTCGCGTTCGATGGTGGCAAGCGCCTCTTCCGCCGAAGCCGCCTCCAGGGTGCTGTGCCCCATGCTCTCCAGCGCCGCGCTGGTGGTGGAGCGCACCAGCGGGTTGTCGTCCACCACCAGGATGCGCTGTGAGCCTGCGCCCGGGGACGGCGCAGGCCGCCTGGCGGGCGCCGGCGACGTAGCGGCGTCCGCCTGGGCGGAGGCGGTGGGCAGCCACAGTTCGATGCGGGTGCCCGCCCCCTGCGTGCTCCTGATCACCATGCGGCCGCCGGATTGCTCCATCAGGCCGTGCACCATCGACAAGCCCAGGCCCGTGCCCCGGTCGACTCCCTTGGTGGTGAAAAACGGATCCGCCGCCTTGGCGAGGGTGTCCGCATCCATGCCGGTGCCGTCGTCGACCACCGACAGGCACACGTAGTCGCCGGGGGGCAGTTCGGTGGGATGGGCCTGGGCGACCCTCACGTTGCGCGCGGAAAACGTCACGGTGCCGGTCATCGGCATCGCATCGCGCGCATTCACCGTCAGGTTCATCAAGGCCAGCTCGAGCTGGTTCGCGTCGATCAGGACTTTGTCGGTTTCCTTCGACAGCGTCATGATGAGGTGGATGCGCTGGCCCAGCACCCACTGCAGCATGTCGCCCATGCCGTTGACCAGGTCGTAGACGTCGATGACCTCGGTGTGCAGTTCCTGCTTGCGCGCAAACGCCAGCATGCGCTGGGTCAGCGTCGCGCCGCGCTTGACCGCCGCCTGGGCAAGGCCCACCAGGTTCACCACCTGGTCCGGATCGGCGCTCTTGAGCCGGATCATGTCCAGCGTGCTTTGCATGACCATCAGCAGGTTGTTGAAATCGTGCGCCACGCCGCCGGTGAGCTGGCCGATCGCTTCGAGCTTCTGCGCCTGGGACAGCTCCCGGCGCGCCTGTTCCAGCTGCTCGCTGGCGATGCGTTGCGAGGTGACGTCGCGGGTGATCTTGGCGTAGCCGATCACCGTGCCTTCCTCGTCGGTGATGCAGTCCATGATCACGTGCGCCCAGAAGCGCTGTCCGTCCTTGCGCAGGCGCCAGCCTTCGCCTTCGAAGCGCCCCTCGTTGCGGGCGATGGACAAGGTCCGGTCCGGCATGCCCGCCGCGCGGTCGTCCTCGGTGTAGAACATCCCGAAGTGCTTGCCCAGCACTTCCTCCCTGGCGTGGCCCTTGAAGCGTTCGGCGCCCGCGTTCCAGCTGATGATGTAGCCGTCGGGGTCCAGCATGTAGATCGCGATGTCCGCGATCGCCTCCACCAGCGAACGGAATTTCTGCGCGGAAAGGGCATCCAGGGTGTGGGTTTCCATCGTCGAATCGCTGTCCATGGGTACACCTTTTCGATCATTGACGGAATCTCGCGAGTGTCGAAGACCGTGTGTTGTATGGACGTGACGAAGGCGGCTCCCGACGGCATGGGAGCGCGTGAAATTCCGACACGGCGGCGCTCGCCGACTTCGCGTCGCCGCGAGGTCTTCGGCGTTCATGTCTGCGCTGCGCGAACGGGGCGGCGGCAAATCACGCCCGATGCCTGGCCTGCGGTCAGGATTCCCGTTCGGGCGGGGTGAAGCCGACGGCCTCGTCGACCTCGCCGCCGAACAGGAATTTCTCCATCTGTCCGGCGAGGTACTGGCGCGCCTTGGGGTCCAGCGGATTGAGCCGGTTCTCGTTGATCAGCATGGTCTGGTGGGCCAGCCATTGCTGCCACGCGGCCTTGGAGACATGGGCGTAGATGCGCTGGCCCAGCGGGCCGGGCCATGGCGCGAAGTCCAGGCCTTCGGCGTCTGTGCCCAGCTTGGCGCAGTGGACGATGCGGCTCATGCGGTGGGTTCCTCGAGTTGCTGCAACAGCTTGCGCACGGGCGCGGGCAGGCCCAGCCGGGCCAGTTCGCCGGCGACGCACCAGCGCAGGCCGGGATTATCGGCGATGCCGCGCCGCGCTGTCGCGCCTTCGAACAGCAGCGGCGCGATGCGCAGCCGGTAGTGGCTGAACACGTGGGTGAACGGGGCGAGCGACCGCGCGTCGTCGATGTCCGCGTGCCGGCGCGCGCTGCGCCAGGCCGCGTCGTGGTCGGCGGCTTCGGGCAGGCTCCACAGGCCGGACCACACGCCTTGCGGGCCGCGCCGTTCCAGCAGCACGCGGCCGCGGGCGTCGCGCAGCACCAGCATCACGGTTTCGCGTTCGGGCAATGCCTTGGCGGGTCGGGGCGAGGGCAGCACGGCGGTGAGGTCGTCGCGCCGCGCGGTGCAACCCGGCGCGAGCGGACAGGCGTCGCAGCGCGGCCGCGCGCGCGTGCACACGGTGGCGCCCAGATCCATGATGGCCTGCGTGTAGTCGGCGGTGCGCGTGGTGGGCGTGTGCGCTTCCGCGTGGCGCCAGAGCTGCTTCTCCACCGCGCTTTCGCCGGGGTATCCGTGGATGCCGTGGTAGCGCGCGAGCACGCGTTTCACGTTGCCGTCGAGGATGGGGAAGCGCAGGCCGTGCGCCTGGGCGAGGATGGCGCCCGCGGTGGAACGGCCGATGCCGGGCAGCGCGGCCAGCGCGTCGAAGTCGCGCGGCAGTTCGCCGTCGTGGCGTTCCACGCAGAGCCGGGCGGCGCGCTGCAGGAAGCGCGCGCGGCGGTAGTAGCCCAGGCCCGACCACAGCGCGAGCACCTGGTCCTCGCTGGCGTCGGCCAGCGCGGGCAGGCTGGGCAGCGCGGCGACGAAGCGCTCGAAGTAGCCGACCACGGTGACGACCTGGGTCTGCTGCAGCATGATTTCCGACAGCCACACGCGGTAGGCGTCGCGCTGGCCGTGGTCCTGCGCGCGCTGCCACGGCAGGTCGTGGCGGCCATGGCGGTCGAACCAGGCCAGCAGGGCGGCGGCGAACGGATTCACTTCGACTTGCCGGCGCGTGGCTTGGCCGGGGCGGCAGCGGGCTTCGCGGTGGTCGCGGCGGCGGCGGGTACGGCGTCGCCGGCCTGCACGCTCAGGCCTTCGATGCTGAGGCTGCCCAGCTGCAGCTTCGCCAGCTGCAGCGTGCCGCTGCCGGGCGGCAGGTCGGGCTGGGGACCGGCATGCGGGGCGACCGGGGAATTCAGCGTGTTCCACCAGGCCGCCAGCGCCAGCGGCGGCAGGCGCAGGTCGGCCTCGTTGTCGGGGCCGGTGAGCTGGATGCGCATCAGCAGGGGGTCGGTCTGGTTCGCGGGGGTGAGCGTCAGCGCGATGTCGTAGTTGCCGGCGTTCGCCTGGTCCAGCTTGCCGCCGAGTTGCGCCGATGCGTCCGCCGCGCCGTGCCAGCGGACGTTGCCGGTCAGCGTGAGCGTGGTGCCCGGGCCTTGCGACAGGTGCAGCTGGATGGCGTTGAGCTGCAGCGCATCGCCCTGCATGTGCGGCGTGGCGGCGAAGCGCAGTTGCAGCGGCGCGCCCGCGGGCGCGGTGGCCGACATGCTGAGCGGGAACACCTGGTCGGCGGCGAGCGAGCCCGTGGTCAACATCACGTTGTTGAGCAGCAGCTGGTCGCCGCGCACCACGCTGCCGTGCTCGATGATGACGCCGGCGTCGATGCGCGGAATGGTGGGGGTGGCGTCAGGGGACTGCGCCGGTCGGGCCGCGATCCAGCTTTGCAGCGCGTCCAGGTCGACCCGCGGCGAATCGACTTCCATCTGGGTGATCGCGGTGGGGCCGCCGAGCAAGGTGCTCCATGGCAGTACCAGCCGGCCGCTGGTGGCGAACAGGATGGGGCTGTCGTCGCCTTCGGCATTCAGCGTGATGCCGCTGAGGCCCAGCGCGGGGCGCGGAAACAGCGTGGGGCTGGCGGGGCTGGCCAGGTTCAGCTCGAGGCCGGCGCCGTGCGCCTGCTCCTGCAGCATCGCGGTGAAACGGTCGGGCTGCAGCAGCAGGTAGACCGAGACCACCGCCGCCGCCAGTGCGCCCAGCGCCAGCGCGCCCGCGCCTATCAGCAGCCGCCGCCATCCGCGCGTCATGTCAGCTTCGCACCGGGCGGCGCTCAGCCATGGCCGGTCGCCGGAAGCACGCCGTCGACGAACGCCGCGGCATCGAACGCGCGCAGGTCGGTGGCGGTTTCGCCCAGGCCCACGAAGCGGATCGGCAGGCCGAACTCGCGCGCCAGCGCGAACACCACGCCGCCCTTGGCGGTGCCGTCCAGCTTGGTGACCACCAGGCCGGTGACGCCCGCGACCTGGCGGAACTGGCGCACCTGGTTCACCGCGTTCTGGCCGGTGGTGCCGTCGATCACCATCAGCACTTCGTGCGGCGCGTCCGGGTCGAGTTTCTTCAGCACGCGGGCGATCTTGCCCAGTTCGTCCATCAGGCCGCCCTGGGTGTGCAGGCGGCCGGCGGTGTCGGCCACCAGCACGTCGGCGCCGCGCGAACGGGCAGCCTGCAGCGCGTCGAAGATCACGCTGGCGGCGTCGGCGTCCTGGCCCTGCGAGATCACCGGCACGCCGTTGCGGTCGCCCCAGGTCTTGAGCTGTTCCACCGCGGCGGCGCGGAACGTGTCGCCGGCGGCCAGCAGCACGCTGCGGCCCTCGTCGCGCCAGCGGCGGGCCAGTTTGCCTATCGTGGTGGTCTTGCCCACGCCGTTGATGCCCACGGTGAGCACCACGAACGGCTTGCGGCCGGCGATGTCCAGCGGCCGTTCCACTGGCTTGAGCAGGGTGACCAGCGCCTCGCGCAAGGCCTTGCGCAGTGCGGCGGCGTCGGCGAACTCGCGCTTGTGCATGCGCTTGCGCAGGTCTTCCACCAGCGCGGTGCTGGCCTCCACCCCCACGTCGGCGCTGATCAAGGTGGTTTCCAGCTCGTCCAGCAGATCGTCGTCGAGCTTGGGGTTGCGCTGGAACAACGCGCCCAGGCCACGACCCAGCGAGCTGCCGGCCAGGCGTTCGCGCCAGCCACGTTTGGCCGGGAGAGCCTCGGTTTCGGCGGCAGCGGCTCCGGTTTCGTCGGCCCCGGGGGATTCAATCTCCGGCGCGGGCGCCGGCGCATCCATCGTCGTGGCCGCGGGCGCGGGCGGCAGCGGCGGCGGCACGTCCGCGGCCGGCGCCTCGGCGGGCGGCGCGGGCGTGGGTTCGGCGGGCTTCTTCTTCCAGAACTTGAGCATTGCGGGGGCGATTCAAAGACAATGGGCGGCATGCTAACACCCCCACCCGTACCGGCCGCTGAGCCATGGCAGGCCGCGTGAGCCCGCGCCCCGGACGCATCCGCATCATCGGCGGCAGCCTGCGCAACTCGCGGCTGGAGGTGCCCGGGCTGCCCGGCCTGCGGCCCACGCCCGAGCGGGTGCGCGAGACCTTGTTCAACTGGCTGGCGCCCATGATCGCGGGCGCCCGGGTGCTGGACCTGTGCGCCGGCACCGGCGCGCTGGGTATCGAGGCGCTGTCGCGGGGCGCCGCCGAGGCCTGCTTCGTCGAGCCCGACCCGCGGGCGGCGCAGGCGCTGCGCGACAACCTTGCCCGGCTCAAGGCGGCGGGCGGCGCGGTGGCTGCGCTGGAGGCGCAGGCGTTCCTGCGCGGCACGGCGCGGCCGTTCGACCTGGTCTTCCTCGACCCGCCGTTCGCGCTGGAGCTGTGGAGCGCGCTGGCCCGGCAACTGGAGCAGGGCGGCTGGCTGGCTGCCGGGGCATGGGTCTACGTGGAGTCGCCGCGCGCGGCGGCGCCGGGCGTGCCCGCGAACTGGTCGCTGCACCGGGAAGGGCGGGCCGGCGAAGTGCGGTTCGCGCTGTACCGGCGCGGGGCGGCCGGCGCTCCCTGACAGGCGGGGCGGCGCGACGCAAGCTATGCGCGGGCCTTGCACAGGCTCTAAGCTAGGGCTTGATCCCGTTGCGCATTCCCGGCTCGTGAACAAACCTTCCGGCAATCCCCGCCTGGCTGTCTATCCGGGCACCTTCGATCCGATCACCAACGGCCATGCCGACCTGGTGGCGCGCGCCGCGCCCCTGTTCGACCGCGTGGTGGTGGCGGTGGCCGACAGCTCCAGCAAGGGGCCGGGCTTCAGCCTCAACGAGCGCATCGCGCTGGCGCGGCTCGCGCTGGCCGACCTGCGCAACGTGGAGGTGCGCGGTTTCGACAGCCTGCTGGCCGACTTCGTGGCCGAGACCGGCGCGGGCGTGATCATCCGCGGCCTGCGCGCCGTGTCGGATTTCGAATACGAATTCCAGCTGGCCAGCATGAACCGGCATCTGATTCCGCAGGCGGAGACGCTGTTTCTCACCCCGGCGGAGCAATACAGTTTCATTTCCTCGTCGCTGGTGCGGGAGATCGGCCGTCTCGGCGGCGACATCTCCGGTTTCGTGCATCCGGCGGTGCAACAGGCCATGCGTCAGCGCTGGCACCAGGGCCGCTACGGCGGCCAACCCAAGCAACCCGAAACAGAAGGTGACCATCATGCGTAAGTTCGTACTCATCGCCGCCATCGCGCTGACCGCCGGCCTCGTGCTGGGCGGTTGCTCGAAGGGTCAGGAACAGGACCAGCAGGCGGCGCAGAAGACCCAGGCGGCCACCAAGCCCACCAGCATCACCGACGCCAAGGGCTGGAACGCCTACCTCGGCCAGCTGGTGCAGAAGAACCTGCAGGGCATGGCCGCGCAGCAGCCGTACGCCTACCTGGTGACCCCGGGCCAGACCGACGACGACAAGGCGCAGAACGACCGCCAGCTGCAGAACGTGCAGGATGCGGTGGCCCGCGGCGTGCTGCCGGGCAACCTGATGGCGTTCGCCGGCCCGGTGTCGGCCACCACCGCCGACCTGGTCGTGGCCGCGTTCAAGGACGCCAAGCCCGGCACGTTCAAGGGCGTGATCGTGGTGTTCATCGGCGACCAGGCCGACCAGCAGCGCGTCGCCGACGTGGTCAACCCCAGCGGCGCCACGTTCCGCTTCGTGCAGATGTGATCGAACGGCAGGCCGGGCTGCGCGGGTGCAACGCCCGCTTCCCGGCCCGCCGCATGTACCGATGTCCCTGAAGATCCTCGACACCTGCGTCAACTGCGACGTCTGCGAACCGGTCTGCCCGAACAAGGCCATCTCGCTGGGCGAGGAGTACTACGTGATCGACCCCGCCCTGTGCACCGAATGCGTGGGCCACCACGACGAGCCGCAGTGCGTGGAGGTGTGTCCGGTCGAATGCATCATCGTCGACCCCGAACACACCGAGTCGCGCGAAGCGCTCGAGCTCAAGTACCGGCACTTGATGAGCAAGGAATCCGCCGCATGAACTTCCCCCTGCACGGCCGCGCCCTGCTGCTGGCCCTGATGTTGACGGGCAGCGCAGCCTTCGCCGCCGATGGCGCGCCCAAGACCGCGCCGGCCAGCACGGCCCCGGCCGTGCGTCCCGGCCATGCCGGCATCGCCAGCGCGAACTTCCTTGCCACCAACGCGGGCTTCGAGGTGCTGGCCAAGGGCGGCAACGCATTCGACGCGGCGGTGGCGGTGGCCTCCACGCTGTCGGTGGTGGAGCCGGAGAGTTCCGGCATCGGCGGCGGCTTCATGGCCACGCTGCACATCGCCAAGGACAACCGCGACGTGTTCATCGACGCGCGCGAGACCGCGCCGATGGCGGTGAACCCCAAGGATTACCTCAACCCCGACGGCACGCCGAACCGCGACGCGGCGCTGAAGGGGCCGCTCTCGGCGGGCATTCCCGGCGAGCCGGCCGGCCTGGTGCTGCTGGCGAAGCGCTACGGCAGGCTGCCGCTCAGCGTGTCGCTGGCGCCCGCGATCCGCACCGCCCGCGACGGCTTCAAGCCCGACTCGCGCCTGCTGGGCGCGATCAAGGATGAGCAGAAGAACCTCGAACGCTGGCCCGCCTCCGCGGCCAAGTTCCTGCCGAACGGCCAGCCGCCCGTGGATGGCGAAATCTGGCGCGACCCGGAACAGGCGCGCACCTGGGAGCTGATCGCCGAGAAGGGCGATGCCGGCTTCTACCACGGCGAAACGGCGCAGAAGCTGGTGGATGCCGTGCATGCCGCCGGCGGCAACTGGACGCTGCAGGACCTGGCGAACTACCGCGCCAGGGAGCGCGCGCCCATCGTGGTCGACTACCGGGGCTACAGGATCGTCACCGCGCCGCCGCCGTCCTCCGGCGGCGTGGCGATCGCCGAGATCCTCAACATCCTGCGCGGCTACGACCTCGCGAAGATGGACCAGGCGCATCGCGCGCACTACATCATCGAGGCGATGCGCCGCGCGTTCCGCGACCACAACGACTACCTCGGCGATCCCGACTTCGTGAAGATGCCGCTGGACATGCTGCTGTCGCCGTTCTACGCCGACGGCCTGCGCCAGAACATCCTGCCCGACCAGGCCACGCCCTCGTCCATGCTGCCGCACGGGCCGGCGCACGATCCGGGCATGCACACCACGCATTTCTCCATCATCGACAAGGACGGCAACATGGTGGGGATCACCTCCACCGTGAACTACGTCCTCGGCTCCACCTTCGTCGCCAAGGGCACCGGCGTGCTGCTCAACGACGAGATGGACGACTTCGCGCTGGTGCCGGACCAGCCCAACGTCTACGGCCTGCTCGGCAGCAAGGCGAACGCGCCGCAGGGCGGCAAGCGCATGCTGTCCTCGATGTCGCCCAGCATCGTGGTCGGCAAGGACCGCAGCGCGGTGATCGGTTCGCCCGGCGGCTCCACCATCATCACCCAGGTGCTGGAAGGCATCCTGCACTTCATCGACGGCGACAGCGCGCAGCAGGTCGCCGCCGCCAAGCGCTTCCACCACCAGTTCCTGCCCGACGTGGTCTACGTGGAAGACGGCGTGTTCGACGCCGCCACCAGCGCGGAACTGAAGAAGATGGGCTACACGCTCAAGCCGCGCGAGCCCTGGGGCTACATGAACGTGGTCACCTGGGACCATCGCGACAACAAGCTCGACGCCGCCAGCGATCCGCGCCGGCCGTCGGGGCTGGGCAAGGTGGAGTGATGAGGTTCGCCATTCCGGCCTGCGCCGGGATGGCGGGCAAGAACGGGTGACCGGGGCGTGGATGCGGCGCCCGGGGTCGCGTACGGTGGGCGCGCGGCAATGAGGTGTTTTGCATGGAACTCTTTTCGCTGATCGGCAATTCGCAGCAGCTCGACGGCGGCGCCATGTCGGCTCGGCCCATCCATGGGCCTCGCCCCGCGCGTCGCGCGGGGCCGCCGATGGCGTCCGGATTCGCTCCCGGCGAATCCGTGGCAACGCGAGGTGACTGACATGGAACTCTTCTCGCTTGCCGGAAATTCCCAGCAGTTGGATGGCGGCGCGATGTTCGGCAACGCTCCCAAAGCGGTGTGGTCGCGCTGGATCGCGCCGGACGAACAGAACCGCATCCCGCTGGCCTGCCGCTGCCTGCTGGCGAAGGGCGTGACGGTGAACGGCGTGCCCGGCCGCAACGTGCTGTTCGAGACCGGCATAGGCGCGTTCTTCGAACCCTCGCTGCGCGAGCGCTACGGCGTGGTGGAGGATCGCCACGTGCTGCTGGACTCGCTCGCCGCGATCGGCCTGCTGCACGAGGACATCCATGCGGTGGTGCTGTCGCACCTGCACTTCGACCATGCCGGCGGCCTGCTGGCGACGTGGCGCGAAGGCCATCCGCCGCGCCTGCTGTTCCCCAACGCCACCTACATCGTGGGCGCCGCGCACTGGCGGCGTGCGCTGCAGCCGCATCCGCGCGACCGCGCCTCGTTCATCCCCGAGCTGCCGCAACTGCTCACGGACAGCGGGCGGCTGGAACTGGTCGAGGGCGAGCATGCGCAGGCGTTGGGCGATGCGGTGCGCTTCAGCTATTCGGACGGCCATACGCCGGGGCTGATGCTGGCCGAGGTGGGCGACGTGGTGTTCTGCGCCGACCTGATTCCGGGCCGCGCCTGGGTGCACCTGCCGATCACGATGGGCTACGACCGCTACCCCGAGAAACTGATCGACGAGAAGCGCGCGTTCCTCGACGACAAGCTGGCGCGTGGCGTGCGGCTGTTCTTCACCCACGACCACGCCTGCGCCGCGGCGCGCGTGCAGCGCGACGAGCGCGGCCGCTACGGCTGCGCGGACGAACTAGCCGAACTGCGCGGGAGCCTGGCCTGATGCCCGCCCGCCGCATCGCGGCGTTGCGCGGCGCGCCGGCCGTGGCAGCCGGCCTGCTCCTGCTCGTGCTGGGCATCGCGCTGGCGGTGTGGACCGAGCGCAGCCTGGCGAATTACCGGGCTGCGCTGCAGCAGCACGGCGGCGCGGTGACCGACCTGGGCGCCGACGCGGAACCGCAGCCCGGGCTGCAAGGGAAACTGGTGCGCATCAGCGGCACGCCGCGCGTAGTGGTGCCCCCGCTGGATGCGGATTTCGGCCAGCACGCGGACACGCCGCTGCTGGCGCGCCGCGTCGAGATGTTCCAGTGGCGCGAACTGCGCCTGGGCAACAGCGTGACCTACGAGCTGGACTGGGCGGACAAGCCGCAGGATTCCAGCCGCTTCGCGCAGCCGAACGGCCACGCCAACCCGGGGCCGTTCGCCATCGCCGGCAAGCGTTTCGAGGCCGGCCAGGTGCAACTGGGCGGCTACATGCTGGACGCTGCGCTGGTGCGCTCGCTGCCGGGCAGCGAAGCCGTGGCGCCCGACATGAAGGCGCTGCCGGCCAACCTGGCCGCGAGTTTCTCGCTGCACGACAAGGCGCTGGTGACCAGCGCGAAGCCGGGCTCCCCGCGCCTGGGCGACCTGCGGGTGAGCTGGCGTGCGGTGCCGCTGCAGGAAGTGACGATGATCGCCCGCGTGGCCGGCGACCGCCTGGTGGCGGCGCCGAACGCGGCCGATGGCGGCGACTACGGCGTCAACGTCGGCGACAGCGCGCTGCTGGACATGCGCCCCGACATGGCGGCGCAGCCGGGCATGGCGTGGCTGCGGCGCATCCTCGCCGTGCTGCTGGCCGCGGCGGGCGCTGGCTTGTTGCTGCAGTGGCGCGGCACGCCGCGCATCGATCCGGCGGCGGCGCTGGGTGGCGGCCTGCTGGTGGTGGGCGTGTTCGCCGCGCTGCCGTGGCTGGGCAGCAGCACGCTGGCGGCCGTGCTGTGGCTGGTCGCCGCGCTGGCCGGCGTGGGGCTGCTGGTGTGGCGCCGTCGTGCGCCCGTGCGCTGAATCCGTCGGCAAAATGTCAGGATCGCGCCAGCGGCCGGCCTGTCGTGGCGGCGATGCTGCACAGCCGCCACCACGGAGTCCCTCCATGCATCTGCGTCTTCTTGCCGGCGCCATCCTGGCGCTGGGCCTGATCCTGCCCGGAGCCCGCGCGGCACAGGCCGTACGCGACATCCCCCACAGCGAGTGGAACGCGCCGCAAAAACCGTTCCGCATCTACGGCAACACCTGGTACGTGGGGCCGTACGGCCTCTCCTCGGTCCTGGTGGATACCGGGCAGGGGCTGGCCTTGTTCGACGGCGACCTGCCCGAATCCGCGACGCAGATCGAGGCGCACATCCGCGCACTCGGTTTCCGGGTGCGCGACGTGAAATGGATACTCAATTCGCATGCGCACAGCGACCATGCCGGCGGCATCGCCGCGTTGCAGGCCGCCAGCGGCGCACAGGTGCTCGCAAGCGCGGCCGGCGCGCATGAACTGGAACTGGGCGGCGCCGATCCCGGCGATCCCCAATACGGTTCGGCGCCGCAGTACAAGCCCGTGAAGCAGGTGCGCGTGGTGCGCGACGGGGAAGTCCTGCAACCGGGCGGGTGGCGATCACCGCGCACTACACCCCCGGCCACACGCCGGGCAGCACCTCGTGGACCTGGGACGCCTGCGAGGGAGGGCGCTGCCTGCACATGGCCTATGCCGACAGCCTCAGCGCCATCGCCGCGCCGGGCTACCGCTTCATCGACCATCCCGACTACGTGGCCGCCTTCCGCAAGGGGCTTGCCACCGTGGCCGCGCTGCCCTGCGACATCCTCGTGACCCCGCATCCGGACGCCAGCGGCTTCCGGGAAAAGGTGGCGCAACGCAAGTCGCCGACGGACGTGGCTCCGCTGGTGGATCCGCAGGCCTGCCGCAACTACGCGGCCGGTGCGGCGAAGAACCTGGACGCGCAGCTGGCGAAGGAGCGTGCCGGCGCGAAGTGAGCCGGGCGAGCCTGCGTCTCCGCGACCATCAATCCGTGGCGGCGTGCTCCAGCAGCCACAGGCCCGCGAACAGCTTCGGATCGATGGAGTAGCCCTCGGCGGCGCGCGCGAACAGCCAGCCGCCCGCCTCGCGGCGCGGCACCTCGTGCACCACGATGTCCTCGCTGGCGTCGCCGCCGCCCGCGTCCACCTTCACCAGGTCGTGGGCGCGTACATAGGCGATCATCTCGGTGCTCATGCCGGCGGAGGACGGGCCCTGGTGCAGGAACGTCACGCGCCCGCAGCGCCAGCCGGTTTCCTCCTCCAGTTCGCGCTGCGCAGCCAGCAGGATGCCCTCGTCCTCCTGTCCCGCGAGGTCGCCCACCAGGCCGGCCGGCATCTCGATGGTGCGCGCCCTTATCGCCACGCGGTACTGCTCCACGAACAGCACGCGGTCGTCCGGCGTCACCGCGATCACGATCGCCGCGCCGCCGGGGTTGTTGCGCTCGACATACTCCCAGCGCCCGCGCTTGCGCAGGCTGAGCCAGCGGCCCTGGTACAGGGTTTCCTCCGGCGCGTCGGCATCGGCGGGCAGGGAGTGGTCGAGTGGGTTCATCGGCATCGCGTCGCTGGAGTGGTCGCGGCATGGTGCCGCGGCGACGGATCGCCCACAAGCGCGGCGAGGTTCAGAACGTGCGCTGCACCGAGTAGTCCGCCAGCGTCGCCAGCGCGTCGCGATACGGCGAGGCGGGCAGCGTGGCCAGCGCCTCGTGCGCGGCGTCGGCATGCGCCACGGCGCGCTCGCGGGTGCGCTCCAGCGCGCCGGAGTCGCGGATCGCGGCGACGATGCGGTCCAGTGAATCCAGCCCACCGTGCTCGATCGCGTGGCGCAGCGACGCGACCTGTTCCGGCGTGGCCTTCTGCAGCGCATAGATCAGCGGCAGCGTGGGCTTGCCCTCGGCGAGGTCGTCGCCGATGTTCTTGCCCAGGGTGTCGGCGTCGCTGGTGTAGTCCAGCAGGTCGTCGGCGATCTGGAACGCGTAGCCCAGCTCCATGCCGTAGCGGCGCAGCGCGGCCACCTGTTCCGCCGGCAGGCCGCCCAGCAGGCCGCCGAGTTCGGTGGCGGCGGCGAACAGCACCGCGGTCTTGCGCTCGATCACCGCGAGGTAGGCGGCCTCGTCCACGTCGGCGTTGCCGATGTTGAGCAGCTGCAGCACCTCGCCCTCGGCGATGGTGTTGGTGGTGTCGGCGAGTATGCGCATCACGCGCATGTCGTCCAGCTCCACCATCAGCTGGAACGAGCGCGAGTAGAGGAAGTCGCCCACCAGCACGCTGGCGGCGTTGCCCCACAGCGCGTTGGCGGTCTGGCGGCCGCGGCGCAGGCCGGACTCGTCCACCACGTCGTCGTGCAGCAGGGTGGAGGTGTGGATGAATTCGATCACCGCGGCCAGCTTGACGTGCTGCTCGCCGTGGTAGCCCGCGGCGCGCGCGGCCAGCGCGTGCAGCATCGGGCGCAGCCGCTTGCCGCCGCCGGCGATGATGTGGTCGGCGATCTGGTTGATCAGCACCACGTCCGAGGCCAGCCGCGCCCGTATCAGCATGTCGATGCGCCGCATGTCGGCATCGGCGAGCGCGCGCACGGCGGCGAAGTCGGCGGGGCGGTTGGCGTCGGCGGCGGGGATCGAGTTCATGGGCGCTCACGGTCCGGGTCGCATGATTATAGGGGCAGCGGACGCGGACCACCGCACGGGAATGTGCGTCCGTTCCCGCTCGACCCGGGGCGCGGGGTCGCACCCGGCCCGGGTGCAGGGCCCCGCCGGGCCGAAAATTTACGCGTTCTATATGCGCCGGCCCCGGATCGCTACCCCTTTCATATACGGCACTTCCTACAGTGCGCGCCGTCGTTTCCACGAGTCGGCGCCCATGGATCTGGTCTACCTGCTGTTCCTGTTCGTGCTGAGCGCGGCGGTGCTCGGTTTCCTGCTGGTCTGCGACCGGCTGGGGCCGCGCAAGTGAGTCGCGCCCGCCGTCCCGACCTTGTCCGCACCGCCTGACGGGAGTGTCCGCATGCATTTCGCCTACGCCATCGCCGCGGTGATCGCGGTGCTGCTGATCGCCTACCTGTGCGTGGCCCTGCTCAAGCCGGAGTGGTTCGAATGACCGCCAACGACTTCATCCAGATCGGCGTGTTCCTGGCCGTGCTGTTGCTGCTGCTCAAGCCGATGGGCAGCTACATGAGCCTGGTGTTCGCCGAAACGCCGAACCGCGTGACGCGCTTCGGTGGCGGCATCGAGCGCCTCTTGTACCGCCTCGGCGGAGTCCGCAGCGACGAGGACATGGGCTGGAAGCGCTATGCGCTGGCCATGCTGCTGTTCAACGTGCTCGGCCTGCTGCTGGTGTACCTGCTGCAGCGCGTGCAGCAGTGGCTGCCGCTGAACCCGCAGCACTTCGGCAACGTGTCGCCGGACTCGGCGATGAACACCGCGATCAGCTTCGCCACCAACACCAACTGGCAGGGCTACGGCGGCGAAACCACGATGAGCTACCTGACCCAGATGCTGGGGCTGGCGGTGCAGAACTTCCTCTCCGCGGCGACCGGCATCGCGGTGCTGGTGGCGGTGGTGCGCGGCTTCGTGCGGCGCGGCGCGGGCGCGCTCGGCAATTTCTGGGTCGACCTGACCCGTGCCACGCTCTACGTGCTGCTGCCGATCTCGCTGGTGATCGCGTTGCTGCTGGTGTCGCAGGGCGTGGTGCAGAACTTCAAGCCCTACGTCGACGTGCCGGTGGTGCAGACCACCACCTACGCCAACCCGGTGACCGATGCGGCCGGCCATCCCGTCAAGGATGCTTCCGGCAATCCCGAGACGAAGCCGGCGCAGCTCACCACGCAGACCCTGCCGATGGGGCCGGCGGCCTCGCAGGTGGCGATCAAGATGCTCGGCACCAACGGCGGCGGTTTCTTCAACGCGAACTCGGCGCATCCCTACGAGAACCCCACGCCGTTTTCCAACTTCATCGAGATGCTGGCGATCTTCCTGATTCCCGGCGGCCTGTGCGTGATGTTCGGCCAGATGGTCGGCGACCGCCGCCAGGGCTGGGCGATCCTCGCGACGATGCTGGTGATCTTCGTCCCGCTGACGGTGGGGCTGGTCGCCGCCGAGCAGGCCGGCAACCCGGCGCTGCACAGCCTGGTGGCGCAGTACGCGGTGGACCAGCATGCCTCCGCGCTGCAGGCCGGCGGCAACATGGAGGGCAAGGAAACGCGCTTCGGCGTCGCCGCCAGCGGGCTGTTCGCCGCGATCACCACGGCCGCCTCCTGCGGTGCGGTGAACGCGATGCACGACTCGCTCACGCCGCTGGGCGGCCTGATCCCGATGTGGCTGATGCAGCTGGGCGAGGTGATCTTCGGCGGCGTCGGCTCGGGCCTGTACGGCATGCTGGCTTTCGCCGTGGTGGCGGTGTTCATCGCCGGCCTGATGGTGGGCCGCACGCCGGAATACCTCGGCAAGAAGATCGAGGCCTTCGAGATGAAGATGGCCAGCCTCGCGGTGCTGCTGCCCTGCGCGCTGGTGGTGATCTGCACGGCGATCGCGGTGATGCTGCCGGCGGGCGTGGCGGGCATCGCCAACCCCGGCGCGCACGGCTTCAGCGAGATCCTCTACGCGGTCAGCTCGGCCTCGAACAACAACGGCAGCGCGTTCGGCGGCCTCTCCGCGAACACGCCGTTCTGGAACGTGCTGCTGGGCGTGTGCATGTTCCTGGCGCGTTTCCCGCTGGCGATCGCGATGCTGGCGATGGCCGGCGCGCTGGCCGCCAAGCGGCACGTGCCGGAATCCGCTGGCACGCTGCCCACGCACACGCCGCTGTTCGTCGCGCTGCTGGCCTGCGTGGTGATCGTGGTCGGCGCGCTGACCTTCCTCCCGGCGCTGGCGCTTGGCCCGATCGCCGAATACCTGATGTCCGCAACGGGGCACTGAACCATGACTTCGACGACTCATGCAGTTCGCAGCTTCGACCGCGAACTGATCCTCAACGCCGTCGCGGACTCGTTCCGCAAATTGTCGCCGCGGCTGCAGTTCAGGAACCCGGTGATGTTCGTGGTGTTCGTGTGCAGCGTGCTGACCACGCTGCTGTGGGTGCAGGCGCTGGCCGGGCACGGCGAGGCGCCCACCGGCTTCATCTTCTGGGTCGCCGCGTGGCTGTGGTTCACCCTGCTGTTCGCGAACTTCGCCGAGGCGCTGGCGGAAGGGCGCGGCAAGGCGCAGGCCGCCGCGCTGCGCGGTTCGCGCAAGGACGTGATCGCGAAGAAGCTGGCCGGCCCCGCGTGCGATGCGGCGATCACCTTCGTGCCGTCCAGCGAGCTGCGCAACGGGCACCACGTGCTGGTGGAGGCGGGCGAGCAGGTTCCCGGCGACGGCGAGGTGGTGGTCGGCGCGGCCAGCGTGGACGAGAGCGCGATCACCGGCGAATCCGCGCCGGTGATCCGCGAATCCGGCGGCGACCGCAGCGCGGTCACCGGCGGCACCCGCGTGCTGTCGGACTGGCTGGTGGTGCGCATCACCAGCAATCCCGGCGAGAGCTTCCTGGACCGCATGATCGCGATGGTGGAAGGCGCCGCGCGCCGCAAGACGCCGAACGAGATCGCGCTGACCATCCTGCTGGCGAAGTTCACCCTGATCTTCCTGCTCGCCTGCGCGACCCTGCTGCCGTATTCGATCTACAGCGTGCAGGCCGCGGGCGCCGGCCACCCGATCACGCTGACCGTGCTGGTGGCCCTGCTGGTCTGCCTGATCCCCACCACCATCGGCGCGCTGCTGTCGGCCATCGGCATCGCCGGCATGGACCGGATGATCCGCGCCAACGTGATCGCCACCTCCGGCCGCGCGGTGGAGGCGGCGGGCGACGTCGACGTGCTGCTGCTCGACAAGACCGGCACGATCACGCTCGGCAACCGCCAGGCAGTGGCCTTCCATCCGGCGCCGGGCGTGGAGGAAAAGGCGCTCGCCGATGCCGCCCAGCTCGCCTCGCTGGCCGACGAAACGCCCGAGGGCCGCAGCGTGGTGGTGCTGGCCAAGGAGCGCTTCGGCCTGCGCGAGCGCCAGCTGGCGGAGGGACATGCGGCGTTCGTGCCGTTCACCGCGCAGACCCGCATGAGCGGCGTGGACGTGGACGGCCGCTCGATCCGCAAGGGCGCGCTCGACGCGGTGGAGAAGCACCTGGCATCGATCGGCGGCCAGCTGCCGCCGCGCGTGAAGCAGATGGCCGAGGAGGTCGCGCGCCGCGGCGCCACGCCGTTGATCGTGGCCGAAGGTTTCGCCGCGCTGGGCGTGATCGAGCTGAAGGACATCGTCAAGGGCGGCATCAAGGAGCGTTTCGCCGAGATGCGCCGGATGGGCATCAAGACCATCATGATCACCGGCGACAATCCGCTCACGGCCGCGGCCATCGCCGCCGAGGCCGGCGTCGACGACTTCCTCGCCGAGGCCACGCCCGAAGCCAAGCTCAAGCTGATCCGCGGCATCCAGGCCGAGAACCGCCTGGTGGCGATGTGCGGCGACGGCACCAACGACGCGCCGGCGCTGGCGCAGGCCGACGTGGCGGTGGCGATGAACACCGGCACCCAGGCGGCGAAGGAAGCCGGCAACATGGTCGACCTGGATTCCAATCCGACCAAGCTGATCGAAGTGGTGGAGATCGGCAAGCAGATGCTGATCACGCGCGGCTCGCTGACCACCTTCTCGATCGCCAACGACATCGCCAAGTACTTCGCGATCATCCCGGCCGCGTTCGCCACCACCTATCCCGCGCTGAACGCGCTCAACGTGATGCAGCTGGCCACGCCGCAGAGCGCGATCCTGTCGGCGGTGATCTTCAATGCGCTGATCATCGTCTTCCTGATTCCGCTGGCGCTGAAGGGCGTGAAGTACCGCGCGCTGGGCGCCGGCGCGCTGCTGCGGCGCAACCTGCTGGTGTACGGCCTCGGCGGCATCGTCGTGCCGTTCGCCGGCATCAAGCTCATCGACATGCTGCTGGTCCTGTGCGGACTGGCCTGAGCGGGGTTTCCAACGTGCGGATGCTCAAGCCCTCGCTTTCGCTACCCGACGACGCGCATCCGGACGTGGAACCGCGCGTGTCGACCGACGACACCGGATACGACGCGGCGATCGCGATGCCGCCGGCGCGTGCTGGCACGCCCCGTGCAACGCCGAAAGAGCCAACGGGCGCCGAAGCCTGTGTTCTCGGCGGTTACGCGGGCATCTGACCACCACGAACTCACCAGAGGGCACCATGCTCAACCTACGAATGCACCATTTCGTTGCAACGCTGGGGCTGGTCGCGATATTCGGTGCGGCGCCGGCACGCGCAGACGACGCACCGGCCACCACGGTCACCGGCAACCTGGAACTCACCTCCGACTACGTGTTCCGCGGGCTCACCCAGAGCTGGGGCAAACCCGCGGTGCAGGGCGGCGTGGACCTCGCCACCGCCAGCGGCTTTGCCGTCGGCACCTGGATGTCCAGCATCAGCGACCGCAGCTTTCCGGGCGGTTCGGTGGAGTGGGATGTCTACGCCAGCTACGGAAGGCAGATCAACGACGACTGGTCGTGGCGCGCGGGCCTCTACGGCTATGTCTATCCCGGCGCCAATCTCGACCATGCCGGCCTGCCGTCGCGCTCGCTCAACACCGGCGAGGCGAACGTGGCGCTGAGCTGGAAGCTGTGGACGCTGAAATACAACTACGCGCTCACCGACTACTTCGGCGTGGACCGCGAGCAGGGCTACCGGGACAATTCCAGGGGCACCAGCTACCTGATGCTGGAAGGCGCGTGGCCGCTGGATGCGCAGTGGAGCCTCACCCTGCACCTCGGCTACACGCACTACAGCACCCGATTGGCCGTGCCGAACGCCGATGGCGCGCGCAATCCCGACTACGCCGATATCGGCGTGGGCGCCAAGTACACGGTGAATACGCACTGGACCGTGCTCGGCGTGGTCACCCGCGCCACCAACGGCCGTTTCTACCGCCACACCGCCAGCTTCCAGAACGCCGCCGACACGCTGGACGTGGGCGGCACGCGCGGCTTCGTGATGCTGCAAGGGAGTTTCCAGTGATGCGCACGTTCGCACTTGTCCGTCCTGCACTGAGCCTGTTGATCCTGCTGACCGTGGTGACCGGGGTGGCCTATCCGCTCGCGGTCACCGGGCTGGCCCAGGCCTTGTTCCCCCGCCAGGCGAACGGCAGCCTGGTGCTGCGCGACGGTCAGCCGGTGGGCTCCAACCTGATCGGGCAGAGCTTCAGCGACGCGAAATACTTCTGGGGCCGGCCCTCGGCCACCGCGCCGATGCCCGACAATGGAACCGCCTCCGGCGGTTCCAACCTTGGTCCTTCCAATCCCGCGCTGACCGATGCGGCGCGACAGCGCATCGCCGCCTTGCACGCCGCCGATCCGGGCAACACGCAGCCGGTGCCGGTGGATCTGGTCAGCGCTTCCGGCAGCGGGCTCGATCCGGAAATTTCGCCCGCCGCGGCGGACTACCAGCTCGATCGCGTGGCGCGCAGCCGCGGGCTGTCGCCGCAGCGCGTGCGCGAACTCGTCGCGGCGAACACCGCGGGCCGCCAGTTCGGCCTGCTGGGCGAGCCCAGGGTCAACGTGCTGCTGCTGAACCTGGCGCTGGACCGGATAGTCGCGCATTGAACCGGTTGCGCGCCCTCGCGCGACGCGTTCCCCCGGCCAGGCGAAACGGCGATGATGCGCCCATGAAAACCCCGGCCACTCCCTGACATGGATTCCCGCCAGGCCCGCGCGAATGCCTTGCTGGAGACGGCCACGGACGAGCGCCGCCTGAAGGTCTTCCTCGGCGCCGCGCCGGGCGTGGGCAAGACCTGCGCCATGCTCTCCGCCGCCCGCGAACTGCGTCGGCAGGGTGTCGACGTGGTGGTAGGCCTGGTGGAAACCCACGGCCGCGCGGAAACCGAGGCCCTGCTGGAAGGCCTGGAACTGCTGCCGCGGCGGCGGGTGAACCTGCACGGCCGCGAGTTCGGGGAGTTCGATCTCGACGCCGCGCTGGCGCGCAAGCCGGCCGTGCTGCTGGTGGACGAGCTGGCGCACACCAATCTCCCCGGCGGCCGCCACGAGCGGCGCTGGCAGGACATCGCCGAGCTGCTCGACGCCGGCATCGAGGTCTACACCACGCTCAACGTGCAGCACCTGGAAAGCCTCAACGACCAGGTGCGCCGCATCACCGGCGTCACCGTGCGCGAACGCGTGCCCGACGCCTTCCTCGACCGCGCGCGCGACATCGTGCTGGTGGACCTGCCGCCGCGCGAGCTGATCCAGCGGCTGCGGCAGGGCAAGGTCTACGTGCCGGAAACCGCGGCGGCGGCGCTGGATGCGTTCTTTTCGCCCACCAACCTCGCCGCGTTGCGCGAGCTGTCGGTGGACACCGTGGCCGGCCACGTGGAGAGCGACCTGCGCGGCAGCATGCTGGCGCGCGGCGTGGCGATGCCGGTGCGCCGCCGCGTGCTCGCGGCCATCGACGGCCACACGCAGAGCGAATACCTGGTGCGCGTGGCGCGACGCATCGCCGAACGCCGCGGCGTGCCCTGGAGCGTGGCCTTCGTGGACACCGGCGCGGGCATGGACGACGCGCGACGCGAACGGGTGGACGCCGCGATGCGGCTGGCGCGGCGCCTCGGCGGCGACGCGGTGATGCTGCGCGGCCACGCCGTGGCCGACGAACTGCTGGCGTACACCGATCGCGAAGGGGCCGGGCAGATCATCCTCGGCCGCACCCGCGAGCGCCTGTTCGCGCGCATGGTGGGTCGTTCGCTCACCCAGCAGCTGCTGCGCCGCGGCGCGCACCTGGAGCTCACCATCGTCGCCACGCCGGCCGAGCGCGCAGCCTCGCGCCGGCGCCTGCGGCTGAGGCCGCCGGGCGGCTTCGGGCGGCGCGGCGAATACATCTACGCCAGCGTGGCCACGCTGGTCGCGCTGGCGCTCGCCTTCGTCGGGCAGCGCTACCTGTCGGTGGCCAGTCTCTCGCTGATCTTCCTCACCGCCGTGCTGGTGGTGGCGGTGCGCACGCGGATGGCGGTGGCCGTCTACACGGCGATACTCAGTTTCGTCGCCTACAATTTCTTCTTCGCGCCGCCGGTGTATTCGCTGGAGATATCCAGTCCCGACGACGTGCTGGCCGTCTGCCTGTTCCTGCTTGCCGCCCTGGTGTGCAGCCGGCTCGCCACGCGGCTGGCGCAGCAGGTGGAATCGTTGCGCGCCACGCACGTGCAGGCGCGCGCGCTGCTGCTGCTGGGCCAGCGCCTGGCTGCGAGCACCGATGCCGCCGGCATCCGCACGGTGGGCGCCGCGGCGCTCGCGCAGGCGTTGCCGTGCGAGGCGGCGCTGCTCGCGCGCGATGCGGCTGGCGTCCTGCAGCCGATGGCGTCGTCGCCGCACGACCTGCACCTGCAGCCGCAGGACCTGGCCGCCGCCGACTGGTGCGAGCGCCACGCCACGCCGGCCGGCCGCTACACCGACACCTTGAACGCCGCGCCCTGCTGGCTGCTGCCGCTGGGCGGCGAGGAGCAGCGGCTCGGCGTGGCCGCACTGCGCTTTCCGGGCGAGGCGGGCGAGCCCGATCCGGATCGCCGCAGCCTTGCGCTCGCGATGGTGCAGGACATCGGCCAGGCGCTGGCCCGCGCCCGCCTCGCCGAGGAACTGGAAGGCGCGCGCGTGCAGGGCGAAACCGAACGCCTGCGCAGCGCCTTGCTTTCCTCGGTATCGCACGACCTGCGCTCGCCGCTGTCCTCGATGATCGGCGCCGCCGGCACCCTGATCGACTACGAGGACAAGCTGCCGGCGGCCGAGCGCCGCGAACTGCTGGAGGCGATCCTCGGCGAAGGCCAGCGGCTGGACCGCTACATCCAGAACCTGCTGGACATGACGCGGCTCGGCCACGGCACGCTCAAGCTCAACCGCGACTGGGTGGACGTGGCCGAGATCGTGGCCGCCGCGGTCACGCGCCTGCGCAAGCTGTTTCCCGCCATGCGCGTGGACACCGACCTGCCGCGCGACACCGTGCTGCTCTACGTACACCCGGCATTGATCGAGCAGGCGCTGTTCAACATCCTGGAGAACGCCGCGCGCTTCTCGCCGCCGGAACAGCCGGTGACGGTCGCCGCCCGCGTCGAGGGCGAACGCCTGCTGCTGGAAGTGGGCGACCGCGGCCCCGGCATACCCGAGGAGGAGCGTGCGCGCATCTTCGACATGTTCTATTCGGTGTCGCGCGGCGACCGCGCTGCGCAGGGCACGGGGCTGGGGCTGGCGATCTGCCGCGGCATGATCGGCGCGCACGGCGGCAGCGTGGAGGCCTTGCCGCGCGAAGGCGGCGGCACCACCATCCGCATCACCCTGTCCCTGCCCGAAGCGCCCGCCAGCCCCGCATGAACACTTCCCCCCGCGTGCTGGTGATCGACGACGAGGCGCAGATCCGCCGCTTCCTCGACATCGGCCTGCGCGCCGAGGGCTACCGGGTGCTGCTCGCGGCCACCGCCGCCGAAGGCCTCGCGCAGGCCGCCACCGGCAACCCGGACCTGGTGATCCTCGACCTCGGCCTGCCCGACCGCGACGGCCACGAGGTGCTGGCCGAACTCCGCCAGTGGAGCCGCGTGCCGGTGCTGATGCTGTCGGTGCGCGACGCCGAGACCGAGAAGGTGCGCGCGCTGGACGCCGGCGCCAACGACTACGTGACCAAGCCCTTCGGCATCCAGGAACTGATGGCGCGCCTGCGCGCGCTGCTGCGCCAGCGTCCGGCCGGCGAACCCGCGGCGCCGCCGCGCTGGGACGACGGCCGGCTCAGCGTGGATCTCGGCCGCCGCGAAGTGCGGCTGGACGGCGCCGAACTCGCGCTGACCCGCAAGGAATACGCCGTGCTCGCGATGCTGCTGCGCCACGCCGGCCGCGTGGTCACCCAGCCGCAACTGCTGCGCGAGATCTGGGGGCCCAGCCACGTGGCCGACAGCCAATACCTGCGCATCGTGGTCGGCAAGCTGCGCCAGAAGCTGGGCGACGACCCGGCCCTGCCGCGCTGGCTGAAGACCGAGCCGGGCGTGGGCTACCGTTTTCTCGTGGAATGAACCGCCGTCGCTGAACGCGTACGGCGACCCATGGCCGGGACCCGCGGCCCGCCGGGTTGCCGGTGCCTGTACAGGGACGGGGGCGCGGGTATGATAACCAGCCCGAAACACCACTCCAGCCGTAACCACTCCAGAACGTACGGTTGGCTCAACGAGGACATTCCCATGGCACGTGGCGTCAACAAGGTCATCCTGGTCGGCAACCTGGGCAACGATCCGGAGGTGCGCTACACCACCAGCGGCTCCGCGATCGCGACGCTGAGCGTGGCCACGTCGGAGAGCTGGACCGACAAGCAGAGCGGCGAGCGCCAGGAACGCACCGAGTGGCACCGCGTGAAGATGTTCGGCAAGCTGGCGGAGATCGCCGGCGAATACCTGAAGAAGGGCCGGCAGGTCTACATCGAAGGTTCGCTGCGCACCGACAAGTACACCGACAAGAACGGCGTGGAGAAGTACTCCACCGACATCGTCGCCAGCGACATGCAGATGCTGGGCGGCCCCGGCGGCGAGGGTGGCGGTTCGGGCGGCGGCTTCCAGCGCGAGCGCCCGCAGGGCGGCCAGCGCTCCCAGGGCGGCGGCTACGGCAACCAGTCCCGCGGCGGCGCGCCCGCGCCGGCCGCACCCGCCAGCAGCGGCGGTTTCGAGGACGACGACATCCCGTTCTGACCTTGCTAAGAGTTAAAGTGTAAGCTTGTTTTGAGCAAAATAGGCTTAATCCTTAGCAAAATCAAGTATTTAAGATAGATTGGCTCGCAGTGAAAACGTAAATTTTCACTGCGGGTTTTTCTTTGGTCGATCGGACGATTTGAGCTTGCTAATTTCCATTTCGTTAGGTTAGAAAGGGAGTGCTAACCACTCGATGTGAAGTTAGATCATGCAGATCGAGAATCTCAGGCACCCCTCAGGCCAGATCATTCCAATGCTCGTGGATGAGGCTGGACTTCCTATCGTGGGACCCAACGAGTGGATCCTTTCACGCTATCAGCGGTCCGAGAACACACTTCGGCGCAATCTGGGTGAGCTATCGATCCTCTACGGATGGGCGGCAAAGATGGGTGTCGACATTGAGGATCGAATCACCTCGGGTCGCGGATTTTCGGAAGCGGAGATTGCGGGGTCCCTAATGAAGGAGCTCAGGCAGGATCAGAGCCATCGACGGGTGGTAAAAGCCGCGGTCTCCCCGCACGTGCAGGCTCAACGGATCGCCACCTGCGCCGCCTACTTGGGTTGGATGTCCGACTCGCTCATTGCGCTCGCGCCACACTTAAGTCAGCGCGACGCACTCCAGGGATCAAAAGATCGCCTGCTCACCTTCCTCGGCAATGGCATGCCCTCGAATCCGGGAAGGGCAAAGCCAGCACAAGATCGCCTTCTAAGTGAGGCACAAAGGAATTTTCTGATAGCGGAGTTGGTAAAGACCGACGAGCAAGGTGGGTCTGGCCTCAAGCTCGCGATCCGTCGACGAGACAGGGTGGCAATCATGCTCATGCTCATCTGCGGCCTTCGCATCGGAGAGCTTCTTGGCATGAAGGTGGAAGATATTCGGTTCGGATCGCTGACGAGCGTGTTGGTCCAGCGCCGACCGATGGATGCTAACGATCCAAGAATTTATCGGCCGTTGGTGAAGCGCCAATCCCGCATTCTCTGGTTAGATGCAAAGTTTGCCGCGATCGTCGATGACTACATTCTGCACAGCCGAGAGGTTCTCCTGGCCAAGGCGCGGGAGGACACCGAGTATTTGATTGTAAGTGATGAAGGTGCGCCGCTATCGATCAGTCGCATGTTTCGCATCTGCACGGGATTGGTATGGGCGTTCCCAGGCAGGCTCCCGCCAGGTCTCTCACCACACTCGCTACGGCACTCCTTTTCGTCCGACCTTGAGAGGTCCCTTCGCGAAGGCGGGGTCGAAGAAGATCGGCGTCGTCGACATCTTGCTTTGCTACGAGGGGACAGCAGTCTCGAGTCTCAGAACGTCTACGTAGCGGCAGAAATTGAGGAAGAAGCAAGGCGCGCGTTGCTGGCAAACCAGCGGAAAGCCGTCGAGCAAGCAGAGCTTCTGAACGAAGAGCCGCCCTTCTGATATAGCGGCCACAGGTTAGCGGGGTCCATATGACGAGGCTGCATGACACGTCGACAAACGCCATGCTCCCCCCACTCGGGGAGCAGATATCAACATACGGATGGCGCGCGATACCGGAAAGCTTCGTGACGCGCGAGGGTATCTTGGTCGACTGCAGTAGCGATATTTGGACCTTCGCAATTCCAAGGGACGTGCTCCGTTGTAACTTCGGTAAGGTCGCCAACCTTCGGTTGCGCTGGAGTCTGATGCGGCGCGTTATCCATTGTGCTGAGACTGTTTCGTCGAGCGCTGCGGTTCTGCTCTTCAACGACTTTAAGAGCGAAGTCCTTATTCGTGTAACCGAATTCGAGCTTGATGGCGCCTGCTCAGGCGAACTATTTTCTGGTCGCTTGGCGGCGTTGATGAAGAGCGCCATACGCGACGCAAAGTCGAAGAAGAAGTTGTGGTCGTTGTATCGCCTGATCAGGTGGTACGTGTGGTGCGCCGCAAGCTTTCCAGAGATGGGGTTCCTAATTAGTTTTGCTGCAACGTTGGATGGAATGGTCATCCCTGGCAACCCAAAGGGGGAGGCGGTTCGCGATGAAGATCCGGATGCAGGTCCGCTCGATTTGTCGCTTGAACTCCCGCTGATAGTCAGGGCGTTACATAATGACCGTAGTGGAAAGTATAGACATGTGCAGGAGCGAGCAGCCGTTGCGCTATGCATAGCTTTCGGTCGCAATCCAGCAAATTTCATCTTCCTTGATGAGGGTGATTTGACGAATCTGACACAAGGCATCAATGGTGTCGATCCGTGCTATCAGCTTGCGATGCCGCGAATCAAAAAAAGGCTTCTCAACCCGAGGCAAGACTTCCAGCTCGAATCAATCGAAGCGTCGTTCGCGAAACACCTTCTTGAATTGATCGAGGCCAATGCAGATCGTCCCGTGCTTGCTCTTACAGACAGAGGTCTCACGAGAAGCGATATGAGACCTCTGTTTCGCCGGCCTAGGTGTAATCAAAAGCCGGTACCGGAATCGGTAGCGCACCGAGCCATTCGGCCGAGTGTCAGTTTCATAAATACACTCCTGAAATCCTTCGTCAAAAGACACGAGATCCTTTCGCCGTCGACAATGACACCCCTTGTCGTAAGTGCTCGGCGCTTTCGCTACACGTTAGCGACGTCTCTTGTGGACCAAGGGATTAGTCGTAGGGAGCTTGCGCGCAACCTTGATCACACGGATAGTCGCGCTTGCCACGCTTGCTATTGAGACCAATTCGATCGACCTGGACCTGCCCCTTGACATAATGTTCGTGGAGCCAGATGAGCCGCTTCCAGAAGTTTGTCGCGCGGGTGTCCAACTCTTCGGAAGATAACGGTTTGCACCAGAGCGACGGCGGTGCCGCCCCCACTCAGCTGTCTGAACAGCCGGGACTTCAGATACCTGTCGTAACGCTGCCGCCGCTTGTGGCCCCTTGCTTTCAATGGCTGGTCTAGCCAAGTCCAAGTAAATAGAGTACAAATGTACTCCATGTCTGACCTCAGCCCCCGTCGTGCCGCCATCCTCACTTTCATCCGCCAGCGGGTGACGGAGCAGGGGCAGCCACCGTCCCTGGCCGAGATTGCCGAGGCCGGTGGCTTGGCCTCGCGCGGGGCGGCACGCAAGCATGTGCTGGCGCTGGCCGAGGCGGGCCTGATCGAAGTGGCGGCCGGGCAGGCACGCGGCATTCGTCCGGCCGGTCCGCGCACGCGCACTAGCTTGCTGCAGGTGCCGGTGCTGGGACGGGTAGCGGCGGGTCCGCCGATCGGCGCCGATGCGGGCCTGGTCGACACGCTGTCGCTGGATGCGCGGCTGTTTGCCACGCGGCCGGACTACCTGCTGCGGGTGCAAGGCGATTCGATGATCGAGGACGGCATCCTCGACGGCGACTTGGTCGGCGTGCACCGTACGCCTGAAGCTCGCGACGGGCAGCTGGTGGTGGCCCGGCTCGAAGGCGAACTGACGATCAAGCGTCTTGCTCGCGGCAAGAGCGGGATCCGGTTGCTGCCGCGCAATCCGGCCTATGCACCGATCGAGGTACGGCGCGGGCAGGACTTCGCCATCGAAGGCGTGTTCTGCGGCCTGGTCCGCCGGGGGTGACATGGGCGCGGTGGTGGCGATCGATGCACTGCTGCTTCCGCGGCAGATCTGGCGTGGTCGGCCGGTGGCGCCGCCGGCCGGGACGCAGCCTACCGGCCATGCCGGCCTTGACGCGATGCTGCCTAGTGGCGGCTGGCCCGAAGCCGCGCTGAGCGAACTCCTGATCCCGGTCGACGGCGTCGGCGAACTGCAACTGCTGTGGCCCACCCTGGCTCGTTTGTCGCGGGCAGGTGAGCGCGTGGTGCTGGTCGCGCCGCCGCACCTGCCGTTTGCACCGGCATGGCAGCAAGCCGATGTGGACCTGCGCCAATTGCAGGTCGTGCGCACCGAGACACCGCGCGATGCGCTGTGGGCGACCGAGCAATGCCTGCGCTCGGGCAGCTGCGGCGCCGTGCTGTGCTGGCCGCTGGGCGCTGACGACCGTGCGCTGCGCCGCCTGCAGGTCGCGGCCACCTCGGGGCGCACGCTGGCATTCGCGACGCGATCGCTGGACGCGGCCATCCATCCGTCGCCGGCGGCGCTGCGCATCGCCATCGATGCCGCGCCGGCGCAATGGCGTGTGCTCAAGTGCCGTGGCGGAGCGGTGCCGGCGCAGCCGATCCCGCGGGGAGCGGGATGAGCCATGCGCTGGGCCTGCATCCTCTTGCCACAGCTGGCGCTGGACGGCGTGCTTCGCCGCTGCGCGGATCCGGACGCCCCCCGCGTGCTGGTCGGTGGATCGGCACAGCGCCGCATGTTGCATGCGGTCAATCCTGCGGCGCGGGCGCTGGGCCTGCGCCGTGGCATGGCGCTGACCGCAGCGCAGGCGCTGGCCCATGGCTTCGCGACGGACGCGTATCGCCCCGAGGATGAGGCACGCTGGCATCGTTTTCTTGCCGGCTGGGCCTACGGCTTCAGCTCGCAGGTCAGCCTGCAGTTTCCGCACGCACTGATGCTGGAGATCCAGGGCAGCCTGGGGCTGTTCGGGCCGTGGCCGCGCTTCGAGGCGCGACTGCGCGAGGAACTGACGGCGCTTGGCTTCCGGCATCGCATCGTTGCCGCGCCCAACCCGGTGGCCGCACGCGTGCTGACCAACCTGCACGACGGCTTGGCCATCGAAGGCGATGCGCCGATGCGCCGCGCACTCGGGCAGCTGCCGATCCAGCGCGCGGGCTTCGCGCCGGACGCCGCCACCGCCTTCGCACGCATGGGGCTGCGCACGCTGCGCCAGGTCTGGGCGCTGCCACGCAGCGGCCTGGCGCGACGGTTCCCGGCCGAGGTGCTGGGTCACCTCGATGCCTTGCTGGGCGAGCGCGAGATGGCGCTGGAAAGCTATCGCCCGCCGGATCGCTTCGAGCAGCGGATCGAGCTCGGCCACGAAGTCGAATCGTCCCAGGCGCTGCTGTTTCCGCTGAAGCGGCTGACCGCGGATCTGGCCGCCTTCCTGGCCGGACGCGACGGCGGTGTGCAGCGCTTCGACCTGCATCTGGAGCATGACCACGACGCCCGCACCCGGGTGCCAGTCGGCCTGCTCACCCCCGAACGCGATGCAGCGCTGCTGTTCGAACTCGCGCGTGGCCGGCTGGAGCAGGTGCAACTGCTGGCGCCGGTCCACGCGATCGCGCTCCGTGCCGAGGAGCTGCCGCCCTTCGTGCCGGTGCATCGCGAGTTGTTCGACCCGCGGCCGCAGCAGGCGATGCCGTGGGAGCAACTGCGCGAGCGCTTGCGCGCGCGCCTGGGCGAAGACGCCGTGCACGGCGTGCAGGCGCATGCCGACCATCGCCCGGAGTGTGCCTCGCTCAGTCCGCTGGAGATTCCGGCGCGGCGCGAGGCATCTTCGCCAAGCGCCGCCTCCGGCTCGCGCCCGGGCTGGCTGCTGGCGAAGCCTGTGCCGCTGCGCGGGCCGATACCCCAGTTCCTTGCCGGGCCCGAGCGTATCGAAAGCGGCTGGTGGGATGGCGGGGACGTGCGTCGCGACTACTACTTCGCGCGACTGGCGACAGGGCAGCGCGCCTGGGTGTTCCGCCCGATCGGCGGTGGCGGTTTCATGCTGCATGGCTGGTTCGCATGAGCTACGCCGAGCTGCACTGCCTGTCGAACTTCAGCTTCCAGCGCGGCGCCTCGAGTGCGCAGGAGCTGTTCGAACGCGCGAAGCATCATGGCTACCAGGCGCTGGCGATCACTGACGAATGCACGCTGGCCGGCATCGTACGCGCCTGGCAGGCCGCGAAGGCGGTGGAGCTGCCGCTGATCGTTGGCAGCGAAGTGCGGATCGAGGACGGCCCGAAACTGGCGCTGCTGGCGGAGAACATCGAAGGCTACCGCGTGCTGTGCCGGCTCATCACCGCCGCACGCCGGCGCGCGCCCAAGGGCAGTTATCGGTTGCTGCGCGAGGATTTTCCGGACACCACGGACGGCTTGCTTGCACTGTGGGTACCGGACGAGCCAGCCGATGGGCTTCTACAGCCCTGACCAGCTGCTGCAGGACGTGCGTCGCCATGGCGTGGCGGTGATGCCGGCGGATGTGCGTTATAGCAACTGGGACTGCACGCTGGAATCGAACCGGCGTGGTGGTCACGCGTTGCGCATGGGCCTGCGCATGGTGCGTGGATTGGCTGAGAACGATGTGCGTACACCGATCGAACGTGATCACACAACCGATCTAGATTGATCACCATGCCGACAATTGCGACCAGGCCTCCCTCATCGTGGCGTCATCCGCCGCTTCAATTTTTGGAGGGACCTCGCGAAGCC